>ERZ1673815.9-NODE-9-length-88636-cov-32.374742_pt1 | contig 88636 bp, 81 predicted proteins | sample MGYA00580147_ERZ1673815 | MGnify/ENA primary metagenome ERZ1673815 (study PRJEB41219, sample SAMN04549617) | soil metagenome | isolation source: soil | place: USA: Puerto Rico, Laguna Bouqueron NWR | collected 2009-06-01 ...
TCATGTTTTAGCTGAAATTTTGTCTCATAGGGAAGGTACCGCACGCTTCTATGAGCCATTTTTTCCATTCTTTCAAAGCAATTTGTCCCATAGCGGCGTTCTATGGGACAGTTTTTCATGTTTTAGCTGAAATTTTGTCTCATAGGGAAGGTACCGCACGCTTCTATGAGACATTTTTTTCATTTTTTCAAAGCAATTTGTCCCATAGCGGCGTTCTATGGGACAGTTTTTCCGGTTTTTCAGCAATTTTGTCGCATAGAAAACAATCTAAACAATTTTCCCCAATTTATTTCGATTTTGTGAATTATATAACTTATTATTGAAAAAAGTGTCTCAGAGGTCTAAAGTGAAAGAGTAGTAATTTTTCATGTGAAAGGGGAATAATAAAATGTCTGATAGTAGAGTTTTAGGAAAAGTTGCTTACGTAACAGGTGCTGGCCAAGGGATTGGAAAAGCAATAGCAGAACGGCTGGCAGAGGATGGTTTTGCAGTTTCATGTGCAGACTTTAACATAGATGCAGCAAACCAAGTTGCTGATGGAATAAATAAAAACGGTGGAAAAGCCATTGCCGTAAAAGTGGATGTTTCTGATCGTGATCAAGTTTTCAATACAGTTAACGAAACCGTTGAAAAATTAGGTGGATTGGATGTTGTTGTAAACAATGCAGGTATTGGACCGTCAACACCAATTGAAGAAATCACCCCAGAAATTTACCGAAAAGTTTTTGATATCAATGTCGGTGGAACACTTTGGGGAATCCAAGCTGCAGTTGCCGCCTTCAAAAAATTAGGGCATGGCGGTAAAATCATAAATGCATCCTCTCAAGCCGGTCAAGTGGGTAATCCTAACCTAGCTGTTTATGGTGGAACAAAATTTGCCATACGTGGAATTACACAAACAGCAGCACGTGACTTAGCACATCTTGGAATAACAGTAAATGCTTATTGTCCGGGGATTGTAAAAACACCAATGATGATGGGGATTGCAAAAGAAGTCGCTGATGCTGCCGGCAAACCATTTGAATGGGGCATGAATCAGTTTGCGCAAAATATTACATTGAAACGTCTTTCTGAACCGGAAGATGTAGCCGCTTGTGTATCTTATTTGGCTGGTCCGGACTCCGATTATATGACCGGTCAAGCATTAATTATCGATGGCGGTATGGTATTTAATTAATTTTATTCATTGGAAATAATGAACAATAAAACCTGCGATGGGAAACTGTCGCAGGTTTTTTGTGTATTGGATAAGTAAACCAATGGTGGGATATTTTGATAAGGGATAAGTGAAAACGCAATGATAGAAGAGAAACAATACCTTTAAGTAACTATCCTATCAACATTTATATTCAAGAGATAATTGTAAATATACTGGCACCAGCGCAAAATCTTTTTGTGCAAATGCCCAAAAAAGTTCGTTGTTTTATCAATTGTTAACGGTTTTATATTTTAATATAATTTAAACGTATTCAATAAAAGCGCTTTATGACAAGGTATTTGTGAAAGGATTAACAAAATTTAGCTTACTTGGGTTTTTTAGTAGAATTTTACATTTTGTGCAATCTCATAAAAATTCTTAAATAAAGTTGTATTGAAATGAGGAGGTTTTCATATGGAAGCAATTCATATTAGCTGGATTGGCGCTTTAAGCGGTTTATTGTTGGCAATTATTTTCATATTATTTAAATTATCACCTACCTATTCATTAATATTGGGAGCAATTGCGGGCGCTTTCATTGGTGGCGCGGGTTTTTCGGATTCAGTTTCGATATTGATTTCAGGAACACAAAGCGTCATGGGTACCGTTGTACGGATTATTGCTGCCGGTGTTTTTGCCGGTGTGATGATGGAATCAGGCGCTGCTGAAACAATTGCTAAGGTAATTGTTGATAAACTTGGTGGAACGAAAGCAATGCTCTCCTTAGCATTAGCAACGATGATTATTACAGCGGTGGGTGTCTTTATACCGGTTGCGGTTTTGATTGTCGCTCCAATCGCTTTATCTGTCGGAAACAAAATGGGTTACTCTAAAGTGGCATTACTTGTTGCATTATCCGGTGGAGGAAAAGCAGGAAATATTATTTCACCAAACCCGAATACGATTGCAGCTGCGGGCGGTTTTAACCTTGATGTAAACCAAGTAATGCTCGCTGGTTTCGTCCCTGCAGTTTTTGGTGTCATTGTTACTGTATTTCTTGCATCAAGAATTAAATTTAAAGGCACAAAAGTAACGGATCTTGAGGTAGCTGAATTGGAAAAAGCTAATACGACAAATTTGCCATCTTTTTCAAAAGCATTGATTACCCCAATTATTGCGATTGTTCTTTTAATGATCAGTCCGGTTGGTTCGATACTCGGTGTTGATTTCCTAGCAAATTTGAAAATTGATTCCTTATTTATTTTACCATTTGCAGCTGTTGTTGGATCAATTGCCTTAGGGAAGAAAAAGCAAATCTTGGACTACTGCTCAGCCGGATTAGACCGAATGACACCAACAATCTTAATTATTATTGGTGCAGGTGCGATTGGTGGGTTAATTACAGCCTCTAATTTACCTGAAAAAGTAGTATCCCTTGTCGAGGCTTCCGGTATTTCCGGAGTGTTCTTAGCACCAATTGCAGGGACATTAATGGCGGCCGCTACAGCTTCTACATCAACAGGTGTAATTTTGGCAACCGGATCATTCTCACAAGCAATATTAAATACAGGTGTGGCACCGCTATCAGCAGCAGTTATGACACATGCCGGGGCTACAGTAATTGACCACTTGCCGCATGGAACCTACTTCCACGTTACTCGAAATGCAATGAACATAAGTATGAAAGATAGAATGACTGTGGCTTTATATGAAAGCATTGTCGGTTTAACAATGACAATCGTTGCAACAATTCTTTACGGATTTATTTTATAGGCGCTATTAAATTTGGTTGTTGATCACCGCTCAAGTACTCACGTTCAGTGGGGCATGTGGTAAGCCTTGTGGGGCAATAGCTTAATGGTGTCTTTACTGTCCAGCTAGTCCCACAGGTATCTATGCCTTCTACTCCAAACAACAATCAGTCAAAATCAAAATCATTCTTTGACAAAACAATTTTATTCTAGGGGTGACGGTAGATGGGGAAAGTATTTGTATTAGCTCCGGATTCATTTAAAGAAAGTATGACGGCAAAAGAAGTATGTGAAGCAATGGAAATTGGAATTAAAAGAGCGATTCCTGATGCTGAATGTATTCATGTTCCAATGGCAGACGGCGGTGAAGGGACCGTTCAATCGCTTATTGATGCAACGGGTGGAACTTTAGAGAAAAAAGAAGTGACCGGACCGCTCGGTACAAAAGTGGTTGCCGGGTACGGTATTCTTGGTGATGGCAAAACAGCTGTCATTGAGATGGCGGCTGCAAGTGGGATTCATTTTGTTACGAAAGAAACGAAAAACCCGTTAATTACTACGACTTATGGAACCGGTGAATTGATTAAGGATTGTATCGAGCAAGGCATTACTGATATTATTTTAGGAATTGGCGGAAGTGCGACAAATGATGGCGGTACGGGTATGGCAGCCGCTCTTGGTTATAAATTTTTGGATGAAGATGGAAAAGAGTTGAAACTTGGCGGTGGCTTTTTAGATAGGCTCGCCACCATCGACACGTCTAATGTGATTCCCGGATTGAGAGATGTTCATATTTTGGTCGCATCAGATGTAACGAACCCATTATGTGGCGAACATGGTGCATCCAGAGTTTTCGGTCCGCAAAAAGGAGCCACACCTGAGATGGTGGAAATTCTCGATAATAATTTACGACACTATGCACAAGTGGTGAAAGATCAGCTTGGTATTGACGTGCTTAATGTACCCGGTGCCGGTGCTGCCGGGGGTCTCGGTGCAGGATTACTTGCTTTTACAAATGCCACGATGAAAAAAGGAATTGAAATTGTTATCGAATATACAAACTTAAAAGAAAAGCTTCGACATGCAGATTATTGTTTTACAGGTGAGGGCGGCATCGATTTTCAAACAAAATTTGGGAAAACCCCCTATGGAGTTGCAAAAGTTGCAAAAAGTGTGAACCCAAATATGAAAGTGATTGCCTTAGCGGGTTATATTGGCAAAGATGTTGAGGTACTGTATGAAGAAGGTTTTGACGCAATTTTTGGAATCGTTCCGGGCGCTGCCGAACTTAGTACATTATTAAAACAAGGTTCAGAGAACGTTGCTCGGACAGCGGAAAGTGTGGCACGATTGTTGCGATAAAGAACAGAACAACCATTAAAAAAGAGCCGGTGACGTATTGAACCCGGCTTTTTTCAGATACCGGCAGGTCGGAATACCCTTAATTTGCTTAACCTTGCAAATGTTTCTCTACTTTATCCGGTTGATTAAAATAAAAAGCAGTTCAACAAGTTCTAATATATTTTTCGGATCTTTGCCAGTGATTTTTTGGATTTTTTCCAATCGGTAATTTAGCGTGTTTCTGTGTATGTTTAGGAGACCGGCAGCTTCATTGGAATTTAAGTTTGAATTCAGGTAAACTTGCAGTGTTTTGCACAGCTCCTCATTTTTTTCGAGCAATGTGGTTATTTTTTCAATACTCCTGTTTTGCTTAAGCCATTCCGAAATATCTGCAATGACTTCACAATCGGTATAGAAAATTATTTTTTTGTCAGAAAATAGTCCTCTCAAAACACGCATGGCTGATTTTGCCTGAATATAACCGTTGGAAGGTCGATCATTGACTCCGCTAATTGATATCCGCACGTCCTGATTCTGTTTTTGTATCCTAGTGATGAGTGGATCCACCAGTTCTATTTCTTGTACGACAACACAAATCGAATCATTGGTAATTTTAAAAGTAGGTAGGTCATTTAGATTTATTTCATCGATGTTTGATTGGGATTCCACATAGACAATTTGCGATGGCTTGTTTAACTCAAGGCCATAAACTTTCGCTTGTTCCGCCAGTTCCTTTGTATAGAGTGTATCCGTATCCATAATTCGATTAAAAAGGTCGTATTTCCGCTTTTCTTCTTGATTGGCTTTCTCCAAAGCTACACTTTGTTCAATTAATAAAATCACAGTTGACCTAACAAGATTTCCGAACGGCCGCGTCTCTCCAATTTCTCCGCTAATTCCGACCACCCCAATAATGTCCCCATTCATTTCAATCGGTAAATTAATCCCTTTCTTGACAAACTCCTCATCTTTCTTAATCTCGACTGCTTTTCTATACCTAATCGCATCGACAGCCCCATGGTGCAAGATACCAATCCGTTCTTTATTCCCACTTCCGATAATTACCCCATTTTTATCCATAATATTGATATTATAAGGAATATCCTTCATCATTTTGTTAACTATCATTTGAGCTAAATTTGCGGTTAATCTATACATTTTATACCACCTGAATAAGGAAATTAAATTCTTTTCTTTTTATTATAACCTTAAAATGAAATCAGTAGGGGAATATCGATTCTCCTACTGATTGAATTTAACCTTTATTCGTGCTCTTCCTTTAATAACCGCAATGTCTCATCAAACTCTTTTTCCACTTCTGGAATTGATTTGTACGTTATTTTACTAACAAGAACGGCAACAATCAGGTTCAAGATGAATCCCGGTACGATCTCATAGAGGTACTCTGAAAGGAATGAATTGCCCCATACGAAAACAGTAATTGCTCCGATGATCATTCCTGAGAGGGCACCTTGACTTGTGAATTTCCTCCAATATAGGGAAAGAAGCACAGTTGGTCCAAATGCTGCACCAAATCCGGCCCATGCAAAAGCAACCAAGTTCAAAATCGTGTCAGATTTCTCCCAAGCGAAAATTCCGGCAATAATTGCGATCACGAGAACCGCGATTCTCCCTAGGAAAATATAGGTTTTTTGATCTGCATCTGATTTAAAGATCGCTTTATAAATATCTTCCACCAAAGCGGAAGAGGTCACGATTAACTGTGAAGAAACAGTACTCATAATAGCTGCAAGGACGGCGGATAGTAGAATCCCGGCGATGAATGGGTGGAATAAAATTTGTCCCATTTGTATAAAGACCGCCTCAGAATCTATTAATTTCACATCGGCATGTTTTTGGAAATAAGCAACACCTACTAACGCTGTTGCTGCTGCACCTGCCAACGTTAAAATCATCCAGCCTATCCCGATTCTACGAGCTTGCTTAATTTCTTTTGCAGACTTGATGGCCATGAAACGTACAATAATATGAGGCTGTCCAAAATAACCCAGTCCCCATGCCAGAGATGAGATAACCCCTGTTGCCGTAGCTGTTGCGGTTAAACTTAATAAGTTCGGATCAAAAGATTTAATGGTTTCAATCGTTTCACCGATTCCACCTGTGACAAATACTCCGATAATAGGTACCGAAACAAGGGCAAGGAACATAATCGTACCTTGAACAAAGTCAGTGTAACTTACCGCAAGAAAGCCCCCAAATAGCGTATAAAGTACGATAACTCCACCAACGACAAGAAGACCTAAATGGTAATCATAACCGAAAGAGCTTTCAAAAAATACGCCCCCTGCGACAAGTCCGGAAGATACATAGAATGTAAAATAGACTAAAATGATAATTCCTGTTACTATGCGTAATATTTTTGCATTTTCCTTAAAGCGGTTATCAAAAAAACTTGGAATTGTAATAGAATCATTTGATACATGGGTGTATACGCGTAGGCGTGGAGCAACAAGCCTCCAGTTTAACCAAGCACCGATCGTAAGTCCAATGGCAATCCAGCCTTCAACGAGACCGGAAACATAAATCGCTCCGGGAAGGCCCATCAATAACCATTGGGACATATCAGCCGCCCCGGCGCTCAGTGCTGAAACTGCGGGACCGAGACTTCTTCCCCCTAACATATAATCATTTAAATTGAAAATACGGCGGTACGCATAAAAGCCAATTCCGATCATTCCGAGGAAATAAATGATAACCGCCAATAGTTGATACATAGTATCCGTCATATTATCTCTCCTTTGATGAATGATTTGCTGATGGTCACCCAAAAAGGTTGTGCACAAAAAATACACTAGATATAGTATTAATTATCATTTGTACAACAAAAGGTGTTGTATTAAGTAGAGGCAAAAGTTTTTAAAATATGTGCTTTTTGAGTGTCGTTTATTATATGATATATAATCACATAAACATTAGAATATTTTTGTTTTTTCTGAATAATATTTCCAAACTATGAGGTGTTTTCAAAGAAGCCCTTTGTTCGTTTCATTTTTTCCTTTTCAAAAAGGAATAGATCACTGCAAGACCCGAAAAAAAGCCTTGCAGGATCTGTTTTTATTGTTAACTACGAATATGAAATACTCAATCACTATTCTTTTATAAAAATATATCAATGTCTTACTACTTTCCGCTGTTTTTTCTTTTTCTTAATAGGCAAAGGAATGTAGCAGCCCCTGCCGCAATGACAAGCGGTTTTTTCTTCAGCTTGTTATTGCTATCATAAAATACATCCTTGACAATCAGGTTTATGTTTTGCGGACGTTCAGCCAAGCGGCGCATATAATAGCCGAACCAGTCCGTTCCAAAAGGGATATACGTACAAAATCGATAACCCTCCGCAGCTAAATTATATTGTAATTCTGTGCGAAAACCGTATAACATTTGGAATTCGAATTTATCATGGCTAATATTATTTTCTTTAATAAACGCTTTCAATTCATTGATAATATCGTGATCATGGGTTGCAATCGAGGTAAATGCATCCCCTAAAAGACGTTTTTTTGCCAGTTTAAGATAGTTTCGGTCAATTTCAGCTTTTGACTGGTATGCGACCGCTTCACTTTCTTTGTATGCCCCTTTTACAAGACGAATTCGAACGTCTTTCAATTGTTCGAGGTCTTCTTCTGCACGATATAAATAAGCTTGCATAACCGTTCCCACATTTTCAAACTCTTCCCGTAATGTTTGAAGAATGCGAAGTGTCTGCTCATAACGGGAAAAATCTTCCATGTCAATATTCACAAAAATCCCAAACTTTGAAGCTGCTTCCATAATTTTCCTCATATTGTCGATGCAAAATTGCTCATCTATATCAAGGCCTAGCTGCGTTAATTTTACGGAAACGTGACAATCTAAATTTTCTTCGTTAATTCGATTAAGAAGACGGATGATATTGTTTGTCGCTCTCATTGCTTCTTCCCGGTCTGATACAAATTCCCCAAGATTGTCAACGGTTCCGCTAATACCGTAACGATTTAATTTTTTAATTGTTTTTGTCACGCTATCTAAGTCGGTTCCTGCCACAAACTTATCGGCACCGAATTTAAATCCCCACTTTTTAGCGGATTCATTTAATAATTTGTTTTGGGATAAACTGTAAAAGAAATTTTTTGTCAAATTCGTCATTTTGTTTTCCCTCTTTCTAACAAACAGGTTTCGGAAAGGGGCTGTTTTTTAAAAGTTGCTATTCAACATAAGCTTTAGCTATGAGGCTCATCTTGATTTAGACAGTCCCTTTCCAAATAGTAGATTAAAACATTTCAGAAACAACTTTTGCTTCCATAAAATGTTGTAAATAATCAGGACCTCCTGCTTTTGAATCGGTTCCGGACATTTTAAAACCGCCAAAAGGTTGGTAACCAACGATCGCCGCAGTACATCCACGGTTAAAATAAAGATTGCCAACGTGGAATTCATAACGGGCACGTTCTAAATGTTCCCGATTTCTGGAAATGACGGCTCCTGTTAAACCGTAGTCGGTGTTATTGGCAATTTCAAGCATTTCATCAAAGTTTTTCGCTTTTGTAAAGGCCACAACCGGTCCGAAAATTTCCTCTTGCATGATTCGTGCATTTGGATCCAGGTCTTTGAAAATCGTTGGATGAACAAAATAACCTTTTGAATCATCTGCTTCTCCGCCATAAACAAGTTTTCCTTCCGATTTTCCTGTTTCAATATAATCTTTAATTTTGTCAAATTGTTTTTGATTGATAACCGGACCAACGTAAATATTACCTTCAGATGGACTGCCAATGGAAAGTTGTTTCGTAAGAGCGACAACTTTTTCCAACAATTCTTCATATACATTTTCGTGGGCTACGACTCTTGAGCAGGCTGAGCATTTTTGACCGGAGAAGGCAAAAGCCGAGTAAACAATGGCATCCGCAGCTAGGTCAAGATCGCTATCATCGTCAACAATAATCGTATCTTTGCCTCCCATTTCAGCAATCACTCGTTTTAAATGTTTTTGCCCTTCTTGGACTACAGCTGCCCGCTCAAAAATTCGGACTCCGGTTGCACGGGATCCCGTAAAGTTAATGAATCTTGTTTCCTTATGATCGACTAAGTAATCGCCTATTTCTAAAGGATCACCGGGAACAAAATTGAGCACTCCTTTAGGAAGACCGGCTTCTTCCAAAATTTCTACGAGCTTGTAAGCAATAACAGGAGTATTTTCTGAAGGCTTCAATAATACTGGGTTACCGGCTACAATCGGTGCAGCCGTCGTTCCGCAAACAATCGCAAAGGCGAAATTCCAAGGCGGAATAACAACACCAGGGCCCATCGGTTGATAGAAGAAATCGTTATGCTCGTTTTGCCGGTGATTCATCGGCTTCCCTTTTGCCAGCTCAAGCATCTGCCGGGCGTAATATTCTAAAAAGTCAATTCCTTCCGCAGTGTCGGCATCGGCTTGATCCCATGGTTTGCCTGCATCGTAAACAAGCCATGCGGAGATTTCGTGTTTTCTTCTCCGGGTAATGGCAGCCGCTTTAAACAGTACATTCGCCCGGGCAAACGGTGTCATTTTTCTCCAAGTTTGAAACGCTTCGAGAGCGGCATTCATTGCTTGATCAATATGTTCTTTAGTTGCTTTGGATACTTTTCCAATAACTTGTGCTTTATTGCCTGGATTTACGGAAACGAGTTTGTCATCTGTATAAATTCGTTCACCATTAATTACTAAAGGGTATTCTTTTCCCAGTTCTCCTTCAACTTTTTTCAAGGCAGCTTCGAATTCTTTTATATTTGCCACGTCTGTAAAATCCGTTAAAGGTTCATGTTTGAAAGGTAAAACCATAAAAATCATTCCTCCCCTTATTTATTTTCGTGAAGAAAGCATTCAACAGCAGAACTTTTCCTTCAGTCTGCCATTCTTAACAGTGGCCACCTGTACTTATGGGCGGCAAATATCAAGACACAATACCGCCACCACTGTGAAAAGTCGACACAAATCGTCAACTCCTAATTTAATTATGCAAGAGGTATGCCAACTTTTATATCTCTATGTATTTGTCACAAAACTGCTATAAAATGAGATTTTTAGAAAATAGATTTGCAGACAAAAAGAGGTAAACTGTAAACTTTCTTTACAAAGGTGTAAAGGAAAGTGTAAAATTAATTTACAATGTAAAGGGGGAGGGGGAGAAAATGTCGAATGAAAGAAATATATTAGAAACTTTATTGTCAACCGAGGAAGATGCCATCACAATTATTAACAAGGACAAGAAAGTCATTTTCTGGAATGAGTCGGCTGTGCACACATACAACATTGAAAAAGACCAAATCTTAAACAAGGATATTACCAATTTTTTTCATGATGAGGATTTAATGGTGTTAAAAGTTTTAATAACAAAGAAACCTGTAAGAAACACTTACCACCGTCCGCGTAAAGGTAAGCATGTCGTTATTAATGCCTCACCTATATTCAATAATCAAAACGAGTTGATTGGTGCGGTGTCTGTGGAACGGGACATTACCCAAATTGTAAAACTGAACGATAATCTTGTCATGACAACAGCCGAGCTGAATGAGTTAAGGCAAAAGGTTATTACAGACAGAGATGAAAACCCTTTCTCAAAAATGGTTGGAAAAAGCAAGGCCCTGCAAGATACGATCCAAATTGCCAGCAAAGCGGCAAAAACCGATGCCACGACCTTAATCCTTGGGGAAAGCGGAACGGGAAAAGAAATTTGTGCCCGGGCCATTCACGAATCCAGTTCCAGAAAAAACGGTCCCTTTATACCGGTTAATTGTGGAGCCATCCCAAACTCTTTATTTGAAAGTGAATTATTCGGATATGAAGGAGGGGCCTTTACTGGAGCGGAAAAAAATGGCAAGGCAGGAAAGATTGAAATGGCCGATGGGGGGACACTTTTCCTTGATGAAGTAGGGGAACTTCCATTGGACATGCAAGTAAAACTTCTTCGTGTTCTGCAAGAAAACTGGATCTACCGTATTGGTGATTCAAAAGGAAAAAAAGTGAATGTCCGCTTTATTGCCGCAACGAATCAAAATTTGGAGCGCCTTATCCAAGAGAAAAAATTCCGAGAAGATTTATTTTACCGGCTAAATGTCATCCAGCTTACGATGCCTCCCCTGCGTAACAGGGCTGGGGATATCCCGGAGTTGATAGAATTTTTTTTGAAGCAATTTGCAAATAAATATCAAGTGCCGGTCCCGATTGTCAAACACGATGCCCTCCAAATGCTTCATCAGTACCAATGGCCGGGAAATATCCGTGAATTACGTAATTTATGTGAGCGAATTGTGATTTTATCAGAGAAACAGACGGTGGATAAAGAAGATCTTTCAAGTTATTTTCAAAATATGGTTCAAGAAACCAATCCGCCCCAAATCGAAATTACCGATTCCTTTCCGGGGAAAGAAGAGATGGAAAGGAGGTTGATTGAAGAAGCTATAAGTTGGTCCAACGGCAATAAATCAAAAGCAGCAAAAAAATTAGGGATATCGCGGGTGACATTATATAATAAAATGAAGAAATATGGATTGAACGGGTAATTTTTCTAAACCGAAAGCGGAACGGTGTTAAAAGCAAATTGTCAGATACAAGACCCCACTTCAAAGATTTAGAGGAATAGAAAATTGCTAAGGTGGGGTCGCTACTTGCATAACCCATAACGATCTTTGGGTACGGACTAAGAAGAGATTCCATGATCGACACGGTTCAGCCTTCTTTTAAAACATCCTCCGAAAAATCTAAACCTGCATTCGCCATTTTTTGTGTCATCTTTCTCCGCTCTAGAAATTGCCTGTCCTTTTTCCTTTCCCAATTCCTTCTTTTCTACCTCATTACAGGTGTTTCACTATTCCCTAATCACATGAATAAAGTCCTCATATGTTTTTGCCTTTAAAATATTTTGTACCATTGCTTTGTTTTCAATGAATTTCCCCAACAGGTCATACATTTCCTGCAAATCCTCCTGGCTGTCTTTTTTTACACATAACAAAAAGATGATTTGAACAGGTGTTTCGCTCCAGATAATCGGTTTTACCAACGTACAGACAACCACAAAGGTTTTCTTTGTTTTTGGGGTGATCGGGTGTGGAATCGCCACTAAATTCCCAAATGCAGTCGGCGCAACTTTTTCTCTTTCGTAAATCGCCTCGAGAAAAGTATCATCGACTAACCCTTTATCCAATAAAACATCATTCAAAAAATCAAGCGCTTTTTCTTGGGTAGCCAATTTTTCTTTTAAAAAAGTTAAGTCCTTATGAAAATATGACAAAATAGGTTGTCTTGTATTTTGGTTGACAATAAATTTTTCTATCGATTTTAAATCCTGCTCTTTTAAAACGGCATTGACTTCAATGACCGGGATGTGAAAAGATTCTTGAATAGGGATTGAACTGACAATAAAATCAATACCATTTAAATTCATTTGTTTCAGTTTATAGTATTCCGTTGTTCCGACAACTTCTAGATTGTGACCAAAATATGATTTCAGTCGATAAAAAATGAGTTGGGCCGTACCTAAACCGGAAGCACAGACAACAAGACACCGCTTTGGACCGGATTGCAATTTTTTCCTTTCAATCGCTGCACCAAAATGTAAGGCAAGATAGCCGATTTCATTCTCATCCATCTCAATTCCGGTATATTCTTTGACGGCAATTCCTGCAATAATGCCGGCTTCATAGGCAAGTGGGTAATTGTTTTTAATATCCTGCAGCATGGGATTACGAATGTTCATTCCGAATTTAATTCGATTGACAGCCGGTTTTAAATGTAAACTTAGCCCCAAGATAAGCTCCTGGTCGTTCTGAATACCCAGCTCTAGTTGTTCTTCAATTTTTTCTAAAACAAAATGGACAAGATGTAGAATTTCATCGTTAATAACATGATCGACCTGACTTTTTGTTTGGGAAAGTAATTTAGTCCCAAGCAAGTGCATGGCAATATAGGCGATTTCCTGCTGTGGAAATTTTACATGGTAGTAATTTTCAACGTCGGCCGCGATTTCTGTTGCCACTTGGTATTCTTTCTGTTGCTTGATTTCCTCAATATCTGAATGCACCAGTACTACATGATGACCGCTAACGATTCTCTTATAAGCAATCGCAATGTGAATACATAAATTATTTATGGCAATATCTGACATTGAGATTTGATGTTTTTGTATTTGCTTCAGAATAATTTTATGAATTTGGTCGATATCTTCTTTGGGAATGGATGAAAAAGGTGTATCGACAAGTGTATTTGTATGGTCATCGTTTCGGTCAAATAAGTATTCTGACAGGCAAAATCGTAATTTAATTTCACTGCCGCTCGCTTTAATACCAAAATTAGGCTTAGATTTTAAAACAATGCCGTATTCATCAAAAATTTGCTTAACCGTTTTCAAATCAAGTTGAATGGTCGATTTACTAATATATAATTCATCAGCTAAATCATCTAATTTTTCATACCGGTTACTTAATAAAAGCCTTCTAATAAGATAGGCAACTCGTTCTTCCGGTGTAGAGGGAATATACTCTTGTCCAATTTGTTCAACTGAAATGGATTGCAAAAATTTACGAAAAGCTTTTTCATCTGAAATTTCCAACTTGTAACCTTTTGCAATTATTGAAACAATTTTTGCCCCATGTTTATTTAAAATCGCATCCAAATTTTTTATATCTTCTCTTGTCGTCCGGGTTGTCACTTGGTTCAGATTTGCAAGATAATTGCCGGTAATCGGTTGATCAACTGCGTACAGTTCTCGTAAAATGTTTTTCATCCGGGAATTTAACAATGAAAAGTCCCCCTCTAATTTTCTGTTATTCAAAAAGGCTCCAGTCTTATGGTGACCGGAACCAAACTAAGCAGCGATATTTCTATACAATATATTTTGTCCCGCCTATTATTATAGACAAAAAACTAGAATCCATTGTTTTCTGCCATTGATTTAAACCAGTAAGCACTTTTCTTCGGTGTCCGTTTTTGCGTTTCTATATCAACGGAGATAAACCCGTACCGATTCTTGTAGGCATTTGACCAGGACCAATTGTCCATGAATGTCCAGAGGTGATAACCTTTAACGTTACAACCTTCTTGTATAGATTTATGCAACCATTGTAAGTGACCTTTAATAAATTCAATACGGTAGTCATCCTGAATTTGGCCGTCTTTTAAGTATCGTTCTTCGTTTTGGACACCCATTCCGTTTTCGGAAATAAAGGATTCGATATTGCCGTAGTTTTCTTTTAAGTTGATCATAATATCGTAAATCCCTTTTTCATAAATTTCCCAGCCGCGATATGGGTTCATTTTTCGACCGGGCATTTCATAGTAATCAAAAAACCAATCCGGCATGAATGGGCTGTACGGATTCGGTAAATGTTCTTTGGCTTTGACTCGTCGTGGTTGGTAATAATTAACACCAAGAAGATCAACTGTATTGTTTTTAATGAGCTCGAGGTCTTCTTCACCGATAGCCGGTAATTGCCCATGTTCCTTTAAAATTTCGACCAATTCTTCCGGATACTCACCTAAAACTGCCGGATCCAAGAAGCTTCGATTGAAAAATAAATCACAGATTCTGGAAGCTTTTAAATCATACGGATTTTGACTTCGCGGATAAGACGGGGTTAAATTTAAAATAATCCCGATTTTTGAGTCGGCAAAATTGAATGTACGGAAAGCTTCAATCGCTTTTGCATTGGCTACAATGGTATGATAAGCAACTTGGGCAGCCCGTTTAAAATCAACGATATTTGGATAATGGAAATCGTATAAATAACCACCTTCAACAGGTACGATCGGTTCGTTAAAAGTAAACCATTTTTTCACGCGGTCACCAAACAACTGAAAGCACTCAATGGCATAAGCGCGATAAGCTTCTACAACTTCCCGGCTTTCCCAACCACCTTTATTTTGCAACTCCAACGGCATATCAAAGTGATAAAGATTAACAAATGGTTCGATCCCATTTGCGATTAATTCATTGATGACATTGTTATAAAATTTTACTGCTTCCGGATTCACTTTCCCGCGGCCACTCGGAATAAGTCTTGACCAAGAGATGGAAAGACGGAAGGAATTATGACCGAATTCTTTCATTAATTTAATATCTTCTTTATATTGGTGGTAAAAGTTGGACGTGGTTTCGGGACCAATATTATCAAAGAAGCGATTAGGCTCAATTTCATACCAATAATCCCAAATATTTTTTCCTTTTCCACCTTCATTTGCGGCTCCTTCAATTTGTGTGGCAGATGTGGCACTTCCCCACCAAAAACCTTCTGGAAACTTGTATTGAATCGTCATTTGTGGACCTCCCTTATTTGTTGCGGTAAATTTCAATGCTTCCGGCTTAGAATAGATGCGGTTGTTGTCAATTATTTATTACGATAGATTTCAATGATTTCAATGGCTAGGTCGCGAACAGTCATTGCTGTCATCAAATGGTCTTGAGAATGAACGAGAATAATATTTATACTTTGTTCATTTCCACTTGCTTCCTCTTGAAGAAGTTTTGTTTGGAAACCATGGGCTTTACTGAGTTCATTACCTGCTTCTTCAATAAGACGGTTTGCCTCATTAAAATTGCCTTTCTTTGCTTCTTGAATGGCTTCCATAGCACAAGAACGGCCATTTCCGGCATATAAAATGATTTGAAACGAAATTTCTGTGATTTTGTCCATTGTTTTCATGCCTTTCACTCCACCATATCGGCTTTCTATATTTTACCAAAATAAAAGCAATAAGTTAATTTTGCCCTTTTCATTGAACCGGAAATCAACAACAGGTTCAATTGGTCAATCTTTTAAAGAGAATGGGTTCTTACCCTTATAAGCTCGGCGGATGGTGGTGAGGGCCCTGCCGTCCGAGGGCTTATAATCCAATTTGTCCGTTCTACCATCTGAATGTAGGCAAGATCCCATTCAATAGTTGTTAAATATTATTTCTTTGCCTTTTCGTTTTCATAGTAATTTTTATCCATAATTTTTAGAAATGGCCACCAAATTGCCATAACAATGAGCAGGTTCACAATTTGTAGAACGGCCCCTCTCCACGAGTTACCGGTTGCCAAAAATCCGCTAATTCCGATTGGTGTTGTCCATGGTACGATAATTCCTGCCGGTTTCGGAACAATTCCGGTAGCCATTGCAAAGTAAGTGACTGCAGTGACAACGACTGGGGCCAATAACCAAGGGAAAATGGCTAACGGATTCATAATAATCGGCAAACCAAAGATAATTGGTTCGTTAACGTTAAAGATTCCGGCCGGCCCCCCTAGTTTGCCAAGTTCTTTTACTTGGCGGCTCTTACCAATTAAAAAGATGAGAAGAATAACTGCTAGCGTCATTCCTGTTCCACCCATACCAACGAGGAAAGTATCAATAAATTGTTTTGTGATTACGTTGGGTAGTTCTGTTCCTGCTTGGAATGCTTTTAAGTTTTCATCATTTAATGTATACCAAATTGGGTCAAATACCGAGTTGATAATAATTTGTCCGTGTAAACCGAAGAACCAGAAAATTTGACATAACAGTACGGCTAAAATCGTGGCCGGTAAGCTTGATCCTAAAGCGGTTAACGGTTCTTGAATAATTGTATATATAAAGTTTTGCACCGTATCGAATGTTGTAAAGCTAAATAGAATTCGAATGACTAAGAAAACTGATAATGTTAATGTAATCGGAATAAGTGCACTAAATGAACGGGATACTGCTTCCGGAACTCCAGGGGGCATTTTAATTGTCCAATTTTTATTGACAAAATACCGATAAAGTTCTGCGGCAATAAATGCAGTGAATATACCTAAGAACATTCCTTGAGCACCAAGAATAGCTGTTGGAATAACACCGGTTACGCCGTCTAATTCTTGTGGATTTAAAATAAGGAATGCAGCGACAGCAACAACACCACCGTAAATCGCTTCTCCACCGTAACTTTGCGTTAATTTATACCCGATTCCGATGATAACAAAGAGCCCCATAATACTAAGTGTTGCAGCAGATGCCGGTCCCAATGCATTTTGATAGGCAGTATAGGCATCTTCCCCAAGTAATTTATCAAGGAATGGAAAGTTAGCGATTACAACAAAGATTGAGCCAAAGATAATTAGCGGCAAAGCAACCATAAATCCATCCCGTAAAGCTGTTAAATAACGGTTATTATTTAACTTATCGGCAATTGGCAAAAGCATGTTCTCTAAAAACTCCATAAACTTATTCATGACAAGATCTCTCCCTCATATTTTTATTTTTTTTAGAGCTTTATAATTTATTTATCCATTAATTGTAAAGCTTTGTTAAGAACGGCTTCTCCATCAATACGACCATAAGCAACAGGATCGATAACTTCTATAGGAATCCCGACTTTTTCGGCAACTGCGGTAAATTTCTTTTTCATGAATCTCATTTGCGGCCCGATTAAAAGAACATCTGCATGTTCCATCTCAGTTGGAGCTTTGTCTTGAGCAACAGCCCAAATCTCTGCTTCAATACCTCTTACCTCTGCTACCTCCTTCATTTTTGACACCAATAAACTAGTAGACATACCGGATGAACAGGCTAATAATATTCTTTTCATGATAGAACCTCCATTAAAGTTAAATTTATTTTGATTGCCTTAGCAGTATTATGTGATTTTCTTTACACTTTTATCGTACAGGAAAAGCGCTTACACCTTAACACATAAAATTTCCGTCTTAAGAAGGAAATGATTAAATGAGGGGAAATGGAAAAAATTAGAAGTAATCAATAGAAACCACTGAAAAGTAATTCGGATATGTTTACTTTTTAAAAATATAGTAGAGTAGACTACGAAAATACATCTAAATGTGGCGTTAAGCAAGATTATTTAGCACATTCTCATTAATTTGTTCGTGAGCGCCGCTTTATTAGACAGTATTTGTTGATTGAACCACGGTTTTGTCCATGAGCGCTGTTCTATTGGACATTTTTTGCAGATTGACCACTCATTTTGTCCGCGAGAGCCACTCTATTGGACATTTTTTGAAGATTGCCTCCTCATTTTGTCCATGAGCGCCGTTCTATTGGACAATTTTTCCTGATTGACCACTCATTTTGTCCATGAGCGCCGTTCTATTGGACAATTTTTGCAGATTGCCTCCTCATTTTGTCCATGAGAACCGTTCTATTGGACAATTTTTGCAGATTGCCTCCTCATTTTGTCCGTGAGAACCGTTCTATTGGACAATTTTTGCAGATTGACCACTCATTTTGTCCATGAGCGCCGTTCTATTGGACATTTTTTGCTAATCGACTCCTCATTTTGTCCATGAGCGCCGTTCTATTGGACATTTTTTGCTGATTGACCACTCATTTTGTCCATGAGAACCGTTCTATTGGACATTTTTTGCTAATCGACTCCTCATTTTGTCCATGAGAACCGTTTTATTGGACAATTTTTGCAGATTGACCACTCATTTTGTCCGCGAGAGCCACTCTATTGGACATTTTTTGCTGATTGACCACTCATTTTGTCCGCGAGAGTCGCTCTATTGGACAGTTTCCTCTAATTGTTTCACTACTTGTCCGTGAAAGTCGTTCGAGTCCACTGAAAAAGTGCTAAATCTTACCGAACACCTATACAAATGTATATTATAATCAATTTTCTATATATTGTGGTAGCAACTTTATTTCGAATAGTTTTTCAGTGGAAGAATCCATTTACAGTAATTTTATAATAAAGTAAAATTAGTGTATTACTCCAATGATTAGATTAGGGTTACCAAAATAAGAGAGAGTAAAAAGATATGTGTATAAATATTTAATGGCAGGAGCTGATGCAAATGATTCTAGGATCTATTGAAGCAGGCGGAACAAAGTTTGTTTGTGGCATTGGGAATGAACAAGGAGAAGTATTGGAGCGGATATCGATTCCGACAAAAACACCGGATGAAACCATTCCTGAAGTAATCGAATTTTTTAAAAAACGAAAAGTGGAGGCCATCGGAATTGGCACGTTTGGTCCTATTGATGTGAAAAAATCGAGTCCAACCTATGGTCATGTTTTAAATACACCGAAACTGGCTTGGCAAAATTATCCGTTTTTCCAGACTGTGTTGGACGAATTACAAGTGCCGACCGGTTTTACGACAGATGTCAACGCGGCGGCACTTGGTGAATATCAATTTGGCGCTGCAAAAGGGCTAGACAGTTGTCTCTATATTACCGTAGGCACCGGAATTGGAGCGGGAGCAGTCGTGAACGGCGAGTTGCTTGAAGGATTGTCACATCCGGAAATGGGTCATATTATTGTCAGACGTCATCCGGATGATCACTTTGAAGGGAATTGTCCATTCCACAAAGATTGTTTTGAAGGCTTGGCAGCAGGCCCGGCGATTGAAAAAAGATGGGGGAAAAAGGGTATCGAAATGACTGACCGAAAAGAAGTTTGGGAAATGGAAGCTTATTATATCGCACAAGCTTTAGTCCAGTATATTATGATTCTTGTTCCAGAAAGAATTGTAATCGGGGGCGGTGTTGCTCACCAAGAATCCATTTTCCCACTGGTTCGAGAAAATGTAAAATCGTTGTTAAATGGTTATTTCACCCATCAAGAGTTAAACGAAAACATTGCCGATTATATTGTCGCACCAGGTTTAAAAGATAATGCCGGATTGGTTGGGGGATTGGTGTTGGCAAGACATGCACTGGAAGAAGAGGGATAGAGGCTAATTATAAACGGATATGGATATATTGTTTTTTCATTAATATGTTTTGTCACTTACTCATTGGGTTTCCCTGTCATATTCTCTAATCATATTGAAAGCAACGAGATAACGAAATGTGATCGGATGGACTTTGTACTTTGACGATAAATATGCAGAAGTCGATGCCTGAGATAAGGGAAAAGGTATTAATAAAGACATCCTATCTTCTCCTCGTATTCTATTTTTTATTTATATTAAAAGGTAAGATTATCATTTTTCTTTCTTGATTCTTAAAAGGTTCTTAAGAATTCAACGTGAAAAATCCCTATGGGGGATGTGATCGGTTTGATTGGCCGATATTCTTTCCATAAGCTACTCCTCCATATCATAACAACGCCGACACATGACCATAAAACAAAGTTGACAATTTAACTTTATAATAATCGCCAGTATATAAACGCTCCTAGACTTGTGTTTTTTTTTGCCTAAAAGATAGGAATTAATGAGAATTTAACTGCAATCAAGTCATAAATTAATTTGGAACATCGATTTTTTACACTTAAGCGTGCAATGAATAAACTTATATTTATCTCGTGACCAAAAATTTGTCTTTGTCTTGTCAAAAAAACCGTAAAAAATTATTGACATAAATGAATAATCGCTTATAATAAAAAATATCAACTATCATTAATTATTAAACAACTAGTGAAAAACCATGACGGGGAAAAGTAGGATTTAGTTATTTTTTACAGAGAGCTTCGGTAGCTGAAAAGGAGCAAAAATACGAATCTGAACAATGGCCCCTGAGTTGCGTGCTGAACATAGTGTTTGCTATTAGTAGGTTCCGCCGAGCTGGTACTCGTTACAAATACCTCGGTATTAAGGCAATTTGCCGGCGTACTGACTGAGGCTGTATTGTGCGAGCATACAGTGAAATAAGGTGGTACCACGTGAATACAAACCACGTCCTTATCATAATTGATAATGACGTGGTTTTTTTATGCAAAAAATATCTTTATTGTTTTATCGATCGCGATCGCATGTAAATATTAGCTAATATTAAATAACAACTTTTGGTGCACCGTAATGTTAAGAAAAAAATCAATTTGGAGGAAATACAAATGACTGATTGTTTAGTGATTCAAACCGATTTTGGACTAAGTGATGGTGCAGTTGCAGCGATGTATGGTGTAGCTTTAAATGTAGACAGAGCTTTGAAAATATACGATTTAACTCACGAGATCCCGCAGTACAATATTTGGGAAGCATCCTATCGATTATTTCAAACGATTACGTATTGGCCGGAAAATACCGTGTTCATTTCCGTTGTCGATCCGGGTGTCGGCTCGGAGCGGAAAAGTATTGTGGCAAAAACAGCGACCAACCATTATATCGTTACACCGGATAACGGGACAATTACCCATATTCAAAAATATATCGGCATCGAGGAAGTAAGGGAAATTGATGAACATGTCAATCGCCTGCCAAATTCCGGTCATTCTTATACATTTCATGGCAGGGATGTGTATGCCTATACCGGTGCACGATTGGCTTCCGGAAAGATTCGTTTCCAAGAAGTTGGTCCGGCTCTCTCTACTGAATCCGTCGTTAAACTACCATTAACGGAGGCGGTCCTCGAAAACGGAACAATTAAAGGAAATATCGACGTTCTTGATGTTCGCTTCGGTAATCTTTGGACAAATATTGATCGTACCCTATTTTTACAATTTGATGTAAAATATGGAGATACATTTGAAGTCACCATTGAAAATTCAACAAGGCATGTCTATAAAAATATCATGACATTTGGCCGTTCCTTTGCCGACAGCCATTTAGGCGAGCCACTCCTTTATATCAACTCCTTAGATAAAATCGGTGTCGCCATCAATCAAGGTTCCTTTGCCAAGGCTTATCATATTGAAGCCGGACTAAAATGGAAAATTACAATCCGAAAAGTGGTGGATATTAGTTATAATTGATTTTTTCATTAGACGGTTCAATACTCCAAACTTTTAAAAAATTTATCAATAAGGGAGAGGTATTCATGAACAAAAATACATTATCTGTTCGTACAATTGTTGCAATCGGGATTGGAGCAGCTGTTTTTGTTATTTTGGGAAGATTTGCTTCGATTCCAACCGGGATTCCAAATTCTAATATTGAGGTGACGTATGCCTTTTTAGCACTAATGGCAGTGATTTTCGGGCCGGTTGCCGGCGGACTCATCGGCTTAATCGGTCACGCATTGAAAGACTTAATCTTCTACGGTTCCATTTGGTGGAGCTGGGTTGTTGTCAGTATGTTTGTTGGGTTTTTATTCGGATTAATTTCGAAAAAACTGGATATTGAATCCGGTGAATTTGGGAGACAAAAAATCATCACGTTTAATTTGGTTCAGGTTGGCGCACAAGCACTGGGCTGGTTCCTGTTGGCGCCGGTTCTGGATATTGTTATTTACGCGGAACCAACTAGTAAAGTGTTTATCCAAGGGCTCGGTGTTGGCATTTCCAACATGGTCACAGTCGGGATTCTTGGTACATTATTGCTTACTCTTTATGCAAAAACCCGGACGAAAACGGGGAGCTTGGATCGAGAATAACCAGATCAAAAACAGGAAGCTTGGATCGAGAAAAATTTTTAGAAATATCGGCATCAGCAAATGCAACAATAAAATGTATGCAGGAGATTGACAATGAAAAAACCAGTCATAGAGTTTCAAAATTATCATTTCAAATATGATAGTCAAAAACAACCAACACTAAAAAATATTAATCTCACCATCTATGAAGGGGAGAAGGTTTTAATTGTCGGTCCATCCGGATCAGGGAAAAGCACCATTGGTCATTGTATCAATGGGCTTATTCCGTTTTCATATAAAGGGGAAATCCAAGGCAGTTTAAAAATTATGGGAAAAGAAGCAAGCGACTTGGACATTTTTTCCATATCAAAAATGGTTGGAACGGTTTTACAAGATCCGGACGGGCAGTTCATCGGATTATCTGTCGGAGAAGACATTGCTTTTGCCCTTGAAAATGATTGTACGCCGCAGCCGGAGATGGTTAAAACTGTAAAAGAAGTGGCGGCCATGGTGGATATGGGTGCATTTCTGGATGCGTCCGTTCACCATTTATCAGGCGGACAAAAGCAGCGGGTTTCTTTAGCCGGTGTCATGGTCGATAATGTCAATATCCTTCTTTTTGATGAACCCCTAGCGAATTTAGACCCGGCAACCGGAAAGCATGCCATTCATCTGATTGACCAAATTCAAAAGGAAACAAATACAACGGTGGTTATTATTGAACACCGCTTGGAAGATGTCCTGTACCGTCATGTTGATCGAATCATTGTTGTGGATGACGGAGAGATTTTGGCAGATCAGAACCCAAATGAACTATTTTCTACGGATATCTTGGAAAAAGTAAAAATTCGTGAACCGCTTTATCTTAAGGCGATAAAGTATGCAGGCGGGGCCATTACAAAGGATTTGGAGCCGGCTGATTTTTCACGTTTTCGGGCGGAGACGTTCCGCGAGCAGCTGCGAAAATGGTATGAAGAAGTGACATTGAATGAAGAGCCGCCGGAAGCTGAGCCGATTCTTGAATTAAACCGGGTTTCATTTGGCTATACACCAAAAAAAGAAACGGTTCACGATGTATCTTTTACAATAAATAAGGGGGAAATGGTTAGTATTGTCGGCAAAAACGGTGCGGGAAAATCAACTATTTCGAAATTGATTTGCGGCTTTGAAACACCAAATGCCGGAAAAATTATTTTCTCAGGTCAAGATATTACCAATGAATCGATAACAGAACGATCTTTAAAGATTGGTATGGTTTTGCAAAATCCAAACCATATGATCTCCAAACATATGATTTTCGATGAGGTGGCACTGGGGCTTGTTGCCAGAGGTGTACCGGAAGCTGAGATACGTGAGCGGGTGGAGGAGACGTTGAAAATATGCGGACTGTACCCGTTTCGTAATTGGCCGATTTCTGCACTCAGTTTTGGCCAAAAAAAGCGGGTAACCATCGCATCGATTTTGGTGTTGCAGCCGGAGTTGATTATTTTGGATGAACCGACAGCAGGCCAAGATTTCCGCCATTATACTGATATTATGGAGTTTTTAATGGAACTCAATCGAAACGGACTCACGATTTTATTGATAACTCATGACATGCATTTAATGCTGGAATATACGGATCGGGCCATCGTTTTGTGTGACGGAAGAAAAATCGCCGATGATCAAAGTGTCCGGATTTTATCTGATCCGCAATTAATTGAACAGGCAAACTTGAAAGAAACATCACTTTTTGAATTGGCGACAAAAACCGGTTTTACAGATCCGATAAAATTTGTGGAACGATTTATTGCTTATGATCGGGAGGGACGAAACCATGGCAAATGAAATGCTTAGCTATATTGACCGAACTTCCCCGATTCATCGCTTGACAGGTGCGACGAAATTAGTTTGTTTTATCCTATGGTCAACGGCGGCCATGTTGACCTATGACACCCGGATTCTTTTGTTTTTATTTATTGCGAGTTTAGTCATTTTTTACGTTTCTAAAATTCAGTTGCGAGACATTTTATTTGTGTTAATTTTTATTCTCGTATTCTTACTGATTAATAATATCGCTATTTATCTTTTTTCACCGCAAGAAGGGGTTAAAATTTACGGGACAAGTCATGTGTTGGTTGAATTTGCCGGTAGATACAATATGACGTTGGAGCAACTGTTTTACCAACTGAATATTACATTAAAATATTTGACTGTTATACCGGCGGCGCTATTGTTTATTGTAACAACACACCCAAGTGAATTTGCCGCTTCTTTAAATCGGATTGGTGTAAGCTACCGGATTGCTTACGCTGTATCCCTTGCTTTACGCTATATTCCCGATGTTCAGCGGGATTTCCGTAATATCGCCAAAGCACAACAAGCCCGCGGACTTGATATGTCAAAAAATGAGAAATTCCTGAAGCGGGTAAAGAACGCATCAGCCGTCTTGGCACCATTAATTTTGTCAAGTCTTGAAAAAATTGAAATAATCAGTAATGCAATGGAACTGCGTGGATTCGGGAAAAAGAAAAAACGAACGTGGTACAATGCCCGCCCGTTTCAGAAACGGGATTACACAGCAATTATTTTGTTCGTTTTGCTGCTAATTGCAACCTTACTGATTACCTACCATGACGGCAGCCGGTTTTACAATCCGTTTAGTTAATTGTATTTTTTGGATAAAAATCGACGACAAGCTCTAGTGTCAAGTTTGGAATGATAAAGAAATCTATAAAATTACAAATCCAAAGTGTAAACTTCTATTTTACTGTAAAAGTATTTTTGGGGTAAAAATATGACAAGCTCTAGTATCCAGTTTGGATTGATAAGTCAATCTACCAAATTACAAACCCGGGGTTGTTAACTCGCTACCCCGGCCCCGGGTTGCAATTTTTTCTTACAATGCCAAAGATTAAAAATGCCCCAAACAGCAATCAACCCGAGATAAAAACTTTATATAAATCTCCCAACCGTTCGAGCCGCTACAGTTCCCGCTCCAACCGCTCTCTCTGCTATTTCGAGTGCCTGTGCAAGATCAGCAACCAGATCCTCACAATTTTCCAATCCTACCGAAAGTCGTAATAGTCCGTCTGTAATCCCGCGTTTTTCCCGTTCTTTTTGCCTCATCGCCGCATGGGACATCGTCGCCGGATAAGATAGAATCGATTCGACCGCCCCTAAGCTAACAGCAAATGCCGGGATTTCAAGGTTTTCCACAAAAGCCTTGGCAATGTCTTTGTTGGGCAATCTGAATGACAATACAGCTCCGGCACTAGTCGCCTGCCCCAAATGAATTTCATGTCCCGCATGTGTGGCAAGCCCCGGATAAAATACCTCTTCCACGAGCGGATGATTTTGCAAAAACTCAGCAATTACTTGTGCTGATTCTGAAGACTGTTTCATCCGCACGCTTAATGTTTTCATCCCCCTGTGCAAAGCCCAACAATCCGGAATCCCTAAAACGGCACCAAATGAGTTTTGAATAAAATACAATTGATCAGCCAATTTTTCATCTTTTACCACCGCCAAGCCCGCAACGACATCACTATGCCCGGCTAAAAATTTTGTGGCGCTGTGTAAGACAATGTCCGCACCTAATTCAAGCGGCCTTTGATGAAGGGGTGTCATGAATGTATTGTCGATATATACAAGACAATTGTGGGCTTTTGCTAATTTGACAACACCTCTAATATCTGTAATATGGAGTAACGGATTGGACGGGGTTTCCACATAGACAACTTTCGTATTGGGCCGAAAAGCGCCGGCCACTGCATCTAAATCCGTCATATCAACAAAAGTATGTTGAATTTGAAATTTCGTTAGTACTTTTGTGACCATGCGAAACGTTCCGCCATACACATCTTCGGAAATGATGACATGATCCCCGGATGATAGCAGCATGAAGGCCGATGAAATCGCGGCCATTCCGGATGCAAAGGCAAAACCTTGAACACCGCCTTCCAGTTCGGCAATGGTTTCTTCTAACACTTTTCGGGTTGGATTTCCTGAACGGGTATAGTCAAAAGGACCAAACGAATCGAATTGTCCTTGATGAAAAGTGGAAGAATAGTAGACAGGTGGATTTACTGCTCCTGTTTTGCCATCAATATAACAATCTTGAGAAATTAGTTTTGTTTCAAACCCATAATTTTTTTTGCTCATCGTACACTTGCCCCCTTACGCAATGCCGCTAATGCATGTTCCAAATCCGCCTTCAAATCTTCAATATGTTCAATACCGACCGAAAACCGTAATAATCGATTATCGACACCGTTTTTTATCCGGGTTTGTAGCGGAATATCGGCATGGGTTTGGGTAGCCGGATAGGTAATAAAACTTTCAACCCCACCGAGACTTTCGGCAAAGGTAATCAATTTCAAACTTCTTAAAAAGGGGTCAACCCATTCTTCTTTTGCCAATCGAAACGACACCATGCCACCTCTATTTGGGTAGAGAACATCGGTCACTTCAGGTCTGTTATTTAAAAATTCGACTACCTGTTTTGCATTGTTTTGATGTGCTTCCATACGTAAAGCTAAGGTTTTTAAGCCGCGAATTAACAGCCAACTGTCAAGAGGGGATAAAACCGCGCCGGCCGCATTATGATTTGCCGCAAGCTGTTCACAAATTTCCTGTCCCTTTGCAACAACAAATCCGGCCAGGACATCATTATGACCGCCAATATATTTTGTCGCACTATGAATGACAATGTCGGCCCCATCCACAATCGGTTTTTGCAAATAGGGGGTTAGAAAGGTGTTATCCACAATGAAAAGCAAGTGATGTTTTTTGGCAATGTGGGCAACTTTTTCAATATCTGTTTCAATCATTAACGGATTTGTTGGTGTTTCTATGTAAATCGCTTTTGTTTTTTCTGTGATTGCATCTTCCAACCCGGTGTAATCATTCACTTTCACATAGCTGGTTTTGATTCCATACGATTTTTCGTATTGATTGAACAATCGGTAAGTTCCGCCGTATAGGTCATTAAAGCTAAGAAGTTCATCATCTTTTTGAAAAAGGGAGAGGACGAGCTGAATAGCCGCCATCCCCGAACTACAGGCAAAAGCCTGATCTCCTTCTTCTAATTTTGCAAAACTCTCCTCTAATAAGGCACGTGTTGGATTTTTCGTCCGTGTATAATCATATCCTGTGGATAAACCAATTCCTTCATGACGATAGGCTGTGGATAAATAGATGGGTGGATTAACAGCCCCGGTTATATGTTCACTTCGATTGCCGATTTGCACTAATTTTGTTTGAATATGTTGATTTGCCAAGCTTGATTCCTCCTCGTATCCCCACATTTTTGGAAAATAAAAAGGACTTCTATAAGAAGAAGCCCCAACTGTTAATGAAAGTTTCTTCTTATCTTTCAGGTATTTCACCTGCTGGAATTAGCACCGTGGTCGACAAATGACCGGTTGCTGAGGCGTCATCGGGCCAGTCCCTCAACCTCTCTTGATAAGATTGCAATATTCAGTTCCATAAATGATTTTATTTATTCTAATTTACAATAACTTTTTAAAATAATCAAGGGAAAAATCATAGCATGCACATAATTTATATGGGAATAGTTCATTAATAATATACGTATCTATAGGAAACGAACGTGGCGGCCCTTATGGACAGAATGGTGCTCCTTTGTTAAAAAACTGTCTAATAGACTGCCCCTTATGGACAGTTTCATACTCGTTTTTTGGAAAAAGTTCAAGAGAGCTGGTTTTATGGACAGATTCACGCTCGTTTTTAAAAAAATTGTCCAGTAAAGCGGCTATAATGGACAGTTTGTAGTACATATTCCAAAAAAAGTCCAATAGACCGACCTTCATGGACATTTTGGCGCATCTCTGAATTTATCGTTTATGAAAGCACAAACTTTTCTAAAGCATAGGCCACGCCATCATCATCATTCGTTTTTGTTACAAACTTCGCATGACTTTTTACAAAATCCGTGGCATTCCCCATAGCAATGCTTGTTCCGGCAGCTTTGAACATCGATAAGTCATTCAGATTATCCCCGATTGCGACAGTATCTGCTTGTGGAATTTGAAAGTAATTTGCGAGGAAAAGAAGGGCATTTCCTTTACTTACCTGTTTATTTCCTACCTCAACGGTTAAATGGCTGCCGTTTGTGATTGAAATATCATCACGTTCAGAAAGCCGCTGTTGCAAATGATTTAGTTTTTTCTCATCCAAACTGACAGTATACATTTTATACGGATCTAACATTGAAAAATTTAGCTCACTAAAATCTGAGACAGTTAATAAATGATTTTGGTCATTTTGAACTTGAACCATTTGTTCAACCATTGGTCCGAAAACAGGGTCATCTTTTAACCGATTCAGTTCCGCATACAAATATTCTTTTCGTGTTTTATCAATGAAAATACCTTTATTTGTATAAATTTCATAATATAATTGAAAATCATTAAATATGTCCATAATTTTTTTCAATATATGTACAGGGATTGTTAGTGTTTGTAAGATTTTGTTATGAAAAACAACAGCTCCGTTTCCGGCAATAATAGGTGCTTCGAGGTTTATCTTTTTTATAATTTCTTGAATATCGTGTAAGGCGCGGCCTGAACAAAAGGTAACGATATGACCCTGTCTTTGAGCTTTTAAAATAGCATGACAATTGTTTTCGCTGATTGTATGATTGTTAGAAAAAAGGGTACCATCCATATCGATTGCAATAAGTTTCATCGTGTTCCTCCTTGCATCCTTTTTCGAATTAATAAAACAGCTGCCACCTTTATTTTACCATACTATTTGTCGTTTTTTCCGTTTCTATCTTCAGTCCACGACACAACATAATAAGTTATCCACATTTTTTAAAAAAATAAGCAAATTTGGTTGTTTTTGACCTTTAATGTGGATAAATTCAAGTGGAAAATTCTACTAATTGTGGATAAGTCGTATTTCCACAATACTACCAGAGATTAATAAATTTACTCCTCATAGCTGTTCTATCTTTCACTCTTTTCACTTCTAGCCTTAAATATGTTATTATGAAATTAATCACAATGATATAATGGAGGTATTTTTATGATTCGTTTTGGAATTATCGGAACCAATTGGATTACCGAAAAATTTATTGATGCAGCTTCTAATATAGAGGATTTTTCGCTTGTAGCTGTATATTCACGTACCGAAGAGAGGGCAAAAGCGTTTGCAGCAAAATTTGACGTAACCAATATTTTTACCGATTTAGAAACAATGGCAAAGAGTGATGTCCTTGATGCAGTTTATATTGCCAGTCCAAACTCACTTCACGCAGAACAATCGATTCTATTTTTGCAACATGGAAAACATGTCATTTGTGAAAAGCCACTCGCTTCCAATGTAAAAGAAGCAGAAGCAATCGTTCAGACGGCAAAAGCCCATGGTGTGGTTTTCATGGAGGCGTTAAAAACAACTTTTGTCCCAAGTTTTGTAAGTATCAAAGAAAATTTACATAAAATCGGTACGGTACGCCGTTACTTTGCAAATTTTTGCCAGTATTCATCACGTTATGATAAATATAAAGAGGGAATTGTGCTAAATGCTTTTAATCCGGCTTTTTCCAATGGCTCATTAATGGACATTGGCGTGTATTGCATTTATCCGATGGTAGCGTTGTTTGGCGAACCAACGGATCTGCGTGCTAATGCATATATGCTCGAATCCGGTGTCGATGGGGAGGGAACGGTCATTTTCTCCTATCCGGAAATGGAAGGGGTTGTCTCTTTCTCAAAAATTTCCAACTCATTCATTCCATCTGAGATTCAAGGGGAAAAAGGAACCATTGTTATTGATAAAATTTCAACGCCATCAAAAGTTGAGATTCATTATAATGATGGAACCGTTGAAGATATTAGCCGCCCACAAGTTGAAAATACCATGTATTATGAAGCAAAGGAATTTATTGAGCTCATTAAAGAAAACAAGACGGAATCGCAAATCAATACATATGCCAATTCTTTGACTACAAGCAAATTGATGGAACGGGCAAGGAAGCAAATCGGCCTAGTCTTTCCGGCTGACCGGAATTAAGAGGAATTTTCTCGGATTAGCCTAGAATTCCGTTTGTTAAAAGAAAACATCATATGCAGGGAATCATTGAATGGATCCCCTGCTTTGAAATATATTTGTATATGGGACATTTTCCTTGATAAGTATTTGTGGAATCCTCTTGAAATGGTCTTGGACACCCCATTCTAAGATATTTCACACTTTTTATCATGGCTTCAAGCATTGAGAAATTTAGGATTCAAGGTCGGGCTAAATGTCATAAACTAATCTTTCTAGTATATGGTTTTTTTGTGTTCTGTCGTTGAAATATAGTTCTGTCTCATTTCATAAATGACATTATCTTGGATCTTTTTTAAGTTGTCTAACGTTGAATGGTGATCGCTTAGCCAGACTTTATGATTTGATACTAATTTTTCACTAAAATTGCGAGCCCATCGTGCATTTGCTTTTTCGTTGTCTGGCAAATGAACATAGATTTCCTTCACGACGGACTTCAATAGAGGAATATTTATTTCCCAATTTTTTGTAATATTTTTCTCAACGATCGTTGCGATTTCCTCCGGACGATAATCAGGGAAAGTAATTTTAAGAGGAATACGGGAACGCAATCCCGAATTTGTTTCTAAAAACTTTTCCATTTCTTTCGTATATCCTGCTAAAATGACGATAAATTTATCCCGGTAGTTTTCCAAGTAGGTTACTAACGTTTCCACTGCCTGTTTGCCAAAATCATTACCTGATTTGGCGGTCAATTGATATGCTTCATCGATAAACAATACACCGCCCATCGATTGTTCGATCACTTCTTTTGTCTGCTTTTCAGTATGGCCTACATAAGCTCCGACTAAATCTGATCGGTCCACTACTTTTACATTCGGTGTTGGCAGCACATCTAAATAGTAAAATAGTTCGGCCAATATGTTTGCTACGGTCGTTTTTCCTGTGCCTGGATTTCCAGAAAAAATCATATGGTAGGAAGGCTTTTCTACATTGCTTCCGTCCTCCATAAGTATACGGTCTACTTTCACTTGCTTAATTAAACGGTGGATAAAATCTTTTACTTCCGTTAACCCGATTAAACTGTCTAATTGATGTAATAATTCATTTACCTTTACTTCTTTATCTACATTTTGATTGCCGGTCAATACGTCAAAATCTTCATCTAATATTGTTTGGGTATCCTCTGAACCAGTTTCTACAACACGGTTCGCCATTGTCTGAATAAGTTTTTCGTTTACATTTCTAACCCAGCGTGCATTGCTTTTGTCAATACTGTGAGAATATAGCCGCTGAATTACTTCTTTATATTTTTTCTCATCCACAATATAATCTTCATTTGTAAGATTCATATAGCCAATTTCTGCAATTTCTTCCGGTGTATAATCATCAAAATAAAACTTATTTGGAATACGTGATTCTAGACCGCTGTTCATCTTTAAAAATTTGTTTATTTCATTGGTGTACCCAGCAAAGATAATCATTGTGTTATCGCGGTTGTCTTCCATAAAAGTTATAATCGTATCAATGGCTTCTTTTCCAAAGTCATTTTTAGAATCACTATTTAGAGAATAAGCTTCATCAATAAATAAAATACCACCTTTGCTTTTCTCCAAAATTTCCTGTGTCTTTTGTGCAGTTTGACCGATATATTCTCCGACTAAATCTTTTCTTGTCACTTCTAAAAAATTGTTTGTACCAATGACGCCATTTTCATATAATACACGACCTAAAATTCTTGCAACTGTCGTTTTTCCTGTACCTGGATTTCCCATAAATAAAGAATGTAATGTTAATGATGTCGTTTTAAATCCTTGCTCTTTCCTTGACTGGTTAAATTTCACTGTATTGATAAACTTCATAATTTGTTTTTTCAAATCATGGAGGCCGAATAACGCCTGTAGTTCTTCTAAACCGGATTTTTGCTGTTTTTCTATATGATATAGAGAATTTTCTTCCTTTGAGGTTACTGGTTCTTCTTTAAGTTTATCCTTTTTTGATACAGGTTCAACTGTTTGTGATGTACTTCTTTCTTTAGAACTTGGCATTTCTTCGTCATCAATATTAATCTTTATTCGGTTAGTGTCTCCAAAGATTTCTACCTTAGATTGTTTATCGTGAGAAACTGTCAGTAGTAAATTTTCGGATATCCTTGTTTTTTTTATATTTAAAATCGATTGATCAAGAGAGAAATAGACCGAATTTTCATCAATATTTACTGTATCAAAATTTGCCCGGGAACCATTTGCCATGTATAACCCAAAGTAATTGCTGACTCCCGGAAAATCAACAATACCAGTCCCGCTTAAAATTCCATTTTCCATTAGTCTTACTGCAACACGAACTTGAGCTTGATGTAATTGAATATATGATTGATAAGCTACAATAGAATAAATCATAGAGTTACGAATCACTGCTTCTGAATTATTGGAAAGGTAAATGCTGGCTCCCTTTTCTTCTGGTAAATATATTTCAGAAGCATTAATTTTAACTGTAGCATTTTCACACCATATGGACGGATAATTTCCAGAAGTCCCCCCATGAATGATTACTTTCTCCAATGTTAGTGTAGAACCATTTTTAACATTTATAGTATTACGATTATGTGGCGTATATAGGGTTAAATTAGCTAAAGTTAGAACTGATTGATTCCTCAATGAGAAAAATCCATGAATGACAACTTCACTTGGATCATTGCCGATTCCCTTAATCGTAATATTTGCAATATTGATTCCACTTAACACGTGGTACTCTCCAGGAGAGAGAAGAATAATGTCTCCTTGTTTACTTGATTTTAAAATGTCTGTAAGTTTTTTACTGTTTCCTTTTTTTACTTTCCAGATCATTCTCATCATTTACACCTACTTACTTAACTTTTGAAGATCGATCATAGTTATGATTAAGCCTATAGTTCCGATAATAAATGAAAAATGCCAAATGAAAAGATAAATATAAAATTTGATAACAAGCACTATTAATTTTTTCAATAGATTTGAAGAGTTCGAGCTTACTTTATAAGACGGATATAGTAACTTATAAATCCATGGAACATATAGATAGGATATGTTTGCAATTCTACCTGCAATGATCACGGAAAAGGGGAAAACGATCATATTAATTTTTAGAATATTTGTAGATAAATAAAAGACTTCATTAAATAATTGGTAAATCCCAAATGAAACGAAATAAGTAATGATCCAAAATTTAACTGGCTGAAGGTTGAAAAAACTTTTTAAAACATGGGTCCCTCCAACTGCAATTCTTGCCTTTGTTCCGAATAATTGCTCCTTGTTTTCCATCATTTGCACCTTCCTTCATGCCTTAAATTTTATGTATATATTCCAAATATACTATATAAGGATAAAAAATTGAAGAAAGAAACAAGAAACAATAAATATTGAAGAACCTAATTAGCAAGCAAAAAGGTACTTTTTATTATTCAAAGATATTAAACATCACAAGATATTGTGGTTTTGCATGATACGCAAACCCTGTATGTGGGACAAGAATATCAAATGGGCTTTTTGGATGTGAACCAAGAATCTAGCAATCACTTAAAAAGCCCCTTTTTTAAAACAGCTAACGAACATTATACGAAAATTAAGACATGAAAAAATAGTCCCTTTAATGAGGGACTATTGTGTATATCTAAAGGTCAACGAATGGAATGAAAAGCCCAAATTAAGGTCATGGTTATCGGTTTTCGCCCATTTTCCACCCAACTATTTGTTAAGTTTTTAACGTGTCAATCAGGGATGTGAATGAAATTGTGTTCTATCTGATTTCTGTTGCGGTGTTCTATTTTTCTCTCATCTTGTTGAAAATGTTTAATCAACGAAAAGGATTCACAATTTTCCCCAAAAATTACAAGAACTGCAATCAATAGAACTATATTTGGTATTTCACCAAGTTTTGTTCCATTTCTTTTGAACGACGGCTTAGCTCTTCTGCAGTTTCTTTTAACTCTGTAAAAATTTGCAACTGGGATTCTGCAGTGGCGGCAAGTTCTTCACTGGCCGCTGCCGTTTGCTCTGATACTTGGGATGTATGGATAATAGCCGCTACCGTTTGATCTTTTGCCATGCCCATTTGTTCGATTGCATCTTTCATATCATTTATTTTTCGAATGATTGAATCAATACTGTCTGCAATATTGTTAAAAGAGGCATCTGTTTGGTTAACAGCGGTAAATTGCTCTTCAGAAATATTTTTCATATCATGGACTGCTTGAATCGCTTCTTGAGAATCTCTTTTGATACTGACCATCATACTAATAATTTGTTCGGTAGAAATTTTACTTTGATCGGCCAATTTTCGTACTTCATCTGCCACTACCGCGAAACCTTTCCCTGCTTCACCGGCTCTGGCCGCTTCAATAGCAGCGTTCAATGCTAACAAATTGGTTTGATCGGCAATATCTTTAATTGTACCGACAAAAGTCTCAATATCTTTTAAAGTAACTGATAAATTATTTACGGTTGTAAATATTTTCTCTGACGATAATTGATTGCTCTCAGACTTTTCTCGTAAAATCCCTACCATTTCCAAACCTTGTTTATTTAAGTGATGCACATTTTCCGTTTCATCAATAATCGAGTGATAACCGTCTGTGACAACAGAAATATGTTCGGATAATTGATCCATAACTTGCACACTTTTTTCCGCTTCCATTACTTGGTCAGAAGCGCTGACGGCAATTTCATTAATCGTATCGGATAATTCCTTAATGGATGTTACAGCCTCATTTGTTTCACTCGAAATGTGCTCTGAAGCTTGCAAGAAGGAATTGACATGATTCAATGATCCTGCAATAACAGAACGCATTTGCGAAGTGATGGAATTTAAATGACCGACAATTTTTTCTAAAGCTTTATTTTTTCCTGCGTCCATTTCAATTGAAAAATTCCCGTTTTTTATTAAAGTTAATAATTCCATAAAACTATTGGCTGACTTGGATATCGATTTCATTAGGAAAACAAATAACAAAGCGCTTAAAATAAGATTGGATAGACTGCAAATAAACATCAATAATAAAAGACTGATAGAATCCGTGAAAAGATAAATGATAAAACCTAAAAGGCAGCCGAGAATGATACTTAAAATGAGTATGATGGAACTGGTACTTGTCACGATGTTTCTTAACAGGTGAACTGCTTTATATGAGCTTTTTTCTGATTGTCCATTCATTCGAATTTTTCCTCCGTAAATTTGTTGATGCACTGCTTTATACCTAGCTTTAAAGTCTTTAGTTGTTTCATTGTTAAGTATATCACTAGTCCAAAATATATACTATATGGCAAAAAAAATATACAGTAACACATTGTGAATTTTGTATAGATATAAATAGCTTTTGTACATGCATTGACGGTACCTTCATCAGCATGCTTATTGGATCCTCCATCATGTATCTGTTGGACGAACATGTGCATTGACTTCCACTGGATCATGGATTATATTTTAAATAAGTTAATAATCTTTGTAGGAGATGATGGGATTCACACAAAGGCTAACCTATTTTTAAAGAATAGGGTGCTTACGTATGGATCTTTTTTTATTGCATAATTTGTAGTATAGTTGTTTTCTTTTGTGGATTGGGATAATAACACATGAAAGAAGGTGTAGGAGAATGAATAAAAAGGTAATCCCCGCTATTTCATCAATAAAAAATTTAGAAAAATTTATAACGAGCCCATATGAGATTGGCGTCTTATTAGACAGTCACATTGCCCAATTAAAAAATATTAATGATTTGGCAGAAAAATACGGAAAAAAATTGATGTTTCATATGGATTTAATTGAAGGAATAAAAAACGACGAAAAAGGAACGGAATTTATTTGCCAGGAGTTTCGACCATATGGATTGATCTCTACTAAAGCAAATGTGATTCGAAAAGCAAAACAGAAGGGCGTCCTTTCCATCCAGCGCATGTTCTTAATTGATTCACATGCGGTTGAACAAAGTTATCGTCATATAAAAATGACACAGCCTGATTATATTGAAGTATTACCCGGTACATTGCCGTCGATGATTCGGGAAGTGGCCGAGAAGACAAAAATTCCGATTTTAGCTGGCGGTCTCATTCGAAAGCCGGAGGAAGTGGAAAAAGCAATTGCGGCAGGAGCAACAGCAGTTACCACATCAGCCAAGAACTTGTGGGATATTTATGAAAAAATTCAATAAGGCAGACTCCAATCAGTGGCGGTTTTTTCTTTCTTTATTGTAGGTTGTCGATATTTGTTTGAGATCGTAACTGCCACTTCTTGCTGAATTTTTTTCTGATTGTTGGTTGTACCATTGACGTTGTACGATCGGTTTTCCTTCATACAGACAATACGACTAAATTCGACTCAATGAAAATCACCTTTTTTTCATACAAAAAAAGTAAAATAAATTATTGACACCGTTTTCAAACATTGCTATCATGTAAATAAGTTAATAGTCGTGAGGAGAAACGGAGACACATGGATTACCTTTATTTTTTATATAAAGGTTTATCTGTGTGTCTTTTCTTTTGGCATCAACTCCTTTTTTGCAATATATGCATGGGGGATAGGGGAGTTTTCCGTACGATTATTAACAAATACGAATAAAATGGAAGGAAGGGTTGTCTATGTCGGCATTTTTGGGGGAATTAATTGGAACGGCGATTTTGATCATTATTGGGGGAGGTGTTGTGGCCGGTGTGACCTTAAACAAGTCAAAAGCAAACGGCGGCGGATGGGTGGTCATCACACTTGCATGGGGGCTTGCGGTGACCATGGGTGTTTTTGCAGTTGGAAACTATAGTAGGGCCCATTTAAATCCGGCCGTTACATTTGCCTTTGCACTAACCGGTGATTTTCCGTGGAAAGATGTGCCTACGTATATTTTAGCCCAAATGTTGGGGGCCATTGTCGGTGCAACCATTGTCTTTTTTCACTACTTATCTCATTTTAAAGCAACGGCGGACCAAGCGACAAAACTCGGTGTTTTTGCAACAATTCCGGCGATTAGACATACATTTTCAAACTTATTATCAGAAATTATTGGTACATTTATTTTAATTTTTGGGTTATTATTTATTGGAGCCAATAAATTTGCGGAGGGGTTGAATCCGTTAGCAGTCGGATTGTTGATTGTAGCGATTGGTATGGCACTCGGCGGTACAACCGGTTATGCGATTAATCCGGCACGGGACTTGGGCCCGCGAATTGCCCACTTTATTTTACCAATCCCCGGAAAAGGAAATTCCGATTGGGGATATGCATGGATTCCGGTAGTCGGTCCGCTTTTGGGTGGGGCGCTCGGTGGCTTAACCTATAAAGCACTATTTTTAGGAGAAGTTTCTATCTTTTTATGGATTACCCTTGCCATTACAGCTATCATTATCCTTTTATCTTATTCAACAAAAGATCAGGTGGAAGAGGAAAATCAATCTATTTCTGCATAAAAATCAATGAAAATATTTATAACGGAGGGGAATTGAATGGAGAACTTCATTTTGGCGATTGATCAAGGAACGACGAGTACGAGGGCGATTTTATTTAATAAAAAAGGGGAAATCGTTCATGTTGCTCAACAGGAGTTTACACAAATTTTTCCACAACCGGGTTGGGTTGAGCACAATGCAAATGAAATATGGGGTTCGGTTTTAGCCGTTATGGCAACTGTGTTGGCCGAAGTAAATGTAAAACCGGAACAAATCGCCGGAATTGGAATCACCAATCAACGGGAAACAGCTGTTGTTTGGGATAAGGAAACAGGTAACCCGATATATAATGCGATTGTCTGGCAATCACGGCAAACAGCACAAATATGTGAAGAGTTAAAGGCACAAGGTTATGATCAGTTATTTAGGGAAAAAACAGGGTTGTTGATTGATGCGTATTTTTCCGGAACAAAAGTGAAATGGATTTTGGATCATGTTGAAGGAGCAAGGGAAAAGGCTGAACAAGGAAAGTTGTTATTCGGTACCATTGATACTTGGTTGATTTGGAAATTATCCGGCGGCAGGGCTCATGTGACCGATTATACGAATGCTTCGAGGACATTAATGTATAATATTTATGAATTAAAATGGGACGATGAGTTGTTGGATATTTTAGGTGTGCCAAAAAGCATGTTGCCGGAAGTTCGTCCTTCATCGGAGATTTATGCAAATACAATTGATTATCACTTCTTTGGACATCAAGTACCGATTGCGGGGGTCGCCGGGGATCAGCAAGCCGCCTTGTTCGGGCAGGCCTGCTATCAAGAAGGAATGGCAAAAAATACGTACGGTACAGGTTGCTTCATGTTGATGAACACCGGTGAAAAGGCCGTAAAATCGGAACACGGGTTGCTGACGACGATTGCTTGGGGCTTGGATGGAAAAGTGGAATATGCGCTTGAAGGGAGTATTTTTGTCGCCGGTTCTGCAATTCAATGGCTGCGGGACGGTCTTCGGATGTTTAAAGAAGCAAAAGATTCAGAAGCCTATGCTGCCCGTGTTTCCTCAACGGACGGAGTATATATGGTCCCTGCCTTTGTCGGGCTAGGCACGCCTTACTGGGATAGTGATGTCCGCGGGGCTGTATTTGGTTTAACACGGGGAACTTCCAAAGAACATTTTATCCGGGCTACATTGGAATCGCTTGCTTATCAAACAAGGGATGTCTTATCGGCAATGGAGCAGGATTCCGGTATTGCATTGAAAACATTGCGGGTTGACGGAGGAGCTGTTCAAAATAATTTCCTTATGCAGTTCCAGAGTGATATTTTAAACGTACCGGTAGAACGTCCGATTGTCAGTGAAACCACTGCGCTTGGTGCCGCCTATTTGGCCGGTTTGGCAGTCGGTTACTGGGAAAGTCAAGAGGAAATTGCCAAACAATGGGTGATTGATAAAAAATTTGAACCGGGAATGTCAGATTTCGAGCGGGAAAAACTGTATGAAGGTTGGAAAAAAGCGGTTCATGCAGCGATGGCATTCAAATAAAACCGGCCATTTTTCAAGTAGAAATGCAGATTGATATAGTGACAATGGTCCGGAGTTCAATGGTTGAGTCTGGAGACAGGGTTTAAAACTTTCCGAGCAAAAATGTCTGAAACTTAACGGACAAGATGGAAAACCAGATTTTAAAAAACTTTCCAAGCAAAAATGTAACAATATTTTTCAAAACATGGTATATTAATAGTAAGTTAATATTCGGTATGAGCTGAGGAGAAACCAAATGACATTGCCCTTTGTGGTAAATGGTTATTTGGTTTTTCCTTTTTTACTATAAAAACTGTGCATATGGAGGGAACTACTTTGCAAATACCATTTTCCTATTTTTCCAGAGAAAAAATAATCGAACAAATGAAGTCTAATCCATACGATTTGTTGATCATCGGCGGGGGGATTACCGGTGCGGGAATCGCATTGGATGCCGCCAGTCGCGGTATGAAAGTCGCTTTAGTTGAGATGCAAGATTTTGCGGCGGGAACATCGAGTCGATCAACCAAGTTGGTTCACGGTGGTCTGCGTTATTTGAAACAGTTTCAAGTTGGGTTGGTTGCCGAAGTAGGGAAGGAGCGGGCAATTGTTTACGAAAACGGACCGCATGTGACGATGCCGGAATGGATGCTCCTCCCCTTTTATAAAGAGGGGACTTTTGGCAAATGGTCGACATCCCTTGGTTTAAAGGTATACGACTTTTTGGCCGGGGTGAAAAAATCAGAGCGGCGGAAAATGTTATCTCGAGAGGAGACATTACAAAAAGAGCCTTTGTTGAAAAAAAAGGGTTTACTTGGCGGCGGTTATTATGTTGAATATCGGACCGACGATGCCCGATTGACCATTGAAGTTATGAAGAAAGCGGCGGAAAAAGGTGCCCATATTGTGAACTATACGAAAGCTGTTCAATTCCTATATCAGGATAAAAAAATGATCGGGGTTGTTTGTGAAGATGTATTAACAAAGCAAAAATTTCATATCAAAGCGAAAACAATTGTGAATGCCACCGGTCCATGGGTGGATGAGGTGCGAAACAAGGATTATTCGAAAAACAATAAACGGCTCCAATTGACGAAAGGAGTTCATATTGTCATTGATCAATCAAGATTCCCGTTAAAACAAGCTGTATATTTTGACACACCGGATGGTCGAATGGTGTTTGCCATCCCACGGGACGGAAAGGCATATGTAGGCACGACCGATACTTTTTACAGTGATGATCTGGTACGGCCGTATATAACGGAAGAGGATCGTGAATATTTGTTAAAAGCGATCGCCTTTATGTTTCCGGATGTGGGTGTTCGTGAAGAGGATATTGAATCAAGCTGGGCAGGTGTTCGTCCGCTCATTTACGAGGAAGGAAAAGACCCGTCTGAAATTTCCCGGAAAGATGAAATTTGGGAATCGGACAGCGGCTTAATTACGATTGCCGGGGGGAAATTAACCGGATACCGAAAAATGGCGGAAAATGTTGTTGATCTTGTTGTCAAACGTTTTGCTAAAGAAGGCCGCAATTTTGGATCATGCAGAACAAAAACATTGCCAATTTCAGGCGGAGACATCGGTGGTTCAGATCAACTCGGATCGTTTATCGCAAAGGCGGCCGATCAAGCAGTATCATATGGGTTTACGAAAGAGGAAGGAGAGCAACTGGCAAGACTATATGGCTCCAATGTCGATACCGTTTTTTCATATGGCCAGCAATATGAAAAATTGAAAGAATGCCCGCTTCCGAGAATCTTATATGCTCGTCTTATGTATGCCATTGAACACGAAATGGTGGTTAAACCGGTCGATTTCTTTATCCGGAGAACCGGTGCCGTATACTTTCATATTGACATGGTGGAAACTTGGAAAGAGCCTGTTCTCCACTGGATGGCACAACATTATGGATGGGATGAAAACGAGATGAAACAATATAGAAAAGAATTAGATGATGAAATTCAAAAAGCTCGCTTCCCTGTTAAATAAAGAATTGAAGTTTGTATGGAAGGAAGTTTCGGTCTAATGAACAAAAGGTTGGATGAACAAGGGAAATGTGATTTTGAAAAAAGACCGTTCATCCAACCTTTTGGATTTCTTCATGGACAAAAAGCTTTCTAGGTGCTAATTGTCTGCAAATCATTATTCTATTAATATCCACATAAAATTCTCCTCAGTTAGTGCTACTCTATTCATTTTCCATCTTTCACTTGTCTGTTTGCCTTTTTGAGGTGTTAACCTTTTTTCAAGATCTACCATTTACAAAGTTGTCCTTCAAATGGTGTTGTTGTGCACATATAATAAAAGGTGAAGACAGTTTCGAAAATCTAGTTGTCATTTCCCCCACTGCAAACGGCGAGTCAAGGATTCCGTCAAATTTTCAGTAAACGAGGAAGTAAGTGGGAGAAGGAATGGTCCACGTGCATTCGATTCGTTTAGGTAAACCGATGTTTCGTCCCCAGTTCTTGTGTTAACTAAGTTTTTAATTCGGAATTCTGATTTAAATCCATTGGTGATTGCCAATTGACTAAACCTAAGCGTCCTTTTGATTTAATAATAATAATGCTGAAAATAGGCCAAAGTGAAAATAAAAGAAAAAAGGGGATATTTAGGTGATATTCAAAAGGCAAGTGACACTTTTAAAAGAACTCATATACAGTAGAAAATATAATTCTGTTCAGCATTATGCGGAATTATTTCAGGTATCTACACGAACTATTCATTTTGACCTAGATGTACTGGAGGATATTGTCAAGGAGTATCATTGTAGAATTGTGAAGAAACCGGGTAAAGGAATATTTTTGGATGGAAAAGAAAATGATAAAAATAAATTGTTGCATAGTCTTCAGAACTATTCCCTTTTCTCCAATCTTTCACCTGCAGAAAGGCAAATTCAAATATTAGAAAAGCTCGTTAATGAAGAACGCTTGTCATATAAACTTTTATCCCAAAAATACTTTGTGAGTCGTACTTCGATTGCAAAGGATTTTAAGGTGATTAAAGAAATGTGTTCTAAGGAAGGTGTTCTTCTAGAATATGATAATGATGGAACGTTTTTGGTCGGTCATGAAAAAAACTTGCAAAGTCTCCTAAAAAAGCTGTATTTGAGAAAGTTTGAACAAAATTATTATCGTTTCCCTAATAATTTAATTGAATATAAACAGTTTTTATTGGATACCGATAATAGCATCCCACATTCTTTTATTGAGGAAACATTTAATATTGTTAGTACCATCGGTGAAAAATACAATTTGGCAGATCATTATTTAATTAGTTTGCAAAATACATTAATCGTTCTTTGCTTACGGGTTTATCGGAATAAACATCATGAACAGGGAAATGGTTATGTCTTTGAAAAGGTCCAACAGTTGGGAACATATTTTGTTGCGAATGAAATTGCAGAAGAAATCGAAAAAAAGCTGAACATCTCATTATCAGAGGAAGATATTGTTTACATTAATGAATGTTTAATTGCCAATGGAATTGAGAATTTAAATATAACCAGCAATCATGGCTATTATAGTAAGTTAGTCCAAGATTTAATAAAGAAGTTCAGCAAAATTATCAATACGAACTTAACTAAGGATAAGAAATTATACAAAGGGTTATTAACACATATTGTTCCGATGATCTACCGTCTAAACAATAACATCCGTTTGCAAAATCCCTTAATTAAGGAAATTAAGAAGCAATATTCGGTCATGTTTAATATCACTTGGTTTGTTCTAGTTGACTTGGAATCAAAATTAAACATTCATATTCCAGAAGATGAAATTGGTTTTATCATGGTCCACTTTCAATCAGCCTTGGAGCGGCATGAAGATATTAAAAAAGTATTAATTGTTTGCCCAACAGGGATTGTCACATCTGAACTTTTAGAAGCAAGAATCAAAAAATATTTACCCAGTTTAAATCTATATGAGGTTGTTTCTGTTCAAAATCTAAATCCGGCCAATTTCAAAAAGTTCGATTATATTATTTCGACAGTACCTTTAGAAGTGAAAAATTTTGATTCAAATCGAATTTTCTTTATCTCGCCTATTCCTACTGATAAGGAATTAAAAGAGCTTACCAATTTAATGACAGATAAAATTTTTAATGCACAAGCGTTTTATACGATTAACGAATATAACAGAGAAGTCAAAATAAACAACTTTTTACTTCCAAACTCTATTTTTGTAAACAATCATTTTAATTCAATGAAAGAGATTTTAGAGTATTTAATTTCGTATCTAGAACACGAAGATCTTGTAACACCATTATACAGGAAATCTGTTTTTGATAGGGAAGCAACATCTTCAACAGCTTTGGAAACTGGTGTAGCCATTCCCCACGGAAATCCGGATTATGTTAAAAAAACAAGCATATCTATCTTAGTTAATAGTAAAAAAGTCCATTGGGGAAATGAGAAAGTAGATATCATCATTTTGTTATCTGTAGCGAAAAATGATGTAAACCATATAAGTTCGATTATTTCTCAAATTTATGATGTGATTTCTGATAGAAATAGAATGGAAACTGTATTTTTCGGGAAGACTAAGGAAAATATTTATGAATATTTTTATGATCATTATTAAGCATGAAGGGGATTTGTATGCTCAAAGAATTATTGCCAAAAAGTCATATGCAGCAAAGAGAGAAAGTAGACAGTTGGGAAGATGCCATTAAAATTGCAAGTATCCCGTTATTAAAGGAAGGAATCATTGAAGAAAGTTACATTGAAAACATGATTGAAAGTGTAAATAAAAATGGTCCATATATCGTATTAATGGATTATTTTGCCTTGCCTCACGCAAAAGCGGGGGAAGGCGTAAACCGGCTGGGGATGTCGCTGTTGACACTTAATCATCCGGTTGATTTAAAAGGAAATCCTGTAAAAGTATTTTTAGTCCTGGCAGCAGTTGACGCCACTTCCCATATTGAAGCTTTAGCGGACATATCGAAATTATTAATGGACCCGAAAAATTATGAAATTTTTATGTCCGGAGATTTGGATAAGATTAATGACATTTTGTAGGTCATTTTCCAATCTGTCATATCTAAATGGAGCAAAAGACTTGTTTCTTTATTTGTCCAAAAGTATTGTGTAAAATTTCACAAAAGCATTATCCTGATTTATTGCAGCAACACCAAGTATTTTTTGCGAAAGTATTTGAAAAATAAGCTTTTGCGGTTTATCCATGAAAGTATTACTCAATTTACAATTTAAGGAGGATTTAATATGAAATTTTTAGCAGTTTGTGGTTTTGGTGTAGGTTCATCAATGATTTTAAAAATGACACTTGAAAAAGTTTGCAGGGAAAGAAATCTCGATTGCGAGGTAGAAAATACGGATATTAGTTCAGCTAGGGGGATGAATGTTGATGCCGTTTTTACAAGTCAGGAGCTTGCCGATGAGTTAAAGGGTAGTATGAAATGTCCCGTATTTCCGATAAAGCGTTATATGGACAAAGAAGAAGTAGGCAAAGCCCTTGATGAATTTTTGAAAAATAAATAAGGGAGGAAAAGGAAATGGCGTTTCTGGATTTTATAACATCGAACATTTTACGTAATCCACCTGTTCTTTTAGGCTTGATTGCAGCTATCGGACTAATTGTTCAAAAGAAAAATATAGCAGATATTATCAAAGGTTCATTGACAGCTGCGTTTGGTATGATCATTTTGAATACCGGTGTCGGATTAATTACAGGCACGATTTCACCGATTAACTCTGCTTTCCAAGAAGCAATCACAGGGAAAACAGCCGTTGCCAATACATTAAATGATACGACATTTACGGCCAGCTTCGGCGGGGATGTCGGTTTGGCGATGTTCTTTGGTCTCATTCTTCATTTGATTATTGCAAGATTTACAAAGGTGAAAACCATTTTTTTAACCGGTCATATGTTATGGTGGTTCCCGTTTATCTTTGTTGCTGCAGGTGTTGAAGCGGGACTTTCCGGTTTTGGACTCATCATCTTTGGTGCGGTCTTTTCAGCTTTGTATTGGTCATTTATGCCTTGGATTATGCGGAAATTTATTTGGGATGTAACGGGGGATCAATCATTTTTAATCGGTCACCCTACCGGAATGTTAAGTATTATTTCCGGATTAGTTGCGAGAAAATTTGGTAATAAACAACATTCTACGGAAGATTTGAAAGTACCGAAAAGCCTGTCTTTCTTTAGAGAAATTTCAGTAACCGGGGCAACAGTAATTTTTATCATGTATATTATCGTAGCCATCATTGTCCCGTCTCTTGTTGGTAAAGGTGAAAATTTACTGTTTTTGTCACTTAATCAGGGGTTAACATTTGGGGCAGGTTTACTCGTTATGTTATACGGAGTCCGGTTTTTAATTAATCAAATCGTTCCGGCATTCCAAGGGATTTCGGAAAAACTCATTCCCGGTTCTGTTCCTGCATTTGATGTGCCGATACTCTTTAATTATCGTCCAAATGCGGTGATTATCGGTTTTCTTGTTGCAATGATAACTTCGACAATCATGATTATTATCGCCAATTCCTTTAATATTTTTGGCGTGATCCTTATTCCGCTTGTTATTACTTCCTTCTTTGAAATGGGGGGAGCTGCCGTTGTCGGTGAAGGCCAAGGCGGATTAAAAGGTTCAATCATCGGAACAATCGTATCGGCAATTGTTATGGTTCTAATCATGGGCATCTCCGTTGTTGTATACAATAATACGATTCAAAACTGGATGTTAATCTTTGGCGGAAATGACTTTTCCATCTTTGGTTCCATAGCAAAATGGATTGGCAGTTTATTTTCGGGTCTGTTTTGATCTATGGTTCAATAGCTAAATGAACTGGGTCTGTTAGTTAACTTATTCCATCTTTGATTTAAAAATAAAAAGGATTAGCAAGCAGCATATTTTTGTGTCTATTTTGATTTAGTTTGGGAAGCAAGTCAATTTTTTCAATTAAAATCTACAATGATATACGAGGAGTGCTTATCATGTACCAATATTTTGATAGGGTCCGAGCAATACTTGATACCGTTGAAAAGGAAGAAAAGAAAAATATCGATGCAACTGTATCTGTTATGGTCAATGCGATTATAAATAAAAAATCCCTATTTGCATTTGGGGCCAGCCATGCAGGAATTTTAACGCAGGAGTTATTTTATCGTGCAGGCGGATTACTAAATCTAAATCCGATTTTCGGTCGCGAAATTATGCTGGATACAGAACCAATTAGCCATACAAGTCATATGGAGCGATTAGTTGGTTATGGAAAACTGTTGGCAGATAAGACCCCGTTCTCTGATGGGGATGTACTCATATTGCATTCTGTTTCAGGGCGCAATCCTGTAACAATTGAAATGGCAATGGAAGCACAAAAACGTAGCGTTACAACCATTTCCATTACCAATCTAAAATATTCTAAGTCGGTGAGTTCACGGCATCCGTCCGGCAAAAACTTGTACCACTTTAGTGATATCGTTATTGATAATCACGGTGATATTGGCGATGCTACTTGTGACATTGAGGGACTTGAGCAAAAAGTATCCCCGTCGTCAACAGTTGTGGGGGCAACGATTGTGAATACCATTGTTGCGGAAACGGTTCGACAATTAGTTGAGAAAGGGATGAAACACCCACCAATCTTTTACAGCGCAAATTTAGACGGTGGAGATGAACTTAACCGTCAATTATATGAAGAATACAAAGACACCATTTTTTACCGATATTAAGCAAAAGTTCTTCTATCGGTCATAAATTCTCGGCAAGAAAAGTCATGCGGTTATTTACAAGAGCACAACATATAAAAAACCAGTCTAGCGTTAGGCTGGTTTTTTATATTGAAAAAATATAGTCCGGCAGTCAGAAATGTTGACATGATTATAAGTCATATATTCAATCTGCTGATAAAACTTTCCTATGATATGACCAGTAATGTTCTGCTTTTGATCCGTAAAATTAAACTGCTGAAAAATTTTATCTCTAAAATTAAGAAAGAGCACAAAAAGTTCTTTAGTAAAGATTCATTCAGTTATATAATTAAAAATGGAAAACGGTTTCGAAAATTCTTATGCATAGTTACTTTTCTTTATACTGTAAAGGGGAAGAGGTTAATGTTAAAATCCGCAAAAATTGTTAATTTTATCTATATGGTTTTCTGTTTACATATTCAATGGCTTCTACACGTAGTTAAGGGATTTATTATAGCGGGTATTTTTCCTTCGACTGCGGCTGTTTATGCTGTTATTAGAGACTTATTATTAAAAAAAGAGATAGATTCTCTGTCTTATACGTTTTCCAATTATTATAGTCATAACTTTAAAGTGGCTAATATCCTTGGCTGGTTATTTTTTGCATTTTCCGGAGCTGTTATCCTCAACTTCATGTATATTCCGTATTATCCGGAATCTATTCGGATATTTATGTATGGAATGATTGTTTTTCTGGCTGTTATCTTAATGGTTGCTTGGTTTTATTTATTCCCATCAGTTGTTCATTTTGATTTCCCTGTTCATATTTATATCATTGGTTCATTAAAAACCGGATTTTCCTCGTTATTTGGACTTTTACTCCATATAATGACTATCTGTATATTTGTAATCACATTATTAAAATTTCCTGCTATTTATTTCTTTTTTGGTATTACTCCTTTAGCTTTTGCTCAAATGTCAATTAGTCTGTACGGTTTTAATAAAGTATTATAATCGTTTGTTATCGGGATTAGCAATTCGTTTTGGAGGAAGAGCATACGACCGTTTTTTGAGACTCTGGCTAATGGACAGTTTTTAAGCCCTTAAAATTGTTTAATAAAGCGGTTCTTATGGACAGTTCTCCCCAAATACCAGCTAGTTTTGTCCATGAGCAAGTAAATTTGGAAACCGATTTCCATAAAAACGAAATAAATTATCTATAAAACTATTGAATTTGGCAAAAATAAAGGCTATAATTCAATTAGAAATCGTTTTCATTTGGAAATTTTGGAAACCGGTTTCCATCAAATGTAGGAGGTGAACCTGAACGTTCTTAAGCAGTGTAGCAATGTTTGATTGAAATAAACCAGGAGGAGGTCAAAAAATGAAAAACGTAAAACGATTAGCATTCCTATCATTAGTTTTGATTTTAAGTTTTTCATTAATCGCTTGTAATAATACAAAATCAAGTAAAAATGAGTCCGGTGGGAAATCTGATGGGAAGGTTACTTTAAATTTCTGGGCTTTTGGTGCAACGGGTTATGATAAGCTAATCAAGGAATATGAGAAAGAGCATCCGAACATAAAGATTAAATTTAAAACTTCCGAAAATGCAGAGCACCATGATTCTTTATTTACTGCTTTATCAGCAGGGACGGGTGCCCCTGATATTGCGTTAATTGAAGTTGACCAACTTGACCGCTTTAAACAAGCCCAAGATCGTTTTAATAACTTATTTGATTTAGGGGCGAAGGATGTAGAAGACCAATACTTAGATTGGACATGGAATAACGGAAAGAGTGTAGACGGTAAATTCCTATTTGGTCTCCCGACAGATATCGGGCCAAAAGCATTATATTATCGTGTAGACGTATTTGAAGAAGCAGGATTGCCAACAGATCCTGATGAAGTGGCAGCCTTAATAAATTCCCCTGAAGCATTTAAAACAGCGGCAATTCAAGTGAAGGAAAAAACCGGAAAACCTTTTGTCGATAGTATGGAAATGGCGTACAGAGCTTATTTAGACGCAGCGCCTGAAAAGTACTTAAACCCGGATGGAGAATTATTGATAGAGGACAAAGACAATTATGTTAAAAAAGCGTATGATTTTGCAGTTGAATTAAATAAAGCTGGTGTTGTAGGTAACTTTGAAATGTGGAGTCCTGAATGGGCAAATGCAGTCAATGACGGATCGTTCGCAGCTGAATTAGGTGCAGGATGGTTAAAGGGTTGGATGGAAGGCAATGCACCAGATGCAACAGGAAAATTCAGAGTTGCTACATTACCTAAAGAGTTTTCCGCTAACTGGGGTGGATCTTATTTAACAATACCATCTGAAACGAAACATGCAAAAGAGGCTTATGAATTTATTGAGTGGTTAACATCTCCCGAGAACCAACTTAAATCTTTCAAGAGTCACGGATTATTCCCATCAGCACCATCAGTTTATACGATGGATGATTTCAAAAATAATGAAGATGAATTCTTTGGTGGCCAAATAACTTCTGTCGTATTTGGTAAAGCAGCGGAAAATATTTCTGGTTCCGGATACAAAGGTGAAAAATATGTACCAATAAATAATGAAATATTAACAGCACTGACAAATGTACAAGAAGGTGCAAATCCTGAAAAAGAATGGAACGAAGCTGTAAAAAGAGCAAAAGATTTACTTAGCCGATAGGAAGTGAAATTATTAATTCATACAATTGGATATGGTGTTTGCAAAAACACTATATCCAATTGTTTATTTGAAGAGAGGTGTAAAAATGGCATCTTTAAAGAGAAAGCATTTGTCAGAAGAAAAAAAAGACATGATTTCCGGGTATTTATATATATCTCCGTTTTTTATCATTTTTCTTATCGTTGGTCTGTTTCCGGCCATCTTTAGTATGTACTTGGCCTTTCAAAAATGGAACGGGTTTTCTCCAATGGAATTCGTGGGATTAAGCAATTTTAAAGTTGTTTTGACAGACCCGCTTTTTTGGAAATCCGTTTATAATACAATTATAATGGGGATATTTGGAACCGCCCCGCAATTAATAGTTGGTATAATTTTAGCGTCTTTATTAAACCAAGCTTTTTTACGGTTTAAACAATTTTATCGAGTAACAATCTTTATGCCCTATGTAACTTCAATGGTTGCGGTCGCACTTGTATTTAGCGTTTTATTTAGTAATCAAGAAACATCTATGGCAAATTACATCATTGGATTATTTGGCATGGATCCTATCAACTGGGGAACCTCAGAATGGGGTACGAAAATTGCTATTTCTATTATGGTTTTTTGGAGATGGGTTGGCTATAATACAATCATTTATTTAGCCGGTTTACAAAGTATCTCAAATGATTTATATGAGGCAGCAACTATAGATGGAGCCAGTAAATTCCAACAATTACGGTTTATTACTATGCCACTCCTAAAACCTTTTATACTATTGACCGTTTTCACATCAACTGTAGGCGCACTGCAATTATTTTCAGAACCAACTGTATTCTTAGGGAACAATGCCTTCACTAGGAATGAAGCGATGACAATTGTTATGTATTTATATCGTGATGCTTTTCGACTGCAATCTTTTGGAACTGCATCCGCAACGGCAATTATACTAATGGTATTAATTGTTATTATCGCAACAATCAATTTATTATTAACATCAGGTACTAGCTTACGGGAAAGAGGTGAAAGAAAATGAAACAAGTTGGAGTAAAGAGATTTTCATTTAGCAGGATCTTTATGTATCTTTTTCTGACTTTAGCATCCCTGTTTTCCATATTTCCGTTTTACTGGATGTTTGTCATGGCAACACGACCCAGCGCAGCCTACAATTCCATTCCTCCGACTTTAACACCGGGTAACATGCTGGTTGAAAATTTTAAAAAGGTATTAAACCAAATCGATTTTTTTGGATCCATGTGGAATTCGGTCGTGCTCTGTACGATTGTAACGGTAGTTGTTTTATTTATTAGTTCGTTGGCTGGCTTTGCGTTTGCAAAATTCAAGTTTCCCGGAAAAAATGCTTTATTTATTGCTATTTTAGTAACAATGATTATACCACCTCAATTGGGCTTAATTCCTCAATATTTAATAATTGCAAAAGCCGGATTGTTAGATACATTACAAGGTGTAATGATTCTATTCTTTCTTAACCCATTAGGGATTTTCTTAATGAGACAGTATATTAGTGAATCTGTGCCTGATGAGCTAATAGAAGCAGCTAAGATCGACGGGGCAACCAACTTTAAAATTTACCGAAAAGTTGTTTTACCGATCATATTACCGGCTTTTGCTACACTAGGGATTATTGTTTTCACGGCAACCTGGGGTGAATTCTTATGGCAATTCACAGTTCTTCGCGATCCGGAAATGTATACCATTCAAGTTGCGTTAGCATCGTTGAATAATACGTTTAAAGTCGATTTTGGTATGCTCTTATCCGGTGTATTTTGGGCAACAATACCACTTGTTATCATTTTCCTTTTATTTAACAAGTTATTCATTGCCAGTATTACAGAAGGTTCTGTAAAGTCATAATGAGTTATAGAAAAAATTGTAACAAGTTGAGGGAGTAAAAGATGAAATTAAACATAAAGAATATAGCAAAAATGGCAGGTGTTGCACCATCAACTGTTTCAAAGGTAATGAACAATTATAGTGGTGTAAGTGAAGAAACGAAAAGAAGAGTACTGGAAGTAATTAAGGAAACTGAATATTACCCGGCATTTACAGCCAGAACATTAGCAACAAAAAAGTCTAAATTAATCGGCTTGATTTATGCAGGAAAGATTAATGTAGATTTTACCCATCCATTTTTTAATGAGGTAGTAAATGCCTTTAAAAAGACAATTGGTATGCTGGGTTATGACATTATTATGTTTTCTAATGAAAGTTTTGAACATGATAATGGAAGTTATTTGGCTAGGTGCAGATATTATCATGTTGAAGGTTGTGTCATTATATCCGGTGATGAAATCGAGGAAGGCATTGAAGAGTTGGTAAAGAGCGGAATTCCTTGTGTTGGTATTGATATTGAATTAAGCGGTCCGAGGGCGAGTTATGTAATGACCGATAACATAGGGTTGGCAACAAAAGTTGTTCAACACCTATATTCAGATGGGATTCGAGATATAGGATTTATAGGTGCTATGAGGGAATCGGCAGTTGCAAAATATCGTAAACTTGGTTTTGAAAACACGATGAGAGAACTTGGCATGCAAATTAATGAAAATTGGATCCAATACGGTGATTATTTTGAAGAAAGTGGATATATTGCCATGAAGAAAATACTAGCTTCAAAGCCGTATCCTAAGGCGATCTTTGCCATATCAGATTTAATGGCTTTTGGTGCATTACGGGCTATTGAAGAAAAAGGATTAAAAGTTCCACAAGATATCCGAATTATTGGATGTGATGATATTGATGCATGTCGTTTCAGTAGTCCAAGATTATCTACTGTAAAACAATATAAAGACAAACTTGGAAAATTAGCAGCCAATATTTTAAATGATTTAATCAATGGAAAAAGCCAAATTAAGCCTGCTTTTATCGACTCAGAATTAATCATAAGAGAATCGTAAAAATAGAGTGAAACTTCCACAATGGGGATTCTTCATCACCCACTGATGGTTAGTTGAATCAATCGGACCTTTACGGGCAACCTACCTTCTTTCAAAACTCGAGGTGGGGCTCTTACTGCCCGTTAAGGAGGGAAAAATACTTTTAATGGAGGTTAGGAAAGAAATGGCAATTATACAACTACCAAAAGATTTTCAATGGGGCGTTGCAACTGCAGCTTATCAAATTGAAGGTGCCTACAATGAGGACGGCCGCGGATTATCCATATGGGATACGTTTTCTCATACACCGGGAAAGGTACGTAATGGAGATAATGGAGATATAGCCTGCGATAGTTATCATCGGTATAAAGAGGATATTAAATTAATGAAAGAACTAGGAGTAGGTATATATCGTTTTTCAATTTCATGGCCGCGAATCTTCCCGACAGGCAGAGGACCAGTGAATTCGAAAGGTCTCGAATTCTATCATCATTTTGTCGATGAATTAATCGCCAATGGAATTGAACCGATGTGTACATTATACCACTGGGACCTCCCGCAGAGCCTGCAAGATATAGGTGGTTGGGCAAATAGGGAAGTAGTAGAAGCGTTTGTAGAATATTCAACATTCATTTTTAAAGAGTTTAATGGGAAAATTAAGAAATGGATTACGATTAATGAGCCGTGGTGCATTTCATTCTTATCCAATTATGAAGGAAAACATGCACCCGGTAATCATAATTTGCAACTGGCTGTAACCATTTCCCATCATTTATTGCTTGCCCATGGAAAAGCTGTTAAGGCATTTAGAAATTTAGGTATTGAGGGTGAAATAGGCTACGCACCAAATGTTGAATGGATAGAACCCTTTAGTTCAAAACAGGAAGATCAAGATGCATGCCATAGAGGAATGGGGATTTTTATCGAATGGTTTTTTGACCCAGTTTTTAAAGGTAAATACCCGGATTTCATGTTGGATTGGTTTGAACAAAACGGAGCGGTACCGGAAATTCAAGAAGGTGACATGCAAATGATCAGCCAGCCGATTGATTTTGTCGGTATTAATTTCTATACGGGTAGTGTGGGAAGATATAATAAAGAAGCAGGTTTATTAGAAGTAGAAAAAATAAATATTGGCTATCAAACAACCGATATCGGCTGGAATATATACCCGGAAGGTTTTTATAAGGTTTTGAATAAGATAAACAATCAATATGGAAATATTCCTATCTATATAACTGAAAACGGGGCTTGCTATAATGATGAGGTCATAAATGGAAGAGTAAAAGATGAGGGACGTATCGAATATTTAAAACAGCATTTAACTTCTATACAAAGAAGTATCGAAACGGGCGTCAATATTAAAGGGTACTTCGCTTGGTCTTTGTTAGATAATTTTGAATGGGCTGAGGGGTATGACATGCGCTTTGGTCTGGTTCATATAAATTTTCATACATTAGAAAGAACAAAGAAGGATAGTTATTACTGGTATAAAAAAATTGTAAGAAACAGGTGGTTTGAAATTTAAATTTTGCATTATAACCGAAATTGCAGCAATGTCCTATATGATATGAGCACAGAACACACCTACTACAAGTATCATCATCTTGCTTAGATAAATTGGTGTGTTCTCTCTTTTAATGAATTCCGGGTTTTATTAGTAAAAGTCAAGATTAGGATAGATTCTTAGTTTTTATCTATGATTAAGAAGGTGAAGGATACATGTATAAATTGACAGATAATCAAGAATTTATGATTGAGGATTTTCAGAATGCTAAGCCATTTTCCAGCTTTTTACCCGGAATTGCCGGAAAAAATGGTATTCCGCTTTGGGCATTTTATGTAAACCGTGGACAGGCAATGGCAAGCTTTGGTATTCGAAACAAGGATTATGCTATAACGGAATTTTTCCCGGCGGATAAATCGTATCAATATGTACCGACTCATGGATTTAGAACATTCATTAAGTTTAAAGATGATAAGGAAGCAGTGTCGGTGATTGAACCATTTTCAATTATTCGTGATAATGACACGGTAAAGGAAACGTTAACGGTTGGTACAAATCATTTGCAAATAGATTATGAGAATAAAAAGCGGGGAATCGCTTTAACTGTGGAGTATTTTACTCTTCCTCATTCTCCGATCGCAGCCCTGGTAAGAGAAGTAACATTAACAAATATTGGAAAAAGGGATTTAGACTTAGAAATAATTGATGGATTACCAACTATTTTCCCTAGTGGTATAGCACATTCTCCATATAAAGAATTGGGCAACACTTTAAAAAGTTGGTTTGATGTTGAGACAATTAACGACCAGTATAATTTTTATTTTTTACGTGGAAGTACAGAGGATAATGTAAACGTTTCAAAAATCCTTAGAGGGAATTTCTTTGCCAGTTTATCAGTGTTGAATGAGAAGGAAGAGACGATTAAACCAATATTTGACCGTAGTCTCGTTTTTGGAAACGATTTAAGTCTTCAATATCCATTAGCATTTTATGAGAAAAATTTGAATCAAATCAAACTAAAACATCAAGTCGCTACAAATAAGGTATCAGGCGGGTTTGCACCATTAACAGTAAACCTCGAACCGGGAGAACACCTTCGAATGGTGTCCTTGATTGGTAGTGGTGAGGATAGAGATTCAATAACTCGTTTTTTAAAACAAAATTTCACGTATAGGAAGATAAAGGAATTTAAAAATGTAGCTAAAACAATCACCGACAATTTTACTAATGCTGTCGAGACGAAAACAGCAAATCCTTTATTTGATGGCTATGTAAAGCAGAGCTATCTTGATAACGGTTTAAGAGGCGGTTTTCCGATTACATTTAAATATGGAAATAAGAGAAAAATATTTTACCTTTATTCTCGTAAGCACGGTGATCTTGAAAGGGATTATAACTTTTTTTCGATAAACCCCACTTATTATTCACAAGGAAACGGAAACTATCGGGATATCAACCAAAACCGTAGATTAGATGTAGTGTTTAACCCGGAAATAGGGGATTATAATATTAAACATTTTGTTAATCTTATTCAACTTGACGGATATAACCCTTTGTTAATTAAAGATGTTCAGTTTACTACAAATGATAAAACGGTTAATTTCTTCAGGTACGGAATAAACGAGGCTGATGTTGACAAATTTAAGGATTTTTTTCATCATCCATTTTCTCCAGGGGATTTATACAGATTTGTCATTGAGCACTCGATTCAACTATCAGTACCTTTTGAAGAATTTTTAACAGAAATCCTTATGTTAAGTGATGAAAAATTAAATGCTGAGCATGGAGAGGGCTTCTGGATTGATCATTGGACCTATAACTTAGATCTAATCGAAAGTTATTTATCTATTTATCCGGATAAAGAAGGAGAGTTACTTTTTGAAACCCGTTATCGATTTTTTGATAGTCCGGCCTATGTAAATCCAAAAGAGACAAAATATGTTTTAAAAGATGGGAAAGTTCATCAATTCTTTGCAGTGCAAATAGATAATGAAAAACAGAAGCGGCAATATGAAACGAATGAGCAGTGGGTTCGGGAACAGTATGGAAAAGGAGAGATATATGAAACAAACTTATTTTCAAAATTAGTTCTGTTAGCAGTCATAAAAACGGCAACAATTGCACCGTACGGACTTGGTATTGAGATGGAGGCCGGTAAGCCTGGGTGGAATGATGCACTTAACGGATTACCCGGATTGTTTGGTTCATCTACTTCAGAACTATATGAGCTAAAAAGGTTGATTTTACAATTAAAGTCTGTAAATAAACTGTCCAATGGCAGCGTTGTTTTACCAATAGAAACCCAAGAGTTGATAGAAGGGTTAGCAAAGGCTATTCAAAATTCTAAAAGACACACGGAAGAGGAAGAAATAACGTTTTGGAAAGAGTTAACGAAGATCAGAGATTCGTATCGTTCCTTATTGAGAAGTGGTATCAGTGGGAATAACCTGGAGATTTCCTTAGAAGCTGCTTTTGACCTAATACGAATCATAGAAAACCAAGTAGATTATGCAATTGAAAAAGTAGAAAGATATAAAAAGCAGAATCTTGTACCTACCTACTTTTATTTTGACATCCAATGCAAAGATGACAATCAAAACGAAATAACAAAAATAAAGCCACATGCCGTAACTCCTTTTTTGGAAGGGGTTGTAAAAAAGATGAAGAGTACGAATTCGTTTGAAGAGGCAGAAAAGATTTATAACAGTATTCGTCAATCAGAAATATTTGATAAAAAACTTGAAATGTATAATACGAGTATGTCGATGGCAGAAGAACCTATTGAACTAGGGAGAATTCGATTTTTTACTCCAGGTTGGTTAGAAAATGAATCCGTATTTTTGCACATGGAATATAAGTATTTACTGGAATTATTAAAGAAAGGGTTAACAGAACAATTTTTCAAAGATATTCAAACATGTCTCGTACCATTTATGGATCCGGCAATTTATGGAAGAAGTATTATAGAAAATTCATCGTTTATTGCGAGTAGTGCAAATCCGGATTCATCTATTCACGGGAATGGTTTTGTTGCACGTTTAAGTGGTTCAACTGTGGAGTTTCTTCATATGTGGAAAATTATGTTCATAGGGGATAAGCCTTTTGATTATAACCCTGAAAATGAGCAACTCAAGTTTTGTTTACAGCCAACTCTACCAAAATGGTTATTTAAAGAAAATGGGACAATTTCATTTACGCTATTTAGTAAAATAAAAGTAACTTATCATAATATATCAGGAAGAGATGCTTTTTATAAGGATGGAGTAAAACCAGTTCGTTATCATATCAGGTATGAAAATGGTCAGGAACTTGTTGTGGATGAGCATGAAATAGTTGGAGAAGTAGCACGTGATATTCGAAATAAACGAGTAAATCATATTATAGTGGACCTAAATAATTGATAAAACGGGGGGCCGATGACATTAAACACAGGCTAGGCCCCTTTTTTATAAGGAGAAAGCATAAAATATAGCACTAATATTTATCTATTTGGAGGAGATCTTTGAAAAAAATAGCTAAATACATCACTTATCAAAGTGATTTTTCAGTCGTTTCCCTTTTTTGGTTTCCGTATTCTCGCATCATAAACTATTACAAGTAAAAATCGGCTAAAAATTTTTGCCGATTTAAAATAAATTTAACATGCTATTTAATCAAATTAAGTATGGTTTTCTTTTACTTTATTGTAATTGATCGATTGAAGTCACTTTCATTATGAAGACGGTCAACTGCAGTCACCACATATGTGTAGGTTTGACCAGGTTCAACTAAATCATCAATAAAAGTTTGTGTCCTTCCTGTTTTTCGAACGGTAGTAAGGATATTTGCAGCATTGTTAATTGAACCGCGTTTAGTTCCTTCAAATCGGTAGATAACATAATATGCTGTATCTGAATTTAATTGATGATCCTCAATGGTTAATTCAATCCCGCCCCCGGTTCTTTTAGCATCTCGCAGTTTTGGCTTTTTCGGGGCAGTATGATCTAACCAAGGCATTGAAGGAACAAGAGCAGGATAGCGATACAGGTCATTGGCCAAGCGATCTTTAATACCCAGTGGATTGCGATTTAAATCTTTTAAACTAAAATGCATACTTCCTTTAATCGTATCATATTTGTGATTTAAGTTAATCTGACGAACATATTCTTCTGGGTCGGACCATGCAGGAACAGCATTATTATTTATTTTATAAGCAGCCTGACCAATATAGAGATGGATTGGTCGATTAATTGTCTCCTTGACCCACCAATCTGCCAGTATGTCATAAGCGGCTGGTTCAAAGCCAATATTCCAATAGATTTGTGGAGTAATATAGTCAATGTATCCCCTTTGGATCCATTCCCTTGTGTCTGCATACAAATCGTCATAATTAGTTTGACCCGCGGTAGTATCGGAACCGGTGGGATCGTTTGCGATATTGCGCCACACCCCAAATGGTGAGATACCAAATTTCACGTAAGATTTTTCATTTTTTATTGCCAAATTGATATCACGAACAAGTTGATTCACATTGTCTCGACGCCAATCTCCTATATTCGTAAAATGCTGACCGTATTTTTCATATTCTTCTTGATCCGGGAACTCTACACCTGCAATTTTATACGGGTAGAAGTAATCATCCATATGAACCGCATCAATATCATAATTTTTTACTACTTCTATAATCCCGTCAATAATAAATTTTCTTGCTTCCGGAATACCCGGGTTATAGTAGAGTTGATTTCCGTAAGCTTCAACCCACTCAGGGTGTTTTCTTGCCGGATGATCCGCAGATAATCTAGTAAGATCTTTATGATTCATCGTGATTCGATAGGGATTAAACCATGCATGGAATTCTAAATTCCGCTTATGGGCTTCTTCAATCATAAATGCAAGCGGGTCGTAGCCGGGATCCATCCCTTGAGTTCCCGTTAAATATTCTGACCATGGACCATATTTTGATGGATAGAAGGCATCTGCAGTAGGCTTAATTTGGACAACAACAGCATTCATACCCATGTTTTTCACATCATTTAATAGTTTAATAAACTCTTGCTTTTGCTGATCGATAGGAAGTCCCTTTTTAGAGGGCCAATCAATATTTGTGACTGTGGCAATCCACACCGCACGAAGTTCATGTTTCACGTAATTGTAATTTTCCTCAGCAGAAGCAGGTGTTGGTTTGATGGAAAAACTTCCTAATAAAGATAACAACCCTAAAAGTAAAGCGCTTGCAATTTTAAAAACTTTCATACTCAACCTTCCTTTCATCATTGAATTTAACACGATTATATAATCTATGAAATTAAATTTCAATAAATAAATTTAAAAATATAAAATTTAGTTCTAAATTACTAATATTAATAGAGTAGGTATTTTTACTTAAATTTAATTGTTAAACAGTTATCGTTCTATAGTATAATTAGAATGAAATAAAAAACCTTAAAATAACCGTTACCCTTTTGAAATTTTATTACCAGGAGGATTTTTATGGGATTAATAATCGAGAGAATCAAGCAAAATTTAGATAGATTATCTGAAGCTGAAAAGAAGATTGGTGAATATATTTTAGAAAACTCAGAATTGGTTCCGAATATGACTACAAAAGATTTATCTAGAAATTCAGGAGTTAGTGAGTCAAGTGTTATTCGCTTTTGTAAATCGATTGGAATCGGCAGTTTTAAATCATTTAAGCTTGAGTTAGTTAAAGAACTTACTCTGAATAAAATTAATATTACAGATTTTTCTGTATTACAAAACATCCATGATCCGTATGATTTGTTTCAAAAGATCATCTATGTTAATAAAACAGCAATTGAAACAATCCCTTCATCACTAGATAGAAGGGAATTTGAAAGGGCTTTATCTGTATTAGAAAGTGGAGAAAAAATTGTATTTTACGGTGTAGGTGGATCGGCAACCGCTGCGCTTGACGGCTTTTATAAATTTTCAAAGTTAGGTTATCACTGTACCTTTTCCCATGACTTTCACTATTTGTTGTCCTTCATTCCTTTTTTAACTGAAAGGGATGTTTTCGTCGCAATTAGCATGTCGGGGAAAACGAAAGAAGTCCTTGAACTAACCAGACTTGCAAAGAAGAAAGGTGCAACAGTTATTGCTATAACAAATTTAGATAAATCACCGCTTTATAAGGAATGTGATATTTGCTTATGTACCCCGATTGTTGAGGAGGACTTTCGTATAGGCAGTATCCCGTCAAGGATGACTCAACTTACCTTGATCGATTCACTTTATTTAAATATATTCCTTAAAAAGGGTGAGAATCTAGTAAGTCAATTTCATGAAGTAAGAGAAGAGGTTATTCGATTAAGAAGATGATTTTTATAATGGTTGCCAATATTATTAAAAGGCTGTCCTGATATTATTGGATTTGCAAGGATCAGCCTTATTTTGTTTATGCACTTAGGGTATCATATACGGTTTTTCATATATTTAGTCAAAGTTGATTTTTACTGTCTTTTCTTTTAATTCATTAAATGCTTTTACAAAATTATCATTATGTTTATCAATCGTTTGCTTTGCAGTAATATAGTCCACTTGGAATAGTAACATTAATATTGCAACTCTTGTATCTCCTTTAGCACGTTCACTTGTTTTTTTTGCCGTTTGTTCATCGGTGCCGGTAATTTCCTGTATTATTCGGATGGAGCGGTTTTTTAATTTTTGGTTCGTCGCTTGGACGTTAATCATTAAATTTTTATATACTTTACCTGTTCGAATCATAGTTGCTGTTGAAAGCATGTTTAATACCATTTTCTGAGCTGTTCCTGCTTTGAGTCGTGTTGAACCTGTTACAACTTCAGGCCCGACCGGAAGTTCAATAGCGATATCGACCAGACTAGATAACTTTGTGCTTTCATTACAAGATATTCCGATTGTTGGAATTCCCCGTTCTTTTGCAAATTCAACAGCACCTAATACATATGGAGTATACCCGCTTGAAGCAATCCCGACAACCAAATCCTTTTCTGTTACATGCAGTTGGACATCCTGTTTTCCGGCCTCAACATTGTCTTCTGCATTTTCGATGGCATTGCGAAGAGCCTCATCTCCACCGGCAATAATTCCTTTAAATAATTCAGGTGAGACACCGAAGGTCGGTGGGCACTCTGAAGCATCCAAGACACCGAGTCTCCCGCTCGTTCCGGCACCAAAATAAACAATCTTCCCACCATTCTCAATGACTTCCACCATTTTACTAACAGCTATACTAATTTGCGGCAGAGCCTTTTCTACGACAAAGGCAACTTTTTTATCTTCTTCATTCATTAATTGAATGATTTCAAATGTAGAAAATTCATGTAAATTCTCTGATTGCTCATTCCTCATTTCCGTTAATAATGTGAGATTTGTGTCCATTTTATTTCCTCCGTGTTGTTAGAATCGTGAATATTTAACTCAATCCTGCTCGCTTTAAAACTTGTTTAACATCTCCATCCGGTGGCAGAGTCATTTGCCCAAGTAAAACGGACTGGCGGGCACCGGTAGCCTTGGGAATATTTGTTTTTTGCTGATGAATGTATTCATTGGCCAATACTGCAAACCCGACTGCCTCCTTTTCATCAGCTGTAATACCATATTCATTGCTCGTTTGAACAACTTGATTTGGTAATAAGGATTGAATCATGTTAATCAGTGTTTGATTATTAGCACCGCCACCGCTGATCAATATATCGTCAATTTTTTCGGTTGGAAAAACAAATTTTTTATAAGCACAAGCAATGGAACGAGCGGTAAAAAAGGTTGCCGTAGCAACAAAATCTTCTACCGATAAACTAGGATACTTTTCTATAAGTTCAATTGTATATTGTTTGCCGAATTGTTCCCGTCCTGTTGATTTGGGAGGGGATTTTTTAAAATACGGGTGTCCCATCCATTCTTCAACAAGTTGCCCATGTACTTTTCCATGTGAAGCAATGATTCCGTTTTGATCATAGGGGACATTTATTAATGTTCTACACAATTCATCAATAATCATATTTCCCGGTCCGGTATCAAAGGCAATGATGTCTTCCTTTTGACAGGAACGTTTTAATACCGTACAATTTCCAATGCCACCGATATTTTGTAAAATTCTTCCCTTCGTATCACTTTTAAATAGAAGCCAATCGATATATGGAATTAGTGGTGCACCTTCTCCGCCGGCAGCGATATCCATGGAACGGAAATTTGAAATAACCATGGTTTTTGTTTCATAAGCTATGACGGATGGATCACCAATTTGTAATGAAGAGTTCACAAACGGTTGTTTCGTCCTTGGCATATGGTAAATGGTTTGTCCGTGTGAACCGATTAAATCAAGTTGGTTTAATGAAATATTCGCTTGACTACAAACCTTTTTTACAGCTTCCGCAAATAAATAACTAATTTTAAAATTCAGACTGCAAATTTGCTGAACATTGGATGTTTCTATGTTCATAACTTGCAAGAGTTCTTCTTTTATTGTGGTATCATATGGTATTGAAATGCTTTTCAAGACTTTAACTTTTGTTTTTTCCCCGTAATGCTTGATGTCAACTAAAGATGCATCAATTCCATCTAAAGAAGTACCGGACATTAATCCAACGATAAGCATATTGGCGACCTTCTCTCTTATTTATTTTTCAGTACAAATGGTGCCCCGGTAACAGCAGCGTTTTTTCCAATCTGAATTTGAATATCTTTATCATAATGTTGAAGGGATTCTTTATAGGATTTGAACAAGATTTCATTTTTTTCAAATAAACTTCCTTTGCACTTCACATGTATTGGATTAGTCAGCTGTAAGAGCTTTATAAGTTGAATTGTTTGGTTAGATAGTATCTCCCCGGCTTCTTTGATTAATTGAAAGGCTTCTTTATCGTGTCTTTTAGCCAATTGATAAACGAACAAAGAAATTCCTGCAATAGCTGATTTATCAGATGAGTAAACAAAATGTTTTAATTGGGAACTATTATAAATTCCATACTGGTTAGCCAACGCTTCGGTAAAGGTTGAATGAATGCCGTTTGTCTCTAATTTTCTGGCTAATATTCGCAATGATTTGATGCCGATATCATAGGAGCTGCCTTCATCACCTAACAAATGACCCCAACCGCCAATCATCTTAAAATGACTATGATTTTTACCAATAAAAACAGATCCGGTTCCAGCAATAGAGAGAATACCGTTATTGTTTTTAAAGTTGGCAAAATAAGCAAGTTCTGCATCATTTATTACTAATGTTGGCAGTGAAAATATTTCCTCTAAAGCCGATTGTAACCGCTTCTTTTTGTCTCCACTTCCGATACCGGCAACACCTAGGACAATCGCCTGACAAGATCTACCATAAGAATTTAAAAGGCATTGATGAATAGCCTCCACAATATTATGTTTAGCTTCTAGAAAATGAACGGTTACATTTCCCTGCCCAGTTGTATATTCAAACAAAATGTTTTGTTTTTTATCAACAATTGCTGCGGTTGTTTTTGTTCCACCGGCATCAATGCCTATATAATACATGTTAGTCACCTTTTCCACTCTGAAAAAGCAAATTTACCCCAAGGTTTAATATAGTCTAACAAAAAAATTTCCTCTTCTCGGATCCGTCCGACGACATTTGTCCTTCCAGAGTTTTCCATATCTTTTATAGCGATTTGTAGCTCACCAGTATATTGTTTATACAGATCATTTTCTATAATTAGATCACCGCGTTTTATATTTCTAGTATTGTGAGGCGGAAAAGATTGCCCACGGTATTTAACGCGGCTCTGTGTTGATCGAATCATATAATCTGAAACATCCCCACGGTAAAAATGTGGTTCATCAAATATAATTTTTTTCTCTAGTTCGGTTGTTGTCTCTGCAATTTCAATATTAAACGTAATCTTTTCTTTATTTATTAGACTTAACATTCGTAATTCTTCATCGGAAGCATAAGCGTTACTGATTATAACATCATCTATCAACCCTGTTGCAAATAAATGTTTTGCCTGAACATCTATCGGTAAATTACGATGTATTTCTAAAGTTGGCAGACCTTCCATAATCGGCCAAGGGCCAAATGTGGCTGCATTAGAAGACACAAAGGCAGCTGTTCTTAACCCGTACTTTTTAAATTTCTGACTACATTCAATAAAAAATGGATAGGACAAGCCTGAGTAACGGTGTGGGTAAAAATTATGACAACCGATTAATCGATTTTTATTCGGTTGGTAGCTCAAAATATTTTCCAAGTAGTTTGTGGCGTTACTCATATTTATTTCAATGTTTAATTGAAACGGATTAAAGGTCATTTCTGCTTCTTCTCTTCCGGTATAACCAAGATCTAATCGGATTCCATCGACTCCTAATTCAGAGAAGAAGGTTAAATCATTGTAGGAAATTTCCAATTGATCCATGATTCGTGGACTAATATCACAAATTACTTCCATTTGCAGGCTTTTTGCAAATCGAATAGTTTCTTTAAAGTTTGCCAGAATCATTTCTTTATTTTCCTCAACTGATAATAAACAAGTAAATATTCGAGAAAAGCCGTATTGATGGGCTAGTTTAATGTAAGCCTTATCATGCTCTACCGTAGAATGATTTGGATAAATGGATATTCCAAGTTTTTTCTCCATTTGATTTCCCTCTTTTATTATTTATTTTCTAAAGAGTCGATTCTTTTTAACATCTTGATCATTTGTTCAATTAATGAAATTTCGCTGATGGCTGTCATTAAATGATCTTGGGCATGAACCATTAATAAAGAAATTTTCATATCTTCATGGTTTAGTTCTTTTTGTATTAATTTAGTTTGCGTATTATGAGCAAGGGTTAAAGCTGATTGTGCCTCATGAAATCTTTTTTCGGCTATGTCAAACTTTCCTTCATAAGCAAGTTGAAGAGCATCATAAGCAATTGCTTTTGCATCACCGCCGCTTGAAATAATATTGAAAATTTCTGCTTCCATATTCATTGAGATCCTCCTCAAGTTTTTTACCTCTTCATAAATTATTATGAAATAAAATTTTATATTTATCAATATTTATGTTGAATTTTTTTTTCACGCAAATTATAATAATGATTGTAGAAAGCCTTTTCATATAAATATAAAAAGGAGGTAGTTGTCTTGAAAGTTTTATTTGTTTGTTCTGGTGGTATGTCAAGTGCTATTGTGGTCGACGCTTTAAAAAAGGAAGCAAAAAAACATGGCGTCGATTTAGAAGTGAAGGCTATTGGGTCAAATGAAGTGGAATTAGAATTGCAACAAGGTTGGGATGTTTGTATGGTTGCCCCGCAAATTAGACATCGATTTGATCAAATTAAAAAACAAGCTGATGTAGCAGGTGTTCCATGTGGTCCAATTCCTCCTCAAGCTTATACTCCTTTGGGAGGTCCGGCATTGTTTAAAGCATTTTCTGAACTAACTAAGTAAAAAGATAGGGGGGAGTAAAATGAGTAAATTTACTGATTTTCTAGAACAAAAGGTTTCTAACCCAATGGCGAGATTAGCTGAACAACGCCATTTACTAGCAATTCGTGATGGGGTAGTTTCATCATTACCATTTATTATTGTAGGTTCGTTTTTCTTAATTTTTGCATTTCCTCCACTACCTGAAAAATGGGCATTAACTCAGTGGGCAACAGAACATGCGGCAGAAATACTAATTCCTTATCGGATGACGATGTTTATCATGTCTTTATATGTAGCTTTCGGTATTGGGTATAGTTTGGCTAATTCGTATAAGGTTGACCCGCTATCAGGCGGACAAATTGCTGTTGCCGCTTTATTGCTAACAATCACGCCTTCTGTAGTGGAAGAACTTGGATTCGTTCTGCCAATGAGTTATCTCGGTGGACAGGGTTTATTTGTAACTATTATCGTTTCAATCTTGTCAGTTGAAATATTTAGGGTATGTAAGCAAAGAAATATAACCATTAAATTACCAAGTCAGGTTCCTGCATCTGTTAGCCGCTCTTTTGAAGCTTTAATTCCAGTAGCCATTGTCATCGTAATCATGACTATAATTACAGTAGTTATGGGAGTGAACCTGCATAATCTTGTTACAAAGATTACAGCTCCACTTGTTACGGCTGGAGATAGCCTATTTGGTGTATTGGTTCCTGTATTCTTAATTACTTTCTTCTGGTCATTTGGTATACACGGGGTTTCTGTTGTTGGCTCCGTTGCGCGTCCACTGTGGGAAATTTATCTAACTGGGAATGCAGAAGCAGTAGCATCTGGTGTAGAAAAATTGCCACATATTGCGCCAGAGCCTCTTTATCAGTGGTTTATCTGGATTGGTGGATCTGGTTCAACAATTGGCTTAGTTATTGTCATGCTTATTTTTGCAAAATCAAAATATATGAAACAGTTAGGAAAGGCTGTTGTTGCACCAAGTATCTTTAATATTAATGAGCCGGTTATGTTTGGTTTACCGATAGTATTAAATCCTATTTTAATTATTCCGTTTATCATTACCCCTTTAGTTTTAGCAATTATATCGTATTTCGCCACTTCTATAGGTTTAGTGTCACCAACCTATATTAAGGCACCATGGACATTACCTGCTCCAATAGGGGCATATTTGGCAACAGGGGGAGATTGGCGAGCAATTATTCTAGTAATTGTGAATATATTTATTTCAACATTCATTTATCTCCCATTTTTCAAAGTCTATGACAAGAAAATGTTGGAGATGGAGAAGGAAAATGGAGAATAAACTTCAATTTGTATAAATCTTTATAGGCAGTTCGTACTAAATAAAGCACGTATGATAAATGGGAATCCTAATTATGAGATTCCCGTTTATTATTAGGAGGTGTCTGGTGTGACGAATGAACCGAAACTAATTCCGAAGATTAGTTATAAAGGAGTTTTTATCTTTTTAATTATTCTATTTGCAGGTGTTTATCTAATTCCAATCCTTCTAAATTTTTTAGGATTGCCAAAATCAGTCAGTTATTTTCTAGCAGCTGGGATATCCTCTTCTATCGCATTGATTCTAATTTTAACGAAGATAGATGCTAAAAAAGGGGATGAGGTTTATTTTAAAAAAAGAATAATCATTTCTATTATTGTTGGATTTACAACGAGTGCTTTAATGACATTTGTTTTTGGGGGAGATGTAATTGATTAATGATGGCATAAAAATTGTTACAATTGGTGGCGGATCAAGTTATACACCTGAATTGGTTGAAGGATTTATTACAAGATATCATGAGTTACCAATTAAGGAACTTTGGTTAGTGGATATTGAGGAAGGTAAAGAAAAATTGGAAATTGTCGGTGGTCTTGCCAAGAGGATGGTGGAAAAAGCAAATGTTCCGATGAAAGTATTCCTAACATTAGATCGTCGAGAAGCATTAAAAAATGCTGATTTTGTTACTACTCAGCTGCGGGTAGGATTACTTGATGCAAGGATCAAGGATGAAAGAATCCCGTTAAAGTATGGAATGATTGGTCAAGAAACGAATGGAGCCGGAGGTCTGTTTAAGGCCTTCCGAACGATTCCGGTAATGATGGATATTGTCAAAGATATCCAAGAACTATGTCCAAATGCTTGGCTAGTGAATTTTACAAACCCTGCAGGATTGGTCACAGAGGCAATCCTTAACTATAGTGGATATAAAAAGGTAATCGGAGTTTGCAATGTTCCGGTAAATATGAAAATATCAATTGCAAAATTATTGAATGTTCCCGTTGAAGCAGTTGATATAAAGATAGCAGGGCTAAATCATATGTCTTATGGGTTAGATGTGTTTGTAAATGGGGAATCAAGACTCAGTGAAGTGATTGAATTATTAGCTGATACGAAAATACAAATGTCAATGAAAAATATAGTACCTTTACCTTGGAATCCTGATTTTATTCGTGCATTGGGAGTCATTCCGAGTCCTTATCATAGATATTATTATAAAACAAAGGAAATATTGACAGCTGAGTTATCAGATTATGAAAAGGGGAGAACTCGTGCTGAGGTGGTTAAGGAACTAGAAGAAGGTTTATTTGAACAGTATAAAAACCCTAATTTAAACGTAAAACCTCCTCAACTTGAAAAAAGAGGAGGTGCGTATTATAGCAATGTAGCATGTAGCCTGATTTCTTCCATATACAATGATAAAAAAGATATTCAAATATTAAATGTAAGAAATGACGGTGCTATTTCTGATTTACCGGAAGATGCTGTAGTCGAGGTAAATTGTGTGGTTACAAAACAAGGACCAATTCCATTAACTGTTGGGAGACTTCCAATTGCTATAAGTGGTCTAATTCAGCAAATTAAATCATTTGAAAGAGTTGCGATTGAGGCAGCCATAACAGGATCTTATGAAAAGGCACTATTGGCTTTATGCATTCATCCTTTAATTACAAGTGAAGAGGTTGCAAAAAAAATTTTGGACGAACTGTTAGAAGTCCACAAGCCCTATTTACCGCAGTTTTTTAAAAGTCCATGCTAGCATATAAGATTACTAACTAGTCTAAGAAAACATTTCAATTACCAAGTTTCCCAGTAAAAGTTGTATTCAAGCTTTTCAAATGAACTAAGAAAAAATCCAGACAATATACTGTCTGGATTTCTATTTCAAATAAGATAAATCATTTCTCCCCGCTTAACTCTACTAAAATTTTAGCTTGGGATTTGTCAGTTGTTAGTGCTTCGAAGCCTTTTGACACGATGTCATCAAGTTGGATGACGCTTGTGACGATGCCTTGTGGTTTCAATTGACCTGTCCCCATTAAGTCAACGGTTTGTTGGAAAGTCGTTGGGGTATAGGCAATAGCTGATGTAATTTTTACACCGGTATTTGTTAATTGCAATGGATGCCATTCAATCGGGCGGGCAAAAATGGAAACAATAACCATAGTACCTCGTGCTTTTGTTGAATCAATCGCTTGTTTGAATGTTGGTGCGACACCGGCTACTTCAAATGATACATCAACGCCATCGGGAACAACTGCTTTAATGGCCTCAACCGGGTTTTGTTGACCAGAATTAATAATATGGGTTGCGCCCAGTTCTTTTGCTTTGGCCAGTCGTGTTTCCGACAAGTCCATCACGAAAATTTTGCTTGCCCCGGCTGCTTTTGCGGCAATTACTGTCAATAAACCGATTGGACCTGCTCCGTAAATCGCAACTGTATCACCAAATTTCATATTCCCTTCTTTTACGGCTTGAACGGCTACTGCTGTTGGTTCAACGAGAGCACCGTCTTGTAACGTTAATGTTTCCGGTAACGCATAAACATTCGATTCTGGAACATTAACATATTTTGCAAATCCGCCGTCTCCATGTAATCCAATAAAACTGAATCCGTCATAAACATCTAGGTCTTCCGGTTTGTTTCCATAGGTTAATGTCGGGTTGATAACAACACGGTCACCAACTTTATATTTGGTTACATTTGCACCAACTTCTTCAACAACACCGGCAAACTCATGCCCCATCGTGATTGGCGCTTTTTCACCCGTTAAAGCGTCTTCCTTTTCAACCGGAACAAATACCGGTCCTGCTTCATATTCGTGTAAGTCGCTTCCGCAAATACCTGCCCATGCCACGCGAACTTTTACTTGATTGTCTTTTACAGGTTTTTCCGCAACTTCTTCAATCCGTATGTCCTTTTTACCATACCAAACGGCTGCTTTCATTATGTATCCCCCCATTATTTGATTTAAAAAGTTTATAGTTAGACACGTTTAAAACGAACTATACTACTATAACAATTTAATAATATATCCAAAAAATGAATTTCGCAAATAATTTATCCTGAATTATTCACAGAAATTCAGAAACTTATTATAACTTATGGATTACCAAGCCTTTTCGGCTTTATTGTAATTCATTAAAAAAATGAAAAAAGAATCCATTTCTGTTAAAGTTAAAGTAACCAAAACAAAAACCAAACAGAAAGGACTCTTTATATGGTTACTTTAACGCAAAAAACACTTGATTTCAATCATAAAATTAAATTGTCAAATGATGGAGGTTCTCTTTCCTCCGATACAGGTGAGTTTCTTTTTAGAGAATTCGATGAAAAAATTGGTTTTTCAAAGACTTTAGTTAAGTACTTGAGACTTAACGATTCAAGGAAATATTATCTTCATTCAAATGAAAACTTGTTACGTCAAAAAGTCTATCAAATCATTGCCGGGTATGCGGAAGATGATGCGGCTGATCAGTTGACTCATGATCCTGTGTTTAAGGAAATCATTGAAACTCCAACACTTGCTTCCCAGCCCAGTTTGTCTCGCTTTTATACACGATTTGATAAAGATTCAATTGAACAATTAAATCTGGCTAACCAAGAAATGCTTGATAAGATTCATTGTTTTCGACAATCGAAAGAGTTATTTATCGACTTGGATTCGACTCATTCGGATACATATGGGGACCAAGAATCTTCGTCATATAATACTCATTATGGCACGATGGGTTTTCATCCATTAGTCGCCTTTGATGGTGCGACTGGTGACTTTTTGAAAGCACAACTCCGTCCCGGAAATGTTTATACATCAAATGGTGTGGTGGAATTTATTCGGCCTCTCATTAAACATTATAACGAAATGTTTCCGGAAACTACCCTGTTTCTTCGTGGAGATAGCGGGTTTGCTGTTCCGGGATTATACGATCTGTGTGAAGAAGAATCTGTTTTGTATATTATTCGGTTGAAATCGAATTCACAACTACAAAGTTTAGCGAAGGAATACCATCCTTCTTCCGCACCTTTAGATGTTTCCAAGACGGAAACCTATTATGAAGAAACGATTTACCAAGCAAAATCATGGTCAAAACCAAGAAGGGTGATTATTCAATCGGTACGTCCTGCAGGTGAGCTGTTCTTTACCCATTCCTTTTTTGTTACTAACTTTGAATTAGCTTTTCCTCAAGATATCGTCCGAGCTTATCAAAAAAGAGGGACGATGGAAAACTATATCAAAGAAGCAAAAAATGGCTTTTACTTTGATCATATGAATAGCCACGCTTTTCTAGTGAACGAAGTAAAAATGATGTTAACACTTCTTGCATATAATTTGACCAATTGGTTACGAACTCTTTGTTTTCCGGAAGGTCAAAAAACTATGCAAATTGATACGATACGTACTCGGTTAATTAAAGCGGCAAGTAAAGTCGTGAAATCAGGCAGATCATTTTACTTCAAACACATCCGAGTTTTGTGTATCAAAATTTCTTTTGGGATGTACTGAATCGAATTCAAAAGCTACAATTGGAATGACCAATAGAATACTTCTCATAACTGAAAAAAATAAATTTTTCAGTCAAGGGGCAAGTATGCCCAAAATACCAGAGTTGTTCTATTGAAAATTCAGTTATTTTATGAATTGGCTACGGTTCTTAATTAAATACCGTTATGTTCAACTAATTTAACAAATTTTATCAAATGGGATTTGTAGCTATGAATATTTCAGGTTTATATTTTTTTCATATAAAAAAGCATGTGCAACTTTCTGTATAAGTGCAACATGCTTGAAAATTAGTCGATTTTAGCTAGCATTTTTATCAATTATCTTGTTATCTATTTCAGAAGCGGCTGACATTCGGAACCATGAGAAAGCAAGAATGACAAAAAGAATAAAGCCCATATAACCGATGATGGGATAAAACAGGGAGACAAGATCCGTAAAACCGGCAAAACTTAGTCCGAGTGCCGCAATTCCTAAAAAATTGACGATCCACTTAAATTTTGTCGACCCGATGTCCGCAAAGCGAGCCCCCAATGAGTAGAATAAACTGACGGCCGTATTGAAAATCATCCCATATAAAATAATCGAATAAACTATACCAAGAATCGGAGAAAGATCATCGGCAATTTTTAACAACGGCATATCCACCTGGCCGACTACATTTATTTTGGAAAAGATTGTAAAATAACTCATGATAATTAAGAAGCCAATTCCTAAACCGCCGACAAGACCACCCAGTGTGGCAGTTTTCTCATTCCCTTCATCACCGCCCATAACAATGGTCATCGAGGCTCCGAGAACAATATTCATCGAAACATAGTTCAGAGTGGAAATAAGCCAGTTCGAGACAGCCGGTTTTTGTGTCATGGATAATTCATGTAGTTCCGAAAAACTTAAATCCTTCGTTACAAAGCTATAAATAGATAGAAAGATGACGGAAACGATTAAAAATGGTGTAATGCTCCCAATTACTTTTACGATTCGATCGACATTACTCATAACGGAAAGCATGATAAGAATAAGCATAAGGCCGCTTCCGACTATCGGCGTGAACCCAAATTGCTGATGGAGCGTTGACCCACTCCCGGCAATCATGACAACACCGAAACCGAATAAAGCGAAGATAAGAATATAGTCGATTATTTTACCAAGAAATCTACCGCTGATTTGGTAAATAACATCACTATGTGAAGTGGCGTGCATTTTGCTTCCTAATCTTGTTAATGTCATTCCCATAAAAGAAAATAGAGCACTTGCAAGGATGGCAGCCACAATTCCCATATATCCAAAGCTGACAAAGTACTGTAATATCTCTTGACCGGAAGCAAAACCGGCACCAATGATAATCCCGATAAATGCACTGGCCATTTGTAAAACCTTTTTCATGTTGTCCTCCAATTCCATGGTGTAGATATGAAAATCTTTATATCAAAAAAATTTTACTAATGACCATTATAGAACTAAATTTATTTTCTTACCATAATAAGTTTGGAATTGGAAATGAAATTAATTGGAAAAATGGGAAAAATTTTTTCAGCGACTTGGCAAATTAAACGAATAATCATCGCTTTTTTAAAAATTAGGGGAAGTCAGTCTCCCCTAAATATTGTTACCTGTTACCCGTGGCATCCAGTCAAAGGCAACGTTTAAAACAATTTAATCAATTCGTTTACTGCCAAAACAGCGAAAAGAATAATACTTATGGTCAGGATGAAATTAGAAATCAACCCATTACGATCTTCAGTTAGCGGAATATATTTTTTACTATTTAATAAATATAGCAATGTAATAGAGAGAAATGGCATAAATAATGCACCTAAGGCCCCGTAGGCAATAATTAACCCAACCGGCTTTCCGATAAAGTGAAGTAACATTGGCGGAAAGGTTAACCATAGTACATAGAACCGGTAAGCTTTCGTCTCACTTAATTTTTCTTTTGGGATCGTTTGTTTTTTAACAATCCGAATAAAATCCGCAAATAAATAGGAAACCCCATTCCATACACCTAATAGCGAAGTAAAGGATGCCGACCAAAAGCCAAGCAAAAACATCCACCGAAAAGTCGGATTCAATTCATTACCTAAAATGGATGCGAAAGAAACAAGTCCTTGCTCTCCGCTAATGGTAGTATCTGTTCCATAAAGTAAAGCAGCACCAAGAATAAGTAATGAAATGGTAAAAATAGCGGTAACAATATAGGCGATGGCTGAGTCGAATCGGACGGCTTTGATAAAGGAAGGACCGTCCCATTTATTTTCTTGCAGCCAATAGCCGTATGAAGCCATCGTAATTGAACCGCCGACACCGCCGATTAAACCTAATGCGTAAATCAGTGAGCCTTCAGGTAAAGTTGGTATGGCCGTGTCGATGATGTCAGCTAAATCAGGAAGAACGACAATCGCTGAGCCGACAACGGTGATAAACATTAAACCAACCAACCAGTTCATCACATGTTCAAATGTCCTAAATTTCCCCCACCAAATGAGGATGAACCCAACAAGAGAGCTAATGATGGCCCAAACCCATAATGGAAGGAACGGAAATAATGCGGCTAGAGCAAGTGCGCAAGAAGAAGAAGCGGCTGCACCGTAAACAAATCCCCAAATAATCGTATAAATACCAAAGTATCCGGTAGCCCACTTTCCTAGAGCATGCCAGCCATCCAAAATGGTTTTTCCCGTAATTAAATGCCAACGACCCACGCCCTCATTTAAGGCAAATTTAATAAACGCCCCGAGGACAATCGCCCATAGAAAAACTAATCCATAGTTGGACCCGGCAACAAGAGCAGCGACAAGATCCCCGGCTCCGACTCCGGTAGCCGCAACAAGAAGACCCGGTCCGATAATTGACCATTTTTTGGAAGCGTTTGAGTTTTTGTGACCAGGCGGAATAGTGAGATTACTCATTTTTTACCCTCCCCAATAAAAGTTAGATACTTATACATATTTCATCGAGTGGACAGTTATGCAGGAATCCTTTAAAGCGGTTGCTTAATGAGTTTATTCGTAATTTATGTGCCCCAAATCTCACTTTTTTACCCAAAAAGGTTGCTGAGAGGTTTTAAATGAATAATTGTCCAAAAGAAAAATTATATCTTTTGGACAGTTTGAATATGTTTTTTCTAAAATTAAGACTAATAGAGTTCATTTCATGTAACGAGAAACCCGGCTTTCTGCAAATCCCGACAGGCTGCATCCAATTTATCATACGAGTCGGCTTCCAATGTATGCAGATGAATGCCGCCGGTTAAGGTTAATAAATAGGAACTGTTCGTTTCTTTAATTTTTTGAATAAATTGATCTACTTCTTTACGATTGCTCACGCGGATCGATGCGGTCAAATCGCCGTAAACCGGATGCTCGATGATGACATCTTTCACCGAGACCCCATGGTCGACAAGGATGTACAGTTCTTGTTCCGTTTCTTCCGGCGTATGGTTACAAACGATGGTCATTTGTTCAAGCGGCTGACCTTCTTCTTCATGAAGATATATATAGCCTTGGCTTGTCGCAACGACCGGTTCTTTTTTAGCTTTTAAAATAGAAATATCTTGAACAATAATTTGCCGGCTCACATTCGTCATTTTGGCGATTTCGCTGCCGGTTAGCGGAGTTGTAGCTTTTTTTAACAAATCCATAATAAAGCCTTGTCTTTCCGTAGTGGACATTTTTTTCTTTTTCATTCCTGTCTTCACTCCTACTTCTGAAAAAATCGATTGGTAATTTCCTCAAATATTTCTGCTGTCCTTATGATATCATCTCTTGTTGTATTTTTTCCAAGAGATAACCGAATAAAAGACATTGCTTCCTCATCGGTGCGGCCAATCGCTTTCATTGTCCGAGACGGGGCTTGCATTCCGACTGAACAGGCACTACCGGTAGAAATGGCGAGACCGTACCGATTACATTCAAGCATTACATACTGTCCTTCCATACCAACGATGCGAAGTCCCAAAATGTTTGGCAGACGGCTGACAGAACTTCCTTCTACCACTATTTTTGCGGCAGGTGAAGCGGTTAAATAATTAATCAGTTCTTCACGCAAAGCAGAAAGCCGTTTCCCCTCTTTTTCCATATTCTCGCAAATATCATCGGCAGCTGTAACAAACGAAGCAATCCCGGGAACGTTCACGGTTCCAGGACGAAACCCGGATTCATGGGTCGTTCCCGGAAGTTGCGGGTGCCACTTTAATTTTGGATTGATATAAACGGCCCCGACACCTTTAGGCCCATAAATTTTATGTCCGGAAAGGGATAAGCTGTCAATATTCATCTCTTTCACGTCAATCGGAAGTTTTCCAAATGATTGTACAGCATCACAATGGAAGATAACTTTCTTTTTATGTAAAATTTCTCCAATTTTTTTGATCGGTTGGACCGTACCGATTTCCGAATTTGCATGCTGAATGGAAGCGAGGATCGTTGTTTTCTTAATTGCCTGTTTTAAAACATCCAATGACACCATACCGTATTCGTCGACAGGCAGGTAGGTAACTTCGAATCTATTTTTCTCCAGTTTTTGAAAAAGGTGGTAGATCGATGCATGTTCGCATTTTGTTGTAATTAAGTGATTTCCTTTTTCCTTATGTGCTTCTATAAGCGAGGTAATAGCGAGAATACTAGATTCTGAGCCGCCGCTAGTAAAATAAATCCCATTTTGCTCACAGTTTAATCGTTTTGCCAGCTGCCGGCGACTTGCTTCTAACAGGTTTGCGGCAGTTGAACCGATATCGTGCAGGCTACTCGCATTTCCGTAAAAATTTTTACTTGCTTGGATAAAAACATCCAATGCGTTTTCAGACATAGGTGTTGTTGCGGCATAATCTAAATAAATCATCGTTTTGCTCCTTTATCTTTACGTCCTTTTTTTATCAATAAATTAAATATATATGCCACCTTGAGACCTCAATGGCACAAAGTAAATTCTCATCCATAAAAGCAGAAATTTTTTCAGGCAAACACGAAAAAAATTGCTTGCTATAATGGTAAATCTATGTCATGATATGTGTCAAGACAGGTGTATAAACTAATATATTCGTGCAATTATGAGCAAAACACCAAAGACCGTTTTGGAACAGGAGGGCACGATGATGAGACAATATGATGCCATCATAATCGGTAGCGGGATTGCTGCATTAACTGTTCTGTATCGTTTATATGATCAGATGAATGTTATTGTCTTCACAAAAGCCAATACGTTTTCCAGCAATTCTTATCTAGCACAGGGTGGAGTGGCGGTTGCCATGGATAAAGAGGATCATTGGTCAGAACATTACCGCGATACAATGGTTGCCGGAATTTATCATAATCATCCGGAGCATTTGGAACTGCTAACAAAAGAGGCACAGGTATATATAAAAGATTTAATTAAAAGAGGCATGAAATTTGACCGGAATCAAATGGGGGAATTTGATTATGGGCAAGAAGGGGGGCACCTAAAGCGGAGAATCATTCACGCAGGCGGGGATGCAACCGGAAAAGTTTTAACAACTTTTATGTTTGAACAAGTGAAGGATAAAGTTAAGATTATCGAAAATGAGATGGCTATAAACTTAATCACCCATGAAGGCCGTTGTGTCGGGGTGACAACAAAGAATAAGAACGGAGAATTAAATCAATATCTTGCGCCGGCTACCATTGTTGCGACCGGGGGCTGTGGCGGAATTTATGAGTATACATCGAATGCGGAAACAATCACCGGCGACGGGATGGCGATGGCTTATCGGGCCGGGGCAAATCTCACGGATATGGAGTTTGTTCAATTTCATCCGACTGTTTTTTATAAGAACGGGAAAACAATTGGTCTCATTTCCGAAGCTGTACGTGGAGAGGGGGCCTTTTTGCAAAATTTAAAAGGGGAACGGTTTATGGAGACCGTACATGAGCTCAAGGATTTAGCCCCGCGTGACATCGTGGCAAGAGCCATTTTTCGTGAAATCCAAAAAAGAGAACTCGTATATTTAAATATTGCTAATGTAAAAGATTTCAGGAGACGCTTTCCTAATATTTTTCAGATGTGTGTGGAAAACGGAATGGATATTCGGAACGGTCTGTTGCCGGTCATGCCGGGTGCACATTTTATGATGGGTGGAATTCAAACAGATGAACGGGGTCGGACTTCGGTAAAAGGGCTGTATGCTGTTGGAGAGGTGGCATGTACCGGTGTTCATGGTGCCAACCGAATTGCGAGTAACTCATTATTGGAAGGAATTGTTTTCGGAAATCGAACGGCTGAAGGGATACTCAATGACCATTTACCGGTGTTTGTAAGTGGATTTAGAGGGGCAAACTGGGTTAATAAGCAGACGCCCGTTAACTTGCCAACGAAACAGGAAATAAAGGCGAAAATGACAAAATATGCAGGGGTAGAAAGATGTGCCGAGGGGCTAGAAAAATTAAAAACATGGCTGGAGCAGTATCCGTTTTTAAATATAAATCTTGAAAGTTTATCTTTGGAAAAAGTAGAAATTGTAAATATGTTAACGGTCGCTTGGCTGATTGCAACATCGGCTTTGGAACGAAAGGAAAGCCTCGGAAGTCATTTTCGTATCGATTTTCCTGAATCAAAGAAAGTTGGAGAAAGACGAGAAATCATTCGGCAAATTTCATATGATCAAAAGATTTTGGTGGGGAGTTCGTTGATATGAATCAATTAAAATTGAAACATATGCTTGAGACATTTTTACTGGAAGATCTAGGCGATGGTGATTTAACGAGTGATGCGATTTTTCCTGTGGAGCAAAGGGGACGAGGTGTATTTTTGGCAAAAGAAGTCGGGGTGATTTCCGGTTTACAGGTAATTGAAGCAGTATATCATTTGTTGGATCCGAAAATGGAAATTACCCGGTATTTTGCAGATGGAGAAACGGTTACACCCGGTGATGTAGTTGCGGAAGTATTTGGTCCTGTTCGTTATATTTTAACCGGTGAGCGGCTAGTTTTGAACCTGCTGCAGCGGATGAGCGGGATTGCCACGATGACGAGGAGATGTGTCGATGTGTTGGCCGACCCGACCATTCACATTTGTGATACGCGAAAAACAGCTCCGGGTTTGCGCATGCTTGATAAATATGCAGTGGTGACCGGTGGCGGAAGGAATCATCGGATTGGTCTCTATGATGGAGTGATGATTAAAGACAATCATATCGCATATGCCGGGTCAATTACGAAGGCAGTGCAAGCCGTACGGGAAAAGCTTGGCCATATGGTGAAAGTGGAAGTGGAAACGGAAACAAAGGGTGAAGTGCTTGAAGCGGTATCCGCCGGGGCAGATGTGATCATGTTTGACAATCGCAGACCTGAGGAGATTAAGGAATTTGTCAGACTTGTGCCGGATCATATTATTACGGAAGCATCGGGTGGAATTACATTGGAAAACTTGGCATCTTACCGAGGAACCGGTGTTGATTATATATCCTTAGGATTTTTAACGCATTCGGTAAAAGCGCTTGATATTAGTTTACAAGTGAACGAGGGGGAGAAAAAATGAGTTTATTGGAAATGGCTCAGAAAACTTTATTACCTGAACACTATAAAACGATGGCGGTTGAGGAGATGGAGGCACGTGTTCGGGAAATTAAAGAGAGAATGGGCGACGGACTGTTTATTCCGGGCCATCACTATCAAAAAGATGAAGTGATTCAATTTGCTGATGCGGTTGGTGATTCTTTGCAGCTTGCCCAAGTATCGGCCAAAAATACTGCAGCGGAATTCGTTGTATTTTGCGGTGTTCATTTTATGGCGGAAACAGCAGATATTTTAACAGGTGATAAGCAAAAAGTGATTTTACCGGATATGCGTGCCGGCTGTTCTTTGGCTGATATGGCAAATATTGAACAAACGGAGCGCGGTTGGAAAGTAATGCAAGAACAGTTTGGCGATACGATTATTCCGTTAACGTACATAAATTCAACAGCGGCGATTAAAGATTTTGTTGGTCGTCAAGGAGGTGCTACGGTTACTTCTTCAAATGCCCGTCGCATGCTTGAGTGGGCGTTTACCCAAAAGGAGCGAGTGTTGTTTTTACCGGATCAACATTTAGGCAGGAATACCGCTTATGATTTGGGTGTGCCGCTTGATGCGATGGCTGTTTGGGACCCGATCCGTGAGCAATTTGAATGTGATGGGGATTTGGCTGATGTGAAAATTATTTTATGGAAAGGTCACTGTTCCGTTCATGCGTTGTTTACTGTAGAAAATGTGGAGCAAGTTCGGAAAAACCATCCGGATGCCAAAATTATCGTTCACCCGGAATGCAGCAGGGAAGTAGTCGCACTCGCCGATGATGCCGGCTCAACAAAATATATTATTGAAACGATTAAGGCGTCCGAGCTCGGAACAAAATGGGCAGTCGGAACGGAAATGAATCTCGTTAACCGTTTGACACAGCAATTTACCGATAAAGAAGTGTTCTCTTTGAACCCGTATATGTGCGCATGCATGACGATGAATCGAATTGACTTGCCCCATTTATTATGGGCGCTGGAAACGGTAGAGCAAGGCAAAATCATCAATCAAATTACGGTTGAAGAGGAGATTGCAGAAGGTGCGCGACTTGCCCTTGACCGGATGTTGGCACGTGGTTGATTCTGGATGGCCGGGAAGGGAATTTCTCCGGCCTTAAATTCTAATTTTTAAACAAACAATGTATTTGGAAAATAGAAATGGATGAAAAAGTATTTTCTCCGGGCCAAATCCTTATTTTTAAGCAAACAATCCACCCGAAAAATAAAAAAGAATGAAAAAATAGTTTCTTCCGGTCCAAAATCTTAATTTTTAAACAAACAATCCATCCGGAAATTAAAATGGATGAAAAAGTATTTTTTCCGGCCCCAAATCCTTATTTTTAAGCAAACAATCCATCCGGAAAATAAAAAAGGATGAGAAAACAGTTTCTCCAGCCCCGAATCTTAATTTTTAAGCAAACGGTTCATTTCCCTAATGCCTGTTCAATATCTTCCAAAATATCATCTATTGCTTCTAGTCCCACCGATAGACGCAACATGTTGTCTGTAATTCCCATCGACTTTCTTACATCGCTAGGTACTACCGCATGGGTCATTGTCGCCGGGTGTTGAATGAGGGTTTCCGCATCTCCAAGACTGACGGCAATTTTAATTAATTTTAGCCGATTCATAAACTCTTGTGCCGTGCATTTCCCGCCTTTCACTTTAAATGAAACCATTCCGCCGGGAGCCTTCATTTGCTTTTTCATAATTGAATAGTATGGTGAGTTCGGGTTACCCGGGTAAATGATGTCTTCAATAAATGGATGACTTTTTAAATAGTTTGCGAGTTTCCTTGTATTTTCAACATGGCGATCCATTCGGACATGAAGTGTTTTTAATCCGCGTAAAAGTAACCATGCATCGAATGGAGCGATAATGCCGCCAATATCCTTTTGAGTAGTCATCCTAATTTTTTGCATATCTTCTTTATTTTTTCCAACGACAATACCTGCAATCACATCCCCGTGTCCGCTAATATATTTCGTTGCACTATGGATGACATAATCAGCCCCAAGCTCAAGCGGGTTTTGCAAATATGGTGAGCAAAAAGTATTATCGACAACAACGGGAATTCCGTATTTTTTCGCAACGTCAGTAACAAGCCTAATATCGATTAGTTCCATTGTTGGGTTTATCGGCGTTTCAACGTAGATACAGCAGGTTTGGTCATGGATGGCTGCCTCAATTTCTTCGGCTGTCTGCATGGGATTGAATGTATGTATGACACCGAATTTTTTATGAAGCAGGTCAAGCAGCCCGAACGTGCATCCATAAACCCCGCGCGAACATAAAATATGACAGCCGGAATACAGGAAATGGAATAGAACCGCCGACACCGCAGCTATTCCCGACCCAAATGCGAGAGCGGCTTCACCCTTTTCCAATGCCGCCATCCGTTCCTCTAATACACGGACTGTCGGATTACCAAGCCGAGAATAGATGAATCCTTCTTCCTCACCGGTGAATCGCTTTTCTCCTTGTTCGGCAGTGGAAAACGTGAAAGTTGAACTATGAAAAATCGGTGGATTCAAACTATCATGAAAATCCTGTGAAGAATACCCTTTATGGATGAGCATTGTCTCAAATCGCTTTTTCTTATTCATTGAGTCAGCTCCTTTAATAAAATGTAAACGATTACAATAATTAATATACGAAGCCCTAGAATGTTAAGTGATAAAAAAATTTTACATGAAAGTTAAATGAAAATTTTCTGATTCATATTGACAACGAAAGGATTGAAAAATATAATAGGTTAAGGAACATATGTTTGTTTAGCTGGTATTTTATAACACTAGATGATTTAACTTACTGTAGAACTTACTAAAGATTAGTATTAAATACACTCTCGGAATTTTAGAAAGGAGTGATGGCAATTTATAAAAAAACAACGATAAAAGGAACCTGCTTTCTTTTTGAAAAATTTATTTCATGGCTTTTTCAAAAAAGTGCATACCAAATAAACCTAGAGTGATTAATTTTTAAAAAATCTGATAACTAGGCTGTTGCAGGGAATATTTTTCGTTCTAGGAAACATAATTCATCATGTTGATGAGAATACTAAGCATCTATATATTGACACGTCATGATCCCATAAATGCGTATATACCACATCATTGAGGAACGGTGCCTACCTGCTTCCAAATGGTAGTCGACTTTCTCTCGTTTGTTCGAACGCTCAATGGAAGTACGGCGTTTATACATGCATTTCCATTTATCCGTCTCCCGTGGCGTTTTTGGAAACAATCTGGGATTATCTTTTGGATGCGTATGGTAAGTTCTACCATATTTGGCAGACGAACAAGGTGTCTTACATGTATTCTTTGTTCCACAAGCTAGAGGGCAGCGCCATTTTTGACGGTTTTGTGTTTGATCATAGCCATTGGGTTTCATTTGTAACCCAATTGGACAAATTGGTGTACCTGCAGGGGAAAGCTCTATATCGCTACCTGTTTCAATTCGTTTTTTACTTCGTTTGTTTAAGTCAATAATCGGTTCTGCTTGACTATGATTGATTAGTTGATAAATCGCCTCGGCATCATGAGCAGCATCAAGAAGGATTTTATCAATGGAACCAAGTTGAAACCGTTGGGAAAATTCTACCCAACTAACAATAAAGCTGACCGAATCATGATTTGAAGCTAAATGGAGTCTTGGATATAGTGGCAAGTCATATGAGCTGTCACTTGCATTAATCATGTATAGGTGATACCCGTTAAAAAACTTTTCCCGATGACTATCCCAACCAGTATTAATATCTGGCTGTGAATAAATACGTGGATGCGAACAGTTTTTTATTCCTTCCGCCTGACATTTACATGTTGGTTTACTTCGGATTTGGGCTGCGGTTACAAGTGGTGTTCCATCACCAGCAACGTTAAGTTGATCTGTGTTTCCCAGTAAGCCCAGTCGAGCTGAGACTGTAAGGATTTGAGAATGGAAGAAATCAAATAGACGGTCGCATGGTAACTCCTTTTTTTGATCCATGCGAGGAAGGCTCCATTCAACAAGTCGCTTCACTCGACCAGGTGAAGCGGTTGGTGCCTTTTGACCGTTCTTTCCCTTTTTCGGCTTTCGTGTTCTTGAATTTTTACTTTTCCGTTTATGGGTCCGGTTTTTACTTTTTGAACCCCATAAACGTTTAAAGAAGTCATAAAACGTTCCGATACCAGGCGTATTTCCTGGTTCAAATCCACTAAGAATGGCATAAAGTGGGACTCGGCGTAATTCGTCTACCCATTTTGTAATACTCATGGTTGGGTTGGTTAAAATCAAGAGTAAATAAGAACGCATCATAGAGGATGGATCTCTTGGTAAAGGACCTTTAACCCCATATTCATTGCTTAGGAAATTTGTAATTAGGGAGAGATCCGTTATCCAAAGCTTTTTAATAGTCGGCCAATCCTTGTTGACCAAAACAAGAATCCCACTACTGCCATAGTGTTCTTGGAGTCTTGTCATGACAAAATCTTGATATGTTGCATGGGAAGAGAAGATCGGTTTCATATGTCCACCTCAATCTTGGTTTGTAAGGAAAAATAGTTCCTTCAACCGCAATTTTTAGGGACATTTGAAAAAGTCAAGTGATTTTTTATAAGTTGTGTGACAACATTTTAACAATTTTATAGATGTTGAAATATTGAATAAAATTAAAACTCCTACGAAAAAGTAGGAGGGAACTTCAATTGAGGGGACAGTGAATTCTTTGTCCCAACTAGCTCGGTGAATTCCGAGAGACTATTTAATATAATGGAGGATGAGATGCTATGAATAGAAAAGAATTACAGGAACTTGCTGAAATTCGAATAAAAGAAGCAGAAATTCTCCTTAAAAGCGAGTGCTATGATGGTGCATACTATATGGCGGGTTACAGCATTGAATGTGCACTGAAAGCATGGATTGCAAAAAGTACAAAAGAACATGATTTTCCCGATAAAAAGATTGCAGACAAAGTACACACCCATGATTTAGTAAGGTTATTAGGTGTTTTAGATGTGCAAGTTCCGGAAGAAATCAAATTTAACTGGTTTATTGTAAAAGATTGGTCGGAAAAGGCTCGGTATGAAAAGTATTCCATGGTAGAAGCATCAGATTTATTAGCGGCAATTAATGATCCAACTGAGGGGGTATTTAAATGGATAAAAGAACATTGGTAGAAAGCGATTTTACAAATGGCGCACTTTTGGTAGACCAATTAGAACAGAATGATTTTCCTGTTCACTCTGCTTTATGGTTATATGATCCTGACAATGAACGTTGGCGACTAATTATTTCTTCAATAAAATATGATCTGGCAGGTCCGCGAAAAGCTTATGAACATATTGATAAAGTAATAAGGAAAATTGAACAAACCGATCATGAATTTGATATCTCTTTAGAAAACATTACAGTTAAGCGGACGAATGATTCTTTTATAAAAGTCCTTGAAAAAATTCAAATAGCACCTAATAAAAAAGGGACTAGATTCACAAGAAGGGCTCTAAATAATTTTTATATCGAGGATGCGTATATCTATAGAGTAGGTGCATAGGTCTATCAGATTATTGTTTTAGCCTAATGCTGAAAAGGCATTCTAAGTAAAACAACCCCTTTGGAAGTACGGGTTAAGGGGTTGTTTCCCATCATACTGACTTATTTCCTTAATAAAGCCAAGCTTGCTTTATAAATAAGAACTACTGAAAATACTAAAATCGCTAAAATACCAATGAAATTTGTAAATGGGGTAAATGCTGCGAAAACGGTTCCAGAAAGCGGTACTTTAACTAAAGCAAAACCGGCAAGGATTGCAGCAAGAAACAAAAGTACAGGTCGATCCATTTTGTTCCCTCCCCTCACTGCTTTCCATTATTATATGTACAAGGACCCAAAAATGTGCCAATCGTATAAGGGGAGATGAAAATTTTTACGTCAAAAAACATAGTAACTCATATATTTGACACCAAACTAAATTACCAAGCATAGTCCTGTTACATTATCTATAAAGCTGGACTAAAGTTAAGTGTAAACGAATAAATTCCAAGATTCCATATAATTCACGTAAATTGTAATTTGGAATTCTTGTCAAAGTAGATAGGCTTAGTTCATCGGGAATGTGTATATGAAAAGGCTCAGTTTTCGTTTGTAGTATAAGAAAGTATAAAAATACAGGTAAATAACTAGGGATCAGTTTTATTGTCTAGCTCCGAGCGCCAGCGACTAGCAAACTTCCCTCCCCTCCACTACGATAAGTCAACATCGGCTCGTCCCTCACCGTGTTTCCTTTTCCTCGAAAATGCATTCGCATTTTCTTCGTGCGATGCCTATTCGGGGAAGCAAATCTGTTCTCATTGCGGGGCGCTCCAGTTTGTACGTCGCTAAGCGGGCGCTCTGCGCTTTTCTTAGTATCTGGCATCTTTATCATGGCTTTCAATATGAAATTTTAATAGAATTTATCCGTCTACAGCAAACCAATCGTAATAGTAACGATCAATTTGTTGATTTTTTGTTAGGACTCGCGAATTCTTAAATAAGATCCGTCTATCATTCTAATTGTCTTTCTTTGAATGAAGCCGGTGGATTTTTGGTATCCATCTCCATCAAGAATATCAATAATAATATCGCCGAACTCTGCTTGTATGATTGCAAAATTTGTTGGATTTAATTTCATAAAGACCCTAATCTGTGAAGAAGGTAGCCCCATATTTCAAGATCCTCTTCTTCTTCCTCACTTTTATTTTCTTTATTCTTTAGGGCTTCATAAGAGGTTTGATATTTTTCTTCAAAGAACTTGACTTCCTTTTGAAGTAGAGTTTTCTCCTCTTTTTCTGTTATTTTATTTTTTTCTAGAGCATACTCCTCGGCGATTTGTTTAATGGTTTTCTGCTGCCCGTTATTTGCAGTCCAAATAGAGGATTCAGGTATTTTTGCATGTTTATTTTTTCCATCACGCTCAACTTTTGAAAATCTGCCCTCTTTAATCCAGTTATTAATTGTTGTTTGGGATACACCAAAAATCCGAGCTAAGTCGCCTGTCTTGTATATAATCTCACCTTGCTGTTCATCAACAGAAATCGTTGCCATATATTTAATAATTTCAGTATAGATTGATTTTACAACACTAGGATCTGCTAAATCTTTCTCGTTTATTTCGTTAATATTCAGAGGTATGGTGGTAGGTATTTTTCTCAGGGAATTAATAAGTAATTTAAGAACAACTGGACTTAAGCTTTCATTGTAAGCTACAAAGTTTTCTGCTAACTGATCAGCATTAGACAAAACCGCTTTCTTCTCAAAATACGTAATCATAAAACTCACAATTGAAGTGAAAATAAATTTATTTTTTAAGTACATAGCTTTTCTAAATTGTATGCCTATCAGAATACTTCCTTTATCAAATACGTTAAAAAAAGAAAGACGCTAAGCAACAGGCAACTTTTACTTTGGCTGACCCGATTAACCATCCGTTATGGGTACGATTTGAAGAAAGAAGCGGTTCGAACTTAAACAAATATCGAATTTTAACAGAGCAATTACACACTGAAAAGTTAAAAAAGAAATTAACAGTTCAACTGTTCTCTTCATGACTTATGGCATCAAGAACACCGGTAATATTTAACAGCTCATCACCAAGCTTAAGACTTCTTGGCGCCTCACCCCATAATTCCTTTGGTCCCATTTTACTTGGTCTTTTGCTTCTTTCTGCCCGCTCATGCTGTGCACTTCCTTCAACTGTATCTGCATTCTCATCAAATAGCTTTTGGACATGCATAAAGTAAAAAAGTCGCTCACAATATTGTATTTCATTTAACATTCGAATAGGAATCGGTTGGTTCATATAAATTTTCCTTTCTTACCATTCCTCACCTAATGCTCTGATATTCGGACAAAACGGATAGTAGGAATGATGCCTACAGACATATTTAGTAACATCCTACCATCCTAATTAATTAAGTTCTTATACGGGCAAACTTTTACATTGATTGTTTTGAAGAATCATCTTCTATTGTTGATATTGAGTATTGATTTGTTAACTTAGAAATCAATATTCTTTCTAATTTGCCAAAAAATACTCCTGCTGCCATCCACTTGTCGGAAGGAAATACGTTTCCACTCGGATCTCGATATAACATGAGTTTCTCTCCCTTAAGTTCACTTGCTAAATCAAATGAATCTTTCAGTATGTCCGAATCTACTAATTCACTCGATGATTGTTTAGAGGAACCTTTTTTAATTTTTAGTTTCCCCGCATTACCCCATTCATATACACCATCTTTTTCAATCCCTCGGTCCAAGAAAAAAGAAATGATACGAGGCATTAGCACTTGATAAATTCAGAAAGATATATTATATCATAGCCCGTCCAAGAAAAAAGAAATGATACGAGGCATTAGCACTATAACCTATGCCAACAACTTTATCTGTAATACCGTCCAAGAAAAAAGAAATGATACGAGGCATTAGCACGCTAAAATTAACCAAACACCCAAAGCCCCAGCAAAACTGTCCAAGAAAAAAGAAATGATACGAGGCATTAGCACTCCTACTTGAATTTAACACTTCCTTTCCGCTTATTGTCCAAGAAAAAAGAAATGATACGAGGCATTAGCACTTGTTACTTCACATTGTGGACAATTATGTTTTGTAGTCCAAGAAAAAAGAAATGATACGAGGCATTAGCACAATCTAATTCAACAATATAAACGACTACTTTACCGTGTTCAAGAAAAAAGAAATGATATGAGGCATTAGCACGATGGGATGGGAGAGAGACGACAGTTCTACTCTTGCTGTATCCAGCTTCTTTTACTTTATCCGGTATCATTTCTTCACTTCTTTCTGCACATAAAAAAGCACCTAACTATTTGGATAAGTTAAGTGCTTTTATTTCCTTTTGAAGTTGTCTATTGCTTTTTTCTTCATATCTTCAAATTTTTTCTGTTTCTCAGAGTCAACTTTACCAACTGTAATCCCTTTTCTTTTTGGCATTGGGGTATCTTTCCACCTTGGATGTTCATAAGGCTTATATTTATCACTCATTGTATTCCTCCAACACAATTATAATTTTTCCGTCATCCTCAATCCAACCGTCAACTGTGACAAAAGACGAATCTCTCTTATATAATACTTCTACTTCATTGTCATTAAATCCTTTCAAATCTACTCCGTTTTTTGTATTTATCATTCACGCTAAAAAAAGAAGGTGCATTGTCTAGTCCTTTCATCGTAGACAAGTACCCTCTTTCATAGGCTTCCCTCAATAGTTTTTCAAAACCTTCTTGCTCAAATGCCCCTAATTCCACCATTTTCATGCGAATGGATAGTTGCAATCCTTCAATATGAAGGGGATTTAAATCGCTCGTTAACATTTACCTCAAAAGAGAGAATGAAAAGCTTCTTAAACTTGTTTCCAAGAAAAAAGAAATGATATGAGGCATTAGCACTATAAACGGTGCAAGGGTTGAATATTTAGAGTATGGATCCAAGGAAAAAGAAATGATTTGATGTATTAGCACCTATAAACTCTAATAAAAAAAGGATATGGAGTATTCAGTCCAAGAAAAGGGAATTGATATGAGGCATTAGCACTCGATAACGTAACGAAGGATATGAAAATTTGGCAAGATGAAATATTCGCTCCTGTTCTATCAATTGCCCGTGTAAGTAACTTAGATGAAGCGATTGAACTTGCCAATCAGTCACGATTTGCAAACGGGGCTTGTATTTTTACAAATGATGGTGGAAGTGTGCGGAAATTTAGGGAAAACATTGATGCCGGTATGCTTGGTGTAAACATCGGTGTCCCAGCACCAATGGCGTTTTTCCCCTTCTCAGGTTGGAAAGATTCTTTCTATGGTAAGCCCCCATTCAAACAACGCATATAAATCAACAGCACCTCTTGTTAAAATT
>ERZ1673815.11-NODE-11-length-79320-cov-34.201337_pt1 | contig 79320 bp, 76 predicted proteins | sample MGYA00580147_ERZ1673815 | MGnify/ENA primary metagenome ERZ1673815 (study PRJEB41219, sample SAMN04549617) | soil metagenome | isolation source: soil | place: USA: Puerto Rico, Laguna Bouqueron NWR | collected 2009-06-01 ...
TTTGTCTTGTTCAGTTTTCAAGGTTCAATTTATTAATGTTTCAAAAGCAACTTTACTATTATAGCAAGATAACTTACAACTTGTCAACAACTTTTTTGAGTTTCATTTAAAGCACTGCATTTGAAATAATATAGTAGTCTTTAATTTTTCTGTCTTTCATAACAGCAAAATTAGGTTTACAAGATACCAAGCATCTTAGTGACTTGCTTTCATTTATTGAACAACGTATTATAATTTAACACGATTAAAATATATTTGCAATAGAACAATTAAAGTTCTTTTTTTCTGAAATCACTAATTTATATTATATTTAGGTTACCGCCCAAAAAGCCCCTTTTATAAAAAAACTAACGCTCAGATCACAACACATTGTGTCTTGATAAATATATTGGCTAAAATTTTTCCATAAAACCTTTTTGGGTGCTAATCATATTTATGGTTACCACTCAAAAAGCCAATATTTCTATAAATCATATACAAAAAGCACAATTTTTGTTCCTAATAGATATAAGTAGTGGATATTTTTTTCAATAGGCCTTTTTGCATCAACCATATTTTTGTTTTATCAGTTTTTGTTTAATCACCGTTTTTTGAGAAAAATACATAAAAAAGTGAAAGCACTCCTGAAATCTTGGAGTTTATGTATGCAACGATACTAAATTTGAAGAAGGATTCCCAAGTGCTTTAATTTAATTTAATTAAACCGAAACCGATCGTAGAAAGTGTAAGAGGGGCTGTTCCTGTCATCATTTCAAGAACAGCCCACTTATTAAACGTTTCACAAATTGATGTCACCCCTACTGTTCGAGGCCACCGAAACTATTTGAATAGATTTACTAATACAATATTTAGTATGATAAAACACAGAAATACATCTAAATACGATGTTTAGCAGAATTATTTCGCACTTCCTCAGCGGCCTCGCACTGTCCCCTTCATAAATCAGGAACAACATGTGACATTGAAGAATTCCTGGCTTGGGGAGAAGCTCCTGCACTCTTTCCTCATCCTGTCATCATTTTAGGAACAACCCCTCCGTTCATTTCTCCATATAATAAATTGCAGCTTCGTATGGGCGGAATAATGTACTGTTTTCCGTATCATCATAGTTTCCAAGCAACAAGCCCCAATTTCCCTCAGGTTTTTCAAAACTTACCGTATGCTCGCTGATATTGGCGGCGACGAGCAATTTCTCCGACTCATTTTCTCGCGTATACACGTATAAGTAGGGATGATTTGGTAATAACAATTCATACCGTCCGTCCACAAACACATCATATGTATGGCGCAACTTAATTAACGATTGATAGTAATAAAAAATCGAGTTCGGATCAGCAAGTGCTTTGGTAACGTTAATTTCCGGATAACGGGGATTCACCTTCAACCATGGCGTTCCAGTTGTAAAGCCGGCATGCGGAGTGTCGTCCCACTGCATCGGCGTCCGTGCATTATCGCGTCCCTTTTTCCTGACGGCTGTTAAAAATTCGTCCTCCGACATTATTTGATTTTCCACAACAAGTTCTCTGTAGGCATTTCGTATTTCAATATCGTCATATTCTGCTAACTTTAACTTAGCGTTTACCATTCCGATTTCTTCCCCTTGATAAATAAAAGGCGTTCCTTTTAACCCGTGTAAAATCGTTGCAAACGCTTTGGCACACTCAATGCGGTAGTTTGTATCATTTCCCCAACGCGACACGACACGTGCCTGATCGTGGTTTTCAAAATATAACGCATTCCATCCTGTATCCGAAAGTGCATACTGCCAGCGGGAGAGTATTTGCTTTAATTCAATCAGATCGAATGGTTTAAATGCCCATTTCCCCGCCGGACTGCCCGGCATTGTATCAACATCCATATGTTCAAAGTTGAAAATCATGTTCAGTTCATGGCGGTCGGCACCTGTGTACATTTTGGCGATTTCAACATCGGATCCGATTGCTTCACCGACAGTCATACAATCATACTTTGACAGCACTTCACGGTTCATCTCTTGGATAAACTCATGGAGACGAGGACCGTTTGCATGGTATTTGCCAACACCGTATTTTTGGCCCTTAGGAAGTTCATAATCGGGAAAATCGAGAAATTTCGAAATAGAACCGATAACATCCATTCGCCAGCCATCGACCCCTTTGTCCATCCAGTATTTCATCAAATCATATACTTCTTTCCGAACTTTTTCATTTTCCCAATTTAAATCAGGCTGTTTCTTGCTAAAATAATGCAAATAGTATTGCCCGGTTTTTTCATCATATTCCCATGCGGAACCGGAAAACATCGATCCCCAGTTATTTGGCGGGGAACCATCCGGCTTTGGATCCTTCCAGAAATAAAAATCGCGATACGGATTATCTTTTGACTTCCTGCTTTCCACAAACCAGAAATGTTCATCAGATGTATGGTTAACGACGAGGTCCATGACTACTTTAATACCCCGTGCGTGAGCCTCAGCAAGCAGCCGGTCCATGTCTTCGTTTGTCCCAAACATTTTATCAATCTTGCGGTAGTCGCGGATGTCATAACCATTGTCATCCTGTGGGGAGTCGTACACAGGACTAATCCAAATACAGTCAATGCCAAGTTCTTTTAAATAATCCAGCTTTTCAATAATTCCTTGCAAATCACCAATTCCGTCGCCGTTTGTATCATAGAAACTGCGAGGATAAATTTGATAGACAACTGCTTTTTTCCACCATTCTATCAAGATCATACATACTCCTTCGTATAGGTATTTGTTAAATAGATAGGCTCCCCAAATAGTTTTAATTCGAGCGGTTCCCCTTCAAGCAAGGAAACCGTTACGTGCTTTTTGTTTACTTTTACTTCCAGGAGACGATTCCGGTAATTAATTTTAAATGCATACGCATCCCAAATTTTTGGTAAAAACGGGGCAAAAGACAATGTTTCATTGAACGTACGCATCCCAGCAAAACCATGGACGATTGCGAGCCAACTTCCGGTCATCGACGTAATATGCAGCCCGTCTTCTGTATCATGGTTATAATTATCCAAATCGAGGCGAGATGTCCGTTTATACAGCTCCACCGCTTTGTCCTCTTTCCTGAGTTCAGCAGCTAAAATAGCATGGACACAAGGGGAAAGACTCGATTCATGGACGGTTAACGGTTCGTAAAATTCAAAATGTCGCTGCTTCTCTTCCATTGTAAACTCATCATTAAAGAAATAAAATCCTTGTAGTACATCGGCCTGCTTAATATAGCAAGAACGCAAAATACGGTCCCAAGACCAATGCTGGTTGAGTGGTAGATCTTCTCTCGGTATGGCACTGACCGGTTGAATCGGCTTGTCTAAAAAACCATCCTGTTGTAGAAAAATACCGAGTTTTTCATCATACGGAAAGTACATCCGGTCGATAATATCACGCCATTTGGTCAGTTCTTTTTCCGTAATATTAAGCGCCGTTTTTTTATCTTTTCCAATTTTATCGAGTGATGCGATTGTAAATTTAAGCGTCCAGACAGCAATCCGGTTTGTATACCAGTTGTTGTTAACATTGTTTTCATATTCATTCGGTCCAGTTACACCATGAATCATGTATTTTTGCTTTCGTTCCGAGAAATGAACTCGGTCGGCAAAAAAGCGGCTGATCCCAACTAGGACATCAATTCCATATTGGTTAATATACTCCTTATCCCCGGTATAATTAACATAATTATAAATCGCATACGCAATTGCGCCATTTCGGTGGATTTCTTCAAAAGTTATTTCCCATTCATTGTGACATTCAATCCCTGTGAATGTGACCATTGGATATAGAGCACCTTTGAGCCCGAGTTTTTTCGCATTTTCGTAAGCTTGCGGAAGATGATTGTAACGGTAAAGCAGCAAGTTCCTCGTTACTTCCGGAGATGCGACAGAAAGATACATCGGCACAGCATACGCTTCCGTATCCCAATAAGTGGCACCTCCGTATTTTTCACCGGTAAAACCTTTTGGACCAATGTTTAATCTTGGATCATCTCCATAATAGGTGGAAAAGAGTTGGAATAAATTGAAGCGGATGCCTTGCTGTGCTTCCGGATCTCCGACAATACGGACATCAGCTTTATCCCATCGTTTTTGCCATGCTGCCGCGTGTTCTTGGAATAATTCTTCATACCCGCTTTCTAATGCTTGGTCGAGTAATTCATACGCACGGGATAACAATAGCTCTTTTTCATAGTCTCTACTTGTTGTAACAGCAATAATTTTTTCTAAGTGAAGAGATTCGTTTTCCCCTAACTCTTTTTCATAAATTTGTTCAGCATATAACGGCTTTGCTTGATGGGTAGTCAAAATTGCATCCGTTCTGCATCCCATCGTAGCTGCAACAGTAAAACGGGGAACACCGAACGGGTTTTCAATCGTTTCCGTAATAACAGCTGCCCGCTTTTCGTTCACTTCGGAATGGATGTCCGTCCAAAACATCTCATCATAATTCGCGTCTTCATTTTTTACATTTCCATCCAAATACGGCATCAACTTGATGGTAGCCGGTTTTCCAAGATTCGTTGCACGGAACCGGATAGCCGCAATTTCTTTATGAACAATGCTGAAAAAACGTTCTATTTCAATTTTGACCATTTTTCCGGGCTTTTTGACAATGTAGGAATGACGCAAAACTGCTTTTTTCATATCAAGTTCTAGTTGAAATTGTTCAAGGTGATCAATAAATAGATCAATTTCTTCCTGATCAATCCATATACGTAACCCAACAAGGTTGATAGCGTTGATGACTTTGCCAAAGTAGTCCGGATAACCGATTTTCCACCAGCCAACCCTAGTTTTATCGGGAAACCATATCCCTGCAATATAGGTTCCTTGGTGATGGTCACCGGAATAAGTCTCTTCAAAATTGCCGCGCATACCCATATAGCCGTTACCCAAAGAGGTGAGGCTTTCTTGCAGTCGAATATGTTCCCGGTGAAGCTGTGTAGTTTTTAATGTCCATTCATCCACATCAAAAAGCCGGTTGTAATACATAAAAGGGCCTCCTTATCAACATCTGATTAATTCATACTTTCTTCTGATAAAAACTTAGTCCTAAAAAAGATAAATGCAATGATAATAACAATCCCTAAAGATTGAATCATTAATAGCACAGTAATATTAGCACCTGCAAAGCCGGCAATCATGGCTAGAATTGAAGGGCATCCTGCAGCAAACATTGTTATGGTTGCTGCCTGTTTAAAAGTTTGGATACCGGAGTAACTTGAAAACTTTGTCAACCAAAGTATAAGAGACACCGCACCCATTAAAACAAAATTACTTAAAAAGAGCATGGCCAACATGGAACCTGAAATTAACGGAATGAGGTTAACTTTGAATTGCTGAAACCAAAGCTCTCCTGCAAAAGCGGCAAGATCGTCTCCACTGTGAACTTTTTTTCCTGCGTTATTTTGCGGATAGCGTACCGAAAAGCCAAACCCGTTTTCGTCAGTCAAGATCAGCCGGTTTTTTTGAAAAACGAGTGCATTTTTATAATGATCAACTTTTTTATGATACTGATCACCGGAAACAGAAAAATCCTTGTTTGCATTAATGGAAATAAGTGTATCCCCGTCAACCAATTCATAGGCTTGAGCTTGAAGAATGCCATTGTTAATCTTCATGTTAACAGCCGGGCCGGAATAACCGGTCTTGACCGCTTCATATAAATTTGGCATGATTTTTCCTAACTCAAAACTTTCCGTACGGGCAAAAGATAATGAGAGCGGTGCAATCAGGCAAGCGTTTAAGAAAATAAACACGAGCGCAATTTTCAACCAACCAAGATCTCCTCTGTGCCGATACATTTTTACCGGTGAAAATATATTTGCAAAATAGTTGACAGGGAATCTTTGAATCTGTTCCATCTATAACCCCACACTTTTTAAAAGATTCATCAAGGGATAATAACTACCCTTTTGTGCCACCGGAAGTCAGTCCGGACACAAAGTTTTTTTGCAGGAAGAAAAATAAAATACAAATCGGCAGGGCGGCTAAAAAAGCACCTGCAGCAAACAAGGTCACTTTTTGATCAGTTGGATTGGAAATAAACTGTTGCAGCCCAACTGCAACTGTTAAATATTCCGGTGTCCTGAGCAAAAATTTTGCTAACAAGAAATCCCCGAAAGGACCCATAAATGCCCAAAGCGCTTGAACGGCGAGCATTGGCTTTACAAGCGGAAGGACGATTTGCCAAAATACTCTTAAATGCCCCGCACCATCGATTCTTGCTGATTCATCCAAATCACGCGGTACAGTATCAAAATATCCTTTCATCAACCATGTATTCATTGGAATTCCGCCACCGACATAAAGGAGCGTTAAAAACCAGTAAGTATCCAAGGCATTTAAAATATTTGCCAATACATAGAATGCCGTTAATGCAGCCATCGTTGGAACCATTTGTATAATCAGGAAAAAGACTAAACTGTATTTCCTACCCTTAAAACGGTAACGACTGTAAGTGTAGCCGGCAAGCGTCACAATTACGACTTGAAGTACCATTGTGGCAACTGCAATAATGAGCGTATTTATATACCAATTTTTATACAACGTATTTGTAAACAGCTCGCGAAAATTATCCAGCGTCCAGTTAGAATGTAAATCCAACTGGAAAGAAACAATATTCGCTTCCCTGAAAGCTGTGGAAACGGTAATTAACAATGGATAAATAATAATCAAGCTTAATAATAATAAAAATGCATATGTGAAAAACCGATTGCAAAAGCGGGCAAATTTTTGGCTTTTCATGAACTCTCCCATGTTACATCATCTCCTCATTGCCAAATGCATTCGTTTTCTTAAAGGCGATTAGCGAGACGCCAATTACAATAAAAGAAATCATTAGCGTAATCGCGGCTGCCATTGCGTATTGCGGTGAGGTACCGGTTGTCAGTTTATAAATCCAGGAAATTAAAATATCAGTTGACCCCGCTCCGGAACCGACACTGCCTGGTCCGCCATTATTAAAGAGATAAATAATAGAGAAGTTATTGAAGTTAAAAGTGTACTGTGTAATCAGAACTGGCGCAGTTGCAAACAAAATCATCGGTAATGTTATCCTCCAAAACTTTTGCCAGAAATTTGCACCGTCAATCCGTGCCGCTTCATATAAATCCCCTGGTATTGACTGTAAAACGCCTGTAACCATTACAAAAATATATGGGAAACCAAGCCATGTTTGGATTATGATTAAAGCCACTTTCGTCCAAAACGGATCTGTTTTCCAAGAGATCGCCGGAATATCTGTAAATAACAGGTGGTTAATTGCTGGAATAACTTGGGTATTAATGGCACCGATACTGTCGTTAAAAATATTGGAAAAACTCATGATGGTAATGAATGCGGGTATCGCCCATGGAAGTAAAAAGATAATCCGGAACAAACGTCTGCCTTTAATGAAATCTTGGTTGGCCACAATCGCTGTTAATATCCCAAGCACAATTTGACCGGTTGTGGCACATAATGTCCAAATGATTGTCCAGCTGAACACACTTGTAAAAGTTTCACGATACGAACTGAGAGAAAAAATATTTAAAAAGTTTTTTAGTCCGACCCAGTCAATCAACTTGAATGGCGGAATATGATAAAAATCATAATTGGTAAAAGCGGTAAATAAAGTTACTAGTACAGGAAATATGATAACAAACGTCATAGCAAGATAGGCCGGAATTGTTAATAAATAAGGAAAACCCGAATCCCAAGCATTTTTTAAAATAGCTTTGGCCGTGGTGTTGGCTTTTCCTTTCACATTCCATATTGTAGCTACACGTCTCGCATCATAGATGTTCAAAAAATAAAATACAAAAAACAATAGGATGACAATGATTTGCAATGAACCTTTTATAAGCAAAAATAGTGAATGATCAACCCGCGGCGTTGTCCCTAATGTGATAAAACCAGTTAAAGCCGGAATACCAGCAATAGCCATTTGGAAGACGAAAAGAAGAAATATTGCTATGAAGATGACTCCTTTAAAAGGCTGTTTGTTGTAAAACTGACCGAGGCCAGGAATCAAGGAATATAAACCGGCTTTACGGACATTCTTCAGCTTATTTTGATCGATTTCCATTTTTTGTACCTCATTTCCATTAAACTTGCTAATTTGAAAGCCAGATGGGGAAAACCCCATCTGGAGTGGAATAAAATTTTTATTTAGAATACTTCTGAGCAATATTGTCTTTAATAATTTTTACAGCTGCATCCGCTGCTTCTTGCGGTGTTTTCTTTCCAGAAGCGGCGTCATACATGATTGATTCCATGCCGGTCCAAACTTCGGCCATTTCAGGAATATTTGGCATTGGCTGAGCAGATTTATATTGTTCGATGACGGCTTTTGCCAATTCGTTATCTGTGCCTGCTGCTTTTTCACGGGCAGCTGGATTTGCCGGAATTTCATTATATTCTTCAAAGAACTTGTAGTTGTTATCTTCATTTGTTACATAATTAATCCATTTTTTTGCCAATTCCGGTTCATTTGTATAGTTGGAGGCGACCCAGCCTTTTCCTCCTGCAAACGGTTGATATTCATTGCCATTTGGAAGTGTTGGGATTGGGGCTATTCCGAAATTCAAGTTTGCCTTCTTGAAATTTTCAGCCGACCATGGTCCGTCAATAATAGCTGCTGCTTTACCTTTAGTGAATACTTCCGTTACAAAGTCACCGGAACTTTTGACATCTTTCATCCCTTTTGGCCATATATCTTGAAACCAGTGTGTCGCATAGGTAATAGCTTCCACGGAACCTTCATTGTTTAAACCAATATCTTTCGTATTTGTTCCATTATCTCCGAAGACATAACCACCGTAACCAGCCAATAGACCATAGCTAAAGTAGAAATCTGTCCATTTTGCTAGGAAACCGGTATTTTTGCCAGATTCGGATTCAAAAGCATATTTACTGTCCTTTGCCAGTTCTTCGAGGTCAGAAAAAGTTTGTGGAGGTGAAGAGATTAGATCCTTATTGTAATAGAGTACAAGTGTTTCGATAGCAAATGGGACACCGTAATATTTATTATCCATTGTGACTTGCTGTTGATCTTTTTCGTCAAAAGCACTTACATCTTCCTTGCTAAGTTCAAGTAAGTTACCCTGTTGACCAAGCCCGCCGATACGGTCATAAGGAGCAAGCATAACATCCGGTGCTTTTCCTGCCGGCCCATCAAGCGGAAGAGCTTCAAGCTGTTCAAACATTGGCTTTTTCACAATTTTTACAGTGACATCATTTTGTTTTTCAAAATCTCCCTTAATACTGTTAATATAGTCTGCATATTTTTCTTCAACGGAAACGGTGAGCGTTTTTTTGCCACCGCTATCTGAAGAGGAATTGTCGTTTGTTTCTTTCTTTCCTCCACATGCGGATAAAGCAAAAGTAATACTAAAAATTAGTGTGAGGACAAACAGCTTCTTTAACACTTTCATTTTTTTAACCTCCCTTTTTTATTACAACCTCATTATAGTTGACGTCAGGAAACGTTTACAACGTTAATTTCCCTGTTACCGTTAACAAAATATAACCCCACTTTCAATCGTCTGGTAGAGTTAGGATATAAAAACTCTGCGACTGCCTAACCCTTAGGTGAGAGCAGAGCAGCTGTTTTAGGAAACTACCGTCAGTGGGGTTTCTTCGACTTGACTGAAGGATAAGAAACTTCACAAGACCTGCCGTCAAGATAGAGAAAAGTTAATTTATTATTTCCAAAATAGTAAATTGCTTAGGAGCAAGCACAAGTATATCTTCCTGAACGGGTTTATTTTCCCAAATATTTTTGACAGAGTTTGAATTATCCACATTCAGATCACTCCATGGAATGGACTGTTCCGCCGCGGACCGATTAAAGGCAAATAGTAACGTATGGTTTTTGTCTTTCCGTAAGAAGCAGATCACTTCTTTATCGTTTTCATTTTTCAGCCAGATCAGATCGCCGTATGTCAATGTCGATTGATAATCTTTACGGAACCGGATTAGTTTTTTCATAAAGGTGAGCATGTCGTGATCCTGTTTGTCTTCCTCCCACACCATACATTTTCGGCAGAGTGGATCAGCGCCGCCATCTATGCCGACTTCTGTCCCGTAATAAATGCATGGCGTTCCAGTGTGTGCGAACATAAATGCAAGGGCAAGTTTAGCTTTTTGTTTATCACCGCCGCATTTGGTCAAAATTCTCGGTGTATCATGACTGTCGAGCATATTAAACAGGACTTCATTGTTTGACTTCATATAATGCATAAACTGTTGATTGATGCTATACATCATTTTTTCCGCAGATATTTTTTCTTCCACAAAATATTCACTAATCGTCTGTGTGAACGGATAATTCATCACGGAATGGAATTCATCGCCTAAAAGCCAAGGCCAAGAATCATGCCATATTTCACCGAGAATAAAAAGATCCGGTTTTTCTTTTACCACCGTCTGATGAAAAGTTTTCCAGAAAGTATGGTCAACTTCATTGGCCACATCGAGTCGCCAACCGTCAATATCAAATTCCCGAATCCAATAAGTTGCAATATCAAGTAGATATTTTTGTACTTCCGGGTTGGCTGTATTGAGTTTCGGCATGCTCGTTGTAAAAGCGAATGTATCGAAGGAGAGTGTATCTTGCCCGTCAATATTGCCGTTTTCTCCTTCACGAACCGGGAAAGAATGGATGTGGAACCAATCCTTATATATTGAGTTTTCTTCGTTTTTCAATACATCCTGCCATTGCTTCGAGTTTTTTCCAATGTGATTGAATACGGCATCGAGCATAATCCGTATCCCCCGTTTGTGTGCCTCTTTCACAAGTTTACGGAAGGTTTCCTTGTCTCCAAAATGCGGGTCGATGGCAAAATAGTCAATTGTATCATATTTATGATTGGATGGTGCCTCAAAAATCGGTGTCAAATAAATTCCATTAATCCCAAGGTCACTCAAATAGTCCAAATGGTTGATAATCCCCTGCAAGTCCCCGCCAAAAAAGTCGTTTACGCCAGGGTCTTTACTCCCCCAAGGCAAAGCATTTTTTGGGGAGATATCCGGGTTTCCGTTTGCAAATCGCTCGGGGAAAATTTGGTACCAAACCGTTGACTTAACCCATTCCGGTGCTTTAAACATATCCGTTCCATGCATAAAGGGAAATTTAAAATAATAATCAGGAACATTTAGTGTATCTTCATTTGGCGGATAAAAGCCACGACCGCCGTAAAAAATGTGATTGCCATCCAGGTCGGTAAGTAAAAAAGCATATTGTAAGCGGCGATGCGGTGGTCTTACTTCTGCAAACCAGTAATCATGTGCTTCCGTTTCTGTAACCTTTGTCATTGTTAGCTGTTCATACTGCCAGTGATATTCCCCTGATTCATTCTTTTTAAATAAATAAGGATCACCCCAAATAAGTAGAACTTCGGCAATATCCTTCTTTTTTGTACGTAACTTCAGATGCATCGTTTCTTTGTCATATACATATGCATCCGCACTGAATGGATGGTGAAAAATTCCGGCTAATTCCATGATTGTTCCTCCTCACCTTAGTTGTTTTGATGAAGTAAACCATGGTAACAATAAGAGTCGCTTCATTCTATAAATATTATGCAAACATCCCCATATAAAATAGGCTACGAAAGACCGCTGAAAATAGTTAATTTCGATTGATGGACACATTCATTCTAGTATGTATGCATAATATGTGAGAAAATAAGCATAAATATTCGGATCTCATCAACATTACCCTGATTAACTCCATACTCCTTTTAGCGTACCATCTCCTATAATTGAATAACAGCTGTTATGTTCATGTTAGCGGTAACAAAATTTAACAAGAGGCCATACTGCTCACCGGCTTACCGCATTACCTGCTTTTAGTCTTGACAAGTGAATGACGAAGATTGGATGAAATATTCTTTCGGTAAATATTTTAAAAACCGGGCAACAACCCGGTTTTTTCATATCGCAGTCTTTTCACCTTTATCCGACATGGCTTTGATGATAGAAAATAAAAAGCAGCCTGTTTCGGAGGCCGCCCTATACATGAACTGTTGACGGACGCACGAGCAGTTCAGGTTCAAAAAACCGATGCCCTTGTGACTTGCCATCTTCCTGAATTTTTTTTAACAGCATACGGGCGCAGGCTTCCCCCATCTCGACAACCGGCTGACGAATTGTTGTAATATGAGGAGAAGAAATCCGGTCCAGAAAAACGCCGTCAAATCCTGTAACCGCAACCTGATCGGGAATCTGTAACTGCAATGACTGCGCAGCCCTGATTACACCTAGGGCAATCCGGTCACTCGCACAAACAAATGCACATTTTTCTTTCCAATTGGACAAGATTTCTTTCGCATTTCTTTCGGCTACTCTCGAACTGTTTTTCATCCTGTACAAATAATTTGGTAATCCATATGAGTTAACCGTATCCAAATAACCTTTCAGCCTTGCAGACATAAACGGTTCCTGTAAATCAATTCCGAAAAAGTAAATTTTTTCGAATCCTAAACTAACTACGTGCCTAGTCGTAAGCCGCATACCTTTTTCATTGTCCACATCGATAAAATCATACCCTCTGTCACTTTGGCCAAACAAAATAATCGGCTTAGAGAATTCCTTTAAGATTGTATCATAATCATAACTGCGGACGCCTGTAGCAATCATACCATCACACTGGCCAATATCCATCGATTTCCGTGTAACCAACTGGAAACTATAGTAGTTCCTGTCTAATTCTTTGGCAATTCCGGCCAATAAGTTCATGTAGTAAGGTTCGGTTGTATCCATTTCTTCCAAAATAAGGAACTTGATTACTTGAGTACGGTTCGATACCAGTGCACGCGCGGCATAATTCGGTACATAGTTTAACTTTTCCATTGCATCATAAACCAATTTTTTCAAATCATCACTGACTTGTTCTGGGTGGTTAATAACTCTTGATACAGTCATTTTTGAAACATGTGCCAGTTTCGCCACATCAGAAATAGTTACCATACACACTCATCCTTTATTTTTTAAAAGTTAGGCGTTTTCAAAAATAATAAACGAAAACTCCTGAGTCTCCTCTCCCCGGAGATCTGGATCCATCAATTTATCTGCCGTGCCAAAACCGACAGCAAATATTCCGGTCGCCCTTATTGGCAAACTACTTCCATGTAAGACGCCATCCAAATTAAAAAATCTTGTCTAAATTTTTCATTTATTTCATTATAGCATATAGGATATAAAGTCAGTAAATCGATAAGTGAATGCCCTAACTTTCATTCACCAAAAGGGGGATAAAATAAATCATTCTGCCTACAATAATTTAACTCATACCATGAACTTTAGATTAATCATAGGATCTTTATCTATTTTATTTAGCTAAATAAGCGGCTATTCAGTTGAAAAAAATATTAAAAAAGACCACCTTCTATTGATCTCATCGAAGGCAGCCTGATTTAAATTATTTGTTATCGTTGACGCATAGTTGGGAAGAGCAATACGTCCCGGATGGAAGGTGCATTCGTCAAGAACATGATTAAACGATCAATACCAATCCCAAGTCCACCTGTTGGAGGCATCCCGTATTCCAATGCTTCGATAAAATCTTCATCCATTACATGGGCCTCATCATTTCCTTGGCTGCGTTCTTTTACTTGGGCTTCGAATCTTTCCCTTTGATCAATCGGATCATTTAATTCTGTAAATGCATTCGCATGTTCACGAGCAACGATGAACAGTTCAAAACGATCCGTGAAACGAGGGTCGTCTGCATTTTTCTTCGCTAAAGGTGATATCTCCACAGGATGACCGTAGACAAATGTCGGTTGAATCAGTTTTTCTTCCACTTTTTGCTCAAAGAATTCATTAATAATATGACCAACTTCCATATGTTCAGTGATTTCTATCCCATGTTCTTTAGCTAAGATACGTGCTTCTTCCACAGTCATTTCCTGCCAAAAGTCAACCCCTACATATTCTTTAACGGCATCGACCATATGGATTCTTTTCCACTTTGGTGTTAAATCAACATTATATTCACCATATTGGATATTTGTCGTGCCTAACACTTCTTGAGCAACATGAACAATCATATCTTCCGTCAGATTCATAATATCATGAAAGTCTGCATATGCTTCATATAGTTCAAGCATTGTAAATTCCGGATTATGTCGGGTCGAAACACCTTCATTTCGGAACACACGGCCAATCTCGTACACTTTTTCCAGCCCGCCGACAATAAGCCGTTTTAAATGTAATTCAAGGGCAATACGCATGTATAAGTCAATATCCAATGCATTATGATGAGTAATAAACGGACGTGCAGCAGCCCCGCCCGGAATGGTGTGCATCATTGGTGTCTCTACTTCAAGGTACCCTTTATTATCCAAAAATCGGCGAATCGATTGAATTACTTTGCTGCGGGTAACAAAAATGTCTTTACTTTCCGGGTTTACAATAAGATCCAAATACCGTTGACGATATCGTTGTTCGACATCTTTCAACCCATGGAATTTATCAGGTAATGGGCGTAAAGCCTTTGTTAGAATTTGGAAGTCATCCACTTTAATAGATAATTCACCCACGTGTGTTTTAAATACAATCCCTTTTACTCCGACTATATCTCCTAAATCGGCTGTCTTAAAAATAGCATACTGGTCGTCGCCAATGGTATCTTTACGGACATAGATTTGAATTTGTCCGGTCACATCTTGAATATGGGCAAAACCGACCTTCCCCTTACCTCTTTTTGTCATAATCCGTCCCGCTAATTGGACACGTATTTCTTTACTTTCTAATTCTTCATTTTCCATTTCGCCATAGGCATTTTTGAGGTCCATCGCACTATGTGTTCTATCAAAACGTTTACCAAAAGGATCAATCCCTTTTGCACGTAATTCTTCCATCTTTTCACGCCGAACAATTAATTGGTCATTTAACTCTTCATGACTCATTCCCAATCATCTCCATCATTTAATTTCAAAATTATTTATGTAAAAAATTCCAGCAAAGAAGTTTCTTGAAAAATCTTTGTCATTGATTACATGCCAATATACTTCCCGTTCTTTTTATCATTCATTTAGTTACGAGAAATAGATAGCTTTAGAAAATAGGAAAACTGCCAGTATCTTATCTTACTGGCAGTAAAGCATACAAAAGTAATTATAGGTGAAAAAACATCCACTTGTCAAACGAGTAAATACGTTCACCCTCTGTTTTGATGTCACAAAGGCTCATTCTCATAGGAGTAAAACCGGCGCCGTTACTTCCTGTTTTCCTTTCATACCCTCACTTACTCACTCTTAAAACAAAGGCAGTAAAATCAGCTTAAATGTAAAGCTGTCGTTATTTCTCCTATTTATCATTTTCTATTCCTTCTATTACAATTGCCGGGTATTAATTCATTCATCTTTATATTCAATATTCTAGCAATGCATGACATTAATTCCGATGATGGATATCTTGTCCCTCGTTCAACTTCTCCAAGAACAGAAACAGATATCCCCAGTTCATCCGCTAACTCCTTTTGCGTGAAACCTTTCAATTTCCGAAAAGCTCGTATACGTCTTCCCCAGATTTCTGTTTCCATAATCTAACTCCTTTAGTAGATAACCTCTCAACCATATCATTAATTGTTTGATTAATCCCAGGTATTATTATTTCCGAATCGATTTCTTGGAGAGGGACGAGAACAAATGCCCGATCCTCCATTCTCGGATGAGGAATTTGAAGTTTTTCCGTTTCAATCCTTTGATCATTAAATAATAGAATATCGATATCAATATTTCGAGGACCCCAGCGTATGATTCGTGTTCTCCCCATCCGTTTTTCTATTTCAAGGCAAGATTCCAATAACACTGTCGGTTGGTAATCCGTCGCTATTTCTATCACCATATTTAGAAAAGAGTTTTGCTCTGTATAGCCGACCGGATCCGTTTCATAAATCGATGAATAGTTTACGACTGTGATATGTCCGGAATCTTCTAATTGTTTAATAGCATTATAAAGGGAGTCTTCTCGCTTACCTAAGTTAGACCCAAGAGAAAGAAACGATCTATTCTTCATTTTACCATCTTCCCGCTATTTGTCTTCAATTAACTTTTTCAAAAAATAATCATTCTTGAAAATATGTCATGGAAAAACAGACTACCTTTTCAAACCACTTGTCATTTTGCTTTTCAAGGATGAAAAATTTATACTCGGCGCCTACTAATACTTAACCAAGTTTATTTCTTGTTCTTGTCATTTCAACGGCTACGGATCGATAGTGACCAGGTATCGGCGGATCCGGCTTGGTCACTTTTATCGTGCACCTTTCAATTTTTGGAAACTGAAGCAGCACTTCATCGGCAATTTTTTCAGAAACGGCTTCAATCAGTTTAAATTTTCGATTCTCCACAATATCCTTGCATAGTTCATATAATTCGGCATAATTGACCGTTTCCTTTAAATCATCTGTTTTTCCGGCCTTTTGCAAGTTCAATTCAACGACCAAATCTACAATAAAACGTTGACCGAGGCGATTTTCTTCCGGTAATGCACCATGGTATCCATAAAACTCCATTTGATTTAAATAAATCCGATCCATCGATTTCCCCACATTTCTTGATTTTAATTGACAGATGACTTGACACCGTTAATTAAAATATCCATCATCTTTGCCATTCTTGCCATTTCTTTTACATCATGAACACGAATAATTTGACATCCTTTCATAATACCATAGCAGATCGTAGCTCCGGTGCCTTCCATCCTTTCAGAAACTGGCAGGTCAAGTGCATATCCAATCATTGACTTTCTTGATGTACCTAAAAGAACAGGATATCCTAGTCCAACTAATAAATCAAGGTTTTGCATCATTTCAACGTTTTGTTCATAAGTTTTTCCAAAGCCAATACCCGGATCAAGGATAATTTGATCATCCTGTACGCCCCGTTTTTTACAAATTGTAATGCTTTCATATAAATCAAATAAGCTGTCTCGTATAAATGACTCATAATCTATCTTTTCCCGATTATGAGTTAAAATAATGGGAACATGATGTTGAGCGGCCACATCGGCAATCTCCGGATCCTTTTTTGCCCCCCAAATGTCATTTATTATATGAGCACCGGCTTCAATCGCTGCGTTTGCGGTTTCTGCCTTATATGTATCAATAGATAAAGGAACATCAATTGTTGGAGCCAAATGTTGTATGACAGGAGTTACTCGATTTATTTCTTCCTTTACCGAAACAGGTGCAAAGCCCGGCCTTGTTGACTCGCCGCCAATATCAATAATGTCTGCACCGTAAATAACCATTTCTTTTGCGTGTTCAATGGCGGAAGTGTTTTCGTAAAATTTCCCGCCATCAGAAAACGAATCCGGTGTTACATTTAAAATCCCCATTATATATGTTTTTTCTTTAAAATTCAGTTCATATTTCCCAGCTTGCATGATTGAGCCACCTTCCCCTTACAAAAACTATTACCATTTTATCAAATTATCAAGTTATGCCAAAATATACAGAACGGTTAGCACAGAAATAGCCTATATTTATGGTAAAAATCGCCATACATTGCGATAAAAACAAAAAAGTTGTCCGTACCCGGTAAAATGCAATATTCCTCAATCAAAAAAACGATTGTCATGAATACATTGCATTTACCGGCAGACAACAAACAACAAAGGATTTGAGAGATGTTAGTAGAAATTTATTCAAATTGATATAACGCCGTACTTAAGTAACGTTCACCGTTATCTGGCACAATCGCTAATACTTTTTTCCCTTTACCGAGCTTTTTCGCCACTTGAATAGCCGCAGCAATCGCAGCACCGGCAGAAATTCCGCCAAGAATCCCTTCATGACGGGCTACATTACGAGCTGCTTCAAAAGCTTCCTCCGTGGAAATTTGGATAACTTCATCATAGATTTGTGTATCCAATACTTCAGGAACAAAGTTAGCTCCGATTCCTTGAATTTTATGTGGCCCCGGTTTTCCCCCGGACAAGATTGGTGAGTCTTTTGGCTCTACAGCATAGATTTTTATACCCGGGTATTGTTCTTTTAAAACTTGACCGGCACCTGTAATGGTTCCGCCTGTTCCAATCCCGGCAATAAATGCGTCTAATTGATCACCCATTTGTTCAACAATTTCAGGACCGGTTGTTAATTTATGAACTTCCGGATTTGCTCCGTTTTCAAATTGTTGCGGCATAAAATATCCATTTTCTTTCGCTAATTCAGTTGCTTTGTTTACCGCGCCTTTCATGCCTTCAGGTCCCGGTGTAAGTACCAGCTCTGCACCATAGGCCCGCAGTAAGTTTCGCCGTTCAATACTCATTGTTTCAGGCATAACTAAAACAGCTTTATACCCTTTTGCAGCGGCCACCATTGCCAGCCCGATTCCGGTGTTTCCACTTGTCGGTTCAATAATCGTATCGCCTTCTTTAAGTAATCCTTTTTTCTCAGCATCTTCAATCATCGCTAAAGCAATCCGATCTTTCACACTGCTCCCCGGATTGAAGTATTCCAGTTTGACAAATACTTCACCTGAATTTTCATCACCAACATGATTTAATTTAACTATTGGCGTACGACCGATTAATTCCGTAATTGAATTAACATATTTTGACATGTTTACACCCCTAATTCCTAGTATATTAATTGGATTAATCTTATTTTAGCTCGAAACAAAGCCTCTTGTCAATTTATTCTTAATATTATTCCCACTTTTTTATACCAAGAGGCTTATCTCCCCTAAAAAACTTACGCTCAAAATATACGATATGGTTTATTTTACGTAAAATCCGCCGTAAACCCGGGAGTTAATCTTTATATCCTGTTAAAATCGGGTGTAAAGGCCTGACTCATCATTTGTCACTTACTGGACTTTTCCTCTGTCCGCTGTTTTAATTTCTCTAATTCATTTCTTGTAAATAAATACTTTTCATTGCAAAAATGACATTGGACTTCTGCTTGCCCATCTTCATCAATCATTTCTTGCAGTTCCTGTTTTCCCAGACTGATTAATGCATTCCCGAAACGTTCCTTTGAACAGGTACACTGAAATTTAACCGGTACTGTTTCCAGAATTTCGACATTCTCTTTTCCCAACAATTCAGCTAATATTTCCTCAGGGGTTAACCCTTCCTTAATTAATGTTGAAATTGGTTTGATCGTTTTTAAGTGATTTTCGATCTTTGAAATCGTTTGGTCCGTTGCTCCGGGCATCATCTGTAAAATAAATCCCCCGCTTGCCAATATGGAATGATCAGGATTTACCAGTACCCCTACTCCCACAGCTGAAGGTACTTGTTCAGATGTTGCAAAATAGTAAGTAAAATCTTCCCCTATTTCACCGGAAACGATCGGGACTTGCCCTGAAAATTTTTCCCGTAGTCCTAAATCTTTCACAACCGTTAACGTGCCGTTTGTACCGACGGCTCTTCTTACATCAAGTTTGCCTAGTTCATTTACTTCAAAATCAACATGGGGATTGGCAACATAGCCGCGGACATCTCCAACCGTATCTGCATCTACCAGTATTACGCCAAGCGGGCCATCTCCCTCTACTTTTACAGTAATACGACTGTCTCCCTTAAGCATCGACCCCATCATTGCAGCTGCTGTGATTGTTCGACCAAGTGCCGCAGAAGCTGTCGCCCATGTATCATGTCTTCTTTGTGCTTCACTTACTGTATTCGTTGATCGGATTGCGTATGCCCGCACTTCTCCGTTACAGCCAATTGCTTTTACTAAATAATCATCCATTGGTGTTCTCCTTCCATATTGTCATTCGGATGTGCAAAATAAACGGTTCACATATTTCGTTTATAGATCAAATGCAAGCCTTTTAACGTTAGTAAAGGGTCAACGATATCAATAATTTTTGCTTCCTGTGCAATTAAATTGGCTAAACCGCCTGTGGCAATGACTTTCGGTTGCTTTTTCGCCTGCGCTTTCATACGCGAGACAATCCCCTCAACCTGTCCGACATAGCCGTAAATAATTCCGGACTGCATCGCTTCAATCGTATTTTTCCCTACAATATTACTTGGGGGGACAATTTCAATTCTTGGTAATTTTGCCGCCTTTGTATACAGTGCCTCTGTCGAAATGTTAATACCCGGAGCAATGGCACCACCCATATATCGTCCCTGTTCATCAATAAAACAATAGGTTGTTGCTGTACCGAAGTCGATAATAATTAACGGACTTCCGTATGCATGAATGGCTGCTACAGCATTAACAATCCGATCGGCCCCCACTTCTTTTGGGTTTTCGTATTTTATATTTAATCCGGTTTTGATTCCCGGTCCAACAATTAACGGCTCTATTCCAAAGTATTTTGTGCACATTCTTTCTAAAGCATTCATAATTGGCGGAACAACAGATGAAATAATAATCCCTTTAATATCTTGACAGGATGTACCTTCATGCTCAAATAATGATTTTATCAATAGACCATATTCATCCTCCGTACTATTCCTGTTCGTTGCAATTCGCCAATAATGTTTCAATTCATCTTTTTCATACACACCCAATACGATATTTGTATTCCCCACATCAAGAACTAAAATCATATTTTCACCAACTTTTTATGTATTAGAATGAGTTTGTATAAATCCCAGTAAGAGAGGGGATAAACAATTCACGATAATCAAAGAAATATTACCATAAAATCTACTTAAAGAAAAACGTTTTAAAGTCTATTCCCGGTAAGAAAACTGCAAGGTCCCGGAACCAGGCAGCAAAACTTATCTAAGTTTTTGGCCAAAACACTTTCTCATTCTGTAAAAAAAATAAGCTGACGGCTAGGGCAGCTTATTTTTTCAATATTATTCTGGTTTTTGCTCTTCATCCGCTTGGATCGGACTTTCTTTTGGTGAAATATTAATTTTTACATCAGACTTTTCATTGTTTTTTATTTCCCATGGCTTAACGACTTCTTCCGTTTTTCCTTCTTCTTCATCCGGAAGGCGACCATGGTCATATAAATGGCGAATTTGCTTGGCATCAAGTGTTTCAACTTTTAGGAGTGCTTGTGCAATAACTTCTAATTTATCTCTCTTTTCTGTTAAGATCTGTCTTGCCTTTTCATAACATTCTTTGATAATTCTTTGGATTTCTGTATCTATTTCATAAGCAATTTTATCAGAATAGTTTGGATCGTTATTAATATCTCTTCCTAAAAAGACTTGACCGTGCGTTTGACCGAATTGCAATGGTCCTAATTTTTCACTCATTCCAAATTCCGTTACCATTCGACGAGCAATCTCTGTGGCGCGTTGAAAGTCGTTGGAAGCACCTGTACTTACTTCACCAAATATAATTTCTTCTGCTACACGACCACCTAAAAGACCGGTAATCTTATCTTTCAATTCCGGTGTTGTCATAAAATAGCGATCTTCTTTCGGTAACATAACAGCATAACCACCTGCTTGCCCACGCGGAACAATCGTTACTTTATGAACCATGTCTGCTTCATCCAGAACAAGTCCGATAACGGTATGACCACTTTCATGGTATGCGACAATATTCCGTTCTTTTTCAGAGATGACACGAGATTTCTTCGCCGGACCTGCAATTACTCGGTCAGTTGCCTCATCGATATCATTCATATCAATTTTCTTTTTATTTGCTCTTGCCGCTACTAGTGCAGCTTCATTCAATAAGTTTTCCAAATCCGCTCCGGAAAAACCCGGTGTACGCATTGCGATTGTTTTTAAATCTACAGATGCATCAAGCGGTTTATTTCTGGCATGTACACGCAGTACTGCTTCACGCCCTTTTACATCCGGACGGTCAACGGTTATTTGTCTGTCAAATCGACCAGGACGCAATAATGCAGGGTCTAAAATATCCGGTCTATTCGTAGCAGCAATAATGATAATCCCTTCATTCGCACTGAATCCATCCATTTCTACCAGCAATTGGTTCAAGGTTTGTTCACGTTCATCGTGACCGCCGCCAAGTCCTGCGCCACGTTGTCGACCGACCGCATCAATTTCGTCGATAAAAATGATACATGGTGCATTTTTCTTCGCATTTTCAAATAAGTCACGCACACGGGAAGCACCGACGCCGACAAACATTTCAACAAAGTCCGAACCACTGATTGAGAAGAACGGGACCCCGGCCTCTCCTGCTACAGCACGGGCTAAAAGTGTTTTACCTGTTCCCGGAGGACCAACGAGCAATACGCCTTTTGGAATTCTTGCACCTAGTTCTGAGAATTTCCGTGGATCTTTTAGGAATTCAACGACTTCAACCAGCTCTTGTTTTTCCTCATCAGCACCGGCTACATCTTTAAAACGGACTTTCTTCTTTTCATCATTATATAATTTCGCCTTGCTTTTCCCAAAGTTCATGACACGACCGCCGCCGCCTTGGGATTGATTTAACAAGAAGAAAATGAAGAAAATTAAAATAATGAACGGAATCATTGAGGTCAATAATTGAACCCATCCGCTCGTCTCTTTCGCCATTGCAAATTCAAAGTTAGTATTTGTTTGGTTTGCTGCACTTTCAATTCTTTCTAATGTTGTTGGACTGTTCCAAACATTTACAGTAAAGCCTTGATTATTTTCAGCGTTTTTCAATTTACCAGTAATCAAGTAAACCTGTCTTTCAGGTTGTGCAGTAAATTTCTCCACATCACCTTTTTCAAGATGTGTGATGAACTCATTATATGTCATTTTTTCATTTGTTTCTTGCCCGCCTGTGAATATGCTAATTACTCCGATTAAAACTAACAATACAAGCAAGTAAAAAACAGTATTTCTAAATATCCGATTCATCCTTGACCTCCTCTCAAAGGGAAACAAACTTATTACATAGTATCATAGTAAATGAATGCATGACAAGGCATTCTGCTTTCTTTTTGGATCTTACTCTATATATTGTAAACCATACCATTTATTTTAAAAAAACTTTAATTAAATCACTCTTTTAAACGAAATCTCCTTTAGTCCTCCTTACTATATACTTCTGGTTTTAATACCCCGATATACGGGAGATTTCTATACTTTTCCTCATAATCGAGTCCAAAGCCGACAACAAATTCATTTGGGATGATAAATCCGGATAAATCTGCCTTTAGATCAACTTTCCTTCCTTCTGGTTTATCAAGAAGCGTGACAATTTTAATAGAATTTGCCTTCCGATAATGAAATAGGTCAACTAAGTACTTTAATGTTAACCCACTGTCAATGATATCTTCAACAATCAATATATCCCGACCTTCAACGGAAGTATCTAAATCCTTAAGAATCTTTACTTCTCCACTGGAAACCGTTCCCCCGTGGTAGCTTGATACATCCATAAAATCAATTTCCAAGTATGTATCCATATTTTTTATTAAATCGGCCATAAACGGCAATGCACCCTTTAATACACCGACTACTAACGGGAAACGATCTTTATATTCTTCGGTAAGAATGGCTGCGATCTCACGGATCTTGGACTGAATCTCTGCTTCTCCAATTAACACTCTTTCAATATCTTGATTCATTAACCTTGCTCCTCCCAGAAGTCTGACTGTTTTATGTATTGTAATATCAATGTTTTCCCCTTAATCATTCGAGATGATTCGTACTTGGATTTTTTCAATAACGGTACCCATAATATTTCGCCTTGTCGATCGGTGACAATCGGCCATGTATCCCTGTCCGGAATCGGAATTTTATTATCGATAAATAGTGATTTGATTTTTTTCGATCCTTTCATTCCTTTGAGACGAATTCGATCACCGTTTTTCCTTGACCGTACATATAAAGGGAAAGTTGTGTTATCATCTAATATAAAATATTCATTTCCAACCCTTACTTCATCATCTGCAACAAACATTTTCAACTGAGATCCATTAGGGAAAGTGATTGTTTCACCTTCCTGCCAAGTATATATATATGGTTCAATTTTTTCTAAGGAAAACGTGAAAATACATTTTTCATAGGACCGATAAACTTTAAGTTTATCCGGCAGATGCAATTCACCGGATGGATTCGGACTTTTTATTAACTCGATTATGGCATCTATATGGTTAGCCGATAGGTTTTCAGGCAGCCGATTTTGATAGAGATAGTTTAATATTAGATGAATACATCTCCTTTGTAAAGGCAAAGGACTTTCTAGAAAAACACCCAATTTTATCGATAATGTAAGTCCAACTTTTTCCTCAATAACAATTTTATTATATGTTTCCTTTGTTAGCTCCATTAAATATTTTTCATCTTCCATTAATTGTTCACTAAATCGTTGAAAATGCACATGGACATTAGGGTTTTCTTTTTTTAAAAATGGCAAAATATATTTTCGATAACGATTTCGTGTATAAATATCCGATTTGTTCGTCGGATCATAAACGGGTTGTAGTCGATAATGCTCCAGATATTTTTCTATTTCATTTTTTGTTACACATAGAAAAGGTCGAATGACTACTCCATCGGCAAAAGGACGTTTTACTTGTATACCTGCCGCCTTTGATGTAGTTCCTCTTGTTAACCGCATTAAGATGGTTTCAATTTGGTCATCACCATGATGGGCAAGTGCCAAAATCGGAATATGATATTTTTCCATTATTGATGCAAAATATGTATAACGCAGTTCTCTGGCAACCGCTTCTGAACTTGCAGACTTTCTTTTCTTAATTTCTTTTGGGACATTTATGCGCTCCCCATGAAACGGGATATTCCATTCGCGACAAATCTTTTCTACATACTTCATGTCTTCATAGGACTCTTCTCCCCGAAACATATGATCAACATGAGCAACAGTGAGTTTCAGCTGCATTTCCTCTTGAATCCTTTTCAGAAAATGCAAAAGAGCCAAGGAATCCGGTCCCCCCGAAACCCCAATTAATATATGGGATTCATCCGGAATTAATTGATGTTTTATGATAAATTTTTTTACTTTCGCATCAAAATCATTCATTTCCTTGACAATCCTCTTTCTGTGGCACGCTTATTTTATATTTTACCTTATTGAATTTATTTTTTAAAACATTTTTTCTTGGCAATATACTTACATGATTTGTTCAAAAATATAAAAGGCGTATATAATACACACAATTGACACAATTAGGATTGTTTCCAATATACCATGTTTATTCTTTTGTTTCTTACGTCTCGTTCTAGTATTATTGGTCTGCGCTCTTTGATTTTTGTTTGTTTGATACTTCGGTGTTGTCTGATGATGTGCAGATGGAAAATGAATTAATTTTAACAATTCTTTTTTCATCTCTGTGGCACTACTATATTTTCCGGCCAATGCTTTCAATAATATTGGACGATATTGTCTTAACTCTTTCACATCCTGAATGGCCTTTTTCAACTGTTCAATACCAACACCATGTTTTTGAAACCGTTTTGGATAAAACAGGTTGATGACAATCATGGCAACTGCAAAAAGATCATAAGAAGGTTCTGCACGCCGCGAGCCAAGTCCCCAATAGCCCCGGTCAAAAAACTCGGTAAACTCTTTAATTGCTCTCCCTTGCATCGTTGTTCCGCCAACATCAATACAACGAATTTTAACCGGTGATTTTGTAACAAGTAAATTTTCCGGTTTTAAATCTCCAAAAACCCAACCGTTTTTATGCAGGTAGTCAAGGTCGGTCAGTAGTTGCGATATTAAAACCGGCAACCACGTTGTACCATTTTGCTTAATGAATGTTAATAAATCTGTTCCGGCAATATACTCCATAACATAAAAGGATATTTGCGAGCCATTATGAATCCAATCATCCACATCGAATAAAGAAGGCCCGAGGGAAACCCCCTGGGCCTTGGTAAAAGATTTCAGAACATTGACTTCAGAAGTAATGGTCACATGGTTATCACTGACTTTTATGGCCACTTTTTTTCCGTTCCAATCAGCTAAATATACAATTCCGTTTGCGCCTCGACCCAGCTCCCTAATAATTGTATAGCGATTGTGATGCCATTTCCCTTGAATAATCGTTCCGGATGCAAAATTAAATGGACTCTTCATAGAATTCATCATCATGACGTGACAGGTATCCCCTTACCAAATGTTTTTCCTTAAAATATGTGATCGCTTCTTTTAATGCCGGCCCGGTTGGTGTCATGCCACTCGGATTTAACTTTGCGAAAACAGTCGTTAAAGATTCTAATTTCGGTGTCCAGTCCAGTAGTTTTTCCACTTCATTTCCTTTCCCGGGAAATATAAAGAGTGAAAATTGGTTATTTCCCATTCGAGCATTTAAACTTAAAGATAAATCGAGCAATGCTTCTTTTACAGTCGGTAATTTATGTTTCATGCTGGCACTTGTATCAACAAGAATGAGTACTTCCAAATCAACTGTTTCGTTTAGTTCATCTACTACTTCAAGAACTTCTCCGCGTTTTTCCGGCGGCAGATTTTCTAAGCTGGCTTGATTTCCTAAAATTTGTCTTAATTCTTGATTGACAACTCCTTGTAATGTTTGGGTCATCGCTTTCCTAGTAACCATTTGAACGGTTTGTGATAGTACTTGAGAATAAACAATTTGGCTGACCCCGCCACCTTGCCGGGCAATCCCTTCAATTTCACGAACCCCTTGTTCATCTATAATATCATTTTCCATGACACCAATGACGTTAACAGTAATTCCGAACTCTCTTGCCAGGGCAGCCATTGCCACCGGATCTTCACCATGATTTGAACAACCGTCAGTGATTAACAAAATTTGTTTAATTGTCCCCGTTTTCATTCAAATCCCCTCCAAATTACTTTTTACCATCTTTGCCTGATTGGAGAGGATATATACATTGTCTATATAAAAATATCATTTAATGAAAACCGTAGATAACAGGTTTAGCCTCGTACAATCTGAGTCCGATCAGTCGAAAACAGATTGGCTTGCTTAAATGGCTATCTTAAAAAGTATATATGAAAAGGGACGGCCCCGGATAGCCCTTCCTTGAATTTTTCCCTCCTTTCCGACCTCATACGTATAGACACTATTTTTATGCTCCTTTCCTTAATGAAATGGCAGGTATAGGCTTCCATTTCGGATTGTTATGCTTTATTTTTGCAACCAAAACAGTCATATCATCATCTATATACCCATCACTGGAGCGAATTACTTCTTCCATTATAATGTCAGCTACCGCTTGCGGATCATCTGTTTGTAATTCTAGTATTTTTCGTTTTAACCATAGATCGATATTTTCGATATGCCTTGGCCCCTCAAAAATCCCGTCGCTCATCATAATCAGCAAATCGCCTGCTTTTAATTGTTCGCTAACAACGTCGACTTCAAATTCTTGAATGATTCCTATCGGTAAGTTGCTTGCTTGAACTTTTATGACCTGATCACCCCGCTTAATAAAACTCGGGGTCGAACCAACTTTAATGAATTTAGACTTGGCATCCTGCAAATCTACTATCGCTAAATCCAGTGTTGCATAAACCTCATCAGTTGTGCGTAAAGAAAGAATGGAATTGATTGATTTAATGGCCACCTCCTCATCAATACCTGACTGAAGAATTTTTTTCAATAAATTTAAAGTTTCCTTACTTTCTAAATAAGCACGTTCCCCGTTGCCCATGCCATCACTAATGGCTAATGCGTATTTCCCTGCACCAATTTCAATCATAGTATAACTGTCACCGGAAACGAAACCGCCGTTTTTCGCGGCAAAAGCCACGCCCGTATCAACCACAAAACGCTTGGCGGAACGGAAAGTTGCATAACAATAATCATGCTCATGGCTTGCACATTCTTCTTTATATACGGTAACTTGCTCATGTAAAATATCGGACAAAAGCGGGGCTATTAATTTTTCACATTGGCCCATTCCGCCGCAATATGGAATGGTTATATCAATATCAACATTTCCTTGTTCCAGACTGTAAATTTCAATATGATCCACTTCGATTCCAAATGATTGTAGCGCATCGAATAACTGATCCTCCTGCTTTTCCAGGTTTTCCCTTTCCCTTTGAATCTCATTGGCAAAACTGGCCATAACTTTCGAGACGCCATATAACTGTTCAGCCACTAATTTCCGGCTTTCACTAATTTGCTGTTTTAATTTTTTATTCGCATGATGATAATGTAACTCATTTTGGATCGTATCGATTACCTTTCCGCTCCTTGTGCAGATATGTTCCAAATTCCGAATCGTTCGTTTGGATAGCGCATTTTTTTCCTCCAATTCCAGCATAATTCCCTTCATTGCATCATATGTTTTATTGTAGTTGTTAAGCGCCCAGCACTTTTCCTTCTTAAAACAAGTTTGGCAAGTTTTCGCTGTAACATTGGCAAAGAAATAATCTATTTCTGCCTCCGGATCGGATCGTTCATGATTTTCCTGCTTTCGAAAGCTCATGGCCAGTGCTTGGAAGATGGAAGAAAATTGTTCCACTCTCCTGGCTGTTGCGTCCCTTATCTTCCGGATATATGCTTGTTGTTCGGCCGAGTACTCAGTTGTCCCCGGTATATGCTTAGCAATTTTATTCGTATAAAATACCGGTGTTAACATAAATAGAATTAATGCAAAAAATGACTCATACAAGCTGGTCAAAATGGAGGTTGTTCCATTTCCATACAGTCCCAACAATAAAGTGGAAACAACCAGGCCAAAGCCGGCGCCAATCTTTTTCCCATCTTTTAACAAACCACCCAACAAACCGGCAAAGGCTAATAAACTCATTTCAGGGAAGCTGTTGATATCAGCAAGTCCAAAAATCAAACCGGTGACAACACCGACTGTGGAACCGACAGTTGCACCTGCTGTAAAAGCAAAAATTAAAACAAGATAACGAGCCAAAATATGAGATACGGCGATACCTTCAATCATCCACCCCATTGCTCCTGTCATCATTGAGGCGATTAAAATAATTAAACAAACCAGTTCTTCCGTTTTTAGCGCTTGTCTTCTTTTCGATAAGGATAATAGCGGAATACTTTGCAAAAATATCAATGTTAAAACAAAAGCAAGACCTGCTTCAACAGTCGTCATTAATGCATGGTAAATGGTGATATCCTGTGTTTCAACATAATGCCATGATAGCCTGCCGATTAATATGGACAAAAACACTAAGATCGGGATTAACGTTGTCTGATTTCGAACAAACCGGTTCACCAATTTATGACCGACAAGAAATAAACTTATAATCATAAAAGCGTAAACCGCGTTACCCAATGATATGGTTAAGGCACCGGCCACAATTCCTATAAATATTTGTGGTGATTTATCTTTTCGGATAAAATAAGCAGCTGCAAAAAAAGGCAAACTAAACGGTGATAATACAGACAAAATAAAGGCTCGTCCAAGCATAAAACCGAAAATAAAGAGGAGAAGTCCCCGTTTTATAAATAATGTCTCCAAATGATTTTTCATTGATTCTAGTAAACTATAAAAGAAAAACTTTGCATCCACCATCTTTCTTTCCTGAATGGGCTCAACAAAACTACCTTGAATTTTTCCCATCACAAACACCCCTAGCTCATTTTTTGATTATTATAGACGATGGCAAGATAAAATTTTGTCAAAAAAGAAAGAGTAAATATAAAAATATTTCGACAATTGTCTACCTAATCATAGATAAGCAAACAAATTTCGTCAGCTTATTTTTCTCCCCTTTCATAAAAATGGGGCAATATCTCTTTACCCTCATCAGTTATAAACAGTTCGACATTCTCCACACTGTTCATTTTTCGACATTGATATTTTTCTACTTTTTTAAAAAAGAATGCTTTTTGGGGCTTTACAATATTACTTTTGCTAATAAATAAAAAAGGCTGCCTCATATGAGACAACCCTTTATTTCAAAAGCGACCTTTGCTTAGCTTATAAATACAATATAATAACTAGAAAATTCAGAGCAACTTGCAAATAGGCTATTATACAGACAGCAAGTTAACCTCTTCTCGCACCTCTACCTCCTCTTTTTGATTCAGTATTGCGCTTTAACGAGGCCAGGCGGTCTTCACTATCTTTCAAGAAACGCGCCATTTTTTGTTCAAAATTCTCTTGTGAATTGCGGTCATGGTTTTTCCCTTGACGTGGACGACCACTGTTTTTCGCCGGTCTGTCCTTTGCCTTTTTAATAGATAAACCAATTTTGCCGTCCTTCTCAACATTCATGACCTTTACTTCCACTTGATCGCCGACTTTTAGAAATTCATTAATGTCTTTTACATAAGTGTCTGCGACTTCGCTAATATGGACTAATCCTGTTGAGCCCTCTGGCAGCTCGACAAATGCACCGAAATTAGTAATCCCTGTTACTTTACCCTGTAACTTGCTGCCTACTTCAATTGACATAAAAAGAAACTTCCTCCTTAAAGTAATAAAAAAATACACCTATGTATATTATAGACAAAATCGGTTTTAAGTGTCAATCAACCGAATCATCAACTTCTTTATCAGGAATGGAGAAAATAATTTCACCCTCGTCGGACAGATAATATTCTTGACGGGCATATTTACCAACATATTCATCATCTTGTAATTTGGTGATATTTTCTTTTAAAATTTCCTGGTTTTCTTTGATTTGATTATACTCAGCTTGTACTTCCTTTAACTGATCCTGCTTTTCGTTCAGGACAGAGGCTTGGGTATACAAAGTTTTAATTAATGTATAGGAGACAATGGCAACAAAGACAAAAAACAAAGTCAGCCTGCGAATGAGTAATTTTTTTCTCCTTTTTATATAGATACTATGCTGTTCTTGATGACTTTTATAAGTCTCGTTCAATATCGGAACTCTGCTTCGTTCAGTACTCATTCACTTAAGCCTCCTCTTTTTAACGCCTTTTTAATTTATTGATTACATCCATTATCCATTTTAGAGAATTAGAAATTCTTTTAAAAAAATGACTCCCTTTTATTTTAAACGATTTTGGTACAGCTTTCCAGATATATTTTCCTAAATAAGTAAATGGTTTAAGAACAATTTTAAGAAGAACCCTCAGGATTTTTACTAAAAATAAAAAAATTTGCAGAGTGAACTTCCCCAGCACGACAATTATTGTAAATATGAATGTAAAGAACATAACGACCGGCTTTATAATCACATTACTGAACAGTTTTACTCCGAGTCGGTATGTGCGAACCAATAGCTGGATCAACCACTCAAGCAGCCGATTATATAAATTTTTTAGCAGACTTTGATAAAAAGCAAAACCGCAAAGAAGAGCTAAAAAAATATAAAAGCGTATTTCACCATTATTTACCAGGTAAAGGATATAAAAGGTAATGAGCGCTTGTACTATCCAAAATAAAATATCGTTCATGCCTCGTACAATGACATTTCTTTTTGAACGGTTAAATAAGCGGCTATACGTGTCCAAAGCCGCCCCAAAGTAACTGCCCATTCCAACCATGGCTAGCATTGTGTAAAATTGTACTGTTAGACTCATTTGAACAACTTGCTAAAGAATCCCTTAGCTTTATCTCCCTGGTGATCTTCTAGGTAGACGAGGTCAAATATTTTCCCTTTGATAGAAACTATCCCTTTATCCACATCCAAGTTTTTCATTTGTAGATTTTGACCGCGAATAGCTAAATAACCCATGACCGTTTCTAATAGGAATTCTTCATTATCGAAGCTTTCTACTTGCTTCACACCTGTTATATCCAGAGTTTTACGTCCTCTCATAATTACATCATGATCTTGCACGACAGGTTTTTGATTTTTCGATTGATCATAATATTGGTTCACCATTCATCCCCCGATTCAATCTTGTTCTCATTCTTATAAAATAGTTATGCTCGTCCGTTCTAGATTAGAACAGAAATTAGAATTGGGGGACAAACCTCAATGAAATAGACAGGAATGTAAAAAGCTATTTTATTTATTAGTTTTCTTGATTTATCCGCTCATCTTTCATAACGGTATACATTGAATCCGCATCTTCTTTTCGTGTTGTTTCTTGCAATTTTTCAATCTTCACGGTCATAAGTCTTTGTCCAAATCTGATTTCTAATTCATCCCCGACATTGACTTCGGAACTTGCTTTAGCTGTTTTTCCATTGATTAAAATTCTTCCCTGGTCCGCTACTTCTTTTGCCAAAGTCCGCCTTTTTATCAATCGGGATACTTTTAAAAATTTATCTAACCTCATAAATTTGTCCAGTCCTTTCTTTGTTGTTGCTTACAAACCACTTTCTTTCGCTTCATTCCAAAACAAATCCAGTTCTTCCAACGTATAATCCGAGAATTGTTTTCCGGCTTTATTTATTTTTTCCTCGATGTATTGAAACCGTCTTACAAATTTTTGATTGGCGCGAATCAGTGCTTCTTCCGGATGAATGGACAGGAACCTAGCTATATTTACCATCGAAAAAAGCAGATCACCATACTCCAGTTCGATTGCGTCTTTATTAACCCCACTGTTAACTTCTATTAGCCATTCATCTAACTCTTCTTTTAATTTCTCGATGACCGGTTCAATTTCCTGCCAATCAAAACCAAAATTTTTCGCCATTTTTTGCAGTTCATAGGCTTGTAAAAGTGCCGGCAACCCTTTTTTAACCGCGGCAAATTGTGTTTCTTTTCTTCCTTCTTCGTTTTGCTTAATGTCTTGCCAATTCGACAAAACTTCATCGACCGTTTTTGCGGCTTTATCGCCGAATACATGGGGATGTCGGCGGATCATTTTACTTGTAATTGCTTCGGTAACATCATCAATGGTAAAGTATCCTTCCTCCTCTCCAATTTGAGCATGTAGCATGATTTGTAATAAAACGTCACCGAGTTCTTCAACCATATGGTCATCATCATTTTCATCAATCGCTTCAAGCAATTCATACGCCTCCTCAATTAAATATTTTTTTAACGATTGATGTGTTTGTTCCCGATCCCACGGACATCCGTTGGGACTTCTTAAAGTAGCTACTACTTGCCGCAAATAAGTAAAATTTTTATAAAGAATCCTTTCATCTTTTACCGGTGGGATATATAAACTTGTTAAATTACTGAATGAAAATTCATGATCCAGTAGATATAAAGGTACTTTTTTTACAGATTCAGCGGCACTGCCCGCATTTGCCACAATATAGATTTCATATGTGTCGGGTAATAACTCCATTAATTCCAATTTTACATTTGATGCAACCATTTGATCATATACTTGCGCGATAATCATATGTTGCGTCAACTGAACATTATATTTACTGAAATTTGTTCCATCCAACAGTTGGAAACCTTCAATTGGGTCAATCCGGACTGCTTGAAACAATGCATCGAGGAAACTTTGGCCACCAGCCAATTCTATTTCAATCCCCAGCTCTTCCCCGCGTTCAAGTAATAATTGAACCGTCCTCTCCGCAACTATAGGAGCCCCTGGAACAGCGTACACGATATCTTTATCCGATGCTTCCGAAAATAATTTCTCAACAATTTCCTCGTACACATCCGTAAATTGTTGATTCTTCTCATAAATCGCATCAAAGGAAAAATAGGCAACTCCTTCCTGTTCAAGGCTCTCAACAACGGGATGTTCTTTTGTCCGTAAAAACAATGGATAATCATTTTTTAATAAATTATAAACACCTAGGGGAAGTTGATTAATATCACCAGCCCCAAGCCCAACAATAATAATTTTAGTCACGGTTAACCCCTCCTTCTTTTAACAAAAATTGAAGTCTGCTTCCGAATGGTAAAAGGATTATTTCTTCTTTGGAAAAAATACAGCCACGGATAATCGAGATGAAAAAGACAATCGCCCCAATCACAGCAGCACATATGGCAACAAAAGCGGAAAAGAGACGGACTCCGTGAAAAAGAGGAGCAAAAACTCGGCTAATCATAAAAAATAAAGAAATCGTGATCGTCATAATTGTTAATGATTTTATTAAAACGATCACAAAGCGCCAATTGACCAGTCGAGTATCAATGGTTTTTCGTAAACGATATATTAATATTACAGCCATCAGCAACAAGGCAAGATTACTGGCAATCGCCGCACCCATCGTACCCAATTCAAGTATAAAAAACCGATTTAATAAGAGCTTCATAAAAAATCCCACAATCACAATACATGCCGGAAAATATGTAATATCAAGTCCTTGCAAAACTGATATGATGGTTGTACAAATTGTCGCGAAAAAAACAACTAGTACAAATATGCGCAAAACATTTGAACCCCATTCGTTTTCAAATAACATCACATTCAAATCATTCATAATCAAAATCAAACCGGTTGTCGCAGCAGAACTGACAAGAAGGCTAATTTGAAAAGCAAAGCGAATATAGCCCGTCATTTCTTCACTTTTTCTTTTCATCGCAGCAACAAAAGGGACAACAGACAATGACAAAGATATGGCTAAAACCATTCCCAGTTGCACTAACGGTTGTCCCCGATCATAAATCCCCTTCATCACTTGTGCTTCTGTTAAAGCCATTCCGCTTTCTTTTAGTAAAGGAACCATTTGAAAAGAGTCTGCCAACTGAAATAATAATAGCGTTAAACTGCTTATGCAGACGGCAATCCCTTCCGTCCATACCATTTTCATAATTTTAACAGAACCTTTAATGCTATTCCAAAAATGTATTTGACTTTGGTGATGAGGATGGATAAAAAATGCAACTAAAATCATTGCCCCGCATAAACTTCCAACCACTGAAGCAAACATCGTCCATTTTCCGATCACGTACAATGTAAAACCTTTGGCAGTTAAAAGAAAGGCCAAAATCAGAATAAGAGAAACCCGGACAATTTGTTCCCCCAGTTGAGAGATTGCAGTCGGTGCCATAAATCCTTGGCCTTGAAAATGCCCCCGCATTACAGATACGAGCGGAATAATTAAAAAGGTTAAGGACACCATCTTCAACAAAGGTTCTAACCGAGGATCCCCCATCAGTCTGGCAAAAAATGTCGAACCAAAATAAATGACAAGGAATATAAGAAGGCAAATCGTTGAAACAGAAACAAATGCCGGAAATAATATTTTTTTTGCTGCTCTTGTATCACCTATACTAATCTTTTCCGCATACAATTTTGAAATAACAACAGGAAATCCGTATGTGGCAAAAGAAACCGCTATCCCATAAAACGGGTATACTTGCTGATATATGTAAAAGCCAACATCTCCAACAATATTTTGAAACGGTACACGGTAAACAGCGCTTAATACTTTTGATAATAATCCTGCAACTGAAAGGATCGCTGTCCCTTTCAGCAATAGCTTTTTCGAATTATCTTTCTCCTTTTTCATAAATACACCTGCTAAATAATAATGAGACTTTCATCAGTGGGGGCTTTCCCCTCGGATGGTTAGTGGAACAAATCAGGCAATAAATAATACCAACCTCCATTTTATTATAAAACAATAAAAGAAGACAGACTTCCTGCCTTCCTAAAAAATATTTATTTCAATTAGTTTTTTATCCACCTTATGTAGTGACCATATCGTCCCCCGCCCCTAATCAGGGGATGAATAGCCATCATAGGGAAGTCAAGTTCTCCAACCTCAAGACTTAAAAGACCGCTATTCACCGGAAAAATTCCCGCTGATTAAGATCACTTTATTGTTCCATTTGTCTTGCTAAAAATCCTGCGGCTGTCTCGGCTGCTTTTTTTTCGACTTCACCTAATGTATTATCCTTAGACATTATAATAACTGTACCAATTGGGTCACCGTTAGCAATAATTGGGCTGATCGTATAGGAAGTCAATGTTTCTTCATTGCCTTCCACAAGCGAAATCGTGGTTTCATTCGTTTCTAAAACGGTGGATCGATCGGCCATGACCTTCTCTACAGACTCGCTAATATTTTTGTTTAAGTACTCTTTTTTCGACCCCCCTGCTACAGCAATAACCGAATCACGATCACAAATTAAAACGGTACTCCCAAGGCTGTCAAATAAAGCCTCTGCATATTCCTTGGAAAAATCACCTAATTCACTGATTGGAGAATATTTTTTTAAGATCACTTCCCCATCACGGTCAACAAAAATTTCTAACGGGTCTCCTTCACGAATTCGTAAGGTTCTCCTAATTTCCTTTGGTATTACAACACGACCTAAATCATCAATTCGACGTACAATACCAGTTGCTTTCATCTTAAGTTGCCTCTCTTTCTTATGATGATTTTCTTGCTGATGTCACAGTTACGAACGGATATATTATTCCAAAACAAGGCCCGACCAAGCGGAATACCAAGTGTAAATGGAATCATCATCCTTATATACAATTATTATCTTTCATATGGTAAGTTCTATACACAAACTAAAACTTTTTCTTATAGTAAGAATAATTGGAAATACTGGAAACAACTGTACAGTATAATTTATCCTCTTTTTATAAAAACACTAAACATAATTCTTTCTTGTATTCATTTGAATTCGTTCCATCAGTTTCTATATGATTTTCGCCACTATTTTGGTTTCTTATCCAATAAAAAGGGCTAACCCCTTTATTGACAAATAAGTTAAAGTCAATTCAGAAAATTACACAAAAGGAGGTTAGCCTATACACCATATGCTATTATGATACTGTTTTTACTTCCCGTTCAACGGTTTGCGGTAATCCTTTTAAAATCGATTCAAGAGTAGAGAACCAATCTTGTTCGATTTGACTATTGTTATAGATAACGATTTTAAACTTTTCCCCTTCCATACCGTAACCTACCATGCGACCATATGGTTTACATAGTTCCACAATGTCTTTAATTTGAATGTCTTTTGTTACCGTTTCAGTAAAGATCAGATGAATTCCATCTTTATCCTTTTTAATCAATTCAATTCCTGCCTGTTTGGCGTAAATTTTAATCTCGGAAATCAAAAATAAATTATTTACTTCTTCCGGATAATCTCCGTATCGATCAACCATTTCATCTTGCAATTCATGTATATCTTCCATGTTAGCAATTGCCCGGAACCGTTTATACATTTCAATCTTTTGGTAACCGTCATGAATATATTGATCCGGTATATAAGCGTCTATTTGAAGATCAATTTCAACCGGAAAATCTTGTTTGTCAGGTTCGTCACCTTTTCGTTTTTCTATCGCTTCTTTTAACATTTGTGAATAAAGATCAAATCCAACTGATTCGATAAACCCATGTTGTTGCGCCCCCAACAAATTTCCCGTCCCGCGTATGGATAGATCGCGCATTGCTATTTTAAAGCCTGAACCTAATTCAGTAAACTCCTTAATTGTCTGTAACCGCTTTTCGGCTACTTCAGTAAGGACTTTATCTTTACGGTAAGTAAAATACGCATAGGCAATCCGGTTCGACCGTCCGACTCGACCTCGTAATTGATAAAGTTGGGAAAGACCCATACGATCTGCATTTTCTACGATTAATGTGTTGACATTCGGGATATCTACTCCCGTTTCAATGATGGTCGTACTAACTAATACATCTGCTTCACCATTTAAAAAGCTTAACATAACATTTTCCAGTTCCATTGCATTCATTCTTCCATGCGCATAAATAAATCTGGCATCCGGTACAAGCATGGATAGTTCTTCAACTTTCCGGTCAATATCATCAATATTATTATAAACATAGTAAATTTGACCGTGTCTGGCCAGCTCTCTTTCAATAGCCTCTTTTACAAGACCGGGGTTCATTTCCATAACATATGTTTGGATAGGAAAACGATTTTCCGGCGGTGTTTCAATAACGGACAGGTCACGAACGCCCAGTAAAGACATATGGAGTGTCCTGGGAATTGGTGTTGCTGTTAACGTTAAGACATCCACATTTGTTTTTAATTTTTTAATTTTTTCTTTATGAGTTACACCAAATCTTTGCTCTTCATCAATGATTAATAGTCCAAGGTCATGATAAGTAATATCTTTAGATAATAAGCGATGGGTACCGACAACAATATCAACGGTTCCATTTTTCAGACCTTTAATCGTCTCCTGCTGCTCTTTACGTGTACGAAAGCGACTTAATACACCAATTTTAATCGGATAATCTTGAAATCTCTCCCGCATTGTTTCATAGTGTTGCTGTGCCAAAATCGTTGTTGGTACAAGAAAAGCCACTTGTTTACCGTCACAAATTGCTTTAAAAGCAGCCCGTAATGCCACCTCAGTTTTGCCGTAACCAACATCCCCACATAAAAGCCGGTCCATTGGGCGCGGTCTCTCCATATCTTTTTTAATTTCGGCAATTGACCGTAATTGATCTTGCGTTTCTTTATATGGAAATGTTGCTTCAAATTCCCGTTGTAATTCAGTATCCGGAGAAAAGGCATACCCAACAGAGGCTTCACGTTCTGCATACAATTTAATTAAATCCTCAGCAATATCCTGAACAGAAGATTCAACCTTTCTCTTTACGCGCTTCCATTCAGATCCGCCCAGTTTATACAGCTTTGGTTCTTTTCCTTCCGTACCGACATATTTTTGTACAAGATTAATTTGTTCAACAGGAACGTAAAGCTTGTCAGTACCTTGATATTTAATTTTCATATAGTCTTTATGGATTCCGTTAATTTCCAGCGTTTCAATTCCTAAATACTTACCAATCCCGTGATTCACATGAACTACGTAATCCCCGATATTGAGCTCCGAATAACTTTTAATCCGTTCTGCATTGGAAATTTTTTGTGTTCGGTGAGAATGTTTTTTTACCTTTTTATTAAATAATTCTCCCTCAGTAATAACGGCTATTTTCTCCATCGGGAATTCAAATCCGCTGTTTAACTGTCCTTTTATAATTTGCGTCTTTCCTATAATTAGCTGTTCGCCGTCCCAATTATTTACCGCTTCAATTGAGTAATCCGCTAAAACACTTTCAATTTTCTTTGTCCGACTATCATCCGCCCCTAAAAAAATAACTGTATATCCGCTTTTTTTCCAACGTTCCATTTCTGATTTCAACACGTTCATTTGTCCGTGGAAATTTTGCATTTGTTTACTGGATAAATTTAATATATTTTGCGGACTTGTATGTTGAATATGACGTAAAAAGAGTGAAAAATAAACAATCGGTTTTTTCGAACCATGTAAGATTTTCCATACATCATGGCTGATTGTTATCGAATGAACAACTTTTCCTTCATCCAATAAACTTGTATGCCATTCAGCTTCTTCCTTATCAAGTGTTTCTTTCATTTCACTAACTCTACTGATTTCATCCATAAATACGATGGAATTTTCACTTATATAGTCTAGTAAACTTCCTGGTTTTTCGTAGGCAAATGATAGATATTTAAAAATCTCATCAGGAATTTGTCCGGATCGCAGCTGCTCAATTTCATGTTCAGTTTGGGTAACAAGAGATTCTTTTACCTTTTCATCTTTTATTTTCTTTAAACTATCAGCCAGAGCTTTTTCAAGTTTATCCGCTATTCGTTGAAGATGATCCGGCCCTAAAATGATTTCTGTTGCCGGGCCAATTGTCACTTCCGAAAGTTTTTCCATAGAGCGTTGGTTATCAGTAGAAAAATAACGGATGGAATCAATGACATTGTCAAACAGCTCAATTCGAATCGGATTGCTTTCTGTCAATGAATAAATGTCAATAATACCGCCACGAACACTGAACTCCCCGGGTGCAGTAACCATTTCTGAACGTACGTAACCCATTTGGACAAATTTTTGAATGGATTGTTCCAGATTAATTTCATCATCCAATTGCCACTGAATGATATGTTCAGCCCATATTGCTTTTGGGGGTAAAATTCTTCTTATACCGGCGATGGGCGCTATAACTACACCCTTTTTGTTGCTATTCAAAAAATTTAATGCTTCAATTCGCTGCGAACGTAATTCAGGACTGGATATGCCCAGGTCGGCGATTGTCAATTCATTTGCCGGATATATGAACACTTCATCTGATATAAGATGAACCAAATCTTCATATAGCTTTTGTGCTTGCAATAAATTATAGGTGATGATCAGAAGAGGCTTATTCATCTTTTGATAAATACTAGCCATAAATACGGTTCTAGCCGAATTAGATAAACCGGCAACAAGTTGTTCGTTTAATCCTTCATTTATTCCGCTTGTAATCGACGCAATGTCGTCCTTTTGCATTAAAGTGGTTAATAACTCTCTCATTCTTTTGCCTCCTCTCCTCCTCTTGGTGTCATCTATTATGAATGGTAATAAGTACATGTTTGTCTAACTTTCACTGCAAATCAAAGAGTAAAGTCGGCAACCTTTACACAAATTGTTGCCGATTTTCTCATAAAGTGAAACTTCCATCAGTGGTAACACTGATGGTTAGTTAAACCGATCGGACATTTACGGCACTCATCTTGAGGCCACTGAAAAACTACTTGAATAGATTTACTAACACAATATATAGTATGATAAAACCCGATAATTCATCTAAATACAGTGTTTAGCGAGATTATTTGGCACTTCCTCAGCCGCCTCACTCATCTTCCACCTTTTTCTTTGATTTACTTAAGGCCCTCCGAACAAGTCGGATGTATGCAGGCAGCAAATTATTGCCCGCTAAAAGTGGGATAAACAGAAAAATGCTTTGGATCTCCAAAGCTAATGGATAATATAGTCATGTTCATAATTACTTGGATTTATTGTAAAGGATTCATGGCAATCTTCGCAAATACTTTTTACTTGGATATTTCCGTCCGGTTCATATTGAATCATGTTCATCCGTTCACTTTCGGTTAATTTATGAAAACCCAATGTCTCATAGTCAATTATTTTATTTTCTAGAGTTCCAATTTTGGTACCACAATAACGACAAACATAATGGATACTCATCTTATGCACCCCTTGAATGGTAAATGAATTTATTTATGTTTATATTTATTATTTACCGTCCAAGGATAGTTTATTCTCTTATTTTTACTATAACAATAATAAATTTTCTTTCCTACTCATTTCACCTATTATATATATTCATAACCTCAATAAATGGTTTCTCGAGCCATGTTTCACACGCTTGGGCACTTTTCTCAATTACTTCTGCCATAATTGGTTTTTCGTCATTTATGAATTTTCCCAAAACATAGTCAACAACTTCAACACCCGGTTGTGGTTTGCCAATCCCGATTCGAATTCGATTAAATTCTTTAGTCCCGATTAACTTAATGATCGATTTTATGCCGTTATGACCAGCCGCGCTTCCTTTATAACGGAGACGGATTTTCCCGGGTGGCAAATCCAGTTCGTCGTAAATAACAAGTAAGTTTTCATGGGAAATTTGATAATAATCCATAATTGCCCGAACTGCTTCACCGGAAAGATTCATATACGTCATAGGTTTTAATATAATGACTTTTTCCCCGTTGACCATCCCTTTACCGAACAAGCTTTGAAATTTTGCCTCATTCAAAGGAATATTCCACTTTTCCACTAATTTATCAATAACTTTAAAACCGATATTATGTCTCGTTTCTTCATATTGTTTCCCCGGATTACCTAAACCGACAATTAATTTCACTCCAATGCCCTCCTCTTGATTGAGGAATCATCTCCGGTCGTCAATCAAGCCGTAATTTTTTCTGTTAATTTACTTTAAATGGCCTTTAGACCGCTTCCATTGCATCCGGCGAATGTAGAGATTCCCAGAAAATATCTGAGTTGCATCTTTAGGTAAATGTTTCCTAATCACTGAAAGAGGGGCTGTCCATTATTACTGGTTCGATTTTCTTTTAAGGATTTCAACGTAGTACATCGAAATTCCTTGAAAAAGAACCAGCCATGGAGCAACCCTCCTAACCTATTCTTCCCTACCTTCCAAGTTTTCCGGTATACCCGGCTCTTGTTCTTCACCGGTACTGATTTCTTCCTCTTGTCTTGGCGGTAAAATAGAAGCAATTACCTCATCATTCTCATGATTTATTTCAAATGGATATTGCTGCCTTATTTTACCAACTGTTATCGTTTCACCTACTTGTAAATGGGTTACATCTACTTCAATTGCATCCGGAAAACGATTTACATTGGTAGTGACCGACAAATCGAACATTGACTGCTGAAGGACACCACCGTCTTTTACACCTTCCGCATCATTAACTAAAACAATGCGGACATCCGCTGTTATTACACTTAATGAATTTACAGCTAAAAAATCAATATGAATAATTTCTCTTGTAATCGGATCAACTTCATAATTTCTCACAATGGCCTGCTGTCTTTTTCCGTCAACATCAATGGTAAATATACCATTTTTACCAATTTCGTTGAATTGTTTTTTGAAATCCAATTTCTCAACTGAAATCGGTGCATTACTTACATTTTTTCCATATAAGATTGCCGGAATATTTCCATTTTCCCGCAATGAATTCAGAGTAGCTCTCGTTTCTTTTGATCTTTCTTGTGCATATAAAACTGCTTCCATTGTTTTGGACACCTCTTTTTTTCGTTCAAATCTACAATTATAATATGTCCAAAACTTGGTATTAATAATCAAACGATCGCCAATCATATGTCTAATGCATTAACTTATAGGATTAAAACAAATCACTTACCGAGCGGTGTTCAAATACCCGTACAATTGCTTCACCTATTAAAGGGGCAACAGATAATTGTTTAATTTTTTCTATCCTTTTTTCCTCACTTAAAGGAATGGAGTTGGTTATAACAAGTTCTTTTATTTTGGAATGTGCAATCCGTTCAATTGCCGGCCCGGATAAAACCGGATGTGTACAACAAGCATAAACTTCACAAGCACCTTGTTCAATGAGTGCATTTGCCGCAAGTGTAATCGTACCGGCTGTATCGATAATATCATCAATGATTATAGCTGTTTTTCCTTCAATATTCCCGATAATATTCATTACTTCTGCTACATTTGGTCTTGGACGCCGTTTATCGATAATTGCAATCGGCGCTTTTAGACGATCGGCCATTTTTCGTGCACGGACAACACCACCGTGATCAGGGGAAACAACGACGATATCGTCAAAATTTTTATTTTCAAAGTACTCAGCTAAAATAGGTACACCCATTAAATGGTCAATTGGAATGTCAAAAAACCCTTGAATTTGAGGAGCGTGCAAATCCAAAGTAATCATGCGGGAAGTTCCGGCAGTTTCTAATAAATTTGCAACAAGTTTAGCAGTAATTGGTTCCCGGGACCGAGCCTTTCTATCTTGGCGTGCATACCCGTAATAAGGCATAACTACATTGATTTTTCTTGCAGAAGCTCTTTTTAACGCATCAATCATGATCAATAATTCCATTAAATGTTCATTAACCGGATTACTTGTCGATTGAACAACAAAAACATCACAACCGCGAATACTTTCTTCAATATTGATTTGAACTTCTCCGTCGCTAAAACGGTTAACAGTACATTTTCCAAGACTGACCCCAATCTCTTCGGCAATTTCACTTGCCAACTCCCGATTGGAATTTAACGAAAATAATTTCAACTTTTTATCTGGGTACTGGTTAGACATGATGAACCTCCTGGTTAACCTTTTTTCATTCGATTTTTCACATAATTTTCCTTATTAACCTGCCGTGCGCGGGCAATGGATAACGAATCTCCCGGTACATTGTCCGTTATTGTTGAACCGGCTGCTACATATGCACCCTCACCGATTTCTACCGGAGCAACTAAGTTCGAGTTGCATCCGATGAACGCACCATCTTTTATGATTGTTTTAAATTTATTTACACCATCATAATTAACAGTAATTGAGCCACATCCGATATTTACATTGCTGCCTACATTAGCATCACCTATATAGGATAAATGTGACGCTTTACTTTTTCTACCAAATTCCGTCTTTTTAATTTCGACAAAGTTGCCGATACGAACTTCATCATGAATAAGAGATTGCGGTCTGATATGTGCAAATGGACCGATTTGAACGTCTGAACCAATCTTGCTGTCATGTGTGACAGATTGACGAATTGACGTCCGATTGCCAATATCGCAGTTTAATATTTCAGAATTAGGACCGATGATGCAATCTGTACCAATAACCGTATTCCCTTTCACCATTGTGCCGGGATATATGACTGTATCCTGACCGATTACTACCGTTGCATCGATATAAGTTTGCTCCGGATCAATAATGGTTACACCGTTACGCATATGTTTTTCATTGATTCTTTGTTGCATAATTTTACCTGCCTGAGCTAAAGCTACTCGATCGTTGATACCAAATATTTCGGTAAAATCATTTGTTGTAAAAGCTGTTACCGTTTGTCCCGCGTCTTTTAAAATTCCAATAACATCCGGCAAATAATATTCATTTTGTGCATTATTATTTGTCACTTTTTGTAAAGCATGAAATAAGGATGCATTATCAAAGCAATAGGTTCCTGCATTTATTTCCTTTACTGCTTTTTCCTCATCGGACGCATCTTTATGCTCGACAATTTTTTCCACATACCCTTGCTCGTTTCTAATAACACGACCATAACCGGTGGGATCTTCTGCAACTGCAGTAAGAATTGTTGCCTTTGAATGATTGTTGATATGGTAGTCAATCATCGCTTTGATCGTGTCAGCTTTCAACAAAGGCGTGTCACCACAAACGACAAGAGTAAGACCTTCTTTATCCTGCAATAAATCCCTTGCTTGCATAACAGCATGTGCCGTACCTAATTGTTGTTCTTGTAAGACAAATTCCGAGTCATCTTTTAATTCATTTTTGACCTCATCTGCACCATGGCCGACAACCGTAATGATTTGGTCAGCACCTATTTGTTTCAATTCATCAATGACATGCCTAACCATTGGTTTCCCACAAACAGGATGCAATACTTTATAAAGTTTTGATTTCATTCGGGTTCCTTGACCTGCTGCTAAAACTATTACATACTTCTTGGACATATGCACCCTCCACTTTTACCTTTTTATCCACTATTGAATATATCTCAATCAAGACCATATTTCAAGGAAGGATTTGCTTGAAAATATTGCAAAACTTCAACGAGCGGCTCGATCATCGAGTAATGAAAAAGAACACAAACTACCTATGACACATCCTTATGGAACACTTGGATAGTCGTATCGTAACCTCCCAAATCAACAGGGATCGGTCATTTTCTATCCATCTGTGCAATTGCCAATCTTTAAAACTTCAAGTATAGGTCTTTTCGTGACCTTAGTGAATGAATAAACAGGATATGTTTTGGTAATGATTGGAAGCCTAATAAGCGGGAAACAAAAAAAGAGCCTTACACACTTGTAGGCTCTCGGTTGTTATTTTTTTCAGGATGCCCCGGCTTCTTCCAACTCTACTTCTACTTCTCCTAAACGATGGTACTCAGATAACACCGCTTCTTGTATCTTTCCTCTTGTAGTAGAGTTGATCGGATGGGCAATATCTCTAAATTCACCGTCCGGCGTACGCTTGCTTGGCATAGCAACAAACAATCCGTTATTGCCGTCAATAACACGGATATCATGGACGACAAATTCATTATCCAATGTAATTGAAGCAATCGCCTTCATTCTCCCGTCCGTATTCACTCTCCGTAATCGTACATCTGTTACTTCCATTCGTTTCACCACCTTAAAGTAGACTTAATAATAGATTCTACAAATTTTTTTAGATTCCTTCTTAAACTAAGGAAATTTTTTTAATTTTTTATGTAAATTCAACTATAACATCCTTATGATAAATAAATTTAAATTTTTATAAAAATAACAGCAATAAAGTGAAGCCGTTTGTTAGTTGAATACATCCGGATGCATGTGGGAATTCCCTTTCCCACAACTCTTGCCGCTAAGCGCGGAATCAAATTTATTTAGTAAAGTAATTACCTTCATGTACAGAAATTCTTTTTTCCTGGACATCGACATTTGATAATTTGACAATCGATATGTACTGATCAACCAGTCGATCTTCCACCTCTTCTGATTCAACAAGAACAGCAATACCGGCATAACTCGCTTGAAATTCATCCAACAAACTAATCATCCCGCGTATGGTCCCGCCGGCTTTCATGAAATCATCGACGATTAACACCCGAGAACCCTCTTTCAAACTCTTTTTCGCCAAAAGCATTGTCTGGATTCTCTTACTTGATCCTGTTACATAATTGATACTTACCGTTGAGCCTTCTGTTATTTTTGCATCTTTACGAACAATAACGACCGGGACATTTAAAAATCTTGCGGTTGCATATGCTAATGGAATCCCTTTAGTCGCTACAGTCATAACCGCATCAATTGGTTCATCACAGAATTTTGATGCAAACATCCGCCCCACTTGATCCATAATCATTGGGTTGCCGACTATATCAGCCAAATATAAGTAACCGCCGGGTAAAAGACGATCAGGTTCTGCAATTAACTGGCATAAATCAGCAACAAAAGGTTTTACCAGGTCTTGTTTCACTTTTACATAATACTTAACTCCTCCGCTTGCTCCCGGAATCGTCACCAGTTTCCCGATTCCTTGTAGAGCAAATATTTCCTTTAGTATGGTTAAATCCTCACTTATCGATGACTTCGCCGCTTGATACCTTTCAGAAAAAAAAGTTAATGAGATCAAGTCTCTTGGATGGTTTAACAGATAATTCGTCATGTCAATTAGTCGTTCACTTCTTTTCCAACTCATATGTTCACCTCCATAAATCCGAATAATAATATAAATATGATATACTAATATTCGTATTTTATCAAGATACCCAAAATATATCAGGGTACCAAATTCTCTTTAACTGAATTCATTTCGTTTACCTAATAACCGCACAGCATAAACTTGATGACAATAACCCCTCAGTCCATTATAAAGTCTCTGCATTCTGGAATCGTGCTGGACAAGAGCAAATACGGTTGGTCCGCTCCCACTCATTAATACCGCATCCGCACCAAACCTTTTCATATCGTCTTTCAAATGTTTTACTTTCGGAAAATATTTGAATGTCACTGATTCAAGAACATTGCTTAGATTGGCGCATATTCCACGGTAATCACCTTGATAGATTGCATCTACCATTGCTTTTGTATTCGGATGAATGACTTCATTTAGATTCAGATGTTCGTAAACTTCCGCCGTGGAAACACCTATTGCCGGTTTTGCCAAGACGACCCAACAATTAGGCGGCGGCGGTAACGGGGTTATGATTTCTCCCCTTCCTTTTGCTAATGCCGTTCCACCATAGACACAAAATGAAACATCTGAACCAATTTCCGCCCCGAGTTCGGCCAGTTCATCCAAAGTAAGTCTTAAATCCCATAGTTTATTCATCCCTCTCAGAACAGCAGCTGCATCACTGCTTCCCCCGGCAAGTCCGGCTGCAACAGGGATGTTTTTCTCAATCGTAATGGAAGCACCGGACTTTATATTAAAGCGATCCTTTAATAAATTTGCCGCCTTATATGCCAAGTTTCGATCATCGTCGGGAACAAACCGAGTTTGCGAATGAATAACAATCCGATCATCATTAAGTAACTCAAGTTCCAGGCGATCAGCTAAATCAACGGTTGTCATGACCATTTCCAATTCATGATATCCATCAGTACGCTTGTAGAGGACATCCAACGAGAGGTTTATTTTTGCTGGAGCTTTTACAAGAAGTTTCAACACGTCCACCTACTTTTAAACATTATGTATAATTTTGTATTATTTTACCATATAACAGCAAAAGAAACGAATCGTGTTAAGGGGGAAGTATTTAATGATTTTTTTTCAAGTGAAATACTTCACTAAACCCAGGAAATATTTTCCTCATACAAAAGGCATATAAAAATCCGAGGATAAGACCTCGGATGTTGTCACAGTAAATTTTGTTGTTCATATGGTGGACTTTGAAGAATTACTGCCGATTTTTCATCTGCTCTTCCGCAATCTCTATGGCACGTTTTACCATATTTCCTGCATCTCTTGCCCGAATGCCGCCCCATCCTTCTTTTTCAACGACATCGTAGAAACCAAGCTCTTTGGCCAATTCTACTTTCATTTCTTCAGACATGATTCCTCTTCTCCTACCCACAACGACAACCCCTCTCATACTGTGACATGTATAGTTTAATCTGAAATACATTTAGCATACCCGGTAATAACAACCGAGCATTCCAAATAAAAACAAATAAAGAAAACTCGGCGACTGCCGAGCATCCAGGCGACGGCAGAGCCGCAAGAGCACTTATGCTTAATTCTTAAAATTTCCAACTACGTCAAATTCGCTTCTTTGCTGGAAAATTATACATTCTTAACGTATAAAAAAGGCAGTAACCCAAAGGTAACTGCCTACTATACTAACTCTTGCTTGTCTTCATAAAATGTAAGTTGTACAGTCTGTGTTAAAATATCCGCATAACTGTAAGATACTCGTTCAAATGAATTCTCATCTTGATCTAATTCAATAACAAAAACGGCTGGATATGTTTCAGCTAATACACCTGTTCGTTCAATCGTTTTTTTTCGTCCACCGTTAGCTTTTAACATAAGACGTTTCCCTAAATTTCCATCAAGACTTTTTTTAATATCTGACAATGTTCTTGGCATATCTTCTACACCTCACTAAGCTTTATGATAACAAATTTACAGGTTTTTGTCAAGGATAAAACTAAAATTATATCAAGGATAAAAAATGTTTGTCAATAACTTTTATGTCATTTTTCAACTTTTTTCGACACCATTATTCTTACCGATTTTTCATAATTTTATGTACCCATTGTTCATTAATTTCACTAAAGAAAAAATTTTTTTACAGTAACGGAGATCAGATAATTCCAGTCATTCATTTCGAAAGGATAAAGTGAGATTTCAATCAACGGGGAAATCCTTATCCCCACTGAGTGTAAAAAATTCCCTCAAATGTATGAGGGAATTCTCTCCCGCCTATCTTCCTCATTGATTTCATTCTTGAGGTAGGCATTTTAACCAGCCGTTATGAGTGGGATAAAACAACGGATTTAGTCAAATTTTGGATGATATGGCATCCCCATTCTTAAGACACCTTTTGTTTCAATCCCACCGACACCTTTTTCCCCGGTAATGGTGTTCCGTAATATTTCCCATACATGGACACGCTCCGTAAACGGGGTATAACTTAACTTTGAAACGATATAGACGGGATCTAAAGCATGGATATTTACCCTTGCCGGCGAACTCGCAAAATTAGCTCCGGCTGCAATTAACGATTCAAAATGTGATTGACACGCACCGGCAAAAATAATTAATTGATCTAAATTTGGATATTTATTTCTTATTTTATTCACTGTCAGGACAAAGTCTTTTGAATGACGATACGAATTAATATCACTTTTTTTACCTTTTTGCTGAGAATACGCATCATGACCCGTAATAACCAATATATCAGGTCGAAACTCATCGACCCATTGGGGGACTTGATCAGGCATATTTTTTTCATCACAGTAAAAACCTGAAACCGGAACACCAATTTTCCGATACATCGCTAAACATTTTTTTAAGTAATTTGGATCTCCATCGACATGTAACACTCTTCCGGGAATTTGAAACAATTGAAAGTCCGTATTATAACCAAGCGAGGTTTCATACTCCTGTTTTTCAAGAACAGCTTGATAATCTTGGCGAAATAAGTATAAGGATTGCTCTTCCAATTCACGGAACGGGGCCAAAAGTTCATTTTTCATACGGGTATCAAGGACGATTAAGTCCTCAATCGGTGCATCGGCAATTAGTCGAATATCCTCTCCATATAAGAGCGCAAAAGTACGACCTCGCTCCTCATATACTCGGATTACCCGAAACGGAATATCACATTTATATGATTTTCTACCCACTATTTGATTGATTTTTATCCCATGGCCTTCACTCCATGTCTTAAAATAAAAAGGCTTTTATAAGATATGCAAACAAAAACCACAGGGTGTATGAATATTTAGCAGGACGATAAATTCACTCAAAACTGTTTTTGTCCCTTATCCTGAAACCTTAAATTACCAACTACGTCTTATTGGCAACCTCGTTGAAACTTGAGCTTAACGTAAAAAAGGTTGCCGTTTTTCATTTTTTCCCGACAACCTGACCATTTTAATATTATGCAAAATATGGAAGTAGTCCATCACTTAATTTTGCAAATTCTTCAATTGTTAAAGTTTCCCCTCTTCTCGTCGGATCAATCTCTGCCTTTTCTAATGCAGCCATAATCCGCGCCTTTTTCTCTTTGCCATTTTCAAGCTGGCTAACCAAATTATTTAAAATTGTCTTCCTTCTCTGGGCAAAACTAAATTTGACAATATTGAAAAAGAATTGTTCATCCTTGACAGCGACAACAGGCTGATCTCTTTTCGTCAATTTCACAACCACCGAATCCACATTTGGTTGCGGAATAAAAACCGTTTTTGGTACATTCATGACAATTTCAGCCGTTGTATAGTATTGAATGGCTATTGATAAAGAGCCGTAATCTTTTGTTCCAGGCTTTGCAGTGATTCGGCTGCCTACCTCTTTTTGCATCATTATGACCATGGACCGGAATGGCAAATGATCCTCTAGACATTTCATAATAATCGGCGTTGTAACATAATACGGGAGATTGGCAACAATAGCAATATCCTTCACCTCTTGAAGATAGGTTTCAATTGCTTGATGAACATCGGCCTTCAGGAAATCTTGGTGAACAACTGAGACATGGGGATATGGCGACAACGTATCTTCTAAGATCGGAAGTAATCTCTGGTCAATCTCAAAAGCAAGTACTTTTTTACATCTTTTAGCCAATTGTTCTGTAAGGGCACCTATTCCTGCACCAATTTCAATGACCCCGCTCTCCGGAGTAATTTCGGCATGGTCTACAATATTATTTAAAATATTTGTGTCGATTAAAAAATTTTGCCCAAGGCTCTTTTTAAAAGTAAATCCGTACTTTTCCAGGATTGCCCTTGTTCGTAGTGGTGTGGCGATATCTCTATCCATTTTGTTCCTCCTGAAAAATTTTATTGACCGCTTCTAAAAATAACTCTCTTGATATTTGAAACATGTTTAGTCGCTTATGCAATTGCTTTCCATTTGTATATCCAATTTTTAGAAGCTCCCCTAATCTTTCCCTTCTCCATTTTGAAGATGCATCCCCAATGAGACGATAGTAAACTAAGTCTTCTTTTGTAATTTTCTCTTCGGGCTCTATTTCCATCCGGTGAGCATCTTTCAAAGCAGTACGAATTGCTTCCGGGGAGGCATGTTCTACACCAATCCCTCTTCCTAATTTATCTCTTGCTTCATGTTTTGGTAAAAAAGCATGTTTACAATTTGGTATGCGATCAGTAATGGTTTTTCTTATTTTCTCACCCGGGAAATCAGGATCGGTAAAAATAATGACTCCGCGTTTTTCCGCAGCCAATTCGATTTTTCTCAAAGTTTCCTCATTTATTGCAGAACCATTCGTTTCAATTGTATCCGCATCAATTGCCCGTTTAATGGCAACTGTGTCATCTTTTCCCTCAACAACAATAATTTCCTTTATTTTCATAATTCCTCCATTGTTAACTTCTTAAATATCGCAATTTCTATTATGATATTTTTCCATAGAAAAGTAAAACGCAGAGGGAGTGTTCCCTCTGCCAGCTATTGAAGAATTTTAATTTTTACGGTCCTTTGCCCCCAACGGTACGCATCGCTTTGTGAGGCAAAAAAGACATCAATTTTATTCCCTTTAATACGAGTCCCGGTATCGGCAGCTATCGCATAGCCATACCCCTCCACGTATACTTTTGTCCCTAAAGGAATGACGCTCGGATCGACAGCAATAATTTTTGCCCCCGGGTTTGCATGAAGATCAATCCCCGTTGCTGTTTTTCCGGAACAACCGTTACAGGAAGCAGTATAGGCGGTGGAACTAACATAAAACTCTTTCCCTGTCTCCGTACCGCGGGAAACCAGTTGTGTCATTTCCTTTGTCCCAACTGCGACAATTTTATCTGTTGCATTTTCCATCACATTTTCACTAATTAATGTTTTGGAAACCTCTTGCCCGTTTTCTAAAATAACCTCATATGTCTTTTGCACTTTGCCGGTTTTTCCCTCTTGAACAACTTGCTGTTTCCCGGATTCTAAGTTGCTGTCCTTTTGTGTAACGGTAGCAAACTCAAGTGGTTCTTCCACTACATCGGTGACCTTTTCAACCCTGACGATGTTTATAGGAACATTTTCCCCAATCATTTGATCTAAACCTGGTTCAACACGATCAAGTTCATTTAGTTTAATTCCTTGTTGTTCTAAAAAGTCAGCGACCGTAGTCGAAGTAGACCATACCGTTCGCTCTTCTCCTCCATCATTTACGACAACTTGAAAAGCAGTATCTAAATTAATTTTTAAACCTTGTTTAATTTTCGTCTTGAGCGGAACACTTAGCTGATCCTGTTCTTTAACGGCAATTTCACTTTTTGCAAAAAACTCCTTTACCGTTTTTGCTGTCGTCCATACCTTCTTCTCTTCTCCATTAAGTGTTAATATCACCATATATGCAGGTTTCCAAACAATTTGCATATTGTCTTTTACTTTTGCATTGACAGATGGTGATAGATAATCTTGCTTTTTGTAATTGATTTTTAATTCACCTAATAGCTCATGAACCGTTTCTGCATGTGTCTTTATCTCTTTCTTATTGTCATTTAACGTCAAGGAAACATTTTTCTTCGTTCCTTGGTAAATGAAAAGACCTGTTAGTGAGGCGATGACTAAGAAACTAGCAATTAAAATCAACGCTTTATTTTTGCTAAAAATAGTGGTGAACAGGTCCTTCATTTTCGTAAATTTCATGCATGAACCTCCTTTTCTGGGGTGCGTACCTTATAAGAGAATTTAATTTGAGAAGGTATGGCTACTACTATATCAATCTATGTTCCACATTATTGCATATATTCCTACTTTCAAAAAGAAAATCTTATCGACACAGTTTTTCTTTTTGATAGGGGTTTGTGGCAAATTTGATGAAAATTTGTCTAACCCCCTTTGCTTTTGTCACTCTATGCCGAAAAGTAATTTCGCATTTTTCGTTGTTGCTTCTGCCAATTCTTTAAAAGGAACCCCTTTTATATCAGCAATTTGCTCGGCTACTAGTTTGACATATGCCGGCTCATTTCTTTTTCCTCTGTATGGGTGTGGAGCCAAATACGGGCAATCCGTTTCAATTAATATTCTATCGAGCGGAACCTCTTTCGCCACTGCTTTCGGCCTTTTTGCATTTTTGAATGTAACAGGACCACCTAATGAAATATAAAAATTCATCTTCATGCATTCTCTTGCCGTCTCTACACTGCCGCTGAAACAGTGCATAATCCCGCCGACTTCTTCCGCATGCTCTTCTTTTAATATCGTAACCGTATCTTCCATTGCATCCCTCGTATGAATTGCGATCGGAAGACGTAATTTTTTCGCCAATCGGATTTGTTCCCGAAATAATCTTTGCTGAACATCTTTTGGTGATTTATCCCAATGATAATCGAGACCAATTTCTCCATAAGCAACGATTTTGGGATGTTTGCATAATTGTTCAATCCATTGTAAATCTTCCTCGGTGCAATCAACAGCATCAACCGGATGCCAGCCGATACACCCATATATATGGTCATATTTCTCAACTAGTTCCATTGTCCTTTCAATCGTCGGGCGATCAAAGCCAACAACAACAATATCGGAAACACCAACATTGCCGGCTCTTTCAATCACTTCTTCCAAATCATCTGTAAAATCAGCTGCATTTAAATGAGCATGTGTATCAAACAACATCGTTAATTCTCCTTTAATATATTGGATGGCCTATAATCAAGAACCATCAATTCCATTATTTCTCAGCAAATCAGCAGGGTCATGTATTAAAGAAGAATGAAGTCCTTTTTTGTCCGTTATAACCTTAACATAGAATTGTTTCAAATATGTAACAGATTCTTTTTAATTTAGGCACAAAGGGATTTCATTCCGACCCTTATCCAAGTATCTCCGTTAAGTAAAAAAAATAAAAAACCTTTCAAAAAAAGGATTATACCGCTGTTTTCGGGGAGTTTTTGTTCTTTGGACTGTCAAAATCAGGAATAAATATAACCCCCAAGTAAGGAGTTGTGTATATACAAAAAATTCCTTATTTTACAGGTGAAGAGGTTATAAATGTTCCAAACGTTTTCTTTTCTATTGTAAACATTTTTGCTAAAATTAAGTTATTGGTTAAAGAATTTAAATTTGGGGAATGATCTACCATGCTTTTGATTTTTGGTAAGTTTATCTTGTTTTATTTGTTAGGTACAATTGCATTCGCCCTCTATAAAGTAATGTACTACAGTATCAGCAAAAAATTGATTACAAAAACGGTTGAGGGTACAAAACTATATTGGGCTTTGAATCTCTTTGTTAAAGACGGGAAAAAACTGGATGATAGTGATTACTTTACTATAGCTGTTTTTGCGGTTTTATGTACGATTTATTTATAAAAGGCTCCTAGAATATTTCCAGGAGCCTTTTTTATTTCGTGGGATATCCATTATTTTCACAGAAGTTTTTAATCTTCTCATGTTTTTTTGAAAACTTTTTGCATGCTTCTTTGATCCCATATGTATAAATGTCTTCTAAAAACTTTTTAGCAACACCAGCCAATCCCAAAGCTGTTAATACAGCAATTAGATCTTGCAGTGAAATATATACAAGCCAAGGTAACGCAGGCGCAATCATAGGTTTGATTTGTTTATCGCCTTTTATCGGAATTTGTTTCCCACTCTCTAAAAATTTCACTTGTTCTACTGGTAAGTTTTCAAAAAATATCGCCATATTTGTTACCTGTTCTACAGAAAAACCAATTTGGAGTGCTTTTTGACGGTCTACAGAATACGTAAAATCATTATTAAGTTTCAATGCTTCTTTTACAAACTTTTTCGCTTTTTCTATGTCTTTTTCATCAACATTTTGCACGACATTGCTAACTTCTTGATGATTAATCAAACTTTCTGTTGAATTTTTTGCCTGAGCTGTAGCCGCTGGCATAGTTAGTACGACTGAGGTTAGGAGTGCAAACACTGAAAGAATAATTATCACCCTAGCCTTCATACTTTTCATACCAAAAACAACCACCTATAGTTTATTCTATTTACAAGTTATATATTAACATATAAACCAACTATAAGCAAGTATTTTTTTGATAATTTTATAAATTTAGTTTTCTTATATAATAAAAGATTAGTATAAGTATTGTTTCGGTATTGTTTCAATATTTTTTTAATATAGTTTTAATTTTCGTTTTTGGTCCGTAAATTCCGTTTATATTGCACGCACATCAGCTGAAATTGTCTACTTAATCTTCTTTCTTCCGTCCGTAATAGCTATTTATGCCGTTATTATTTGTCCCTGTATCCGGGAAATAAAAAGTACAGCCAGTGCGCACCTCCTATACTTCGGAAAACCGTCACTTCTCAACGACTTGTTTGCCTTAAAAATGCCAGAAGAGAGGATGTGGGAAGAATTTTGTTGCTTGTTGTTGCCTGCTTCATTAATAGCCCCACTATTGCCAATGCCTTTACTTTATTTTGTCCATATATTCTATCCATTTCGATACCAAGTTTCTTTTGCAGTGCTTTAAAGCCTTGTATCGACTTATTGGAATACGATCCTTCGCAGAGAGAAAGCTGAACATCCACTCGTCAAATATGCTACGGTATAGAAAAACTTTGAATTTTTCCCTTGAATTAACATCGCACGAAGAGAAAGTGAAAGTTTTTTAGAGAGGGGGAAGTTAGTTTTTCAGTCGCTGGCACTCTGATTTATATAATAAAACTAACTCAAAGTTAATTACTTGTATTTTATACTATATTATAATGATAAGAAGGCGACCCCACTTACGTCATCTCACTTAAGTCAAAAAAAAACTGCCCGAGTATTATCATTCCCCAAAAAAGCGGGGACATGAATTGTTCAAAAGTTCAGGCAGCTTTTTTATAAATTATATTTTTTTTACGATTACTTCACTTTCGCACCAATTGGTAGTTTTTCATCAACGGTTGCCAAGGAAAGAATACCGTCTTTTTCACCGGCTAAAATCATTCCTTGTGATAATTCGCCACGTAATTTCACCGGTTTTAAATTCGTAATACAAATAACTTTTTTGCCAACCAGATCTTCCGGTTTGTAAAATTCAGCGATCCCCGAAACCACTTGCCGTTTCTCATAGCCTAAATCAAGTTGCAGTTTCAGTAATTTGTTTGCCTTTTTCACCGGTTCACAAGCAATAACTTTTGCCACACGGAGATCTATTTTTGCAAAATCATCAATCGTAATTTCCGGTAAAGTTTCCGGTCTTTCTGCCTCTTCCTGCTTCGGTGCTGCCCCTTTCATTTGTTCCTGAATATACGCTACTTCTTTGGCATGCTCCAAACGCGGGAAGATCGGTTCAGCTTTTTTCACCTTTATGCCTGCCGGAATTTGGCCGAACTCTTTTAAGCTATCCCAAGATTGTAAATGCGCATCTTGAATGTTCAATTGGGCAAACATTTTCTTCGGTGCCTGCGTAATGAATGGTTGTAATAAAACAGCAACTCTACGCAGTGTTTCAGCCAGGTGAGCCAGCACACTTTTCAGTTCTTCCTGTTTTGTTTCATCTTTTGCTAACTTCCATGGCATCGTTTCATCAATAAATTTATTGGCGCGACCGATCATTTGCCAAACAGATGATAGGGCAACGGAGAATTCCATATTTTCCATCGCTTCTTCATAATTCCGAATTCCGTCGATGTTGGCTTGCAATAATGACTTTTCAAATTCAGTCGTTGAACCTTGATAGGCAGGAATCGTCCCGTCAAAGTATTGCGAGATCATCGCAATTGTCCGATTCAATAGATTTCCGAGATCATTTGCCAAATCATAATTTATACGATTAATAAAGTCTTCCGGTGTAAATACGCCGTCACTGCCGAAACTGACTTCACGCATTAAATAATAGCGTACGGCATCTAGTCCGTAACGGTCCACTAACATATCCGGATAAACAACATTCCCTTTTGATTTTGACATTTTTCCATCTTTCATTAATAACCAACCGTGGCCAAATACCTTTTTCGGAAGCGGTAATCCCAGTGCCATTAACATGATTGGCCAATAAATCGTATGGAAACGAACAATTTCTTTCCCCACCATATGAACATCTGCCGGCCAATATTTTTTAAAGTTAGAATCATCATCAGAGCCATACCCAAGAGCGGTAATATAGTTGGCTAACGCATCAATCCATACGTAGACAACATGTTTCGGGTTGCTTTTTACCGGAATTCCCCACTTGAATGATGTCCGGGAAACAGCCAAATCTTCTAAACCGGGTTTAATAAAGTTATTAATCATTTCATTTTTTCTTGAAGCCGGTTGAATAAAATCAGGGTGCTCTTCATAATATTGTAATAGACGATCGGCATACTTACTCATTTTAAAGAAATAGGACTCTTCTTTGACAAGTTCTACTTCATGACCACTCGGTGCCTTTCCGCCAATGACTTTGCCGTTTTCATCCCGGTAAACTTCAGCTAATTGTGTTTCGGTAAAATATTCTTCATCAGACACCGAATACCAACCTTCATATTCCCCTAAGTAGATATCTCCTTGGGCTAAAAGTTGTTCAAAAATTTGTTGAACCGCTTTTACATGCTCCTCATCCGTTGTTCGAATAAATTTTGTGTTCGAAATATCCAAGCGTTTCCATAAATCTTGCATATCTTTTGCCATTCCGTCTACGTATGCTTGTGGTGTGATCCCTAATTCATTAGCTTTCTTTTCAATCTTTTGTCCATGTTCATCTGAACCGGTTAAATAAAATACATCATATCCCCGCATCCGTTTATAGCGTGCCACGACATCACAAGCAATCGTTGAGTAAGCATTTCCAATATGTAATTTGCCGCTCGGGTAATAAATAGGTGTTGTAATATAAAATGTTTTCTTTTCAGCCATTATGTATCTCCTCACTTCTTGAAATAAAGAAAAGCGCAAGTACTGTTTTCATAGCTTCTCTTTTGGAACCCGGACAACCAGATAATCAAACCTTGTCCAAAGTTTTTGACCAGTATTTTATATTTTCTAATACTGTAAAGAAAACGCCCTCAGGTTGCGGCCGAGAGCTAAATAAAATTTTATCATTGGTATTTAAGATGAATGATAATCTTATCTTAACCGCTTATATGAAAAAAATATACATAAAAAACGGAAAAAGTGCAACTAATCGTTCATTCTCATATGTATTTGTTTGCTGTTGAGCATATATAGTCATAACAAAAGCAAGCTGGTAAAAAAACTGTTGCTTCCATTCTATCATATAACAGCCTTTTTATTGACGCTATTTACAAGGATTGGTAAAATTATAGGAAATAGGGTACATTGCAGAAATTTATTGGAAAATGATAAATGACTACTTTTCGAGAGGGGAAATATTATGAAATCGACAGGGATTGTTAGAAAGGTTGATGAACTGGGTCGTGTTGTCATTCCAATCGAATTACGTCGGACGTTAGGTATTAGTGAAAATGATTCATTAGAAATCTATGTTGAGAATGATAATATCGTTCTGAAAAAATATAAACCCAATAAGACCTGTATGATAACAGGTGAAATCTCAGATGAAAATCATGTGTTGGCCGACGGTAAAATTGTTTTAAGTCGAAACGGTGCAGAAAAATTGATTAACGAAATTAAACGTTCATTTGAATTAGATAAATAGATAGGGAAAAATTTTGGCGTCCGAGACTTTTGGCAACTCGTGATGCGAAGTCAACAAAAATATAAAATTTTTTTGGGCTGTGATATCCCAACTGTGCCTATAATTAACAAAACTTCCTTCTCAGTCGAATTCGCATCCTTTTCTGAAAATTATTGTTTAAAGAAAACTCGGCGACTGCCGAGCCTTTAGGCGATGGCAAAGCCGCAAGAGCACTTATACTTAATTCTTAAAATTTCCCACTACGTCGAATTCGCTTCTTTGCTGGAAATTTATACTTTCTTAACGTATAAACTAAAAGGCCCGGTAAAATCGCCCTTTTTTCTGTCCCTCATTTCCTCTCTTTTTAACATGTCATTCCATGAAATTGTTTCTGTCACTCTTCTCCACCTTTTTTACATGGTATAAATGATAAACATCCCTTTTCTGCAATCCGCGATCTTTTGCTGCCTTTTTTATTGCTTCTTTAGACGGGTACCCTAAATTTATGTAATAGTCTACATGTTCAATAACATCCATTGAATGCCAAAATACATCTTCCTGTGAGTTTGTGCCTGTTTCCGGGTTTCCTTCAACAACAATACAAAACTCACCACGTATTTCATTCTTGTTTACCCAATCAACCAGTTCTGCAAGAGAACCACGAATAAACTCCTCATACTTTTTTGTAAGTTCCCGACAAATAGCCGCTTGTCTTTCCCCAAAAACTTCATACAATGATTGAACGGTTTCTGTTAACCGATGGGGTGCCTCATAAAAAATAAGTGTTGCATCCATAGCTTTTAATTTTTTTAATTCATCGTCCCGCTCCTTTTTCTTTCTCGATAAAAAGCCATAAAAATAAAAGGGTTGAGGACGAATTCCGGAAGCGGTTAAGGCGGTTAATGCAGCATTGGCCCCCGGTATGGAGACAACCGGTATACCTTTGTTCACGGCTTGATGGACCAATTCATAACCCGGGTCCGAAATAGCCGGCATTCCTGCATCACTAACCAAAGCGACCGTTTTCCCTTCCAGTAATTGCTCAATGAGGTACTTACCGCTCGACTCTTTATTATGCTCATGATAGCTTGTTAAATTTGTTGGAATGTCAAAATAATTCATTAATTTCTTTGTGTTCCTCGTATCTTCCGCTGCGATTAAGTCGACTTCTTTCAAAATGCGAATGGCTCGAAAGGTCATATCTTCCAAATTTCCAATAGGGGTCGGAACAATATATAATATTCCTTTATCCTTAAGAAAACTTTTTTGTATGTTCACTTGTACAAAACTCCTTCAAAAACGCCTCTTTTTTCTTTCTTGTCAGCTTTTTAAACCGATACTCCGCTTTCATTGCTTCACTTTTTGACCAAAAACATTCAGAATAAATAAGTTTGACCGGTGTCCGGCCCCGGGTATATTTTGCCCCTTTTCCGGCATTATGTTGTTCAATCCGCCGTTCTAAATCAACAGAATAGCCTCCGTAAAAGCTGCCGTCTGCACATTGTAAAACATAAAAATAAAATTTATTTGTCTCCATATAGAATTTTTTTCACTTCTTCCGTATAATCGCCGTTATTTTGATAAACAAACAATGGAGGGAGAATTTTCAAACTTGGTTTTCCATCCCTTATCCCCTCAATTAAAATGGTGTTTGCTTCTTTACCTGATTTTGGATAAACGAATTGCAACCGTTTTGGCTCCAACTTATATTTTTTCATCCATTCCAAAATTTCCAAAAGACGATCCGGCCGATGAACAAAAGCGGCTTTTCCTCCGGGTTTCACAAGTTGGCTGCTCACTTTCACAACATCTTCTAATGTGCAATATAATTCGTGTCTTGCAATAGCAAAATATTCACTTTCATTGATAATTGTCCGCTCCGTTACAGGAAAGTAAGGGGGATTACAAGTGACGACATCAAATTGGTTGTAACCTAATTTCCCGGGCATCTCTTTCAAATCACCATGAATGATTTGAATTTTATGATCGAGCTTGTTATATTCTATGCTTCTTTTTGCCATATCATATAATCTTTCTTGAATTTCTACCCCTGTAATATTTGCCTTTGTTCTCGTGCTTATCAAAAGGGGAATAACACCGTTTCCTGTGCAAAGGTCGATAATATTCCCTTTTTGGATAGGCAAATAAGCAAATTTCGCCAATAATACCGCATCTAAAGAGAAGGCAAATACCGACGGGCTTTGAATAATCCGTAAATCTTCAGCCAGCAAATAATCGAGACGCTCATCTTCACGTAAAAAAACCATGCAGTCCTCCAAAAATATGTTTATTAAGCTGTTTTCGTACTTTTTTTGCCGTCTCTAGCAGAAAATGCCATTGACGATATTCAAATCGTTTTGCTATCATCGCTTCCCTTGTGGAGCTAAATAATCCAACGTTTTTAACCAGTATTTTTCTTCTTTCTACCCTATGAAAAAACCTTCCTTGATTCGGGAAGGCGAAGTTACTACTTTTTATTTAAAAATGATAAACAGAACATGCAATCTCCTTCTTTTCTTAAACTGCCAAATTGTAAATTACATATATGGAATCCTTCATTATACAATCTGGCCAAGTTATCATAACCTTCTCCAATATCCAAGGAGTTTTTTCGATCGGTTTGGTTCTTTTGATTTTCCTCTTTTTCTTGGTTCGCCTCTTTTTGAAAGGCAATTTCTTCCATCCGTTTCCGTAAATGCTCATTTTCTAGTTTCAGTGAGTGATTTTCTTCGATGATTTGAGCCAAATTTTGTTTTAATTCACCTAACTGTTTATATAGTTCCCCGATCCTCTGCTCCATGTTTGACACCGAATCAAACAACTCTTTTTTATTCATTTGGTTCCACCTCGTCAATCCGCGGCTTTAGAAGAAATTACACCTTCTTCAATCATTTCATCCAACGTATATTCAATGACCTTATTTTGCTCCATCAATTCAATTTGAATCACCTGCTCTACCAAATTCAAACCGACCACTTTACCGTTGCCGTGGGAAGTATAAATAAATTCTCCTAAATCCGGTAATTGTTCTTTTGCATTTTCATAGTCATCATTTTCATACTTTAAGCAACACATAAGCCTTCCGCATAAGCCGGAGATCTTCGTTGGATTCAACGATAAATTTTGATCTTTTGCCATTTTAATTGAAACCGGATCGAAGTCACCTAAAAATGTTGAACAGCATAGCATCCTTCCGCACGGTCCAATTCCACCAAGCATTTTTGCCTCATCACGAACACCAATCTGCCTAAGTTCAATCCTCGTTTTAAAAATAGCGGCTAAATCTTTCACAAGTTCACGAAAATCTACTCGACCTTCTGCAGTGAAATAAAAGATAATTTTATTACGATCAAATGTATATTCCACATCAACAAGTTTCATCTCAAGCGAATGCTCCGATATCTTTTGCATACAAATATTGAAAGCTTCCTTTGCCGCACTCCGGTTTTCCTCAACTTGGAGATAATCTTTTTCATCGGCAACACGGAGAACTTTTTTTAAAGGCAGAACAACATCGTCTTCATCAACAAGTTTATTCGCAATCACAACATTTCCAAATTCAATTCCTCTTGCTGTTTCGACAACGACAAACTGACCTCTTTCAATGACAATCCCATCCGGGTCAAAGAAATAGATTTTTCCCGCCTTCTTAAAGCGAACACCAACAACATTATACAAAAGCTGATCCCTCCTATAACTTAATCATCAGCTGCTCCATTAACAGTAATCCATTGACATTAGATTGTAATCTCCTTTTTGCGTCCAAAATAAGGGAGATTTGTTCTGTTAACCGATTACCGGATACTTCAAGCGCATTCTTTTGCCATTCAGCGTAATAATCCGGATAGACAACTTCTGTCACTTTTTCTAACTGTATATATAGTAAATCTTTATAGATAAAGAGTAACATGTCCAGACCGACATCGATCTGCTCCCTTGATTTAAACAGCGGCAACCAGTCTGTCTGCAAAAACAGGAGCGTATCCATAATCGTTTGTTTCGTCTTGATTTCATATAATTTTAACACTAAATCTCTGGCTTGTAAAAACCATTGGTCTTCATTCATTTGTAATGCTTCGTCCAGACTGTTTGTTAAATTGGCAAGTAAAGGAGCACGATCCTTCTTAACCCCGTGATTGATTAACGCTTTAATGAGTTCCGGTTTCGGTAATGGATAAAAAGTAATATGTTGGCATCTGGAAAAAATAGTCGGTAATATTTTTTGTATTTGTTCGGTTACTAAAATGGCTGTTGTATTTTGTCCGGGCTCTTCCAGAAATTTTAGTAAGCTATTGGCTGCATTTGTCGTCATTTTATCAGCATGAATAATCATATAAAATTTTCGATTCGACTCTACCGCTTTTTTTGAAAATTCCTGTTGTAAAAAATATATTTGTTCTTTTTTAATTGAATTCCCGTCAGGCTCGACCAAATGGATGTCTGGGTGATTCCCGTGATTGATTCGCTTACATTGGGGGCAGTTTTCACATGGTTTATATCCTTCAAAGGGCTGTTCACAAAATAAAGCTTTTGCGAGTAATAAGCCGATTTCTTTTTTTCCCGTCCCTTTCATCCCTTCAAAAAGGTAAGCATGAGCGATCCGATTTTTTATTATTATTTGTTTGAGCATCTTCATGACGGTTGGTTGGTATTTTTCTAATTCATCCCAAGTCCTTACATTTAAATCACTCATATTTTTCCCTCTTACATTTTTTATGTGGTGCAGTTATTTTTAAAAAATATTTTTTAAGTATATCAAGTAATCGGTTGGAGCTGGATTTACTTGTCAATTCATCATGTATATAAATTGACAATTAATCCTTTTATTTCCCCGATAATACTTAAAATTTTTATATTTTCCGTTTCCTTTGTTAAAATTTCATCGGTTAACTCGATAATTTTTTTATCTATTTTTTCAATGATTTGCAAAATGCGACTTTGACCTCCGCTGTCCCACGTATTTGATTTCTTTAATCCGATTCCTAAATTGACCGCTTCTTTAATAAAATTTTGGATCAAATTTTTATATTTGGTTAAATCTCGAAAGTTTCGCGATTTTGCTAAACGATCTCCGGCTTTCTCGATTTCTGATAGTAGCGCATGGAGATTTCCTGATTGTAATTTTCCATTCTGCATTTTTATTAGTTCTTGAAAGTTTATGCTTCCTTGCCCTTGAAACTTTATATCTTTTTGAAGCGACTCCGGTGAAAGATGAAGATTTTGATTAACTTTCAAATTGATTCCCCCTTACAAACGACCCCAAAACATATTGCCTTCAAAAGGAGGTCACGTACTCAAAATAGAATGAAAGCAACCGGACCCCCGATTGCCTGATTTTTAATACTGGAAAAATTGTTCAACAGGTAAAACAAATACTGTCGCACCGCCAACTTCTACTTCAACCGGATAAGGAATATACGAATCAGCATTCCCTCCCATCGGTGAAACAGGCGCAACTAATTGATCTCTTGATCTGCAGTTATCCTTAATAATTTGCAGGGCTTTATCAACTCGAATATCTTCCGTACCGATAATAAATGTCGTATTACCCGATTTTAAAAATCCACCCGTTGTCGCCAATTTTGTCACCCGAAAATTATGATCCATTAATGCATTTAATAAACGATTACTATCTTGGTCTTGGACGACTGCCAATATTAGTTTCAACTTAATCCCCCCTTGCCTAAAATTCCGGCTGATTCTTACTTCCATTATACCAATAACAGATGAAAGAAATAAATATTCTGTTTCCATTTTTACTGTTTCCAGTTATTCCAAAATTGGGCATTAGCCTTAATTATAATTTATGTTTAGAATCCGTTTCTGTTAAAAAATATTTTCCACCGGGATTGTTATCTTTTTACTAACAGTGAAAGAATTAATTTTTTTACCTCTGTTTTAACCTCTTCAATCGGTCGATCGGCCATAACTTTCTTAATCCTGTCGGGAAACCGATCTAATAATTGCAAATATCCTTCTCTCACCATTTTATGAAACTCCATTGTTTCTAAATCAAGTCGATTCATTTCCCCTTGACGATGTTTTTGAATTCGTTCCAAGCCGATTTTCGGTTCTATATCAAAGTAAATTGTTAAATCAGGCATCGTATTTTCAATGGCAAAACGATTAATCTTCAAAACTTCATCAATGCCAATTTTCCTTGCAAAACCTTGATATACAATTGAAGCATCAATGAATCGATCACATAAAACAATATTTCCTTTTTCTAATGCAGGAATGATTTTTTCTATTAAATGTTGTCTCCTTGCAGCAGCATAAAGTAACGCCTCTGTCCTCGGGTCCATTTCCGTATGTTTTTTATCTAAAATGATTTGCCGAATTTTTTCAGCAATGGGGCTTCCACCGGGTTCTCTTGTCTGGACAATTGGATAACCTTCAGCCGCCAATTCTTCCGCAATTATATTTAAAACAGTTGTCTTTCCTGCACCATCAGGACCTTCAACTGTGATGAACGTACCCTTTACCATATGACTCCTCCACCTATAAAACAAACTATGTTTATATTAATAATTCAAGTATACATCAATAAGGGCAAACATCAATTTTTTGATCAAATTATTTTTATAAAATAAGTGAAACGCTTGGAACATCTCCAAGCGTTTATTTGATTACAATTAAAGTATAATCTACTATACAGTGAAATCTAAAATTAAGGATTAATCTGCTTTTTTATTTTTCTAAGATAATATTTGTTTTTGACTCACTTTACTTAATTGTTGTAAATAAAATTTATAAAGCGGATGATCTGTATCTGTCTGAACCATCTCTCTTTCACAATCAATACAAATAAATGATGTATATAAATGAAATCCATTTTGCTTCTGTTGCTCACAAATAATACAAGTTTCCCCATTCAGTTTTTCCATCATTCCTCCACCTCCATATATGCATTATGCCCTCTTAACCTAGAAATTATTCAATTTATCATTATGAAATCAATTTTTCTAGCTAATTGTCCGTTATATATATTTTATGTGGAGAATTGTTTGCCTTATTCAACGCCAGGTAAAAAGGTAAAACAAAAAAGGTCGGATCGGGGTAAAAATTTTCGATGAGAATAGGGTTCGCCGACTAAAATGAGTGCATCTCACCAAAAGTGTCTGCGTGAATAGGGTTCGTTGTCAAAAATTGAACGTTCCAACATAAAATGAATGTTAATCAAGTTGAGTCCATTTCAAAAAATTTTTTCCAAATTTTATTCTTTCATTTAAAGAAAACACGGCGACTGCCGAGCCTTTTGGCGATGGCAAAGCCGCAAGAGCACTTATACTTCATTCTTAAAATTTCCAACTACGTCGAATTCGCTTCTTTGCTGGAAATTTATACTTTCTTAACGTACAAAAAAGGACAGTGAAAATCCACTGTCCCTTATATGCCCGGCAACGTCCTGCTCTCGCTAAGGGTATATTCCCTACATCAACGCTAAAGAAATTTAGCTTCCGAGTTCAGAATGTGTCCGTTGGTAACTTTTTCTTCATCATGCCCAAACTTACTATTCCTAGCTTGCGACCACGTAATTTCGTAATTAGTTTATTTTCGTTTAATGGAGCCTAGAGGGGACGAACCGCTGACCTCCTGCGTGCAAAGCAGGCGCTCTCCCAGCTGAGCTAAGGCCCCGGCTATTTATTTAAAACTGGTATTGACTCGCAAAAACTTAGAGATGACGTGCCCCAAATTTTATTATGAATATGATGGGCCTGAATGGACTTGAACCATCGACCTCACGCTTATCAGGCGTGCGCTCTAACCAGCTGAGCTACAGGCCCATATTCAATATTTATTGCACCTTCAAAGTTGCCGGCGTTATAACAGAACGTTGCGCCTTTCATAGGCCAGTCCGTACGTCGTTGGACATAAGGAACGCTTCGTCAGCAGTACCTCGAGTCGCTTTCGTCTTCCATTTCTTTAGAAAGGTCGTAATACATCCGCACCGCTTTGTCTTGTTCTGTTTTCAAGTTCCTAATTTAACGACCTTTCTATACTATCAAGTAATCAATTGTTTGTCAAACTCACACAAAAATTCCCCTTGTTCATTCCCGTTATAGACTGATTTATCGACCAATTACGTAAAAATGTCTATAACAGGATAGTTTTATCAATCTTAGTCATATATGGAATATGGGCTTAAATAATCCATAATTGAATGACAGTAAGCGCACATACACCGGGTATTCCTAAAAACCCTGAAACTGTTGCTGTAATTAAATTGATAGGTACATGGATACCGAAATTACTGCCGAACGCATTAAGAAAAAATAATAATAAAGCACCGATCAATATTTTTATGATACTTTGACCAAAAAAGCGAAATAATCTCAGCGGTGTACCAAATAATAGGAGAAGCACAATAATTCCTCCGATAATTCCAATCACTAATGAAGGCTCCATATAATCCCTCCGTAAATTAATGCTTGTACCATTAAAATATTTATGTTGAAATCCACAAAAAAAGAACCATTACCTATTTAGGTTACATAATCCCTAAAAGAAAACGGTTCTTTTCATATCACTTATTTTTATCAACTATTTTTAATTGCCTAGCCTTGGCTTCCCTAAATAAGTATAAATACTTCAATTCTGTAAGTTCCACCTGGTGCTTAAAATCATCATTCATATCAAAAGATTTATCGTACAGACTTTTTTCATTTTTCCATTTCTGTTTTAATTCTTCTATTTGAAACAAAAGCTTATTATCATATTCCCTTTTTAGTGACCCTTTACGTTTAAAGAGCACTTGTACTCCCCCTTAAAAATCAATCCTTTTTATATCCCACTCTTATTAGCAAGTCAAATGCCCACCTTAAAATTCGAGTTCATGAAGAAACCGGATGGGAGAGGGACTTGCCGCAAAAGGCCAATTGGTTCGGATCACAACAATATTGGTCACACACCGCATTGCCATAAAGACGTGGGATCATTATTTATTGTGTACTTCCTACAATCAATGGGGATAAAGAAAAACCCCACAAATTGACGTTTACCTTTATTTTTCCGTTAACAAAGAAAAAATATTATAATTCTCTTCTTCCTTCAAGCGCTTTCGACAATGTTACTTCATCCGCATATTCTAAATCTCCTCCCACAGGTAATCCGTGAGCAATTCGAGTAACTTTAATACCGGACGGTTTTACTAACTTTGATATATACATTGCCGTTGCTTCACCTTCAATATTTGGATTCGTAGCCAATATCAGTTCTTTAATTTCTTCATTTTGGAGCCTTTTAAGTAAACTTGGGATGTTAATATCTTCAGGTCCAACACCTTCCATAGGAGAAATTGAACCTTGCAAAACATGATATAACCCATGATACTCCTTCATCTTTTCCATTGCGATTACATCTTTAGAATCTTGAACCACGCACACAACTGAGCGATCACGACTTTGATCACTGCAAATATAACAAGGTTCGCGATCCGTAATATGACCGCAAACAGAACAATATGTCAAATCCCTTTTTGCATTGATAAGTGCTTTAGCAAAATCCAATACCGTTTCTTCCTTCATTGTTAATACAAAAAAGGCTAATCGTGAAGCAGTTTTCGGACCAATTCCGGGAAGTTTCATAAAGCTATCAATCAGCTTACTAATCGGTTCTGGATAATACATTCAAATTAGGCCTCCTATTAAGAAAAGCGCTGGCCACCAGGAGCTAGGCAATAAAACTTATCCATTGTTTTTACCAGTATTGCTACCTTTCTTCTCCTTTAAAATAGACCAGGGATGTTTAAACCTTTGGTAAATTGTCCCATTGTTCGGGAAGTGAGTTCGTCCGCTTTTGTCAATGCATCGTTTGTAGCGATAACTATCAAGTCTTGAAGTGTTTCAATATCTTCGGGATCAACAACTGCTTCATCTATCTTTACTTCCAATACCTCTTTATGTCCCGAAATAACGACAGATACGGCTCCACCGCCTGCAGTTCCTTCAATTCTTTCTTCACCTAATTTTTCTTGTGCTTCTGCCATTTTCTTTTGCATTTTTTGCATTTGTTTCATCATATTTTGCATATTTCCCATTCCACGCATAATTTTACCTCCAATGTTAATCTCTTATTTCCAGTAAATCTTCACCAAATAATTTAATTGCTTCATCTATCAGGGGGTCACTGCTATTGTCTGATTTCTTTTGATCTTTAACAAGGTCTCGATGTTCATTTAAAAAAGACTGACGGATTTCCAGCCACTGATTTTCGGGAACACCAATTACTTCTATTGGATCTCCAGTAACTTTTTGAAGCAAACTAGTTAATGTACTAATAAATTCTCCATTATTTATTGCCATTTGACAATGAATTTCATATTTAAACTTGATAACACAGCCTTGGGATGACGCGGCAACTGGTTCAGCATCATTTAACAATGCAGCATGTGACTTCTTCAAGTTTTCTAAAATCGACCCCCAGTTGTTTTTAATTTGTTGCAAATTTTGCTTTGTCGCATTTGCTAATACATTTTCTATTTTACCAACCGGAGCTTTAAATGTATGCTTAACTGTCTTTGTTTGTTTTTGCTTGTTATTACTTTCCTCTGATGTTTGTCCTTCACTAATGCCTTGTACTTGCAATTGTTGAATTTGATCTTCCAGGTAAGCAATTTTCTCTTGTAGTTGTGTAATCAAATCAGAGGAAACAGCTGCTTGTTGATTTCGAAAGTTTGCTTGGCATAATTGGACAAAACAAACTTCCAGAATAATTTTAGGATGATTTGTCCATTTCATTTCTTGTTGAACTTGATTAAACCTATTAATGATTTCATAAATTTCATCAGAATCAAATTGTTCCGCCAATCTTTGAAAATCTTCATCGACAATTACACGTTCCAAAAAATCTTGCGTGCCCGGGGAATTTTTGTATACAAGTATATCCCGGAAATATTGAATCATATCTTCAATAATTCGGACCGGATCTTTTCCCTCTCCTAATAGTGTATGTAAAAAAGTTAATGCTGCTTGCGGATTTTTTTCAAGAATCGAACCGGCAATTTGATGTAATATTTGTTGTGATACAGAACCCGTTATAACGAGTGCATCTTCAATACTTATTCTTCCTTGACTGAAGGAAATGGTTTGGTCCAGTAAACTTAACGCATCCCGCATCCCGCCATCAGAAGCTCTTGCTATCAGTTCCAATGCTTGTTGATCATATTCATACCCATAGTCGTCAATAATAGAACCCATATGCTCAGCAATTTTTTGGGGAGAAATCCGCTTAAAATCAAAACGTTGACACCGGGAAATAATCGTTAACGGTATTTTATGGGGTTCCGTAGTTGCTAATATGAAAATTACATGCTTTGGCGGTTCCTCTAAAGTTTTTAGCAATGCGTTAAACGCACCAATGGATAACATATGAACTTCATCTATAATATATACCTTGAATGTAGACATGTTTGGTGTATATTTGACTTTATCGCGAATATCACGAATTTCTTCAACACCGTTATTGGATGCAGCATCGATTTCGATTACATCCGGATTTGATCCATCCATGATGCTCTTACAAATAGAACATTCATTACAAGGCTCTGCCGCTTTCCTATTCGGACAATTTACTGCCTTAGCTAAAATTTTTGCGGCACTTGTTTTTCCTGTTCCCCTAGGTCCGGTAAATAAATAGGCATGGGAAATTTTTTGTTGTAAGAGGGCGTTTTGTAACGTTTTTGTTACATGTTGTTGTCCGACTACATCTTCAAAGTTTTGTGGCCGCCATACACGATACAATGCTTGATAAGCCATTAAATAATACTCCCCCTTCAACAATTTTCCCTATTGTTTAGTTGCATAGTTACATTTCAAATTTATTAGCAACACTTTACAAAACATCCGTCTTTTTATTATACCTTATTTCCCTTTTCTTTTACTATAAAAAAAACATCCTTAACATAGGATGTTTAAATTGCTATTATGTAAGTAACTGCCGTGCACCTACCTTCGACTGCTAACCATAGGCGTTGCTTACATAGTTAGCTCAGCTCAGGCACCCCTGCGGCACATGAGAGATTCCACTTAATGCTGCTTCCTTCCGGACCTGACATGGTTCATGGATTCCCATTGCGCAGGACCCAAACGTCAACACCACTTGTGTAAGACAGGCCCTACAGTTAGACAGCCTCGGGTAGGAGTTCAGTCCTGCTAGAGCGGATTGCAGGTTCAGGGCACCGCTACCTCCCCACCTAGCACGGCAAATTTGCTACCAAAGTTCATACGTCTTAATGACGTATATTTAGTATACTAAGGAATTAGTAAAATTGCAATGGTTTATCCATTGTTAATTGTTTCCTCGTATTTCAGGAAAGAAACCCTTTCTTTTTCATCCGTAATTCCTGAAAAAAAGTGGTTAACATTTTCGAACATTCATTTTGTAATATACCATTTGTCACTTCGCATTGGTGGTTAAATCGACTATCGTCTAATAAGTTCATCAATGTTCCTGCACAACCGCCTTTTGGATCTCCGGTACCGTAGACAACACGTTTAATTCGTGACATTAGAATCGCTCCGGCACACATGGGACACGGCTCTAAGGTGACAAATAATTCCGCATCCTCCAGCCGCCAGCTTTTTAAAGTGTGACATGCCTGTTGAATTGCGATCATTTCTGCATGGGCGGTTGCATTTTGTTCTGTTTCACGTAAATTATGACCTCGACCGATAACCGTGTCATGTAATACAATGACACAACCGATTGGAACTTCATTCTTTTGTTTTGCCTTTAATGCTTCTTCTATTGCGAGCTGCATGTAATATATATCGCGATCCATTCAAACTTCTCCTTATAAAAAACAAAATGATTATTTCTTATGTAAATTATAAACGATAATTCTTTTTTTGAACTTATAACATAAAATTTCTGTAGTGTCATTCCGAGGAGGTATGGTAATGCAAATTCATGTTGTACAACAAGGACAATCTTTGTTCGGTATTGCACAAGCCTATAATACAACAGTTAATGATTTGATTGAAGCAAATGAAATACCGAACCCCAATCGCCTTGTCGTTGGTCAGACGCTCGTCATTCCGATTATCGGTCGTTTTTACTGGGTTCAACCGGGGGATAGTTTATTTTCCATTGCACAAAGATTTGGAATTACTATCCAGCAGCTTGCCTCAATAAATCAAATCTCTATCAACAGTCCGCTCGCAATCGGTACAAGACTATATATACCCCCATTGCCAAAAGTAACAAAAGAAATTAATGCATATGTTGAACCCCGGGGGACCGTAACTCCAAATTTAGAAAACAGTGCAAGAGAGGCGGCACCATACTTAACAAATTTAGCCCCCTTTAGTTTTCAGGCTTTACGTGACGGCTCATTACGGGAGCCCCCTTTAAATCAATTCCCGGCTATTGCAAGGGCAAATCAAAATGTGTTAATGATGGTCATTACGAATCAAGAAAACGATCAATTTAGTGATGAATTGGGGAGAATATTATTAAATGATCAAAACGTACAAACCACCTTTTTGAACAATATCGTATCAACTGCTCAAAGGCTCGGTTTTCGTGATATTCATTTTGATTTTGAGTATTTACGACCAGAGGACAGGGAGGCATACAATCGTTTTTTACGAAGAGCGAAAGATCGATTTAGCAGGGAAGGATGGCTCTTGTCCACTGCTTTAGCACCCAAAACGAGAGCGGATCAACCCGGACGTTGGTATGAAGCACATGATTATCGAGCTCATGGAGAAATTGTTGATTTTGTCGTCATTATGACCTACGAATGGGGCTATAGTGGCGGTCCACCAATGGCAGTCTCACCAATCGGGCCCGTTCGTGATGTTTTAGAGTACGCAATTACCGAAATGCCTTCAGAAAAAATCTTAATGGGGCAAAACTTATACGGATATGACTGGACACTTCCCTTTCGACCTGGCACTGTTGCTCGTGCCGTCAGTCCGCAACAGGCAATCCAGTTAGCAGCTCAAAATAATGTTCCCATCCAATATGATACCCAAGCACAAGCACCATTTTTTAACTATAGAGGTGCAAATGGGCAAGAACATCGAGTTTGGTTTGAGGATGCTCGAAGTATACAAGCAAAATTTGATCTTATTAAAGAATTAAATTTACGAGGAATCAGTTATTGGAAACTTGGTCTTTCTTTCCCGCAAAATTGGTTGTTAATTGCAGAAAATTTTGATGTAAGAAAACGATAGTTTAAACGATTGTAATTGACCCATAATCAAGTATACTTAATTAAGTAATGATCGAACAGGCATCATACTACTTGCCCATAACAGCTGAAGGAGTATATGAGAAATGAATTTACGGGAAAAATACAATATACCAAGTCGAGCCGTGATTACAATTGCAGGGACAGTTGGTGTCGGTAAATCTACACTTACAAAGGCACTGGCTTCAGCTCTTGATTTCCGAGCATCACTTGAAAAGGTGGATAATAACCCATACTTAGAGAAATTTTATCGTGATTTTAAAAAGTGGAGTTTTCCTTTGCAAATTTACTTTTTAGGTGAACGATTTAAAGAACAAAAGCGGATGTTCGAATATGGGGGTGGATTTGTACAGGATCGGTCTATTTATGAAGATAGCGGGATATTTGCAAAAATGCATTATGAAAAAGGAAATATGACGGAAATCGATTACAAGACATATAAGAACTTATTTGATGCGATGGTGATGACTCCCTTTTTTCAGCATCCGACTCTTTTAATTTATTTAAGGGGTTCAATTGATGATGTACTTGCCCGGATTAAAGAAAGGGGAAGGCCAATGGAACAAAACACGCCGGTTGAATATTGGCTGGAAATGTATGAACGTTATGAAGAATGGATTAATACCTTTCATGCATGTCCGATTCTCCGGTTAGATATTCATGATTATGATGTATTTGACAATAATCAATCAATTGAAGAAATTGTTAGTAAAATGTCATTTATCCTTAATAGTAAAGGAGCCTAAATCTTGTATTCTCGGATACATTTCCACGTATGGAAAAAACGGCCTTTAGAGATTCTCCCTAAAGACCGTTTTTTTCATTCTCCAATTATTATGCGTTGTTATCAATAATATGGCGGAGGAGGAGGGATTCGAACCCCCGCGCGGTTTAACCCGCCTCTCGGTTTTCAAGACCGACCCCTTCAGCCAGACTTGGGTACTCCTCCATCACGACCAAAAGTATATTATCATGGCAAAAATAAAAAGTCAATGTAGTCACAATCATGAAGATCAAGAAATTTATAACATAAGGCGGTGTACAAAAAGATTACTAACACTACAACTTTTTGACAAATGAAAACAGCCAAAAACCTCGTAATTACGCGGGTTCATGGCTGTTTTTTCATCAATTTAACTGCAAAAGTCCTGAATAAAATTTAATACCCACAACAGGTAAACTCCTCGCTGATTTCCATTATTATATGAACCAGCGTTTATCCGATATATTCTTTTCCACCCATATAAGGTTGTAAAACTTCCGGTATCAACACTCTTCCATCTGCTTGTTGGTAATTTTCCAAAATTGCAGCAGCCGTACGTCCAATTGCTAATCCGGAACCATTCAGTGTATGGACAAATTCCGGTTTTCCCTTTGGTTCTCTTCTAAAACGGATATTCGCCCTTCTTGCTTGGAAGTCTTCAAAATTACTGCAAGAAGAGATTTCCCGATAAGTATTGTAACTTGGCAACCATACTTCTAAATCATATTTTTTTGCTGCTGTAAATCCTAAATCCGCAGTACACATACTCATGACCCGATACGGTAACTTGAGCAGTTGTAATACTTTTTCTGCATGTCCGGTTAACTTTTCTAATTCCTCATAAGAATCTTCCGGTTTTACAAATTTTACTAGTTCAACTTTATTAAATTGGTGTTGACGGATCAATCCTCTCGTATCACGACCGGCAGATCCCGCTTCTGAACGAAAACATGCACTATAGGCAACATAATTCAAAGGCAATTCTTCACCTGATAAGATTTCATCTCGATGATAATTGGTCACAGGTACTTCTGCAGTTGGAATCAGGAAATAATCTTCTTTTTCAACAAGAAATGCATCTTCTTCAAATTTTGGTAATTGACCGGTTCCTGTTAAACTTGCACGATTAACTAAATACGGTGGCAACATTTCTGTATAACCGTGCTCTTCCGTGTGAAGATCAAGCATAAAGCTAATCAATGCACGTTCCAATTTAGCCCCTTGACCTTTTAAGAAAGTAAAACGACTTCCCGTCACCTTTGCCGCTGATTTGCACCAAACCATCAGTTCTCTTAAAACAAATGAACTTGTTACTAATTCCTGTCATCGAATTAACTGTATGAAATTCATTATTTTATCTGAACATCGATTAAGATTCAAAATAACAAAGACATAAACAATGAACTAAAACCAAGAGGAAACTTTCGATGTAATTCCATCCCAAAGGTTTCCGAAAAAGCCACCCATGCCTCTGAACATTAAGACAAACCAATTTGCTTTTTCAACTTTTTCTTTGGCAACCACATCAACCTTTACTGTTTGGTCCGGATATAAAAATCCTGAATCATCTCCACTGTATTGATAAGTAACATAGCCGACAACTTCCCCTTTTTTGACCGGTGCTGTCAACTTACCGTCTTTATTTATTTTCTTTTCATCAAGAACCAGTTTAGGTTTATATTGTTCCTTTTCTCCATTTTTTATAACTAAACTTAACGGTTCTTTCGTAGCAATTTTAACAGAGTCTTCTTTCCCTTTTACTACCGGTAAAGAAGTTTTTCCCTTTACAGCATGGTTTTTAGGGAACAATTCTTCTTTTGAAAAATTATTAAACCCGTAATCAAGAAGTTTTTTTGTTTCTTCAAACCGTTCTTGTTGTGAACCTGTCTTCATGATGACAGAAATTAAGCGTTGGCCGTTTCTTTCTGCAGTTGCAGTAAAATTATAACCTGCATATGCGGTGGATCCTGTTTTTAAACCATCCACACCTTCGTATTCATAAACCAAACCAGGAAGCATCCAGTTGAAATTTTTAAATTCTTCACCACGAAAATTCAAAACCGGTTTGCTAGCAATTTGTAACACTTCCGGAAAATCATTGATTAATCGATAGGCTAATTTGGCAGTTGCACGTGCTGACATTTTATTTTCATCATTTGCATCCGTACCTTCAGGATGATTTCCCAACATATCTGCATTATTTAAACCAGATGAATTAACAAAATAGTAATCTTTTAAACCAAGTTTTTTTGCCTTCTCATTCATTATTTTAACAAAATTTTCCTCGGAACCACCTACTAATTCAGCCAGTGCTACGGTCGAAGCATTTGCAGAATGAATAGCCATCGATTCATATAATTCTTTAACCGTATAAGTTTCTCCCTCGGTTAATCCAACTGTTGAAACACCTAAACTCGGACTGGATAAATCGTGAATAAATTTACTGATGGTAACCTTTTGATCCCAGCTTATTTTTCCCTCTTTAATTGCTTCTAAAACAATATACTCAGTCATCATTTTTGACATACTTGCCACACCAAGCAGTTCATCAGCATTTTTTTCATATAAAACTTTTCCGGTGTTCCCATCTACTAAAATAGCAGCAGATCCTTTCAAATTAAGAGAATCGGTCTCAGCTGAAACTTGTTTCCCTCCGAAAGGCAACATGGCCATTAGTAGAAAACTGATTATCATGTATATCATTATTGGCTTTTTCTTTTTAAACAACGATATTCCCTCCAACAGATTAACTTGAAACACTAATTTTTAGTGTAACATATCTTTTTTTAAAAAAATAGACTCTAATGGGGCAGAAAAAAATCCCATTTTTTCATGGGATTTTTATGATTTTATAAAAACAGTTAATTCAATGTATAGTTTGGTGCTTCTTTTGTAATTTGAACGTCATGTGGGTGACTTTCTCTTAATCCTGCACCGGACATGCGAATAAATTGGGCATTTTCTCTTAAATCCTTTAAAGTTTTTGCCCCGGTATAACCCATACCAGAACGAATGCCACCAACTAATTGATAGATTGTTTCGGCTAAAGGACCTTTATATGGAACTCGTCCTTCAATTCCCTCAGGAACGAGTTTTTTATTATCTTCTTGGAAATATCGATCACTGGAGCCTTTTTCCATTGCAGCAATAGATCCCATCCCTCTATATACTTTAAATCTTCTGCCTTGGAATATTTCGGTTTCCCCGGGACTTTCTGAAGTTCCTGCTAACAAGCTTCCTAGCATTACAGCATGACCACCTGCAGCAAGTGCTTTTACAATATCTCCGGAATATTTAATGCCCCCGTCAGCAATAATTGCTTTTCCCATTTTTCTAGCTACCGATGCACAATCATAAATGGCAGTAATTTGCGGAACACCGACACCGGCCACTACCCGGGTTGTACAGATGGAACCCGGTCCGATACCTACTTTAACAACATCTGCACCGGCCTCAAATAATTCCTTCGTAGCTTCAGCTGTTGCCACATTCCCGGCGATTAAATTTAAATCAGGGTATAACTCTTTTATTTGTTTAACAACCTCAATTACACCTTTAGAGTGCCCGTGAGCAGTATCCACAACAATTACATCAACATTCGCTTTGTAGAGCATTTCCGTTCTTTTCATCGTATCCTTTGTAATACCGACTGCAGCCCCAACAAGTAAGCGGCCTTGTTCATCTTTTGCTGCGTTTGGAAACTCAATCACTTTTTCTATATCTTTTATAGTGATCAAACCTTTTAAAACACCCGATTGGTCAACTAACGGCAATTTTTCAATCCGATACTTTTGTAAAATTTTCCCTGCTTCCTCAATGGTTGTTCCTACCGTTGCAGTAATTAAATTTTCCTTTGTCATAACATCTTTTATTTTAATTGAATAGTCTTCAATAAAACGAAGATCACGATTTGTAATAATCCCAACCAGTTTTTGTTCTTCTTTGTTATTTACAATTGGAACACCGGAAATCCGATATTTTGCCATTAAATGCTCAGCATCATAAACTTGATGTTCAGGAGTTAAAGAAAAAGGATCAGTAATTACTCCATTTTCAGAACGCTTAACACGGTCGACTTGCTCAGCTTGCTCTTCAATCGACATGTTCTTATGGATAATTCCTAATCCACCTTGTCTTGCCATTGCAATCGCCATTTCTGCCTCGGTTACCGTATCCATACCGGCACTGATAATCGGGACATTCAATTTCAACGTATCTGTTAATGATACAGACAAATCAACATCTTTAGGTAATACCTCAGATTTAGCGGGTATTAATAAAACATCGTCAAAAGTCAGTCCCTCTTTCACAAACTTATGATCCCACATCGTTTATGCGCCTCCAGAAAAAATTATTATTAGTAGGTTACCAATTGGATAAAATACTGTCAAGGAGCTTTCAATAAATTGCATTTTTCAGAATTGGGGGTTATATTTTGTCTGCAAGTTTTTCATCATCTCTTTTAAAAAAATATCTTTACTTATCATCTGAAGAAACTTCCCGGCAATTTCTTTTCCATACTTATAATAAAAGAAAGATCATTGATGCTAAAAAGAAAAGTTATGAAAACAGTTTTTCTTTTATTTCTTACATCGAACAAGGAATTACCTTTTTTGAGCAAACAGAACGGTCTTCATTAAATATTAAGCCTATTTTACTCTTTTATGGACTCGTTTTTCTACTTAAAGCATGTGTATTATCGGTTGACCCGGACTATCCCGAATCAAGTCTTGTTTTGGCCCATGGTGTTTCAACACGAAAAAGAAAAAAGCAAAATTATATATACTTAAAGGATGAGGTTAAATTACAAAAAAATGGTTTGTTCCCGCATTTTTCCGACAAAATGTTCCATATGAAACATTTAGAAGGGAAAAAGTTTACGGTAGAGTCATTATTAAAGGAAATTCCGGAGTTAATTGATTACTTCACTATTTGGACTGGGCACAATCATGGATTACCAATTGACTATGATGGCAAATACTTTTCACTTCCTGAATCGGTTCTTGATTTTTTTAAAATGACATCCGACCGTTTTAAAACCTTCTTCCAATCGAATACAAATAAAAATATTCAGTTTATCGGTGATCCGTCAATAATAAAATTTTATATTGAGGAAAATCAGAGCACCATAACAGAAATTTTACCCTTCCGATTTCATATAGAGAAACATTCCTATTTTCTTTTACAAAATGATAAAGAATTATCTTTTTATCCGGAACTAATGATCCATTATTTAATATTATATCATTTAGGAATGATTGCTAGATACGAAATTGAATGGTGGTCAGAACTTATTCATCATAAGCCGTCAATCGAGTACCCACTAATCGTACAATATTTAAATATCTCAACAAAAAAAATCCCTTTACTCATTGATCAATACCTATGGAGTTACTTTCACGGACAGAATAAATTTTGACATGATACCTTCTAAGGAATTTGAATAGATTGCACAAAGCTCGCTACATGATTTTCACAGCCGTATTGCTTTTCTTATTTTTCTATTAAAAAAAGGACAGTAAAATTCACTGTCCTTTACTCTGCCCGGCAACGTCCTACTCTCGCAAAGGCAAGGCCTTCACTACCATCGGCGCTGAGAAGCTTAACTCCCGACTTTGACAGTTACAAAAAAACAAAAGGCTGAAAACGTTGATTTAACAATGTTTTCAGCCTGTATTATCATTTTTGTTATGTATATATGCAAGTAGATATGCATTGATTTTTTTATAAAAATTTAGTATAGTAAATTTCAAGAACTAATTTTATAATAATCTAAAAAAACCTTATTGTAAATAGTTTTATGCATATCTACATTTCAAAAAATATTTAACTCCTTGAAAGTGTTGACCTGACGCTGTTTTCAAGGAGTTTATATCTTTTTTACTGTCAAAGTCGGGAAAAAAGGACAGTAAAATTCACTGTCCTTTACTCTGCCCGGCAACGTCCTACTCTCGCAAAGGCAAGGCCTTCACTACCATCGGCGCTGA
>ERZ1673815.12-NODE-12-length-67431-cov-29.544408_pt1 | contig 67431 bp, 59 predicted proteins | sample MGYA00580147_ERZ1673815 | MGnify/ENA primary metagenome ERZ1673815 (study PRJEB41219, sample SAMN04549617) | soil metagenome | isolation source: soil | place: USA: Puerto Rico, Laguna Bouqueron NWR | collected 2009-06-01 ...
AGCTTACTGAGATTGGGACGACGGAGTTACCAAATAGACGAAGAAAAAATTATACGATTATTTATATTATGTCCCAGTAGCTCAGCTGGATAGAGCACGCCCGAATAAGCTTCTTTGAATAAGCATCAGCGTACCAATCGAACCGCTTCTTGAGTAAGCTTACTGAGATTGGGACGACGGAGTTACCAAATAGACGAAGAAAAAATTATACAAATATTTATATCATGTCCCAGTAGCTCAGCTGGATAGAGCAACGGCCTTCTAAGCCGTCGGTCGGGAGTTCGAATCTCTCCTGGGACGTACTGAAAAGGAAGATCAAAGCCTTGACTTGAAAGGATTTTGAACAGAAAAGGGATGCTAACACAGATATAAATACTGTGGAAGTATCCCTATTTTTTCACAACAATATTTCCGAAAAGTTCAACAGCCTTCCATGCCGGTAATTTGCCCACATTATCGAATTCCTCTTCGCCGTAATTCGTTTTATGACAACGTTGCAGAAAGTTTTTTTAACTTACTTACCGTAAATATTTCCTGAAATCATTGATGGAAATAATAGAATATGATAAAATATTTAATGTCTTAAATTAAAATTATGTCCCAGTAGCTCAGCTGGATAGAGCGACAGCCTCCTAAGCTGTAGGTCATGAGTTCGAATCTCGTCTGGGACGTTTTGATTTACATTTCAAGTCTTGAAATAATAGGGTTTTAAATAAGTAGGGATACTAGCACAGAATAGAACACTGTGGGTATCCTTTTTTTATACGTTAAGAACGTAAAAGTTTCCAACATAGATCCAAATTGGTGCAGTTGGAAAAATTTTCGTATTAGTTACGTTTAGAATTTTATTTATAGAACTGTTTGCAAGGGCTCCTGAGGTGTTCGACAGACTTTTTGATAAAGTTTGTTTGCAAATTGAACAGCCCGAAATTTTTAACACGCTTATAAAAGAATGATTGGGTAGAGTTGGCGAATCAATTTATTAATTTTCATTGATTACGAAAAGAACGTTCGCTCGTTCACTTTTGAAAAAATTCGAGCACTATTTGCATTAGCCCCAGTCCATCATTTTGCAAAAGTCTATTCCGGTGTTACAATAACTAAAAAAGAAAAAAGCGTGGGATTTGATGTTATGAATGACGATTTTTCAAACGATAAAGTAATTCCTTTCCCCAATTTACCGTTACGCTTATTGGATAAGGGGAGTAATTTATTGATTGAAGGGAGAATTAAGGAAGCTATTCCTTATCTTGAGAAGGCCGAGCAACTGGAACCGGAAAATCCGGATATTTTATATACATTAATTGGTGCTTACCTGGAACAAGGAAATTTTACCAAGGCGAAAATGTTGTTGGAAGAAATGGTTCACACAGGAGTTGGTGATTACTTTGAAACAGTGGAAATATATATGACAGTTCTTTTTCAACTTCATGAGTATAAAAAAATAACTACAATGTTAACAATGTTATTGGATGAGGATCAAGTACCGTTAGAAAAAATTGATCAATATAAGGAATTGCTGGAACTAAGCAGAAATTTAGCAAATGGGATTGATGAGCTACCGACATCGGATGTACATATAAATCTTTTTGAAGATGACTTAAAAACAACGATACAAAATTTGGAAAATCTCGATAAAAACGGAATTGCCCGACATTTACCGGAAATAAAAGAATATCTGGAAAGTGAAACAGGAAATCCTTTTTTAAAAACAATTTTATTGAATGTTTTAAGAGAAAATCATTACGAAGAAAAAGTTGTTGTAAAGAAATTTAATCAAACCGTACAATTGAATATCCAAACCTATGCCGATGTTCAAGATGCGCCTTTTCCCCGGAAAGTCAAAGAGAAATTGGAAGTTCTACTCGTTCATGAAAATCCTAGCTTATTAACGTATGCCGTTACTTTAACCGAACGCTTTTTTTTCATGATCTACCCATTGGAGATGAACTTTTCGAGTTTGGATATATGGGTGAATGCTATCCTCTTTGTTGTTGAAGACTATTTTGACCAGCATACAGATAATATTTCCAATTTATCGGAAATGGAAATGAACAAAGAGGAATTGGCAAAAGCGATAGACTTTATTACCGAGGTGGAACAACAATTTTGGATCACAACACAATGACAATTTGTTCCAAGAGGTGAATTTCGCCTATTTTTCACCCTTTTATCTTGAAACAAATGATTCCTATGATATAATGATATGGTTAGAATGATGTTCTTCTCTTTATACGCCTTGTAAAGTCTTTAGAGCTTGATACATAATTACATTTGCTTTTTGGACGATCATTGAAAGCGGATGAACAAGGTCTACATATAAGAACAATAGTAAATTTTTGATAAATAGTAGTTGGAGGGAAAAGGAATGTCTGCAAAATGGGAAAAATTAGAAGGCAACCAAGGTAAATTAACGGTTGAAGTAGACGCAGAAACATTTAACAAAGCACTCGATCAAGCATTTAAAAAAGTTCAAAAACAATTGAATGTACCTGGATTTCGTAAAGGTCGGGTACCGCGTCAAATCTTTGAACAAAGATTTGGTGTCGAATCTCTTTATCAAGATGCACTAGATATTGTTTTACCGGATGCATATTCAAATGCCATTGACGAAACCGGCATTGAACCGGTTGATCAGCCGGAAATCGATATCGAACAAATTGGTAAAGGTCAATCATTAATTTTCACTGCCGATGTTACAGTAAAACCGGAAGTAAAATTAGGCGAATATAAAGGCCTTGAAGTTCCAAAAGTAAATACGGAAGTAACTGATGAAGATGTTGAAGCAGAACTTAAAGAACTGCAAAAACGCCATGCCGAATTAGTTGTTAAAGAAGATGAACCGGCTGAGCAAGGTGATACAGTTGTTATCGATTTTGAAGGGTTTGTTGACGGAGAAGCTTTTGAAGGCGGTAAAGCAGAAAATCATTCTCTTGAAATCGGTTCTGATTCCTTTATTCCGGGCTTTGAAGAACAATTAGTCGGAGTAAAAGCCGGAGATGAAAAAGAAGTTCAAGTCACTTTCCCGGAAGAATATCATGCAGAAGAATTAGCGGGCAAGCCGGCTGTATTCAAAGTAAAAGTTCATGAAGTAAAACAATTAGTATTACCTGAACTGGACGATGACTTTGCTGTTGATGTCGATGATGAAGTGGAAACATTAGACGCATTAAAAGAAAAAATTGAAAATCGTCTAAAAGATGAAAAAGAACATACTGCAAAACATGAAGTTGAAAATGCGGTAATTGAAAAAGCTGCTGAGAACGCAGAAATTGATATTCCTGAAGTCATGATCGATAATGAAGTTGAACGGATGGTAAAAGAATTTGATCAACGTCTGCAACAACAAGGTCTAAATCTTGAACTGTACTCGCAATTTTCAGGTCAAGATATCGACAGCTTGAAAGAAACAATGCGTGAAGATGCTGAAAAACGGGTTCGCGTTAACTTAACGCTAGAGGCGATTGTTAAAGCGGAAAATATTGATGTAACAGAAGAAGAAGTGGAAAAAGAACTTCAAAATATGGCAGAAATGTACAACATGCCGGTGGAACAAATCCAGCAAATTCTTGGTTCAACTGCCGGCATTAAAGAAGAATTGAAATTTAACAAAGCTGTTCAATTATTGGTTGACAACAGTAAGACGGTAGAAGAATAATTAGGAAAACAGATCCATTGTGTTTAAATAAACTAAAGTGAACGAATTAACGGTGTTTAGTTGCACATTTTTAATCAACTTAGATAAAACAAGGCGCGATTTCTTTTCGTGCCTTGTTTTATCCTACTCTTAACGGCAAGGTTTGTCTCCCGCCTCAACTTCGAATGAAAAGGATGCGTGGTTATAGGGGATGCCTGCCTTTAAAAACAATGACAACACTGATGGGAATTCGCTGTATCCCAAAAATGTGTGTTAGGTTCTAGTTTTTACCGTCTTTTTATAAAAATGTTTTGCATAGACTATACATAATCGATTGAATCATTTTATTTTCTTTTCATCAGAACAATATGTTACAATCCATATACATATACATAGAGAAAAACAAAGACTTGGCGTTAACGGCTAAAAGATTAACAAAAGAAATAAACAAAGTCATAATAATAATGAGCTGCTATTCGTGGCACTGTAAAAATACATTCGCAGGGCTTTACTCATATAGATGGTTTATCAAATTAAGGGGTGAAAAAATTGTTTAAATTTAATGATGAAAAAGGACAATTGAAATGTTCCTTCTGCGGAAAATCTCAGGATCAAGTCCGTAAATTGGTTGCCGGTCCGGGCGTTTATATATGCGATGAGTGTATTGAATTATGTACAGAAATTGTGGAAGAGGAATTAGGCAATGATGAAGAAGTAGAATTTAAGGATGTTCCAAAACCGACGGAAATTCGAACAATTTTGGATGAATATGTCATCGGTCAAGATCAGGCGAAAAAAACATTGGCCGTTGCGGTTTATAACCATTACAAAAGAATCAATACTAAAAACCGGGTTGATGATGTTGAGTTGTCAAAAAGTAATATTTGTTTGATTGGGCCGACCGGAAGCGGAAAAACTTTACTTGCCCAAACTTTGGCGCGAATTTTAAATGTACCGTTCGCCATTGCGGATGCGACATCTTTAACAGAAGCCGGATATGTTGGTGAGGATGTTGAAAATATTTTGTTAAAATTAATCCAAGCTGCCGACTATGATGTCGAGCGGGCTGAGAAAGGGATTATTTATATTGACGAAATCGACAAAATTGCCCGTAAATCAGAAAACCCGTCGATTACCCGTGACGTTTCGGGTGAAGGTGTCCAACAAGCACTGTTAAAAATTTTAGAAGGTACGGTTGCCAGTGTTCCGCCACAAGGAGGAAGAAAACACCCGCATCAAGAGTTTATTCAAATTGATACGACGAATATTTTATTCATTTGCGGCGGTGCATTTGACGGAATTGAACAAATTATTAAACGCCGTCTAGGTAAAAAAGTTATCGGCTTCGGAACGGATCCGAAAAAAGAAGAAATTGATGAAATGAATTTATTAACCCATGTATTGCCGGAAGACTTATTACAATTTGGCTTAATTCCGGAATTCATCGGACGTCTCCCGGTTATCGCAACGCTTAAAAAATTAGATGAAGCTGCATTAATCGAAATATTAACAAAGCCGAAAAATGCGCTCGTTAAACAATATCAAAAATTATTGGAACTGGATAATGTGGAACTCGAATTTGAAAAGAAAGCATTGGAACAAATTGCGAAAAAGGCAATTGAAAGAAAAACCGGTGCACGTGGTTTACGTTCCATTATTGAAGGAATTATGTTGGATGTGATGTTCGAATTACCATCACGGGAAGATATCGCAAAATGTATTATCACGGAGGAGACGATTACGAAAAACAAACGTCCTCAACTACTATTGAAAGATGGAACGGTTATTGAAGAAGAAGAAAAAACTTCGGCATAACATACAAACATGAATCGATCGGGTTACCATGTAACAGCAAAGTTTTTGTTACATGGTAACTCTTTTTGTATGTGTACTTAAGCTTTTTTGTTTTGTTTTGTAAACATTCTTCAATTGGCAATTTCTTGTTTATTCCCTCGTTCTATAGGAGATACTAAAGAACACAGAATATGCCAATGGAGGGAATACAATGAACTTACCTGGAATCGTGTTAATCATCCAGCTTATCTTCGGGGTTATCATCGGGGTGTATTTTTGGAACTTGTTGCGAAATCAACGGAGCCAAAAAGTATCAATAGACAAAGAATCAAAAAAAGAAATGGAACAATTACAAAAATTACGTTCAATTAAATTGACTGAACCGCTCGCAGAAAAGGTTCGTCCGGCAAGTTTTGAAGATATTATTGGACAGAAAGACGGGATCAAAGCATTAAAAGCCGGTCTTTGTGGCCCCAACCCCCAACATGTCATTATTTACGGACCACCCGGCGTCGGAAAAACAGCTGCAGCAAGACTTGTTCTTGAAGAGGCGAAAAAGCTGGGGATGTCGCCCTTTAAAAAAGACGCAAAATTTATTGAATTGGATGCGACAACGGCAAGATTTGATGAAAGAGGAATTGCTGATCCTTTAATTGGTTCCGTCCATGACCCGATCTACCAAGGGGCCGGTGCGATGGGACAAGCAGGAATCCCACAGCCAAAACAAGGGGCAGTAACGAATGCACATGGTGGTGTTCTCTTTATCGATGAAATTGGTGAATTGCACCCGATTCAAATGAACAAACTGTTGAAAGTTTTGGAAGACCGAAAAGTATTTTTAGAAAGTGCTTATTATAGTGAAGAAAATGCGCAAATCCCCAATTTTATTCATGATATTTTTAAAAATGGACTTCCTGCTGATTTTCGCTTAATTGGTGCGACGACAAGAACACCTGAAGAAATTCCTCCGGCGATTCGTTCGAGATGCATGGAAGTGTTTTTCCGGGAACTTGACCAAGAAGAAATCAAGCAAGTGGCGAAACGAGCGATGGAAAAGGTTCATTTAACGATGAGTGAATATGCATTAGAAAAATTATCACAATATGCGAAAAACGGGCGAGAAGCGGTGAATATGGTACAAATTGCTGCAGGACTTGCGATTACGGAAAATCGAAAAATAATAAAAGATGAAGATATCGAGTGGATCATTCATTCAAGTCAACTTTCTCCACGATTAGAACAAAAAATCTATAAACAACCGGAAGTGGGACTTGTTAACGGTTTGGCTGTTTATGGACCGAACAGCGGCTCGGTATTGGAAATCGAAGTTGCTGCCATACCTGCTCTGGAAAAAGGAGCAATCACGATTACCGGAATTGTTGAGGAAGAAAGTATTGGAACGCAAGGAAAATCAATTAGAAGAAAGAGTATGGCAAAAGGTTCCATTGAAAATGTCATTACCATTTTACGATCATTTGGTGTACCTGCAGATGAATATCATATTCATGTTAATTTTCCGGGCGGCGTACCTGTTGACGGTCCATCAGCGGGAATCGCGATTGCTACCGGAATATATTCGGCCATTTATAAATTTCCGATTCATAATGAAGTTGCCCTAACCGGAGAAATCAGTATTCACGGTAGAGTAAAACCGGTCGGCGGTGTGTATACAAAAATAAAAGCGGCACAAAAAGCAGGTGTAAAAAAAGTGATTATACCGGAAGACAATATGGAATCCATTTTTCATGAAATCGAAGGAGTTGAAGTTATACCGGTCGCCAGCATAAAACAAGTATTTGAATTAGCCTTAATCAAAATACATAATAAAGAAGAGAGCAATCTGCCGGAAACGGCTTTTTCCTATCAAGAGCAAAGAAAAGAAAGTGTATAGAAAAATCACAGGATAAGCTCGCAAATCATAATGGATATTGGGCGGCATAGATAAAACCTGAAATTCTGGTTTGTCAATGAACAAACCGCCTTTTTTTGCCTTTTTAAAAGCAAATTGACAACCCGAAACAGAAAAATTCCAGTTTTTGTAAACTTTTAATAAATATTGCTTCCCAAACCGGTTGAAGTTTCATCATTTATTCAAATTAGACAGTTGCCGGTAAATACGTTAAAATTTTTAAATAGGTAATCGTCAATGCCGAATACAATCCGAACCACCCGATTGAAAAAATCTCATATAATTAACGAAGTTCAGTACAATGCTTGATAAAAAAGTTGCATCCCTTTTTTGTTAACAAATCTGTAAGTCCGTTTTATCAACATAAAACGTTTCTACACAAGAGAATAACCATCTATTACGAGACTAAAGGTGGAGAATTGGAGGTATCCATATGAATGAACAACAACGAACTATCGTTCCCCTCCTGCCGCTTCGAGGATTGCTTGTATTCCCGACAATGGTGCTTCATTTAGATGTCGGACGAGAAAAGTCGGTACAAGCGCTTGAAAAAGCAATGATGAATGATCATTTCATTTTTTTGACAACACAAAAAGATACATCCATTGAAGACCCAACAGAGGATGATTTTTTTGAAATGGGCACATTGACACAGGTAAAACAAATGCTCAAACTTCCAAACGGAACATTCCGTGTGTTGGTAGAAGGTTTGAAACGGGGAAAAATTGAAAAGTTTCTCCGGACCGATGAATATTTTGAAGTACGTATTCAAACATACGAAAATGAAGAAGTAAAAGACTTTGAAGAAGAAGCACTAATGCGTATGATTCTGGATTTGTTTGAGCAATACATAAAAATGTCTAAAAAAGTATCGGCTGAAACATTTGCTTCTGTTCAAGATATTGAAGAACCGGGTCGATTAGCTGATATTGTGGCATCATATTTGCCACTGAAATTGAAAGACAAGCAAGACCTCTTGGAAAAAGTAAATGTGAAAGATCGTATGAACGCCATCATTACTTTTTTGAATAATGAAAAGGAAGTTATCCAACTCGAGAGGAAAATCGGGCAACGCGTAAAGCAATCGATGGAAAGAACGCAAAAAGAATATTATTTGCGGGAACAGATGAAAGCTATTCAAAAAGAATTAGGTGAAAAAGAAGGAAAATCGAGTGAAATCGAAAAATTAAAAGAAAAAATTGGAAAAGCAGGAATGCCTAATCATGTTTTTGAAGCAGCCATGAAAGAATTAGACCGCTATGAAAAATTACCCGGAACATCGGCGGAAAGTGCTGTCATTCGAAATTATCTTGATTGGTTAATTGCACTGCCATGGACGACAGAAACGAAAGATGATATAAATATTAAACGGGCGGAAAGAATTTTAAATGAAGACCATTACGGTTTGGAAAAAGTAAAGGAACGCGTTTTGGAATATTTAGCCGTGCAACAATTGACGAACTCCTTAAAAGGTCCGATTCTTTGTCTGGTTGGTCCTCCGGGGGTCGGAAAAACCAGTCTTGCCCGTTCAGTTGCCCGTTCGTTAAACCGAAAATTTGTGAGAGTTTCATTAGGCGGTGTCCGTGATGAATCAGAAATCCGTGGACACAGGAGAACATATGTCGGTGCAATGCCGGGACGAATTATTCAAGGAATGAGAAAAGCAGGGACGATTAATCCGGTGTTTTTATTAGATGAAATTGATAAAATGTCGAACGATTTTCGCGGTGATCCGTCATCGGCTATGCTCGAAGTTTTGGATCCGGAACAAAATAAAAATTTCAGCGATCATTATATTGAAGAAACGTACGACTTATCAAAAGTAATGTTCATTGCGACAGCCAACGATTTAAGCACGATTCCCGGACCGCTGAGAGATCGGATGGAAATTATTTCTATTGCGGGTTATACAGAAATTGAAAAATTACATATTGCTAAAAATTATCTCATAAAAAAACAATTAAAAGAACATGGATTACAAAAGCAACAGCTGCAAATTCGCGATGATGCCATTCTTTCCATCGTTCGGTATTTTACCCGGGAAGCCGGTGTCCGCGGATTGGAAAGACAAATAGCTAAAATTTGCAGAAAAACGGCAAAAATTATTACATCCGGAGAAAAGAAACGGGTCATTGTTACGAATAAAAATATTGAAGAATTTCTCGGGAAAAAGATTTTTCATTATGGTCAGGCGGAGAAGGAAGATCAAGTCGGTGTTGCAACCGGACTTGCTTATACCGCATTTGGCGGCGATACATTGCAAATTGAAGTGTCCCTTGCACCCGGTAAAGGAAAGCTTGTACTGACGGGTAAACTCGGTGATGTTATGAAAGAATCTGCACAGGCTGCCTTTAGCTATGTGAGATCTTCAGCTGAAAAATTTGGCATTGATCCGATGTTTCATGAAAAATATGATATCCATATCCATGTCCCGGAAGGCGCTGTTCCGAAAGACGGTCCTTCAGCCGGTGTCACTATTACAACGGCACTTGTTTCAGCTCTTACCGGAAAGCCTGTTCGTCGTGAGGTTGGCATGACCGGTGAAGTCACATTACGGGGACGGGTACTTGCAATCGGCGGATTAAAAGAAAAAACTTTAAGTGCTCACCGTGCCGGGCTGACAACCATTATTTTGCCGAAAGACAATGAGCGGGATTTGGATGACATTCCGGAAAGTGTGCGGGAAGAATTAACCTTTATTCCTGTTACCCATGTCGATGAAGTACTTAAAAATGCAATAGTAGGTGAAAAAAGTGAAAATTAAAAGCGCCGAAATTGTCATCAGTGCTGTATCAAAGGCACAATATCCGGAAAACAGCCTGCCGGAAATTGCTTTGGCTGGCCGTTCCAATGTCGGAAAATCATCTTTTATTAATAAAATGTTAAATCGGAAAAATTTGGCAAGAACATCATCGAAACCGGGTAAAACGCAAACGCTAAATTTTTATTTGATTAATGAGGCGTTTTACTTTGTGGATGTTCCAGGTTACGGATATGCGAAAGTGTCAAAAACAGAGCGGGCCAAATGGGGAAATATGATTGAATCGTACTTAACCGGGCGGCATGAATTGAAATCTGTCATATTGATTGTTGATCTCCGCCACCCGCCAACAAACGATGATGTCTTGATGTATCAATTTTTGAAACATTATTTGATACCTGTCATTGTGATTGCGACCAAAGCGGATAAAATTCCCCGTGGCAAATGGGAGAAACATGCGAAAGTTGTGAAGGAGAAATTAGCGATTGAAAAAGAAGATCCGGTAATCATTTTTTCATCCGAAACCGGTGTCGGTAAAGAAGAAGTATGGCAGGTAATCGGAAAATGGATAAAGTAAGATTTAGTAAACAGTAGGACTAACCGAGAATTTTCTGTAAGGTTAGTCCTTTTTCTTTTAAATGTTTTTGTAAACATTTGTGCAAGAAAGTTATGATAGGAGAGCATTCTCGATGCCAAAAAATTTTCCGGAAAAAACGGGTATGCTTGCACACGGATTTTATGTAAGTAAATCAAACCAACCCTTATTTTTTCTTAAAAAAGAATAAATAGCTTCCGATGATAATTAAAATGATTGGCCATAGTGATTGGAAACTGCCAATTTGTTCCGGTGTAAGTCGGAGAAAGGAAAATAAATTTGAGTTAAACAGTTGAATGAGTGCAACACTAACAAAAATCCAACTATAAATTGCACTGCTTTTTGTTTTTTTCGCAGCCAGAAAAAATCCCAATGCAAGAAATAAGATGATGACACCAATGAGATCAAACTGAATATTCCATTGTTGCGCAAGATGGAAATGAATCCCTAAGCCAACGAGTAAGACTCCCGGCACAATGAGTTGGAAATCTCCTCCTCGATAAGCTTGGATAAGTAATGCGACACCTACAATCAAAAGAATGGTCGGCCAACTGAAAACGGCCGCAGGAACAGGTATTGTGAATTTTTGTAAGAAGAAATATAATCCGAACCCGATTAAAACGATCCCGGGAAACATTTGCTTTTTCATCAAACTTCCTCACTTTCTATAAAAAAATCAAGCCGACAAAGAGAGCAAAAAAATTAAAATAAAGTAGTAATTCTATTTAGCAAAAAGTAAAAAAATCAGCTTTTTGCATTTTAACCATAAAACTGTTTCAATGGTATAAGAAACGCAATTTTACTTGAAAATAAGCATAATGATGCAAAACTTGGGTGGACGCTTTTGAGACAATTTTTAGAAAAACAGTCTTCCACGGTGTTAACAAAAGAAATTTTGTCTTTTTTATGAAAATCGCCGTTTTCAACCAAGAACCAGTTTATATTCATTTTAATTTAATACAATCTATAATATAATAGAATGGAATTAGGTGTTTCTTTTATCGTAACATAAAATTTGGCGGATAGATGACTTTTTATACGTTAAGACTGCACTTTTCATAGAGGATGGATCATTTGGAGGGTATTTACTTATGTATATTATTACAGTCGGTCTAAATTATAAAACTGCACCGGTAGAAATACGGGAACGACTTTCTTTTCAAGAAGCAGAGCTGATTGCTGCTATGCTTACATTAAAGAAAAGAAAGAGTATTTTAGAAAATGTTATCGTATCGACTTGTAACCGGACCGAAATATATGCAGTCGTCGATCAACTCCATACGGGGCGGTATTATATTAAAGAGTTTCTTGCTGAATGGTTTCATATAGAAAGGGAACAATTTGAATCCCATCTTTACATTTACGAAAATCAAAAAGCGGTTGAGCATTTGTTCAACGTATCCTGTGGTCTCGACTCGATGGTGATCGGTGAAACACAAATTTTAGGACAAGTGCGGTCAAGTTTTTTCAAAGCACAAGAAGCAAATTCGGTTGGCACCGTCTTTAACCAACTTTTTAAACAAGCGATTACCGTGGCGAAAAAAGCCCATACCGAGACGGATATTTCTTCAAATGCCGTTTCTGTCAGTTATGCCGCTGTTGAATTGGCAAAGAAAATTTTTGGTCAATTGCATAATAAACATATTTTAATTATCGGTGCCGGAAAGATGGGGAAAATTACCATTCAAAATTTATTGGGAAGTGGTGCCGGAAAAATCTCCGTTGTCAATCGCACGGTGGAAAAAGCAATGGATCTCGCCAAGGAAATCGGTGGGAAGGCCTATTCGCTTGAATCACTTCCGTCATGTTTGACCGAGGCTGATATTGTTATTAGTTCTACGGGATCGAATCATTATGTCATTCATGCAGAAATGATGGCGACCGTTGAAAAAATGCGGAAAGGGCGACCGATGTTATTTATTGATATTGCTGTGCCGAGAGATATTGATCCGGAAATTGATCAATTCGAATCCGTTTTTCTTTACGATATTGATGATTTGGAAGGAGTCGTTGAAGCAAATTTACAAGAAAGACAGCGTGCTGCTACCAAAATCCAGTCATTTATCACAGATGAGATCGCGATATTTCAAGATTGGGTAAATACATTGGGGGTTGTTCCGCTCATTTCATCTTTACGGGAAAAAGCATTAACTATTCAAGCCGATGTGATGACGAGTTTGGAACGGAAATTGCCTGACTTAACTGAACGGGAACGGAAAATTATCGGTAAACATATGAAAAGCATTATTAATCAAATGTTAAAAGATCCGATTTTACAAATTAAAGAATTGGCTGCCGGTCCTGAAGGTGAACAGGCTTTGCATTATTTTGAGCAAATTTTTCAATTAGAAGCACACAAAGAAAAACAAATGGAAGAATCTCAACATAAGCGCATCGATGAAAGAAAAACAAGATCGCTTGAGAGCTATGTGAACGGTTGATGAGATGTAAGTGAGGTTACCCTTATGGGAGAAAACATGTTGATGAAATTGCATGAAGGGATGGTCATTCTTTATGCGGCTTCAGTATTGATGTACTTCTATGACTTCCTGCAAACAAACCGTAAAATGAAAAGAATTGGCTTTCTATTGCTTTGTTGTGTCTGGTTCTTGCAAACGGTTTTATTTATTTTTAATATGTACGAGACAGGCCGGTTCCCTATTTTTACGCTAGCGGACGGTTTGTATTTTTATAGTTGGGTGTTAATCACTTGTTCAATTATTTTAAATATTTTTGTTAAAGTTGAATTTATCATATTTTTTACCAGTGTACTCGGATTTATGACGATCGTTATTTATACATTTGCACCATCCCACTGGGGTTCTCCGGCATTGGCGGAAAAGTTGGCTTCGGAACTTTTACTTGTTCATATTACGGCATCGCTTGTTGCGTATGCCCTATTTTCATTATCATTTCTATTTTCGTTATTATATATTGTGCAATATCATTTATTGAAACGGAAAAAATGGGGAAGACAATTAATTCGTGCCAATGATTTAGTAAAATTAGAGCAAGTCGCCTATACATTAAATTTGCTGGGCATGCCTGTTTTTTCCATTGGTGTTATACTAGGATTGCAAAGGCTTTATCTAAAAATGCCGGAAATCGGTTTTTTTGATTGGAAAATTATCGGATCATTTTTTGTTATTATCATGTATGCTTGCTTTATTTATTTAAAAACAAGAAAGGAAATGTTCGGGAAAAATTTGGCACTGTGGAATATTGCCTCGTTTTTAATCGTATGGATAAATTTTTTCTTGTTGGGCAGATTATCTGATTTTCATTTTTGGTTAAGTTAGATTGTTTTGCCTTGTAATTTCGTACATCGTTAACATATTACATACTAAGTTTTGAATGATCCATTTCTTTATATATCAGGAGGCTTTTATGCGTAAAATTATTGTCGGTTCAAGACGCAGTAAATTAGCAATGACACAAACCAATTGGGTCATAGATCAGTTGAAAAAGATTGGTGCCCCATTTACTTTTGAACTGAAAGAAATTGTCACAAAGGGTGATGAAATTCTAAATGTTACCTTGTCAAAAGTCGGCGGGAAGGGACTTTTTGTTAAAGAGATTGAGCAGGCAATGTTAAAAAAAGAAATTGATATTGCGGTTCACAGTATGAAAGATATGCCTGCCGTGTTGCCGGACGGACTTGTCATCGGGACCATTCCGGAGCGGGAAGATCCCCGGGATGTGCTTATCTCAAAAGAAAATCGTTCATTACGTGATTTACCGGCCGGTGCCATCGTCGGAACAAGCAGTCTGAGGCGGAAAGCACAAATTTTAAACATCCGGCCGGACCTCGAAATTAAATGGATTCGCGGAAATATTGATACACGATTGAAAAAGCTCGAAACGGAAGAATACGATGCAATTATTTTAGCGGCAGCGGGATTATCACGAATGGGTTGGCAGGCGGAGGTTGTATCCGAATATTTAGAACCAAGTGATTGTATTCCGGCGGTTGGTCAAGGAGCACTGGCCATTGAATGCCGGAAAGATGACGAAGAAATTTTACAATGGTTGGCAAAATTAAATTGTCCAAAAACGAATCGTGCCGTGCAGGCTGAACGAGCTTTCTTGAATAAAATAGGCGGCAGTTGTCAAGTTCCTGTAGGAGGATATGCAGTGATAAACGATGAAGATGATGTTGTTTTAAATGCATTTGTCGCTTCCGGTAATGGAAAAACAATTTTTAAGGAAACCGTTGTCGGTAAAGATGCGGTGGCAGTGGGCGAAAAGGCAGGAGAACGGTTAATGGAGCGTGGTGCTGGAAAACTTATCAACGAAATCCTGAAGCAATTGGAATAAAGCAGATGTGTTGGGTGATTACAGAAGCGCCCATATTCACGAAATACTGTCACAACTAAATGAAACAGCCGTTCAAAATAGTGCAAAACCTGGTTCAACAGTTTCAATCAGACACGAAGAACAACTCATCATTTTTTTGGAGATGGATGAAATTGACGCTTGACCGATTGGCAAACAAAAAATATTTAATTATGCGTGATTCTTCACAAGCTGTATCGTTAATCGAAGGAATTCGTTCTCTTGGTGGCATTCCATTGCTTGTCCCGTTAATCTCATTCAAAAAAACAAGCTTATCTGAACGGGAACGAAAACAGATGAACGAATTAACAAGTTTTGACTGGCTTATTTTTACGAGTCAAAATGGTGTTCGTTTTTTTATGGCACAGTTGGAAGAGATGGGGTTATCTTTTCCGGAACATGTAAAGGTGGCGGCTGTCGGTACGAAAACACAAAGCAGTTTAGTAAATTATGGTATATCACCGTCTTTCATTCCGAAAAAATTTACCGGTGAAGCATTGGCTGACGAGATGAAGGATTTTATTGAAAAGAATGAACGCATTTGCGTGATAAAAGGAAATCTGGCCAGGGATGTTGTCGGTACAGTGCTTCGAAATGTCGGTGCCATTGTCGAGGAAATCATTATTTACGAAACATTTTTACCAGGAGAAAATAAAGAAAAATTGATTGCAACATTGAAAAATAAAGTCGACGTACTAATATTTACCAGTCCTTCAACCGTTAAACATTTTATGAGTATATTAATGGAGAAAAATGAACGCCATCTTCTCGACGGAAAATGGGTCGCTTCGATTGGACCGGTTACCAAAAAAGCGTTAGAAGATTACGGGATTCCTGTTCATATTTGTCCCGACATATATACCGTCGATCAATTGCTTGAAGAGATGAAGGTGTTTTTTGGAAAGAAATGTTAAGAAATAAATACAACGGTATAATGTAAAAAATAAGGTCGAATTGAACTTTTCCTATAAAAATTTTTAGATGCCAAACGAGCAATGAACACCTGAAGAGCTTGCTTTTGCGTTAAATTTGGATCACACAAACCAAAGATGCAATGAATTTTCCCGTAGAACTTTTTGGGTGCCAAACAAGTTATCAAATATATAATTGGAGGCAGTGAAATGAACATAGAAGACTTACAATTTAAGAGACATCGGAGACTAAGACAATCGGCTTTTATGAGAGATTTAGTTCGGGAAAATCATGTTCACACGGATGATTTAATTTATCCGCTATTTATCGTTGAAGGAGAAAAGATAAGAAATCCCATTATTTCAATGCCGGGAATTGAGCAAATTTCTTTAGATTATTTGCCTAGTGAAGTGGATGAACTATTAAGCTTAGGCATAAAGTCCGTTCTTTTATTTGGTGTCCCGAATGAAAAAGATGAAATAGGTTCCGGTGCATTCCATGATCACGGCATTGTTCAGAAAGCTATTAAAACCATTAAACAACATGCTCCGGAAATGCTTGTTGTTGCAGATACATGTTTATGTGAATATACCGATCACGGTCATTGCGGTGTAATCATGAACGGTGATGTTGCCAATGATGAGTCACTGGAAATTCATGTGAAAACGGCAATCAGCCAAGCAAGGGCAGGTGCGGATATTATTGCGCCTTCGAATATGATGGATGGTTTTGTCGTAGCGATTCGTAAAGGGTTGGATGAAGCAGGTTTTAAACATGTACCAATCATGTCCTATGCAGTTAAATATGCATCCGCTTTTTACGGTCCGTTCCGTGATGCTGCAGAAAGTGCCCCACAATTTGGCGATCGGAAAACATACCAAATGGACCCTGCCAATCGTCGGGAAGCTTTAAGAGAAGCCCATTCGGATCTTTCGGAAGGGGCAGATTTCTTAATCGTCAAGCCGGGCATGCCATATTTGGATATTATCCGTGATGCCCGTAATGAGTTTAATGTTCCGATAGTTGCTTACAATGTCAGCGGGGAGTACTCAATGGTTAAAGCAGCTGCCTTGAACGGTTGGATTGAAGAAAAGAAAATTGTCATGGAAATGCACACCGCATTCAAAAGGGCAGGAGCGGATTTAATCATTACCTATTTTGCGAAGGACATTGCCAGATGGTTGAATGGAGAAAAATAATAGCACTTAAATGATGTATGCTCTTCATAAACAATTAGAGAAAAGAGGGATAGTATGCGTTCATTCGAAAAATCGGTAAAAGCATTTCAAGAGGCATTACAGTTAATGCCGGGGGGAGTTAACAGCCCGGTGCGTGCCTTTAAAGCTGTTGATATGAATCCAATTTTTATGGAAAGCGGAAAAGGCTCGAAAATTTATGATATCGACGGGAATGAATATATTGATTATGTTCTTTCATGGGGACCATTAATTTTAGGCCATGCGAATCGTCAAGTTGTTGAAGCATTGAAAAAAGTAGTCGAGTCCGGGACAAGCTTCGGTGCTCCGACATTAATCGAAAATAAATTGGCAGAACTGGTTAAGGAGCGGGTACCATCCATTGAAATTATTCGTATGGTAAATTCCGGTACAGAAGCAACGATGTCCGCATTACGGTTGGCACGAGGATATACGGGGAGAAGTAAGATTTTAAAATTTGAAGGCTGTTATCACGGGCATGGTGATTCCTTATTAATTAAAGCCGGCTCAGGTGTAGCAACACTTGGACTTCCCGATAGCCCGGGCGTTCCTGAAGGCATTGCAAAAAACACAATAACTGTTCCATATAATGATTTGGACGGGGTTAAAACGGCCTTTGAAAAATTTGGCGAGGATATTGCAGCAATCATTGTTGAACCAATTGCCGGAAATATGGGTGTTGTTCCTCCGTTACCTGGTTTTTTGGAAGGATTACGTGAAATGACCGAGCAATACGGCGCCCTGCTTATTTTTGACGAGGTCATGACAGGCTTCCGGGCCGATTATCATTGTGCCCAAGGTTATTTTAACATTCAACCTGATTTAACTTGTTTAGGGAAGGTAATCGGTGGCGGGCTTCCGGTTGGTGCTTACGGCGGGAAAGCAGAAATCATGGAAAAAGTTGCTCCAAGTGGTCCGGTCTATCAAGCAGGCACGTTATCCGGCAACCCTTTGGCAATGACGGCCGGTTATGAAACATTGAAACAGTTAAAACCCGAACACTATGATGAATTTAAACGAAAAGGGGATATGTTGGAAGCCGGTTATCGTCAAGCAGCAGAAACATACGGGATTCCACTGACTGTCAATCGGGCCGGCTCGATGATCGGGGTCTTTTTTACCAATGAACAAGTGATGAACTATGATACAGCAAAAACATCCAATCTCGATTATTTTGCAACGTATTATCGGGAAATGGCATTGCAAGGTGTGTTTTTACCGCCATCCCAATTTGAAGGATTGTTTATTTCTACCGTTCATTCGGATGAGGATATAGAAAAAACCATTCAAGCTGCAGAAAATGCTTTTCGAAAAATAAAAGAAATGAATTAAAACTTGGAATGACGTACAGTGATCTTGTTAGCGGGGAGGCTCGGGATCAGTCTGTACGTCATTTTCAAATTTTGAAAATCAACTATTGATTTTGAACCTATTGTTTTATGGAAACATGAAATAATTTTTCTGCTTCCGATGTTTTTGGAAAAAGAACCTTCTACAAGTGAATTCCCTTTCTATTTTTCCACATTGAATGATTCCAAAATGCTTGACGTATTCTTAAAAGCTTTTCCACTTGTTCTTCCACAAAAGTAACTTTTTTAAGCATATTTCATCCACTTTTTTCATAACTTGTAATGATATGAGTAGAATAATAGCTCCTTATTCACGTTATCTCAAAACACGATTATTTTTGTTTATCCTAATAAACAAATTTCATCTTCACCAGTGAGTTTCTGAAAATCCACAGTTAGATTCGTAAGGGGGGAAGTATGTTGACTGATAATAATCAACCGGCAGCCATTAAATTTTCTTTGGATGAAACAGTGTGGTTTCGAAAGGGAGAAGAGATTGGAGAATTATACAATTTAGCATTAGAGCCAAATGTTACCATCCAAGATTTGAATCACTTTATTTCCATCCGTGGATCATTAAAAATGTACGGAGAATATAAAAAATCAGAAGCTGAAATAAATGATGAAGAAGATCGTATTTATTTTTCAGGGCAAAAATATGTTACCGTACTCGACGCAAGAGAAGAAGGAATATCAGAATTTCATTTTGATTTTCCCGTTGATATTACCGTACCGAGAGAGAAAGTAAGCAGTATAGAAGACTTAGATGTCCTTATTGAATTTTTTGATTACTCAATTCCTGAAAAAGACTGCTTAAAATTGTCAACGAATGTCGCAATTACAGGAATTGCCGCAGATGCATCCGCATACGAACGAAAAGATATTTTGTCAAGTAGTGAAGAAGGCATCCCGGCATTATCTGAAGATCCATTAGCTGATAAAGACCGATTAATTCCGGTTTCAAACGATTTCTTCACCGATAAAACTGATGACGACAGCACATTCTCAGTAGAGGCTAAAAAAGTAGAGGACCGAGATGAAGAGCTTGAAGAAAATATCCAAATCCCGATTCAATTTACTTCCACTATGAATAAACTGGAAAAAATTGAAAAGAAACGAGTAGAGGCTGACCAAGTAACTGTATCGACAAATACAAATGAAAAACAGTTTGAGCCAGATCATCTTTTAGTAGAATCGGGGGGATTGGAAAACGAGCCGGAAGCCAGTCACGTTATAGAAGAGACGGAAAATATAGCGGAAGCCGGTCGCATAGAGGAGTTGGGAAACAATTTAGAAGTCAATCGCATAAAAGTGGTGCCGGAAGCCGGACGCCCGAAAGCAGAACCTAAAAAGTTAGAAAGGAAACCTGAAATTAGTCCATGGTTAAAGGATTCAGAGCATGTTCCTGAAGTCGGTCCGCTTCTAACTAATTCGTCCCCAAAGGATAACGACCGTAATACTGATCCAGTTTTAAATGACTTGGATAATGAAAACCAAGTAGCAGTGGAAAGAAATGAAACGAATGCTACAAAGACAGAGGCAATAACGGAAAATGCAACCGAATATACATCTGACCAAAAACAAGCCAGTGGGGAAACGTCAAGAAGGGACTCAGACAATGAACCGGTAGAGGAGCTGAAAACAAGAGCAGATCTTAATCAACAAATAGAGATTGTAGCAATGGAGACAAGTGTTCAGGAATCGGCTGAGCAAGATTTTGCTAACGTGATTAAGGAAGTTCAGACAGAAGAGGTTCACGAAGCCAATCGAACCGAGAAAAACATAAATTATCAGCCGCAAGAAACAAATCAGGATGAAAAATCCATCTCACTCACTGAATTTTTTGGAAGAAAAGATGAAAATCGAGCAGTTCGGATGAAAATTTATATTGTTCAAGCGAGAGATACATTAAATTTGATTGCCGAAAAATATGACGTCTCAGTTTCCCAGCTGTTACGAACAAATCATTTAGAATCAAATCAGGATGTCTATGAAGGACAAATATTATACATCCCCACCAATACACATAAAATACATTCGTTATAACGAATTGAACTAACCGAGCAACCAGCCGAACTATTAATTAAGTTGACGAAAAGCGTTATAGATATTCATAACTATGATAAACTACCATATCCTAATCACTTTAAAAACAGCTATATGTCGTCGTAACAAAGAAAACGGGTACGAAACCCGTTTTTTATATGCATTGAGGTGAAAAAATGAGAGTCTACGAAATTTTAAAAGAGTATGAAATTCAACCGAGACATTTGGAAAGGGTTGGAAAAGTATACAAAGTATTTAGTGGAAACAATGTGTTTGCATTAAAAGAAACCGAAGTTACTAAGGGAAAAAATTTATTTTCCATCTACCCTTTTTTATACCATAAAGGGTTTTATCGTTTCGTTCCTCTTTATCCGGCAAAAAACGGGCAATATATGATTTTAAGAGATCAAAAGCTGTATTACTTAATGCCTTGGTTAGGTAGCGAAGCAAGACCGGTTGAAACCGATCATGCAAGAAAAATGTTTCGGGAACTTTCCAGACTTCATCTTTTGACATCACAAGAAATGGAAATGGACCAGACAAATATCGAGGACCATTATGAGCGAACTAGTGGACAATGGAATAAAGAAATGCAATATCTTGACAGTTGGATTGAACAGTGTGAGCAAAAATGGTATATGTCTCCTTTTGAATGGGAATTTGTCCAATATTATCATGAATTCCAAAAAGCCTATGAATATGCACTTCAAACTCTAAAAATTTGGAAAGATACTATGCTTGAATCAAAGAAAATTCGCACGGTCCTCCTTCACGGTAAAGTTAGCTTGGATCATTTTATATTTGATGATAAAGGGTACGGGTATTTTATTAATTTTGACGAAAGCCGTATCGGTTCCTCATATCAGGACTTATTGCCGTTTTTATCCAACACATTAAGTACATACCCGATGAACGGTGAGGATTGTATGGAATGGCTGAATATCTATATGAAACACTATCCGCTAAAGGAAACGGAACTTTTGCTTATGAAAAGTTATCTTGCCCACCCCGGATTCATGATTCGGTTATTGAACCGCTATCAAACGAGAGTCGTCCCAAACCATGAATTGAAGTATACAAAAAAGATTCAGCAAGCTTATTGGAAACTGAAAAACATCGAAAATATCATCATGAAGCTGGAAATGCAAACAGAATCCTAATATGCCGAGTTGGTGGTACTATTGAATTGGCAGGCGTCACTGTTGAATAAGAAGGCCTTACTATTGAAATCGGAGGAGGTTTGTTGAACTAAGTGGAGTTCCGCTAAATTTTTCACTAAGTCTCCTAGGTATTCAGAAAAATTGATATAATAGTATATAATCAAGACAATCACTAAAATCGACATGTTACAACGAAAATGAAACCGAAAAGGAAAGTTGTACAATGACAGGATTCATACCTCTAATGTTCGATTTAAATAATAAAAATGTTGTCATAATTGGTGGGGGTCATGTAGCTGAAAGAAGAATTCGTCTATTGCTGGAAAGCGGTGGAAAGATTACCGTGACTAGTCCAAAAATTACCCAGGAAATCCGCAATTATTGGGAACAAGGCAAGGTAAATTGGATGAAAAAGCATTTTGAACCTAATGATATATCCGACGCCTTTCTCGTAATTATTGCAACAAATAATCCCCAAGTGAACGAATTGGTTCTTCAATATGCACAAAAAAATACTTTAATCAATGATGCTACAAACGCTTCCAATGGGAATGTTCATTTTCCCACGATCATGAAAAGAGGCCGATTAACAATAAGTGTTGCAACAAACGGCGCTAGCCCCATGCTGACAAAGAAAATTAAACAGCAATTGGAAGCCACTTTCCCGAAAAATTATGGAGAATATGTTGATTTTCTATATGAATGTCGGGAACTTTTGAAAAACTCTCCACTGCCAAAAGAAGAGCAGCAAAAACTGTTAAAACAACTATTGGATGATGATTTTCACAGTAAAACAAATCAACAACAATTTTTAAGTTGGTTAAAAAATCTTCAAAATAATGAAAAGGGTCAAGGTGATCTTAATTAGGAACCTTGACCTTAAAAATTCCTTACTATAAAAAAATTAATACAAATGACCAAATAAACATATATTTTCTAAAAAGTTCAAATATTTCTCTGAATTAGTGACATATTTTACAAAAAGCTACCTTCATGAATTTGTTGTCGCGCACTGAATACGTACGGACTCATTTCTCAAAAAACAAGCCGCTCCATCATCAATTTTCTGTTGAACTGAATAGGTATTCATGTATAATAGAGGGAAAATAATATTATTTGAAAGAGTGGAAGCCATGTTACTTTTCTATTATCAGCAAGCGTTTTCAATAAAGTTGTGCCTTTTCTATTAATCGAACAAATAATGACTATACAAAAAAGAAGGTGAAATGTAATGGACAAGATACAGCAAATGTTGTTGGAAGATAGTAAAAAAATAAATTTAATCATGTATACTACTTTTTCAGTTTCATTAGTTTTGGCTTTTTTGAAATCAATCGCACTAAAACAAGGCCCCGTAATTATAATATATTCTACTCAATTAATCTGTTTTGCTGTTTTATATATTGTTTGTGAAAAAATAGTTAAGAAACATTTTCTATTTCCTTATTTAAGTGTTGTTTTGATTGGCATCTTTACATTTATAGGTATTGCGGTTACCGGCGGCGGAATTAATATTATTCTAATCACATTCTTTTTAGCCATTTTTTCGACGATTAGTTCCTGTAAAAAATCGTTTATCCTTGGCTATTCCATAGGATTGTCGATCATGTTAACAATCTTTTTTGTCGGTACAAAAGAAACAGCCGTAATTAAAGAAAACTTTGTTACTATTCTCATACTCTATCTTTTATCAGGACTTTTACTTTATGTACTAATCCACATGAACGCCAGACAGCAATCCGTGATTCGGGAATTGTTGCGGCAGTCAGAAAAACATGGTGAGGAACAAAAGAAACAAAAAGAACGCATTCAAGCCAATATAAATAATATTTTAAAAGAAATGGCCAATGCAAATGAACGGATTCAGAGCAATCAATTGGCTCAAAATGAATTTACTAACAGTTTACAAGAGTTAACAATTGGCAGTCAACAGCAAACCGATCAAATTGCAATGATTTCAAGTCATACGAAGGAAAATCTCGAGGTCATGCTAAAGCTGGAAAATATGATGGAAGAACTTTCAACTGAGGCGGATAAAACAGACGAAATCACGTCTCTCGGTGAAAAAAGAGTTTTCATGTTTAAACAAGATGTAATGGAGATTCGAGCATTTATGAACGACTTAAACCAAACATTACTGGATTTAACAAAGAACATTCAGGAAACCAATACATATTCAAATAAAATTAAAGAAATTTCCGAGCAGACAAATTTATTGGCTTTAAATGCCTCCATTGAAGCGGCACGAGCAGGTGAGGCCGGCAAAGGATTCTCGGTTGTTGCCGAAGAAATTCGCAAACTGGCAGAGTCGACAAAAGATACGGTCAATAATATTACCAAAAATCTGCAAAACGTGAATACGAGCAACGAAACGACATTGAAAAAAATGCAAGCCAGTGAACAAAAGATTACCCACTTGGCAGATTCGATGGAAGATATTGTCGTTTACTTTCAACAGTTGAAAGAAGTATTTCAAAAATTAAACACTGATTTACTGCATTCAAAAGAAATGACTAATGAAGTCGTGAAAAAAAGTAAAAGTATAGAAACATATACATCCCAGTTTGCGGGAATTCTTGAAGAAGCGAGTGCCAATCTGGAAGAAATGACTGCTTCAATTGAAACATTGACGAATGACAATAAAGACATCGCAAATTCAATGAATAGAACAACAATCAGTGCAAAAGAGCTACTAGCTGAATAAAAAAATTGGAAGGGCAAATCGAGGATAATTGGAATTTCTTCTAAAGACGTGAAAAATTGAATTTGGAAGGCCGCCGAGTTTTTACGGCCTATTTCCAAAGAAAATCGAATCGGAAAGGGTGCCTGAATTCACTAACTGCTTTTTTCCTAAGCAAAGAGAGTCGGTTCACTAACGCCTCTTTTCCATTAGTCAGTAAAAAAATTATGATGTTCAAAAAGTTCGGGGGATGGTTGGCAAATTTCTTCTCGGATTCTCCTTGCACTTATCCCCTTTTTTGAACACGCAAGTATTATTTGGAAGAGGGCAACAACTTAATATAGAATTCTGAAAAACCAAATTGATTGATTGCGAACAAAATACACACTTATATCAGATCCATCTGGAAAAGAGCGACAATTAACAAAAAAATTAATAATAAGACGACATCAAAAGTTGTTGGGATGATTAACGTTCGGATTCCTTGGAAGATCGTAAACGGGATAATCAATTGCTTTCCAACTTCCCTGATTGTTCGAGCCCATGATGGCAGTAAATATGGATTGTATTTTCTACGCATGAAACCCCTCCTTTATAACGGTTGTCTACCCAAAAGGAAACAAGACCGCAACCGGACATGAAACGTCTGCAAAAAGTGTTTCTTTAATTCATTCTATGTGAATATAACGGGAAGTTGTTCATATTTTTTTGAGTGAATTTTAAAAAGTGGAAAGAATGTTCTTTGTGAAAAATCTGCCTCGGGTGTTGTTCACCACATTCCAACTAACATAAGCATTCTGGACTTGCGTGTCGAATACCGGAATATGGGTTTCAAAATCATTTCGTATAATTTTTCCTAAAACCGGTAGAAAAAGAATTGTATATAAATCATTTAGTATAATTTTTCCTCAAATGGCCGATAATGATTGACGAAATGTCCGTTATTTTTATAGAATAAGTATAAATAAACGAAATGCGTTGAACGGGAAGAGTACAATAGTTTGGCTTTTCAGAGAGAGAACGGTGGTGCGAGTTCTTAAGTGAAACTGTTGGAAGGTCGCCCGGGAGCAGCTTTTGTGAATCTAAAGAGTAGCAAAAGCCGGGAAATCCGTTACCTGGTTGAGTGCCAAATGCATGCTTCTTATGCATTTGTGAATAAAGGTGGTACCGCGAATCAACTCCATTCGTCCTTTAACGAGTGGGGTTTTTTAATTGTCAGGATTTGCAAAAAATTAAATTAAAATGGAGGCATTTAAATGAGTGAACAAACATTCTCGATGCCCACAAAATACGATCCAAATTCAATAGAAAAAGGTCGCTATGAATGGTGGGTAAAGAACAAATTTTTTGAAGCAGAAGATGATGAAACCAAACAACCATACTCCATCGTGATTCCGCCGCCAAATGTGACCGGCAAACTTCACCTTGGGCATGCCTGGGATACAACATTACAAGATATTATTACCCGGATGAAACGAATGCAAGGCTACGATGTATTGTGGCTGCCGGGAATGGATCATGCCGGAATCGCAACGCAGGCAAAAGTCGAACAAAAACTGCGTGCGGAAGGGAAATCCCGCTATGATCTAGGCCGAGAAAAGTTTTTGGAAGAAACATGGAAATGGAAAGAAGAATATGCACAAACAATTCGTCACCAGTGGGCAAAATTAGGGCTTGGTCTCGATTATAGCCGGGAACGATTTACACTGGATGAAGGTCTTTCCAAAGCGGTTCGTGAAGTTTTTGTTTCTCTTTATAAAAAAGGTCTCATCTACCGCGGAGAATATATTATCAACTGGGATCCGGTTACGAAAACGGCCCTTTCCGATATTGAAGTTATTTACAAAGATATACAAGGCGCTTTCTATCATTTGCGGTATCCGTTAAAAGACGGTTCCGGCTATATTGAAATTGCAACAACGCGTCCGGAAACGATGCTCGGGGATACGGCCGTTGCGGTTCACCCGGAAGACGAGCGCTATAAACATTTAATTGGCAAAACAATCGTGCTTCCAATCGTCGGTCGCGAAATCCCAATTATTGCCGACGAATATGTCGATATGGAATTCGGCTCCGGTGCGGTAAAAATCACCCCGGCCCATGATCCGAACGACTTTGAAGTAGGAAATCGCCATAACTTGGAACGGATTCTTGTTATGAATGAAGACGGTACAATGAATGAAAAAGCCGGAAAATATAAAGGCATGGATCGTTTTGAATGCCGCAAACAAATTGTCAAAGACTTACAAGAACAAGGTGTCCTTATCAAAATCGAGGAAATGGTTCACTCCGTCGGTCACTCGGAACGGAGCGGGGCTGTTGTTGAACCATATCTTTCGACCCAATGGTTTGTCAAAATGAAACCATTGGCTGAAGCTGCAATTAAGCTGCAAAAAACGGAAGGAAAAGTGCATTTTGTTCCGGAACGATTTGAAAAAACCTATCTTCATTGGATGGAAAATATTCGTGACTGGTGTATTTCGCGACAACTTTGGTGGGGTCATCGGATTCCTGCTTGGTATCATAAGGAAACCGGAGAAGTATATGTTGGTCATGAAGCCCCGCAAGACGCTGAAAATTGGGAGCAAGACCCGGATGTCCTTGACACTTGGTTCAGCTCGGCATTATGGCCATTTTCAACTATGGGCTGGCCGGATAAGGAAGCAGCTGATTTGAAACGCTATTACCCGACCGATGCGCTTGTCACCGGTTATGATATTATTTTCTTCTGGGTATCCCGGATGATTTTCCAAGGGCTTGAATTTACCGGGAAGCGCCCGTTCAAAGATGTTTTAATTCACGGTTTAGTTCGCGATGCAGAAGGTCGGAAAATGAGTAAATCGCTTGGGAACGGTGTCGACCCGATGGATGTTATCGATCAATATGGTGCCGACTCCTTACGTTATTTTCTGGCAACCGGATCATCACCGGGACAAGATTTACGTTACAGTACGGAAAAGGTTGAATCCGTTTGGAATTTTGCCAATAAAATTTGGAATGCATCCCGGTTCGCTTTGATGAATATGGGCGGACTCACATATGAAGACATTGATTTAAACGGAAAAAAATCTGTTGCGGATGAGTGGATTTTAACCCGACTCAACGAAACGATTGAAACAGTTACCAATCTGGCTGAAAAATATGAATTCGGTGAAGTTGGCCGGGCTTTATACAACTTCATTTGGGATGATTTTTGTGATTGGTATATTGAAATGGCAAAACTTCCATTGTACGGTGAGGATGAAACAGCAAAGAAGACAACTCGCTCCGTTTTAGCCTATGTTTTAGACCAAACGATGCGGTTACTTCATCCATTCATGCCGTTTATTACCGAGGAAATTTGGCAAAATCTCCCACATGAAGGGGAGTCGATTACGGTTGCGGAATGGCCAAAGGTACGACCGGAATTGTCGAACCAAGAAGCAAGCGAACAAATGAAATTACTCGTTGAAATCATCCGTTCTGTCCGTAATATTCGGGCCGAAGTGAATACGCCAATGAGCAAAAAAATCGCCATGATCATTAATGCCCATGATGAAAAAATCTTGGACACTTTAGAAACAAATAAAGCCTATCTTGAACGTTTCTGTAATCCGGAAATGTTGACAATTGGTGTAGGTGCACTAGCCCCTGAAAAAGCAATGACTGCCGTAGTATCCGGAGCGGAAATCTACTTGCCGCTTCAAGGACTCATCAATATCGAAGAAGAAATTACCCGCCTTGAAAAAGAACTTGAGAAACTAAATAAAGAAGTGGAGCGGGTACAGAAAAAACTTGCCAACGAAAAATTTGTTGCTAAAGCACCTGCGCAAGTGGTTGAAGAAGAACGTGCGAAAGAAAAAGACTACTTAGAAAAACGAGCAACCGTCCAAGAACGACTGGAAGAGTTAAAACGGATGAAATAGGTAATAGAAAAAGCTATCACTTATGGGATCACATCATTTTTCACATGTGACATACCCATATGTGATAGTTTTTTCGTTTCAGGCTTTACTATTAGGTAGTAATTGAATTTGTGATGATAAGCTGTATAAGATGATTTAAACCGACGTAACTGATATCAATATAGACTGAACTTATAGAATCTAATCACACTCTACCCTCACAAATAAAATCTTCCTGTGGCAGAATAACCCAGAGATAAATGTCTAATTACTCTTCCAAATAAGTTCGCCATTATCCAAAAAAATATTACTAGTCTACTAGTATAAGCAACTGCGTCAATAATACAGTTCCAAGCTTCGACATCTGTTTCATTATCTGACATCTCTTGAATTATTGTTATACCATTTTCCTCATTATCTAATAATTCATAAAGGATATCCCCTATATTTTCTTCACTATTTAGCATACACCTGAAGGATTCAATTGATGTAGTTTTAATGTTCCTGAAACATCTTCTGGTTTTATACCTGTCTTTATTACCGCTGAATCAAATTCATTCAGAACTATTTCTTCTGCATGCCTAGTGAACAATGGGTTATTCCTGGAGCTTTAATATTCCTGTCAGGTATTACTTCATCTAAATCAGGTAATCCAGCTTCTTTACGTACTTTTGGTTCCTCCTTCAAAAGTCAAATTTTCCAATCCTTTTCCATCAGTCTTACCAACTGCAACTGTTTCAGTTTCTGGAACATTCCATTTTTTCTATTGTACATCTATATCAGTTTTACCAATATCAATCTTACTTTTATTACCCGTACTCTTTACCGGTGGAAGTAATGAAAGAGCCAAAAAACCTCCCGCAAGTAGACGGTCACCAAAAGAAAGCTTCTCACCGGTAACCGGATCATATTCACTGAATACCCGTTGTACGTCGTTCCATCCGACGGGTTCCAGTAAAAGGCCGTAGTTCACCAACTACGTAGCCTATAATCTCGAAGTTCTTCCTATGTACATATACTTAATCTTAAAATTTATCACAATGCCGAATTCGCATTTCTGCTGGAATTTTATACAATCTGGTATAATAAAAAAAGAAGTTTCTATAAATGGCAAAAAGCCAATCGAAGGACCGTTCAATCCAAAAACTAGTAAAATTAGTCTGGAAGGAAAATAGACAAAATAACAGAAAGATTGACACGGTTGTTTTGACTGGAATAGGAATTGGAAACATCATGCAAATCCTTCAATCCATGTACATCTTATTCCTTACAGCGGGAATGCATAAATAAAATTGTTACAACAAGGGAGTGGAAATCAATGTTTCAAACAAGTGAAGAAGTTATCAATTGGATTAATCGTCAACTGAATCAAGGAATAAAACCAGGACTGGAGCGGATGCAGAGGTTAATGGAAAAACTGGATCATCCGGAGCGAACTGTACGGGCGATACATATAGGCGGAACAAACGGAAAGGGGTCAACCGTTTCATTCCTTCGTTCCATTTTACAAACGGCGGGTTATGAAGTAGGGACATATACATCCCCTTATATTGAATCTTTTTTGGAGCGGATTAGTATTAATGGCCAACCTATCCCGGAAGCTGATTTGATAAAAGCAGCAAACGCCATTAAACCGCTAGCTGATGAATTAGCCCAAACAGAGCTTGGCTATCCGTCAGAATTTGAACTGCTTACCGCTATTGCAATTTATTATTTTGGTAAATTACATAAAGTTGATATAACAATCATTGAAGTCGGACTAGGCGGGCGAAAAGATGCCACAAATATTATTCATCCGTTTCTTTCTATCATCACCAATATTGGCTATGATCATATGAATATCCTTGGCAATACACTGACTGAAATTGCCAAAGAAAAAGCAGGAATTATAAAAAACGGTGCCCCGGTCATCACCGCAGTAACTGATCCAGAGCTCCTTCATATTTTTGAAGATACGGCAAAAGTGAAACGGACCACCGTATATCAACTGGGACGTGAATTTACATATAAAGATCTTGGCACAACGGAAACCGGTGAGCAATTTTCGGTAAAAACGCCTTACCAAACATATACTGAACTTTCCATTTCGATGTTAGGGAAGCACCAAATTGAAAATGCGACATTGGCTGTAATGGCAGCAGAATATTTAAAACAATTTTACGCATTGTATATCGAAAACGAACATCTTCAAACCGGATTACAAACGGCATTTTGGCCGGGAAGATTTGAAATACGTGGACAAGTGATTCTTGATGGTGCTCACAATCGGGAAGGAATCGAATCATTAGTTGCAACTTTACAGCGTCATTTTTCGGATAAAAAAATTCATGTGTTATTTTCTGCACTGAGAGACAAACCTTTGAAAAAAATGATTCACGTACTAGATGAACAAAACTATCATTTGTACTTTACTGAATTTGACCATCATCGAGCAACAAAGGCGGAGAACTTATATGATCTCTCAAATGCTTCTCAAAAAGAAATTGTATTGGATTGGCCAAAATTTATAAAAGAAAAACAATTGCAAGCTGATGAACTCCTTGTCATTTGCGGCTCTCTTTATTTCATCAAAGAAGTAAAGAAGGTATTTTAAGAAAAGCGATCAGTATTCGGAGCCAGACACAGTTCTTTTTTTACATTAAAAATGATTGAGGGGTATCGTTGCCCCTCTTCTATTGGTCGTTGGTCCGATCATAACGAAGAAGATTTCACGAGCGAATAATCCAGTGCAACGGCAAGGCCACTGTACAGCAAAAGTGAACCGCCTAAAACCAGATATCGTGTTTGACGATTAACCTTTTGGAATTTTCAATAGTATCGCAACGACAAGCAGTCACTTGTTTGCTAAAATGTTCATAAATTTTACTTTAAATAAAATATTTTTTTATTATAATAATAGGTAAAAATGCCCATGCCAAAAGGGGGGGGGATAGAATGGTTTTAGATAGAAGAACTCAAATTTTTATATGGGTTGCTTGGTTTGCCGTTTTCCCGATAGGATTATGGACCGCATATAAAATTTCACCCCCTACGCACTTCTATCATCATTTTGATTTTTTAGTCACGACCGGTCTTTCCTGCATCGTAGCTTTGATACCGATCGTCGTAAATCAAATTCCTTTTTCAGTTACACAATGGTTAACTTTGTTTGTTTTTCTAAAGTACGGATTATTTGCTGAAGTAATATTGGCTCAAATTATTACCTTTATCGTCTTGTTAAGATTACGTTTACCAAAAGAAAAGCGGTATAACTTTCCTCTGAATTCTATCATGTTTATGATCGTATCTTTGGTAAGCGGTGCTATCTTTTACATTTTCGGTGGAGAGCATGTTCAAGCAGGAAATTTAACGATAAATTTTGTCGTGCTGGCAGGGCTATATATGGCTTCTTATTTCATAATCAATCAAATCCTTTTCACCGGTGCATTTTCTTTTTTGTATAAAACAAGGAAACCATTAATAACAAAAGCATTTCTTTGGGAAGGGCTTATACATCTAATCGCCTTTCCGGTAGGTATTACTTTGTTCTTTTTATATGATTTAGTCGGTGTGTCAAGTTTTCTGCTGGTAGGTGCCCCGATCATTAGTACACAACTAATTTTGTTAAAATATAATACGAGTAAGGAAATTAATCAATATTTACAAAAGGCCGTTGAAACTGGTCATCGTTTGACCGAACGGCTAAAGTTTGAAGAAGTATTGAACACATTTATCGACCATCTATTAAATATGTTTCCTGCTGATTATTTGTACATTTTCGACGATATGAATGATGACCGTTTACAAGCAGTTCGATGTTATGAAAACGGAAAATTTATAACGCGAAAATTTTCTCCAATAAAAAAAGGCGTGGGTATCATCGGACAAGTATGGGCGACCGGACAGTTCGCATTTTATCGGGATAAACAACAGTGGAAAAACATCAACACCGAGGGAATTCCCGATGAGATGGAGAGTGTGCTTGTTGTCCCAATCATAAAAAATAATGCTGTTTCAGGAGTACTCTTCCTTGGAACGCAAATTAAGGTAGAATATCAAAAATACCACTTAATGATTCTCGATATTCTTTGTTCATATTTGGCAGTGGCACTGGAAAATGCACGACATTATGAACAAACGAAAAAGGAAAGTGAGCGAGATCCGTTAACCAAACTATATAATGCCAGAGTGTGCAGAAGGAAATTACGAGATGGATTCAACCGTTTGCATACCGGCAAAATTAAATGTATTTCTTTATTGATGCTCGATATTGATTATTTCAAATCAATCAATGATCAGTATGGACACCAAAGCGGGAATGAAATCCTTATTCAAATGAGTGATCTTCTCAGGGAAATTGTTGGAAATCGAGGGACGCTCACTCGCTATGGCGGTGAAGAGTTTATTATAATTTTACCGGATGTTAAAAAAGAAGAAGCCATTCAAATGGGTGAATCGATTCGTCAAACGATTGAAAACTTTTCTTTTTATATGCACGATAATTTAGCAGATGAACGAAAAACAATATCGACAAAAATTACAGTAAGTATTGGCGTCGCTTCAGCCCCGGCGGATACCGATAACGCCATCAGCTTAATTCGTTATGCCGACCGAGCCCTCTATCTTGGAGCAAAAAGAGTAGGGAGGAATAAAGTGGCGGAGTATGTGGGGTGAGGTGAAACAAAATTATTCCTATTTTAAAAAATGGGAACGTGTAAATAGTGAGACAAAAGATTTAAGTAAAACGGATATTGTTGCTATTTATAAAAAGATGAGACTGGCAAGCTTTTGTGAAAAGTTATGCAATTAAAGTGAGCTATTGGTACATATGGATTAAGTTGTATCTATTGCATAATCTTTTTAGAAAAAATCCATTGCAGCTTCGAAAAAAAACAGGAGCTGTAGAGCTGTAGTAGAAGGTAGAGGTATAAAATTTGTGACCATGTAAAAAAACTTATCAAAATTTGCGTCGCTCTTAACTACCGGAACGCTCCTGCTTACATATGAAGTATTCATAAAGATTAGCAAGACGACTTACCTAATATTTTTATTTCATAAACCGGGAATGAATAAATGAAATCCACTAATGTTATGAAAGCATAGTGGATTTTATTATTAATAAAGTAAAATATCCTTATTCTAATTTTCTTTCTGTTATTTGAGGTGGATCGACGCTTATCACCATAGGTTCCCTTGATTTTAAATCGGCATATGTGTTCATAATGTTTGGATCATAAATGATTTGAAGGCGAGATTTTTCTGGTGGCAGCTTCAGTTGATTAGCCTGTCCTTCATAATAGTCGTCATCTACTTCTTTTGAACCACTAAATGAAGATTTACTTGCTTTACCACGAATGGCATTTAAAACAATTCGTCGAGCAGAAACACCGCCTTCAATTTTAATATTCGACCCGACTCCGAACATCTCCAGTGCTTTTTCCGAATAGAAGAAACCTTTTATATTACTGGGATTGTCTTGGTAGAGACTATTATTCCTTATTTTAATATCTCCCCCCGCAAAAATAATTAAAGAGCCTGTGTTGTTTAACCCATTAATTACTGAGTACTCAATTGTTACATCTCCCTTTACATACATAATCGTATTAAATTGGCCATTAACACCTTCAATCGTCACATTTCCTTCAACAAATATGGGACCATCTAATTTTATTTTTTCAAAATTATTTGGATATTCCCTCTCACTATATTCTGATATGTCAGTATTTCCAATGATTAAATTACCTCCTATATAAGCACCATTTTCAAATTTCGTTTCTTTAAAGTTTGATTTTGAGCCACGAATATATAGACTTCTTTTTGTTGCAAAATTTCCGAAGTAATTGTTACCTGTAAACTCAAAATCTTCATTTGTTGAAGGATTTTTACAATTATTTTTTTCACAATATTGAGGGTAAACCTTTTTGTTTTGATAAGATAAGTCTTGATTAAAAGATTTTTTATAACCACCATCTAAAGTTTGAGCATATATGACACTAGGACCCTCTGGGAAATAAAAAACATTTTTTTGGTTTTCAATCTGAATATCATCCCTTATTGGTTCTCTTTGTGTAATGACCGGTAGTGTCCCGAAAAAAGCTTTTGAAAGGTCACCGGTTGTATTTACGTATTTACTGTCAGTTGTTTTTTCAACATATTTACATTTTGGCCAAAACCAAGGTCCGGTACAAACCCAATCTTTATCAGTAGTTCCTTGATTAAAATTGGTTGTTTCAATATGTTTATCGTAATCAGGATTATGGTCAAAAGTATATACATTACCTTTCAAAACAATATGAGATGCTTTTTGTCCCTCAACAGGGGAAGCAGTTGGCAATACTGATGGAATCCACTGTTGACCTCCTAAATATGCATAGCCCCTGTCAGTAGTAATTATATTTCCATCAACTTTGAAATCGCCTTTAATCGATACACCTCCATGTAAGAACAAGTTACCTTCCCCTCTAACACAATATTTGCTATTTGTATTACATTTCTTAGAAAGCTCATCTGATTTATATGCACCAACTGTATATTTCAAAGTGTCAAGTGTCGACTGTGCTCCAAATACGACTTTTGTTGTTGTTGATTTTTTCCTTCCGTCAGCTATTCCGGTACTGACGATGGTTGCACGCTTTTTTAGTGGATTATCCTTAACTGAATCAATATTAGTTATTTTCGCCTCATAAGAACCCGTTTCTCCTGTATTTATCGCAACACCAGATTTGTATTTATTAAGAGTAGTTTCTAATATTGACTTAAATTGATCTTGCGTAAGCCCGTTTTCGCCAAGTTCTTTCTTCAAGTCCTTGTTAATTTGATTCGTCAAATGGTCAAGGCCCATCATTGCCAATTCTTGTGCTTGGATATTGTGTTCACTTGTTTGATTTCGCTTCGATCCTGTCAACGTTGCTGTTAATAGCGCCATGGCGAGTACAGTAAAAAGGATGAAGACAAACATCGTTAATAGAAGGGAGTAGCCTTTTTCATTATTTGTTAATCGCATTTTGGTTAACCTCCTTTCGATCATCAAGAATGTTAAATATACTTGTCAACTCCAGTTTACGTTTTGTGTCTTTTGTCTGTAGAACAAGTGCAACCATATACTCAGACTCACTTGTTGCTATTATTTTCGATTCATTAGATAACTCTACATTCGAATCTAGTGGTTCTAACTCTTTATTTATTAAAACGACTTTGCCATCTTTAAATCCTAATTGTTTTTCCTCGGTCCCTTTTTTGATTGTAATATAGGATAAATTATTCGTTTCATTGGGGAGTTGTTTTATATCAATGTCACTCACCTTTAAAGTAAAAAACTCATCTATAAAATTAGCCATAATATAATCAGCTTCATCTCTCAATTTTGTTTCTTCCATTGTTCTTTCGTAGGAGCGAATCCCATTAAATAATACAGAATATATAACGATTCCTATAAATGACAAAATCGTAAGCGCCGCTAAAAGTTCGACTAATGTTAACCCTTTATTTGAGTGGATGAATTTATTCTGCATAATTAACATATCCTTCCACTTTCGACATAATCGGTGTATTTGAATCGAGTAGTTTTGTCTCGACTAATACATGAACAAGGCTTAAATCTTTTTGATCGTTGTCACGGCTTGGTTTAATTCTAACTTCATAGTCCTTATCATTAATGATTTGAGATATTTTTATTGAGCCGTCATCCTCAATTTGAAATCCTTCTGCAGGGGTAATGCCGGTTTCGGTTAACACAAAATAATAAGATGGATTTCCTTTTACACTTTCCAACGTTGCTTTTGCCAAATGAACCGCAACAAGTTTTTCATTGTTTCGATTTGCTGTATTATTTGTAAATAAGAAAATACTTGAGAAAGTTAAAATAATGATTGATAGAATCGTAATTGACACGATGACTTCCACTAAAGTAAATCCTTGTTTATTGGAAAAACGTTTCCCCACAGGGACAACCTCCCCGAAATAATTTTGTTTGTAATTTGTATCAATTTTTACTCCATTCTTTTATAGTAAAATTGTATTAGTATCTGTTATAGTTCTATTTTCCCAAAAAGTGTTGCAGTTTGCTATCGAAAACATTAAAATTAAGTTAAATTCAAATTATATGTTCAAGTTTTTGCCAAATTTACCAATTTATTTATATTAATTATTAGGTTAAAATAATATTAGACAATGATTGTACTATTTATATAATACCTAAATTAGGAAAAATAGACTACTAAAATATGACAATATACTCATAAATTTCAAAAATTCAGGGCAAATTAGTCCTTTTTGCGAATATAACGAATAGAAAAACTAAATTTTTATCTGAATTAACCATATAACATGACATTTGTCTGATATAGGTAAAAAGAACTTTGTGTATCAATGAACTGTTATACATGACATTTGGCATATAAATTTTAAATATTCAGGGTAAGGTGGTTTCGTAATGGCTATGGTGAAAAAGACAAAGGGACTTTACGTTTTGCTTATCGGTATTTTTATTTTTCCATTTGGTTTTTATGAAGTCGGTTCAAATCATTTTGCTTATGCAGCCACCACATTCCCGAAAGGATCATCCATCGGCGGAATTGATGTGGGAGAAAAAACGGAAGATGAGGCGGTTTCCTTATTATTGTCAGCAATTGAACGTTGGAAAAATGAAGGAGATTTTATCGTCCAGACGGCGAATGATTCCGTAGTCATCCCATATAAGAATATCAAATTTGATGTAAAAGACTCTGTAAAGGAAATGACAAATCAAATTGATAAGCCATGGTACGCCTTTTTTACGAAGTCTGAACCGCAACAATTGCCACTTACTGTGAGTGTTGATGTTACTGATGAACTGCTTGATAAATTTGGAAACTCGATCGATGTTAAAAAAACCGTTCAATTAATAGAAAACACGATTTCTTATCTTGGCCAGCATAAAATAACGGCAGTTTCTTCCAATCAGAACGATGCGGAAGTAGCAATTGCGGAAACTTCTTGGGAAATACCGAGTGATTATCTGTTTATGGATGAACTGCTTGAGGAATTAAACAGGATTTCCATTCCTGCTAATTCATCTTTTTCTTATCTTGAATCGATTGCCGACAAGGTAAGTTACTATAGTGAAGCGGAAGGAAATTTTGTCGTATCTATGCTATATGCCCTTCTTTTACAAACAAATGTAGAATTTGTTGAACGACATTCACAAGGAATCATTCCAAGCTATTCAGAGCCGGGGATTGAGGCAAAGGTAAGCAAAAACGAAAAAAAGGATTTCATTGTGTATAACCTGGGGCCGAATGAGATTCGCGTGACAGCAGAACAAACGGGAAATGTGTTGAAAATGGGTTTACGGTCCAAAAAGCCGGAGAATACATATCGCTACAGTATTGAAAATAGTCTTGATGTTAATTATCGAACAATCAACCGATATAACAAAAATTTGCAACCGGGTCACAGGCAGGTGCTGCAACCGGGACAGAAAGGGAAACGGGTCGAAGTATATCGAATTACTGTTTCTTCAACCGGAGAAAAGATTGATAAAGAGTTGATCAGCAAAGATTTTTATTTACCAACACCGGAAATTTTGCTTCTCGCACCTGCTGTTGAGGAAACCGGTGATGGTACGGAAACCGGCGAGAACGCGGGGACGGGTGAAGCAAGTACGCCTACTGAAGACGGGACAGTCCCGACTGACCAAACAACGAACACAACAACCGGCCCGGGAAATACAATGAATGCTACTGATAGCAATGACGCTAATCCTGCGGCAACAACAGATGATTCAATCTATGAACAACCAAATGTTGTAAAATAGATGGAAAATTTTAGCCGGCACTGAGTTTGTCCCGAATCTACATAGCTTCGGATTCCTACACGAAAGGGTTGTGGGCTTGATGTACTTAAAGTAATCGTTTCAAAAAGTTTTCCATAACAGGAGGTGGACCCGTTGGCAAGAAAAAGATTAGGTGATTTACTTGTTGAATCCGGATTAATTTCAGAGGAGCAATTAAACAGTACCCTTAGAAGAAAATCGGCAGACGAAAAATTAGGGGATGCCTTACTTCGGGAAGGATATATTACCGAACAGCAATTGATTGAAGTTTTAGAGTTCCAACTTGGGATTCCTCATATCAATATTTTTCAATATCCGATTGATCCGGATGTAATTCAACTGGTCCCGAAAGAACTGGCCAAAAGACATTATGCGATGCCGATTCGTCGTGACAAAAATAAATTATTAGTGGCGATGGCAGACCCGATGGACTATTTTGCCATTGAAGAACTGCGGATGGCGACCGGTTATCATATTGAACCGGCGATTGCGACAAAAGATGAATTATTTCGGACCATAACAAAATATTACGACCTGCAGGAATCAATGGAAGAAGTCATGGGAGAAATTGCAACAAGTGAAACATTGGATGAAACAAGAGTGGCCGATGATGATTCACCGGTTGTTCGTCTCGTCAACCAAATCATTGACAATGCTCTCGTGCAACGAGCAAGCGATATCCATTTTGACCCGCAGGAAACTGAATTGCGCGTCCGTTATCGGGTTGACGGGATTTTACGAACAGAACGATCTTTGCCAAAACATATGCAAAACGTCATTGTTGCCCGGATTAAAATTATGGCGAATTTAAATATTACGGAAACTCGCTTGCCTCAAGATGGTCGAATTAAAACAACAATCAATTTTAAACCGGTCGATATTCGTGTTTCGAGTTTGCCCACCATTTACGGGGAAAAGATCGTAATGCGGTTACTCGACTTATCCAATACCTTGAATCGGATTGATAAAATCGGATTTTCAGAAACAAATTTGGAAAAATTCACGGATATGCTGAAACGACCGAATGGAATCATTTTAATTACCGGTCCGACCGGTTCGGGAAAATCATCAACTTTATATGCAACATTGAACGAGTTAAATTCCGATGATGTCAACATTATTACGGTAGAGGATCCGGTTGAATACCAGATGGAAGGTGTCAACCAAATTCAAGTCAATGAAAATATTGGTCTTACTTTTGCAAATGGTTTGCGGTCGATTTTACGACAAGACCCGGATATTGTGATGATTGGAGAAATTCGTGATACCGAAACGGCTGAAGTTGCTACCCGTGCATCATTGACCGGGCACTTAGTATTAAGCACGCTTCATACAAATAGTTCAATTGAAGCTCTTTCTCGCCTGGTCGATATGGGGATTGAACCGTTTTTAATTTCTTCTTCCATACTGGGGGTCGTCGCACAGCGTCTTGTTCGTCGTGTTTGTCGGGATTGCGGACAAACCGTTCCTGCGACGGAGCGGGAACAACAAATTTTTTCCGGTCGCGGGTTAACCATCGAAACAGTTCGGCGGGGTCGCGGTTGTCCAAGCTGCAATATGACCGGTTATCGCGGGCGAATGGCGATTCATGAAGTATTGCCGATTGATGAAACGATTCGACGCTTGATTTTAAATACAGCATCGACCACGGAAATTCGTGACTATGTCCGGAAAAAAGGAATGGAATTTTTAATTGATGACGGGTTGAAGAAAGTAAAAGAAGGAGTAACAACGACGGAAGAAATTTTACGGGTAGCTGTATTGGAATAGGGGGGGATGACAATGACAACAAACATAAGAGCATTATTGGAAAAAGCGTACGAAGAACAGGCATCAGACCTTCATATCATTGTGAATTCCCCGCCGATTTTGCGCATAGACGGAGAATTACGTCCGGCAGGCGGTTACCCGTTATCGCGGGTTGATACCGAAAATATGGCGAGAGACCTTATTCCGGAGTCGCTCTGGGACCATTTTATTGAACAGGGTGAAGTCGACTTTAACTATGAATTGGAAGGAAAGTCCCGGTTTAGGCTTAACGCATATCATCAAAGAAATAGTATTAGTATCGCAATTAGGACGATTCCGGCAACGATTCCGACAATTGCCGATTTAAACTTGCCAAAAATATTGGAAAGCTTAATGGACAAGCCACAAGGTTTAATATTAGTTACCGGTCCGACCGGTTCCGGGAAATCGACAACACTTGCAGCAATGATTAACTATATTAACCGTAATTTTGCCAAACACATTATTACATTGGAAGACCCGATTGAATATGTGCATCAACATATCAAATCAATTATTAATCAGCGGGAAGTCGGCACAGATACGAAAAGTTTTGCCAATGGGCTTCGGGCGTCACTGCGGCAAGATCCCGATATTATTCTTGTCGGGGAAATGCGAGATTTGGAGACGATATCGACGGCCATAACTGCTGCAGAAACCGGGCATTTAGTACTCGCAACATTACATACGTCCAGTGCCGCCCAAACGATTGACCGGATTATTGATGTATTTCCGCCTCATCAACAGCGACAGATTCGACTGCAAGTATCCAATGTGTTACAGGGGATTATTTCCCAGCGGTTGTTTCCGGTTCGCGAAGGTGGCGGTCGGGTGGCTGCAACGGAAATTTTAATTAATACACCGTCTGTTGCTAACTTAATTCGTAATGAAAAAATTCATCAAATTCAAAACGTCTTACAAACGAGCCGAGCCCAAGGGATGCATACGCTTGAGATGTCGATTCAAAGTTTAGTAAAGAACGGAACAATCAGTTATGAATTTGCCGCCCCATATTTAAATACAGGTGATACAAATGGCTATTTATAAATATATCGGTCGGTCAAAAGAAGGGAAATTGAAGCGGGGAACGGTTGATGCAATTAACAAAACACAGGCAATTAATAAATTGCGGGAACAAGGGATCAGCCCACGGGAATTAACGGAAGCAAAAGGTGTATTAAATAAGGAAATTACCATTGGACATCAAGTGAAACAACAGGATTTCGTCATTTATTGTCGCCAATTTGCTACATTGATTCGGGCGGGCGTTTCCATCGTGGATTCAACCAATATTTTAGCGAAACAAACCGAAAGCAAAGCATTGAAAAAAGTGTTGATGGCCATTGAGGAAGATATTCGTTCCGGGATTCCGTTTTCGGATGCAGCGGGAAAATATCCAAAAGTCTTTCCGCAAATTTTTGTTAATATGGTGCGTGCCGGGGAAGCAACCGGTAACTTGGATGAATCCTTGGATCGACTGGCTACTTATTTGGAAAAACAATATGACTTAAAGAAAAAAGTCCAGTCGACCATGGCTTATCCGATTACGTTAATCATTGTCATTATTGCTGTAGTTATCTTTTTAATGGTTACGATTATTCCAAATTTCACGGCTATGTTTTCCCAATTTGACGCAGAGCTGCCTGCAATTACAAAATTTATGCTCGGTGTCAGTAACGTCGTTCAAAAATTATGGTGGCTTGTGATTTTAATCGTTCTGGCAATAGGGTTTCTATTTGCTTTTATGATGAGACAAAATAAGGCTTTTCATTACGGCGTCCATGTTGCCATGTTAAAAGCACCCATTTTTGGGAAACTTTTGCAAAAATCAGCTATTGCCCGAATGTCGCGAACACTCGCATCGTTATTTTCCAGTTCCGTACCAATCTTGCAAGCGTTGACGATTGTTGAAAAAGTCGTGAATAACCCGGTCATCGGAAAAATTGTGTTAGAGGCACGGGACAGTTTGGAAAAAGGGAATAAGCTTTCCGAACCGTTGGAAAAAAGCTGGGTGATTCCACCGCTTGTTACGCAAATGGTGGCCATCGGTGAAGAAACCGGATCACTCGATTTTATGTTGGAGAAAATTGCCGATTTCTATGAAGCGGAAGTCGATCGCTCGGTCGATACATTGAAATCATTAATCGAACCGGTCATGATTATCCTTTTGGCCGTCGTCGTAGGAACCATTATTCTATCCATCATGGTCCCGATGTTTACGATTTATCAGCAAATTTAATAAGTTAGCAGTTTTTCATTGTTTTTAACACCTTTGTTTGTTGTGTAAAAATAATATTCCTTTTAGGGGGTGATTGCCGGACAAAAAGCGGGACGGAGAGTTATTTATCACGAATTATGAAAAAGAAAAAAAGGAGGAAAAAATGATGAGACAACATCTAAAACAAATGAAGAATGAAAAAGGGATGACGTTGGTTGAGGTTCTTGCTGTGTTAGTCATTTTGGCACTCATTGCAGCAATTGCAATTCCGATGATTGGAAACATGATTTCAAAATCACAAAAGAAGTCCGAACTTAATGAAGCATTAAATATTATTGCTGCGGCAAAATTAGCTGATGCAAATGGTGATGTTGCTGGTAGTGACGATAAATATACGAAAGACGAATTAGTTGATGGTGGTTATTTAGTTGATAGTGCAACAACTTTTACTAGTGTGGATAAAACTAATAAACAATGGATATTAAAAGGTTATACATTTAATAAGGCTACAGAAACTGAAAAAACCGATGGCGGTTACTCAGAAGCAAAAATAAAAGAAGCATTAAAAAAACTAAATGGTGGTAGCTGAAATTACATTCTAAATTATATTTTTCAAAGTATTATATTAAAAATTGATTTATAGAGAAGTTAGGAGGTCCACCCATGCTCAGTATATTTTCAAACAAAAAATCTATCAATTTCGTTATCGATGATTATGCCATTCGGATGGTAGATTATCCGGGGGGTGGTTTGACAAAAGTGAAAGACTTGAAAGAAAAAGCCATTCCCGAAGGCCTGCTTGAGCATGGGCGGATTCTTGATGAAATGGAGTTTTACGCATTTTTAAAGGATGTCGTCCAAGATTGGGGGATCAAGCATCGCAATGTCCGTTTTTATGTCCCGGATTCTCTTATGATTATGAAAAAGGTGGAATTTCCGGCTCAATTGAATGATGAAGATGTCAAAGGTCATTTTTATATGGAACTCGGGCGGACCTTGTATTTGCCGTTTGATAATCCAATCTTTGACGTGTATCCTGTACCTCAGGCAGATCCTTCCAACAGTCAGAGGGAAGGTTTGCTTTTTGCCGTACCGGAAGAGGAACTAAACAAATATACAGCGATATTTGAAGATGCCGGCTTGAAACCGGTCGTCGCCGATATCCGTTCCATCGGGGTTTACCGCTATTATCGTTCCTTGCAAAACCATTTTGACGAAGAGACGGCGATTCTCTTTTTTGAACTAAATTTGAACTCGATTATGATTAGTATTTTTTCAGAGAATCGTCCGGAGTTTTTAAGATTTTTAGACTTGGAAATTTCGTTAAAAGATTGGCGATGTGATGTTCAGGAAGATGGTTCATTAACATGGATTTTTGATGGAGACGAAGAAGTCTTTTACGGTTTGTTAGATGACCAAATGATTGAGCTTGAAAGAATGATGAATTTTTATCGTTACTCGTTACATAAAGGGGAAAAACCCGTTTCAAAAATAATCTTACTTGGTGACTTTCCGCGACTTGATATTATTGTGAAAAAAATTGCTGCCAGTGTCCCGATTCCGGTAGAAATTCTGGAGGCATATCTTTCACCGGCAAAAACAGATAAAGTGGACAGGGTATTCATCCCTGCGCTGGGACTTGCATTAAAGGGGGAAGTGAAGTGATTCCAGAAATTAATTTATTACCGGAAAAAGACCGGGTGAATCAGCGATCTACGTTTATCGTGCTCGCCATTTCAATGATATGGGTTTTCCTCCTTATCTTTATGGTTATCCAATATTTCCAAATAAAAGGGGATATTGCTGTTTTCCAATCAAGAGAGGAAATGTTGACAGCTCAAAAGGCGGGACTAGAAAAGCAAACGGAAGATGCAACAAATGAAGTGGGCTACCCGGAAGCTGTAGCCTATGTTGAAAAATACACTGTTCCGACTTCAAACGTCATTAAAGAGTTAATTCATTTATTGCCAAACGACAAAAGCTACCTTAGTAACTATTCCTATGATGGCAATAATGTGACAATCCAAACACAATTTGAATCATTGGATATGGTAGCCAGTTACGTGTCAAAGTTAAATGGATCAAAATTTTTTACCGATGTGAAAGTAGACAGTATTTCTACTTTTTCTTTGGAAGAGTCAGAAGATAATGCGGAAGCGGTAAATTTTAAAGAAATGCCGAGATATGACGTAAACATGAGCATTGTTATTAATCTGTCGTCCCTTTTGCCGGCCGGGGGTGAAGCTGATGAGTGATTTTTTTCAAGAAAAACGGAAAATCGTCCTTTTTATTGGTATTATTTTATTTCTACTTTTAGGGTTACTGTATTTTTATTTGATTATGCCGTTAAAAGATGATGCAAATGCTGCTGAACAAAATGTGAAGCAACTGGAAACAGAGGTAAAGGCCTTGGAAAATCGGTTAAACCAAAATGAAACTGATCAGCCGAAAAATACAGCAAAACTGGAAAAAAAGATGCCGTTATCCCGTCAATTAGATGAACTGATCTTGTCATTGCAAGAGATAGAAATGGTAAGCGGCAGTCAAATTGCCTCGATTAACTTTAATAATTATGATGGCGGACTTACGGAAGCGGATGGTACATATAACAATAATGAAACAACAGATGGTACGGACGAAGCGACTGCGGATGATACAAATAACAATAATGAAGCAACAGACGGTACGGACGAAGCAACAACGAATGAAACAGATGAAAATCAATCGGATGAACAAGCGACAGAGGATAAAAACAGTGATGATAATGGATCCGATACGAATGATGAGAATGAACAAGCGACGGATGAAACAGTAACCAATTTACCGACAAATGTAAAATTAATTACGATAAATCTATCCGTAGCGTCACCTGATTTTGAGCATTTTCAACTATTTTTACAGGAATTGGAAAAACTGGAACGGATTACTCGTGTCGATACGCTGACTTTTACAAAACCGGCTGAACGTGAGCTTTTATATGAAAAAGATGGCAGTCAAGCTGTCACGGCAGATGTGCAAATCACTACTTTTTATTATAATGGTGTTAAATAATCGAAATGATCTTTGAAGAGGAATTTGTCATGAATGAAATTGTCACTTTATTTTTCTTTATATTTGGCTTAGTTTTTGGTTCGTTTTTCAATGTGGTTGGACTCCGTATCCCGAAAAAAGAGTCGATCGTGTACCCAAATTCTCATTGTACAAAATGTCATCATGAATTGTCTTGGTATGAAAATATACCTGTACTTTCGTATATTTTTTTACGGGGAAGGTGCCGGGTTTGTAAAGCTCGTATCTCTCCCATTTATCCGGTCATGGAGCTTGTTACCGGCATATTATTTGCTTTCTCCTTTCATCAATTTGGCTGGACGTTTGAAACAGTAATTGCCGTTTTACTGTCTTCACTGCTCGTCATTATCACAGTTTCTGATATTGCCTATATGATTATTTCTGATAAAGTTCTGTTGTTTTTCTTGATTGTATTTATCATTTTACGGGTGATTTATCCGCTTTCACCATGGTGGGATGCTGGATTAGCGGCCGTGATCGGTTTTGGGATTCTCTATTTATTGGCAGTCGTTAGTCGTGGCGGAATGGGCGGCGGAGATATTAAGTTATTTTTTGTCTTAGGTCTCGTTCTCGGAACAAAAGCCACGCTGATGACACTTTTCCTTGCCTCATTAGTCGGAGCCATATTTGGATTATGCTTTATTTTGGTAAAAGGATACCAAAAACGAATCCCGATACCTTTTGGTCCGTTCATCAGCATTGGTGCAATCATCGCCTATTTTTATACAGATTCATTGATTCAATGGTATTTAGGTATGTTTTTCTAGTATGGTAGATGGGAATCCGAGCTTGGGGGAACGGGTTCCATTTTTTTTTTAAAGAATTCGGTACATGAGGTAAGGGGGTTCCATTTTTGAATGTTTTTCAAAATAAAGAGGAATCCGGTACATATTGGAACGGATTCCTTATTTTTCCATCTCCATTCATCGATGGTTCTAAACTTCCATTGATTTATAGTTGACTGATCTTGTTTTCTTTTTTTAATATAATATTATTAAATTGAATGATTGTATCAAGATAAAAATTTTTTAACTAAATGCCCATTTTCCGGTGGTACACTTCCTAAATTTCCGACCAATATATACATTTCCCTATAAAAATATTCCACAATTTATTTTAAAATAAAATAAATAGTTATGTTAAAATATTAACTATCATTTTCTAATTCTGATAAAATATTATTTAATATAACTAAAAGGAGTAAAAGTGAATGAATAAAAGAAAAATTGTTTCCAAACTGTTTATTTCAATTTTCACCTTATTTACCATTATTTCGCTGGTTTTACCATTTTCCAACGCAAAAGCAGAGGAAAAAACTTATATCATTGCGACCGATGTCACCTTTGCTCCATTTGAATTCCAAGATGAGAATGGTGATTTTGTCGGAATTGATATGGACTTACTAAAGGCTATTGCCGAAGATCAAGGATTTAAATATCAAGTGAGGCCACTTGGTTTTAATGCAGCAGTCCAAGCTTTAGAAGCAAAACAAGTGGATGCGGTTATTGCCGGGATGAGTATTACAGATGAGCGTAAACTGAAATTCGATTTCTCGGATCCGTATTTTGATTCCGGCGTCATTATGGCCGTTGATGAGGACAATAACAAGGTTTCATCTTATGAAGATTTAAAAGGTGAGCGAGTTGCCGTAAAAACCGGTACCGAGGGAGCTGCTTTTGCCCAAAGTATCCAAGATAAATACGGATTTAAAGTCGTTACATTTGATGATTCTGCCAATATGTATGAAGATGTAAAAACAGGAAATTCCATCGCCTGTTTTGATGATTATCCGGTTTTGGCTTATGGGGTTAAACAAGGGAACGGGTTAAAAATCGTAACAGATAAAGAGTCTGGTAGTTCATATGGATTTGCTGTGGCAAAAGGGGAAAATGCCGAACTGCTGCAAATGTTTAATGACGGATTATCCAACTTAAAAGCATCCGGTGAATATCAAAAAATATTGGACAAGTATTTAGAAACGGGTGATGAAGAGGCTGATTCAGGTTTCTTCGGATTATTAAAGGAAAGTTTTCCAAGTTTAATGTCCGGTCTAAAAATGACAATCATCTTAACAGTTGTTTCATTAGTTGCAGCCACCATCCTTGGAGTTATTTTCGGTTTATTCCAAGTGTCAAATAAGAAACTTTTGCGTGCTATTGCAACGATCTATGTAGATATTTTCCGCGGCACACCATTACTTGTTCAAGCATTCTTTATTTATTTTGGAGTTCCTGCAGCGCTAGACATTCGAATTACCGCAGTTGTTGCCGGGATTATTACGTTAAGTTTAAATGCCGGTGCGTATATTGCTGAAATTGTTCGCGGTGGTATTCAGTCGGTCGATAAAGGACAAATGGAAGCTTCCCGCAGTTTAGGACTTCCATATCGAAAAGCCATGTCGAAAGTTGTTTTGCCACAAGCGATTCGGATCATGATTCCATCCTTTATTAACCAATTCGTCATCACATTAAAGGATACTTCGATTCTTTCCATTATCGGAATTAATGAATTGACACAAAGCGGGAAAATTATTATTGCAAGAAATTTGGAATCTTTCCAAATGTGGTTAATCGTCGGTATTATTTACTTTATTATTATAATGATCTTAACGAAAGTATCGAATCATTTGGAAAGGAGGATTAAACATGGAGAAAATTAGTGTAAAGAATTTGAAGAAAAACTTTGGCGACTTAGAAGTGTTAAAGTCGATTAGTTTAGATGTCCATGAAGGTGAAGTTATTTGTATCATTGGACCATCCGGATCCGGAAAAAGTACATTTCTTCGCTGTTTAAATTTATTGGAAGAAGTGACAGAAGGGGAAGTTATTGTCCATGGTGTTAACTTAACAGATAAAAATATAGATATTAATAAAGTTAGAGAAAATATCGGGATGGTGTTCCAACATTTTAATTTGTTTCCCCATTTAACGGTATTGGAAAATATTACGTTAGCACCTGTTGAATTGAAAAAAGCAACGAAGGAAGAGGCAAAGGAAGCGGCGTTGAAACTTTTGGAGCGGGTTGGATTAAAGGATAAAGCAGAGGTAAAACCGGATCAATTATCAGGCGGGCAAAAGCAAAGGGTAGCCATCGCACGTGCCCTAGCCATGAAACCTGATATCATGCTGTTCGATGAGCCGACAAGTGCACTCGACCCGGAAATGGTCGGTGAAGTGCTGGCCGTTATGAAACAATTGGCCGAAGAAGGTATGACGATGGTCATTGTCACGCATGAGATGGGATTTGCAAGAGAAGTAGCCGACCGGGTCATTTTTATGGACGGAGGATACATTATCGAACAAGGAACCCCGGAAGAAATCTTCGGAAACCCACAAAACGAACGGACAAAAGACTTTTTGAATAAAGTGTTGTAAGAAAAAGGAAGGAACTGGTTAATTACTAGTTCCTTTTTAGCAATTCCATCGTTAATGCAGTAGCTTTTTTGGAATTACTTTTCTTCAACTGTTGTCCTTTTGTCGGAATTCACCAGTCCCCCCAATTCAACAGCATCACCAAAATTGTCGAAATTCCAAGAACACCTTTCCATATGAAACGACAAAAGTCTTGTTATTTTTTAAAAATCATATGATAGGATAGGAGGGAACTCTTCTAAATTGTGCAGCTAATGAAGTATTCTACAAATCTAGCAAGCTGGGAGGTACATATAGTGGATGAGGAAAATAAAAATCAAATTAAAATAAAAATAAATGGTGAAGATAAAGAATTTAAAGAGGAATTGATCATTCATGATTGGAAAACGAAAAGGGAAGTTGCGGCAACGGAAGAACGAGCGATTCCGCTGTTAAAAAATAAAAAGAAAAAAAGGCCTGCACTCCCAAAAGGAAGGAACCATCCGGCTATCATTATTTCTTCCACCTCCGCCATTGTAATAGGAATCTTAATTGGAATTATCTTATTACAATTTATGACAAAAGACGCAAATGGAAACGGGCAAGGCTCTCAAACGGTTCCAGCGAACAATGGTACAACAACAGCCGGTAATGAGCAGGTAATTTTACCCGCAGTGAGTTTGTATATTTTGCAACAAGGGGCATACAAGAGTCAAGAATCGGTGGATAAAATCATTCAAGATTATAAAAAGGAAAATCAACCGGTTGCTTCCATAAATACCGGGGACAATATACGTGTTTTCATTGCTGTAACAGAAACACTCGAGACAGGCAAACAAATGAGGGAAACCGAATTTTATAAAAATACATTCACTGAAACATGGCCAACGAAATTAGAAATGAATGAAAAAGTGATCCAGCATTTAACGGGCGATGAAAAAACATTTTTAGAATCAGCTTATCCAATATATGAAAAACTAGTAGTAGAGGGAACAAAAGCATATTTACAAGATGGTCAAAACATCAATATGGATGAATTGACAAGTGAAATTGACAAGATGAAAAACTTCAAAAAGTTACAAAAAAAGCCGGTCCAAGAATTACAGAAAAATTTAATTCATGCGTATGAGGCATTGAATGGATATTTGAAAGATCGAAACATCGAGAATTGGCAAAAACTACAGCAATATTTATTGACTTTTGTTTCAAGCTATTACTTATTTTAAAACATTCCACCACTTAGCTTTCGTTCGGAGTGGTGGATTGCTATTATTTTCAACGGCCAATTCGTAGAGGCGGATCCAGGTCCCCTCTATTTAGTCGGAGCGTGAAGCCGCTATTTGACTTTTATAGACATCTGGACAGATAAGCCGATTTGTTTTCGCCTTTTTTTCTTGTTCGATTTCAAACCGATCTTGAGAGAAAAAATTAATTGACTTTGCTTTATCTAGTTTTCCCCTGTTCCTTGTTTATCCCAACTCGGCAGATACGTTTATTTGCCTCTGCCCTTTTTCGGTTTTCTCCCAGTTCATTGTTAATCCGGTACCATACAGCCACTATTTTAGTTGGAATTATTTGGCAACCGTCAAATAATCGACCCATTCCGCACATAGTGGGGAAGGGGATTAAAGTCGATTATCTACCCAAATGTCGATTTTTGAGGAGGGACAGTGGTAGTTAAAGAGACATCGATCCAAACCCCGATTCATCCCCCACACAGTAGGGAAGGGGTATACATAAAGAGACGATTCATCTTACACATAGTAGGGAAAGGTGGACTTTGTGCAAACCTATAGATAAAATATAACAAAAGCACATTTTTGATGTCTTTTTCGTTTCAAAATGATGTTTTATGTCAGAAAAGGATGTCGAAAATGGATTTTTTGTAAGTGAAAATTAATTTTTATGTCGTTGAGTATAAAAGTATCGTTTGATAGTATTATTTTGTATCTCCCCCTCGTACAGATCTTAAACAGGAAGGTGAAAATATGGCACGCCTCATTTTAGCTTCGTCATCACCGCGTAGGCAGGAAATCCTCCAATCTTTACGAGCATCCTTTGAGATTATAACAAGCAATGCAGATGAATCGGTCGATTGTAATATGCCTCCTGAAGAAATTGTTATGACATTGGCTGAACGAAAGGCGCAAACAGTTGCAAAGGAAAATCATGATTCATTTGTTATCGGGGCAGATACAATCGTTGTTTATAATGACCGGATTTTAGGAAAACCAGCCGATCGCGATGATGCTAAGCAGATGTTAATGATGTTATCTGGCAATACACATGCTGTTTTTACAGGTACATGCATTTTACATGGAAACGATAAAGAAATTTTTTATGAAAAGACAGAGGTTTCATTTTGGAAATTGACGGAAGCAGAAATCGAACGATACATTCGTACAGGAGAGCCTTTAGATAAAGCGGGGAGTTATGGGATCCAAGGATATGGGGCGATCTTGGTGAAATCGATTCATGGTGATTTCTATTCTGTTGTTGGTCTACCGGTGGCAAAACTATATCGGGCATTGAAAAAGATGGGTTATCCGATCTAAGGACAAGCCTAGATCATCATATGAAAATAAGCAGTTTGTGAGGGAACACGGACTGGCATAAAGTCATATAGAAATCAGCCGTTAGTGAGGCGCCCAAACTGGCATAAAGTCATATGAAAATTCAGCCGTTCAGCGATAAAATAACGATGCCCCTCTTTAACATGCCCGTAAGATTTTTGTGTAAGACGCTAATCCATTTTTAGGAAAACTTTCGGTGACTTTTCCCCAAAAAATGAAAGGAGGAGATAGTTATTACGCAACAATTATTAATTAAAGATTTTCCGAAAGAAGAGCGGCCGCGCGAAAGATTTATCCATCACGGACCGAGTAGTCTTTCAAACCAAGAACTTTTGGCAATTATTTTACGAACGGGAACAAAAAATGAATCGGTTCTCCAATTGGCACAACGGCTTATAAAAGAATTTCAAGGATTACGAATGCTGATGAATGCCTCACTGGAAGAATTGACGAAAATAAAGGGAGTCGGTGAAGCAAAAGCCATCCAATTATTGGCCGCAATCGAACTTGGAAAACGAATTGCCAATATGAAAAATGAAGAACGTTACGTCATCCGTTCTCCTGAAGACGGCGCAAACTATGTCATGGAAGAAATGCGCTTCTTAACTCAGGAGCATTTCGTATGTTTATTCCTTAACACCAAGAATGAAGTGATTCACAAACAAACCATTTTTATAGGAAGTTTAAATGCTTCCATTGTCCACCCGCGTGAACTGTTTAAAGAAGCATTCCGACGTTCAGCCGCTTCGATGATTTGCCTTCATAATCATCCATCCGGAAATCCCGAACCAAGCCGGGAAGATATTGAGGTTACCAGGCGACTTGTCGAATGTGGTAGAATTTTAGGGGTGGATGTACTCGATCATATTATTATCGGTGACAAACGATATGTCAGTTTAAAAGAAAAAGGATATTTATAAGCCAATTACTACTATTATTTTTTTGCACAATGAGATATAATAATACGTATGATTTTTTTGTTTTTAAAAAAACGAACGAACCCTTATTTAGCGAAAAAGTTAAGAAACGAAAATTGGTCAATAAAATGACAATATTTGACAAACGATAAAAACGTGCTGTTTATATACAACATGATGAACAAGAGAATGTATGAGAAAGGGAGATACAACCATGTTTGGAATTGGTTCAAAAGATTTAGGAATTGACTTAGGAACAGCGAATACACTTGTCTACATCCGTGGAAAAGGTGTCGTATTGAGAGAACCGTCCGTTGTAGCATATCAGACGGATACAAAGCAAATTGTTGCGGTCGGAAATGATGCGAAAAATATGATCGGTCGTACACCTGGAAATGTTGTTGCTCTCCGTCCGATGAAAGACGGGGTTATTGCAGATTATGAAACAACAGCAAAAATGATGAAATATTTTATTAATCAAGCTTTGAAAAATAAAGGCGGATTTGGAAGAAAACCGTATGTCATGGTATGTGTACCATCCGGAATTACTGCGGTTGAAGAACGTGCTGTCATCGATGCAACTCGTCAAGCCGGGGCACGGGACGCATATACGATTGAAGAACCGTTTGCAGCTGCCATTGGTGCTGATCTCCCTGTTTGGGAACCAACCGGCAGTATGGTGGTTGATATTGGTGGCGGAACAACAGAGGTTGCAATTATTTCTTTAGGTGGAATTGTTACGAGTCAATCGATTCGTATTGCCGGTGATGAAATGGACGATTCCATTATTACCTATATTCGGAAAAATTATAATTTGATGATTGGGGATCGGACTGCTGAAACGATTAAGATGGAAGTTGGATCGGCCGGTATGCCTGAGGGAATTGGAAATATGGAAATTCGCGGGCGTGATTTATTAACCGGTTTGCCAAAAACCATTGAAGTAACGCCTGAAGAAATTGCCGAAGCCCTGAAAGATACGGTATTTGCGATTGTTGAAGCGGTCAAAAATACGTTGGAAAAAACTCCGCCTGAATTGGCAGCAGATATTATGGATCGTGGCATTGTCCTTACAGGTGGTGGAGCATTACTGAGAAACTTGGACCGAGTCATTGCCAACGAAACAAATATGCCCGTCTTAATTGCCGAAAACCCGCTCGATTGTGTAGCTATCGGAACCGGTAAAGCTTTGGAACATATTGATTTATTTAAAAATAAACTAAGAGGGTAAATGTAAGAATCCTTTGTAAAACAATGTTTATACTTCAGTTTTTAAAAAATTGGATTTTCAACAAATTCGAGGTCACTGAAAAAGAAAAAAATCAGCTGAACACGAGTTTCTTCTTGTTTGCTTAGCCACCTGGCCTTAGATATGGGAGAGTAGATATCGGGATAGGCTGTCAAGGAATTTCTCGTTGGTTTAGTGTGTTTATCCTACTCAATATTGTGTAAGGTAAACTTATCAGTGGTCTCGTTATCTTCTACATAATTTGTTCAATGTTGTCGTTCATTGCAATAACATATAAGAATCAGCAGTCGTTAAAGTCAATTGCTTTCGCGACTTCATGCGGTAAAGTGCAAGTAACAACAAATAAGAATCAGCCATTAGTTAAAGAGGTGTAAATCATGCCACAATTTTTTAAGAATAAGCGTCTTATCATTTTACTTTCAGGGATAATTATCCTTGTGGCATTGATTGGTTTTTCATTAAGAGAACGGGATCAATTATCGTGGCCGGAACAATTTGTCAAAGATACAGCAGGCTTTGCCCAGATGGTTTTTGCAAAGCCTGCTCATCTTGTTTCAAACCTCGTCGAAAATATGCGAGATTTACTGCAAACCTATGAAGAAAATAAAATTTTAAAAGAAAGATTGGATGAGTACGCCCAAATTAAAGTGAAAGCGGATCGGTTAGAAAAAGAAAACGCGGAGCTTAAAGCCTTGATTGATAAGGAAAAAGATTTAGCCTCTTTTACTATCCATCATGCTTCGGTTATTGCCCGTGATCAAGATCGCTGGCAAGAAACGTTAACAATCGATAAAGGTGAGGTACAAGGAATAAAAAAAAATATGGCTGTTATAACTGCTAATGGAATGATCGGAAAAATTAAAAGTGTCGGAAAGATAACTTCTACTGTTCAATTACTTTCTACCGTAGATCGGACAAACCGAACCCACGTCGCTATTCAAGGCGAACATGATATTTACGGTTTAATTGAGGGATTTGATGTTGAAAAGCAGCAGTTGATTATTAAACAAATCCCGGCAGAAGAAAAAGTCGAAAAGGGCATGGATGTGATTACATCCGGTTTAGCAAATGTTTTTCCTAAGGGATTATACATTGGAAAAATTGAAAAGGTAGAACCTGATCAATACGGATTGACACAAACAGCTTATGTGAAACCAGCCGCGAATTTTTATAACCTTGAAAACGTCATTGTCGTTGAGAGAGAAATGACAGCTTCGGAAGAATCGGGGGAATGAGTCATGAGAAAGCAATGGTGGATTCCGGTTCTTGTGATTATTTTCTTTTGCGTGGAAAGTCAGTTTGTTAATTTTATTCCAACCCGGCTGTTTTCACAATATTGGATTGTTGTCCCGCGTTTTCTCTTTCTATTATTGATTTTTATAACTATATATTATGATAAAAAGTTAGGTCTCATTTATGCCTTGATTACGGGTTTGGTCATGGATATCGTGTTCATTGATATTTTGGGAATATATTTATTTTGGTACCCGGTTACGATTTATCTTGTATCTAAATTAATGAAAAATTGGCATGCGAATCTTTTCATTGTAGCTTTTGTTAGCTTGCTGGCGATCACACTTGTCGAATTCGGGATTTATGGGGTCTTTTCGATTTTACAAATAGCCAATATGCCACTAAAGTTTTTTGTTTTTCATCGCTTATTCCCAACCTTAGGCGCAAACTTGGCATTTTATATATTATTTTCCTATTCACTGAAAAAGTATTTTACCCGATTAAGAAAAATCAGAAGTGAAGAAGAGGGAATGTTTCAATCATAACGGTTCTGAAGATGAGATTTACATATTTTTTTGCAAATCGTGTACGCACGCTTCCAGAAATGGGTAAAGCTCTACAGTATTTTGCGTTTACGGATCGTTCTTGTGTAATTTTCGGAAAAAATTTTGATTGTTAATCGTCCTGTACAAAGACTTTATTTTTCATAAAATTTGTTTTTCGGATTTTTACAGGAAAAATAAAGGAAATTGCCTGACTTTTGTCGAACTTTACTTTATTGAGGTGAAATCATGCATGATGAAGACGCAAAATGTCACGATAAAAGGTACAAAAGACGGGCTATTGTTACGTCTTGATGATACTTGTTCCTTTTTTGACCTTTTAAAAGAAGTTGAAGAGAAATTGTTTCCACATTCACAGCTCATGGACGATTCTCATGAAGTTTCTGTTCGTATTCATACCGGTAATCGATTACTTACCAAGGAACAGGAACAGCAATTAAGAGAATTAATCAGACCGGAAAAAAATTTAATCATTGCATCTATCGAATCAAATGTTATATTAAAAGAAGAACTGAATCGAATAAGAACCGAAAAAGGTTTTACAGTCGTAACCAAAATTGTTCGCTCGGGGCAAATTTTGGAAATTACAGGAGACCTATTGTTGATCGGTGATGTAAATCCGGGTGGCAAAGTGATGGCAAGCGGCAATATCTTCATTTTAGGAAGGTTAAAGGGAATGGCTCATGCGGGTATGAACGGTAATGAGGAAGCTGTAATTTGTGCTGCTACAATGACGCCGACCCAATTGCGAATTGCGGATTACTTTGGGCAGTCACTGGATCGGAATAAGATAAACGACGAATCAGAATGTGCCTATCTGAATCAAGAAAAGCAATTAGTTATTGATAGATTATCAGTTTTAAATAAGATTCGACCAAACATAAATCGTTTTGTGGAAGGAGGCTTGTCTTAATGGGTGAGGCAATCGTAATTACTTCTGGAAAAGGTGGAGTAGGGAAAACCACTTCTTCTGCTAATATAGGTACTGCTCTGGCTCTACAAGGGAAAAAGGTTTGTTTAGTTGATACCGATATCGGTTTACGTAATCTGGATGTTGTCATGGGCTTGGAAAACCGGATTATCTATGATATCGTCGATGTAGCTACAGGTCGCTGTAAATTACACCAAGCACTTGTCAAAGATAAACGTTTTGAAGATAAATTGTACTTACTTCCTGCCTCTCAAAGCAGCGATAAAACTGCGATTAATCCGGAACAGATGAAAAAGGTAGTCAATGATTTAAAAAATGAATTTGATTATGTCATTATCGACTGTCCCGCTGGTATTGAACAAGGTTTCCAAAATGCCATAGCCGGTGCTGATCGGGCTATTGTTGTGACTACGCCGGAAGTATCATCGGTACGTGATGCTGACCGAATTATCGGCTTACTGGAAAAAGAACCGATTGAACCGCCAAGATTGGTTATCAATCGAATCCGTACCAATATGGTTAAACGCGGGGAAATGCTTGATGTCGATGAAGTAACAAATATTTTGGCTATAGAACTAATTGGTATTGTGGCCGATGATGAAGAGGTCATTAAAGCATCAAATGTTGGCGAACCAATCGTTATGAATCCGGACAGTAAAGCAAGTATCGCTTACAGGAATATTGCAAGACGAATCTTAGGCGAATCGGTACCATTGCAACAGCTTGAAGATAACGGAAAAGGCATGTTTTCACGGTTGAAAAAATTTTTTGGTGCCCGGGCATAGGCATAAATTTTTACATATTTTGATATTTTTAAGAGGATGCTGATAAACATTGGCATTCTTTTTTTATTTTGATGATGCGCGGTCGCACCGAAAGTTTTTTCATAGTTTAGTAGTCTAGTGCCAACGGTTCATGAGCGTCCCCGGATCCAACAAGCAACAGAAGAATCCCTGAATTCAACAGTAAGGCTCTGCGAATACACCAGTAGATTTCGAGAAATCACCAGTACCCTACCCGAATTCACCAGCCCTCCTCGTAATTCACCAATCCCCCCGTCGAAATCAACAGTAGGCCCCCGTAATTCACCAGTACCCCCCATAAATTCAACAGCAGCAACACCATAAGATTGAAAAAACAAGTTCCAAATTAGACATGTCATATAAACTGCGGACAAGTCATACATTTTACTGAGTGGACAATCCGAGTTTTTTCGGAAGGGGGGAGTAGTTTGAAAGATCGAAGGAAAGAAGTCTTGAAGCGGATTGAAAAACGCAAGAAATATAAACGATCCTATCCGCCTAAAACGATAGAAAGTGAAAGAAATGTGAAGACTCCAGTATTTCCAGAGTACCAAGAACAACATGACTTTACTTGGTTTTCCATGAATGAAGGAATGAAAAACACTGAACATCCGTTATTTAATCGAGAAATATTCTTATTTAAAATATTGGCTTCAGCTTGCTTAGTCCTTATTGTGGCCATTGCGTTCAAAAATCAATCACAGCAGCTGGAGCCGGTCCGTTCAGCAGTGACACAAGTAATGGGAAAGGAATTCCAATTTGCCATGGTTGCGGACTGGTATGAAGATACATTTGGTAAACCGTTAGCACTTTTCCCGGAGAAGGCACCAAATAAAAAAGAAGCGCCGGCTAAATATGCACTTCCGGCTAACGGGGTAATTCTAGAAGACTTCCAAGCGGATAATCAAGGCGTTACAATTCAAACGGTAAAAGGAGAAGCAGTCGAGGCAATTCAAAGCGGTGTTGTGAAATTTGCCGGTGTTGATAAAGAATTTGGAAAAACAATCATTATTCAACATCCGGATCAATCGGAAACTTGGTATGGACAATTGGGGGCAATAAAAGTAAAAGCCTATGATAAAGTTCAAGCAGGCGATCAAATCGGCGTTGTTTCATCAAAAGAAAACGAAACAACAGGCGAGTTTTATTTTGCCATTAAACAAGATGAAAAATTTATTGACCCTATTCAGGTGATTAAGTTTGAATAAATGGTTCCGGCTCCTGACCCAAATCCATATACATCCGTTGCTTTGGCTTGTTGTTGCCATTGCCGTAATAACTGCACGCTTTCAAGAACTGTTGCTGTTAATTGTTATTGTTCTGATTCATGAATTAGGCCATGCTGCGGCCGCTTCTTTTTTTTCATGGAGAATTAAGAACATAATCCTTTTACCATTTGGTGGAGTTTTAGAAACAGATGAACATGGAAATCGACCGATTAAAGAGGAGTTCATTGTCACAGTCTGTGGACCGGCTCAGCACGTTTGGATGATGATTTCCGCCTTTCTTTTTCATGAATGTCAAATAATCGGAGACAGAATATATACTGATTTTATCAACTATAACTTTATGATTTTGATATTTAATTGTTTGCCAATTATGCCTTTGGATGGAGGGAAAATCGTCTATTTGCTTTTTACCAAATATTATCCGTTCCATATTGCCTTGAAACGTTCAATTATTCTGTCGCTTTTGTTTTTGTTCATATATTGTTCCGTTATTCTTATCGTTTTTCCTTTCCATTTAAACGGTTGGGTAATTGCCATCTTCTTATTTCTATCTTTACATAACGAATGGAAAAACCGGCCGTATACGTGGATGCGGTTTTTAATTGAACGATATCATCGACCGACCGATGAAGTGGGTCGTATAAAAAAGATCTATACAAAAAAAGATGACTTACTTTCAAGTGCCATCGAAAAATTCCAGCGGGGAACCGGTCATCAAATTATTGTTATCGATGCAGGAAAACAGGTTGCCATCATTCCGGAGAAAAAAATTTTACAATATTATTTTGAAAAATCTCCTATCCGGTTGAAATTGGAGGATTTACTTTATTAAAATGGAGAAGAGTTGAATGATATAAGAAGGATTGTGAAAATGAAACGATTACTAATCAATGCAAGAGAATCAGAAAAAAGAATGGCACTAATTGAGGATAAGCAAATCCAAAGACTGTATATTGAGCAACCGGAACAACAATCATTGCTCAGGAATATATATATTGGTATTGTTGAAAAAATCATGCCTAGTATGGATGCCGCTTTCATCAATATTGGAAAAGGAAAAAAGGGTTATTTACAACTGTCACAAAGTCCGGCAAATATGGAAAAAGATGACTCTATCAGGTCCCTGCCTAGAGTAAACCAAAGTGATAAAATGATTGTCCAAATTATTAAAGATGAAACCGATACAAAATATTACCGTTTGACGAGAAATATCGAACTTAGTGATGAGATGATCGTTTATATGCCATATGGGTATTATGTTGCCGCATCGAAAAAATTACCGAATGACGTAAGAAACCAACTTAAAATGTGGGCTGTCGAGACAAAGAAAGAAGCGGAAGGCATTTTGTTCCGTACCCGCGCTGAAAAATTAACGAAGGAAGAATTTGTCACTCGTCTCAATCAATTAAGAGCGGAGTTTCAACAACTTGAAAAACTTGCCGGTCATTTGAAAGCTCCTGCGCCAATAGTGGAGAAGAACTTGTTTTTTGAGGAAATAAAAAAGATTTATGACAAGGAAGAATTTACAGAGATAATCTGTGATGATTCAAACCTGTTCCGGCAACTGAAAACGGATTGGGAAAATCGCTGTCAACTTACGTATTATAAAGGAAGCGAAAATATTTTTTCCCATTTTATGTTGGATGATCAGTTGGACACATTGCATAAAAGGGTAGTATGGCTTGATAATGGTGCAAATATTGTCATTGAGGAAAATGAAGCTTTTACGGTCATCGATGTAAATACTGCTAAATCACCGAGTTATAAGTTGAAAAGGGATACCATCATGACAACGAACCGATTGGCCGCTAAGGAAATTGCCAGACAGGTCCGCCTCCGTAATATTGGTGGGAATATTCTGATTGATTTTATTAATATGCGGGATGATAAAGATAGGAAGGCAATCATTCAGCTTTTAAAAGAAGAATTTGCCCGGGATTATGAGCGAACAATTATTTACGGTTTTACGGCTTTAGGAATTTTGGAAATGTCGCGGAAAAGAACGAAACCGAGTCTTCTGAACCAAATAACGGTACCGTGCGCAACTTGTCATGGTACCGGTTTTGTTGAATCAGCTGCTACAATCGCCTTTCGCTTAGAGCGGGAATTATGGGCGTTTAAAAACAAAGATTTTTCGGAAGTTGTTATTGAAGCAACAGAAGACGTCATTAACTACTTTAGTGGGGAAAATAAACATCATCTCGAAAATTTAGAGAAAACCTTGCATTTTCTTATCAAATTTGAACAAGTGCAATTTCACAAGCCGCACTATTATATTAAAAGATTTGTCCGGTGATACGCGACCGTAACGATTTTTTATGGATTGACATGTTTGTTTTATTATTGCTATCTTATCAAATCTGAATTAGTGGAATTTCACAAGCCGTACTATTATATTAAAAGATTTGTCCGGTGATGCGCACCGTAACGATTTTTAATGGATTGACATGTTTGTTTTATTATTGCTATCTTATCAAATCTGAATTAGTGGAATTTCACAAGCCACACGATTATATTAAAAGATTTGTCCGGTGATATATGTACCAAAACGATTTTTAATGGATTGACATGTTTGTTTTATTATGATAGTATTCATATGTTATGGTTTGTAGCACCCGTGCTACAACCGCTCGTATTCGGTTTAAGATTTTGCAAATTGTGCAAAACACCGAATGGCGGCGAGTCTGAGTCTATAGAGGAGGTGCAATTATGTACGCGATTATTGAAACTGGCGGTAAACAACTTAAAGTTGAAGAAGGTCAATCGATTTATGTTGAAAAATTAAACGCAGCTGACGGTGAAACAGTAACTTTTGATAAAGTATTGTTCATCGGCGGCGAAAATGTTAAAGTTGGTGCTCCTTTTGTCGAAGGTGCTACGGTTACTGGTAAAGTAGAAAAACACGGTCGTCAAAAGAAAATTATTGTTTTCAAATATAAAGCGAAGAAAAACTATCGTAAAAAACAAGGTCATCGTCAACCTTATACAAAAGTTACGATTGAAAAAATTCAAGGCTAGGGCGACTGACAAATGATAAAAGTCACCATCAATCTAACGTCCGATCACAAAATTGCAGCCTTTACTGTTGAAGGTCATGCGAATTTTGATAAATACGGATCAGATGTTGTTTGTGCAGGGGTTTCTGCGGTGACAATCGGTACACTAAATGCAGTGGAATCCTTGGCAGGTGTTGTTCCGGATGTCGAACAAGGCGGTAAAGGAGGCTATCTCCATTGGCAAGTGCCGGAATTACCGAAAGAAACCGATGATAAAGTACAGCTTCTCCTTCAAGGAATGGTTGTCGCTTTACAATCAATTAAGGATAGTTACAGTGATTATATAAAAATTTCTTTCAAATAGTAGGAGGTGGAACAAATGCTAAGAATGGATCTTCAATTTTTTGCGTCTAAAAAAGGGGTAGGTTCGACAAAGAACGGTCGTGACTCCATTGCGAAACGTCTTGGTGCAAAACGTGCGGACGGTCAATTTGTAACGGGCGGTTCTATCCTTTATCGTCAACGCGGAACAAAAATCTATCCGGGTGAAAATGTAGGTCGCGGCGGCGATGATACATTATTTGCAAAAGTTGATGGTGTTGTCCGTTTCGAACGTATGGGACGCGACAAGAAAAAAGTCAGTGTATACCCGGTAGCAAAAGAAGCGTAAGTGGTAGCGGACTTCTAGAAAGGTCAGACAGCTGCAAACATTCTGCCAAGACTGTTTGTTTCGCGTGTCTGGCCTTTTGTATTTTGTCCTTCCTTTAGCATATTCACCGGAAAAATTTGTTTATGTTATACTTATGGTTAGCACCAAAACATATTTTCTAATAAACGCTAATGACCATTAGAATTACATATAGAGGGAAATTTTAGCCAAAACTAGGCGGAAATTTTTGGAGATTGTAACTAGGGGCAAAGATAAGTACAACCACAAGGACATCAAGCGAAGACGAGGGTTAAGCGGCAAACCTTGCATAGAAACGGGCGGAAATTACTGTATCCAAGGACAAAGATAAGTACAACTGCGATAGCATCTAACAAGGACGAGCTTAATAGGACCAAACATACATAGAAACAGAGTGAAGGAAGGTTGAGGGGAAGTATGCGGGAATGGAATGTGATAGAGGTTTTACGGCATGCACGACATGATTGGTTGAACAGACTACAATTAATAAAAGGTTATATTGCCCTGGGAAATCTTGAAAAAGTTGATGAAATTATGAATGAAATTATCCATGCAGCCGAGCAGGAATCAAAATTATCCAATTTGACATTATCTAAATTTGTTTCTTTACTACTCACTTTTAATTGGGAACAGCATTCATTTGTTTTACATTATGAAGTATCAAGTCCTCGGAAATTAACCAATTTTAATGATGAAAAAATTTTTCAATGGTTCTCTAACTTGTTTCAGATCATTGACGACTATGCCGATCCAATTGTGCAAAATGATTTATACATAGAAATGAATTTGGAAGAAGATGTCCTGTGTTTCTTTATTGAATTCTATGGAATAATAAAAGAGACAGAAGCAATAAAGCAATTTTTACATAAACAAACACCGAGCTTTTCAATAAACAGCGTAAATATCAATCCAGAAGCTTTGTCTTTTGAAATAAAAATTCATGGTGAATAACGTTAAGCATATGTTTTTCATGGAAGGAGATATTCAATGTTTGTCGATCAAGTAAAAATTTATGTTAAAGGTGGCGACGGAGGAAACGGGATGGTTGCTTTCCGTCGCGAAAAATATGTTCCAAAAGGTGGTCCGGCCGGTGGAGATGGCGGGAAAGGCGGCGATGTTATCTTTATTGTTGATGAAGGACTGCGCACATTAATGGATTTTCGTTATCAACGCCATTTCAAAGCGACAAAAGGAGAAAATGGTCGCTCAAAAAGTCAGCACGGAAAAAATGCCGAAGATTTGGTTGTAAAAGTTCCCCCGGGTACTGTTGTAAAAGATGATGATACGGGTGAGGTAATTGCTGACCTCGTTCGTCATGGCGAGCGGGCAGTCATTGCAAAAGGCGGTCGGGGCGGCAGAGGGAATATCCGATTTGCTACGTCAAGAAACCCCGCTCCGGAAATTGCGGAAAATGGAGAACCGGGGCAAGAACGGTATATTGTGTTGGAATTAAAAGTATTAGCAGATGTTGGTCTCGTTGGTTTTCCCAGTGTCGGAAAGTCAACGCTTTTATCGATTGTATCTTCGGCAAGACCAAAAATTGCCGAATACCATTTTACGACGATTGTGCCGAATTTAGGTGTCGTTGAAACAGAAGATGGAAGAAGTTTTGTTATGGCTGATTTGCCGGGATTGATTGAAGGGGCGCATCAAGGTGCAGGGCTCGGACTTCAATTTTTACGCCATATTGAACGGACAAGGGTCATTGTCCACGTCATTGATATGGGTGCTGTGGAAGGGCGCGATCCATACCAAGATTTTTTAACGATTAATAAGGAATTAAAGGAATATAATTTGCGTTTAACCGAACGTCCTATGATGATTGCGGCCAATAAAATGGATATGCCCGGTGCGGAAGAAAATCTGGAAAAATTTAAGGAACAATTACAGGAAGATATTCCGATTTTCCCAATTTCGGCAGTTACCCAAAGCGGGATTCGTGAATTGCTTTTTGCGATTGCCGATACGTTGGAGAACACACCTGAATTCCCGCTCCACCATGTAGAAGAAGATGAAACGATAAACCGTGTTGTTTATAAACATGAAAAAGCTGAACAAGATTTTATCATTACCAGGGATCCGGATGGGGTATTTGTTTTAAGTGGAGAAAAAATTGAAAAGTTGTTCAAGATGACTGATTTTACCCATGATGAATCGGTTCGGCGATTTTCCAGACAATTGCGCGGCATGGGTGTAGATGATGCACTTCGGGAGCGCGGGGCAAAGGATGGCGATATCGTCCGTTTGCTTGATTTTGAGTTTGAGTTTATCGAATAGCTGAAAAACTGTCTTCATTTTGGGCAATTAATCCAGATTGAAGGCAGTTTTTTATTTTGGTAAAATCAATGGGACATTTTCGGGCAAAAGTTACTTAGTTTTTGTGAAAACCTCCACAAATTAACGACAACACGTCCTCGCTGTCCGAGTTAGCTTTTGATGAAAATCTGCACAAATCAACAGCAACACGTCTTCGTTGTCCGGGCAATACTTACTTAGCTTTTGATGAAAACCCGGTAAACAGAAAACAGGTAATTGCTGCAACGGTAGTCACCAAAATGGCCATCATTAAACCTAGTGCAGCCATAAACAGATCTTGTCCGGGATAATCAGGTTTCAGCGTGATGAACCAATAAACAAATACGATGGTTAAAAAAATATAAAAACTACTGCCAACAGCTCCCATAATCAACTGATCTCGTTTTGTTCCGCTCCATGCTTTGTTAAATAAAATCCATGCATATAAACTTATTAAGACAGCGGAAACCATCACAAAAAAATGTAAATAGGGAATCAAGAAATACATCAAGAGAAAAAGTATGAAAACGGTTATGGAAAAGAAAACCGCATTGACGGCAAATATAAACAGGCCGGCAAGCCACGGATTTTGATACCAAGCCCAATGGCTAAGAGTCCGGATAATTTTATTCTTATCATTAACCATTGCCAATATCGGTCTTTTTAAAAATTGAACAAGCAGTATCCCTATGAACCCCAATATAAATAGAAAAGTAAAACTCATATTATATTCCTCCTGATAACCTTATAATGGGGGGGTCAATCTCATTTCCCGCCTCTGAAAAATTTTTTCTTAATTATATTATAGATGCCTATTTATTGAATAACAATAAATTTTTATTGAATTGAGTTATATTTTTTCTGTTCCATAGACTTGTTTGATGATAAAGGTATTCAAGAGGTCTTGTAACGTAGAATCATTTTCAAACAATCTTTAAATATCCGCCCTTGCGACATAAATATTTCGGTATATTCATAAGTTTATACGAGAATGAATGGCAATTTGCCTATTGTTTCATACAATATATAGCGAGTTTAGATTAGGAGGGGAAATGAGTGAGGATTCACATTGTCCAAAAAGGAGATACACTGTGGAAGATTGCCCAAAAATATGGCGTCGACTTCAATCAGCTAAAAAGTATGAACACCCATTTATCGAATCCGGACCAAATAATGCCCGGAATGAAAATTAAAGTTCCCACCAATAGTGGAATGGTAAAAAAAGAAATGCCGGTTAAAGAGGTGCCAATTAATAAAGAAGCTCCAATTACTGAACACCCTTTTGCCCAAATAAAACCACCAACAATTCCTGTTGATGAACCGGTGAAAATGTTCGAACAACCAAAGGAAATTATTAAAGAAGTTCCCAAGCCGATTTATATGCCGAAACCGCCACAACCGATTATTCCGGAAATAGATATTAATAATTATTATATGGTCAACATGGCAAAAATGAACATCGAACAGCAACAACAAGTCCAGCAAGTTGAGATTCCTGTTTTTGAAAAAGAAGAACCGATCAAGGAAATGCCGGAACCGCCGAAAATGGAAGAACCGATTAAAGAAGCTCCGGAAATGATTCATCCAAAAATTGCTCAACCGCCAATGATGATGCAACCAATGTATCCATGTTCGCCGTGTATACCGATGACACCTGTTTTACCCGGGTCAGGATTGCCATGTATGCCGCTAACTCCGGTTGTCTATTCACCATGCCAACAACCTATTCATCATGGTTTCCCATTTGCTAATCAACCTATGATGCAAGGTTTTACCGGACCCATGATGCAAGGAAGCGATCCGCAGATGGGGATGAGTGGTTTTGACCCGGGTATGATGCAAGGAAGCGATCCTCAAATGATGATGCCTCCCCATGGGATGAGCGGTATCGACCCGAACGTGATGCAAGGGGCGGATTCACAAATGATGATGCCGATGCAGCCAAGTGGTCAGCAAATGATGGGAAGTTTTGACCCATCCACGATGCAACCGATGGCACAAGGGATGGACCAGCAAATGATGATGGACTCAATGAATCAAAGTGGATTCCAACCGATGATGTCACCGGGTATGGGAACTTACCAACATTCAACCGGAATGCCAATGGGAACCGGACAAATAAATTGGGATGATGATGGAATGGACTTGGATGATAATCAAGATGGTTCAACACTTTATCAAACCCCTATGACTGAGCATATGAAAAATCCAATGAGTATTCCTGACCAAGCTCCGTATTCGATGCCATTAACGACAAATCCAATGATGCAACCTTCTTTCACCCCGATGATGCAGCCAGCTTTCCCAATGACACAACAACAAACAAGTCCAATGATGCAACAAACGTATCCTATGGGTCAACAACCATATCCAATGATGCAACCGATGTTTGACATGCCGGGACAGGATGATTGCGGCTGTGGTGCACCACCTTTTGCCTTACCTCAAACCGGACCAATGGCAGGAGCAATGCCTTATCAAGCACCAATCGGATACACAGAACCAATGCAGTCGGGACATCCGTTTGGTCAAGGGTTTGGTAATATGCCCGGAATGGATATGGCAAACATGTATCAAACCATGCCGATGGGAATGGGATTTCCCGCAACTGGTGATATGACAGGTCAAATGTCCTATGATGAAATGGGAACCAATCAAAGAGACGAATTCGATGAAGACGATGAATAAAATTAATGCAAAAATCAGTGAGACCCAAACCCTCACTGATTTTTTACAATTATAAAACTTTCCAATAATAAGCTTAAGTTTTGCACCTTAGAAAACCAATCAATCGGCGAACACCAATTTCGTCACCATTTTGAGGTGAAAAACGCCTTATTTTGACGACGAGACCAATTTTCGTCGTCGTTTTTGGACGGAAAGCTTCATTTTTTGGCGACGAGGCCCGTTCTCGTCGTCGTTTTTGGACGGAAAGCTTCATTTTTTGGCGACGAGGCCCGTTCTCGTCGTCGTTTTTGGACGGAAAGCTTCATTTTTTGGCGACGAGATCCATTCTCGTCACTGTTTTGAGTCGAAAAACACCAACTTTTGGCGACGAAACCAATTCTCGTCGCCGTTTTGAAGTCGAAAACGCCCTTTTTTGGCGACGAGAGTAAATCTCGTCACCATTTGGAGCCGAAAAACTCCCTATTTTGGCGACGAAACCAATTCTCGTCGTCGTTTTGAAGTGAGAAACGCCCTATTTTGGCGACGAGATCGAATCTCGTCACCATTTTGAGGTGAGAAACGCTTCTTTTTGGCGACGAGATCCATTCTCGTCACTGATTTGAGTCGAAAAACACCAACTTTTGGCGACGAAACCAATTCTCGTCGCCGTTTTGAAGTCGAAAACGCCCTTTTTTGGCGACGAGAGTAAATCTCGTCACCATTTGGAGCCGAAAAACGCCCTATTTTGGCGACGAAACCAAATCTCGTCACCATTTTGAGGTGAGAAACGCTT
>ERZ1673815.14-NODE-14-length-63248-cov-29.250819_pt1 | contig 63248 bp, 64 predicted proteins | sample MGYA00580147_ERZ1673815 | MGnify/ENA primary metagenome ERZ1673815 (study PRJEB41219, sample SAMN04549617) | soil metagenome | isolation source: soil | place: USA: Puerto Rico, Laguna Bouqueron NWR | collected 2009-06-01 ...
AATTTTAACAAGAGGTGCTGTTGATTTATATGCGTTGTTTGAATGGGGGCTTACCGCGCAATTTCAATAAGAGCCTTTTTCATGTTGTCATTGAATTTCGACATATCTGGTTGTGAGTAATATTGAATACCGTTATCATAATCAAAAGATTTAATAATCCCTACTTCATATTGGTAATGAAACAGAAAATCCGTTATTAATCGAATAGAATGATTTGCATTTGGCTTATTACAGTATAGATTAACAACCGATTTGAAGAGTTCGCTATTAAAACCAGGTTTGGATGACATATAACCACCCATGATATCATTATAATCGTTTATGTCCAGCTCATATGTCGGTTGATAAATTGTATCTTTAATTGTATAGGTATCTTTATCAAAAGCTTCTTGCCCTCTGTCTACTATATGTAGATAGGGGGCATTTTTTATTTCATCATAAAATGGATGTCTGCAAGTAGAGTATGGTTCTCTTAGACTCTTTACATTAATTGAGACTGGATCTGAAAGTAGCAGATATAAAGTTAAATGCAATATATCCTGATAGTTCTTTCGAGATTCTTCAATTGCGCTCATTAGTCTAACTGTTGCTTTAATTCGATTGACTAATTCTAACATTGTATGAGCATCAATAGCTTCATACTCTGAATCGCTAATAGGGAACAAAAATCCATTATTTTTGAAGAATTCAAAAAGAAGGTCAATATTTTTGTTAGGCAAAGAAATTAATGATGCAAGGATATTTTTTTCTTCTATGGAACCAGTATTTGCCAAACGTAATAGACCTTCTTTTGCAGCGAAGGCGAAGCGAATTTTTCTTGCTGGTAAGCTTTGTAGTTTAAGTGTAATTAAAGGTTCTACCCCAGGCGCGATATGTTTTATATCTTTGACACAGTCACAAGAATAGCTTTCATATCTAAATAAATTATTTTCAAAAAAATCTTCTTTTTTCATTTCCATATATTAACCCTCGTTTATATTAAAAATAACAATAAAAGTAATATCAATAAAAAAAATTATAAGAAAATAACAATAAAAATAATACAAATTTATTATATCAATATTCCGTAAGTTTAACAATCATATAAATATAAATTGTTTAAAAAAGTAATATATATTTTATCAAATTCAATTACTTTTTAGGGTGCAATAAAATAATTATAGACCGAGGACAAGTTCTATGTAAAATCACTCTGTCTAAAAAAAATATCAAATGCCTGATTTGCAATAAGGGCAAAGGATACATATTGTTTCGCTCCAATCTGTAAAGATTGTTGCGGTGCAATAGAAGTACCTTACCTTATTGCGCTCATTTTCAGGAAAAAGGGTCTGTGTACTTCAAGCACAGACCTATTTTTGTATCCTTTGCCGCCAATGCAATCCGGCGGAAAGGATGCAAAAACATGTCAAGAGCGTACAAAACTAGCCAAAAGAAGAGAACTAACTACATTTATTACACATCCGAAGGAACGAAGATTGTGGTTATTCCAGGTGAGAATGGAGTAACCGAAGCGGACATCGAGCTTTTACACACTATGGATGATGACGAAGTGGACGAGCAGCGCCGCTATGATTATCGGGTAACAACACATCTGGATGCTTATCATGATGGTGAAGAGGAAGCGGCCCATGACCGCAATAAGTATCTTGCAGATGATACTGCTAATCCAGAACAGCTAATCATACAAGCAGAAGATGAGGTAGAGCATCAAGATATGCTGGATAAGTTAACAAAGGCAATGGAGTCTCTTTTACCACAACAGAAAGAACTTTTCAAAAAAGTATATCTTGAGAAACGATCCAACACTGACATTGCAGCAGAAGAAGGTGTGACAGAAGCTGCCATTCGCGGCCGCCTTAAGAAGCTTCATGAAAGACTTAGAAAAATTCTATCCTAATTGGGTTCTAAAGAACCCATTAAAAAATCTTTTCTGAAAGGGGGTTCGAAAGAACTCTCTTTTTCGCTTATCGGTGAGGGGGAGATAAATTGCCCCGGAAAGGAGAGGGAATATGAGCCTAAAACATAAAGTCACTATTAATGTGGCAAAGCCAAATGGCGAAAAAAGCTCCGTCATTCAAAGCAGTCGTAAGACTATCCGAACTAGAATGCTTGATTTCCTATTTGGAAAGAAAGCCAGTTTGTTAGTAATTACTCCAGGTGACTCAGTTGAGACGGTAGAAATTAAGGAAATAAAGGAAGGAGGTGTAGGACATGAGTAAGATTAAGCTCCTTCTTGATGTAGTGTCAGATCTTCGAGCACTGGCAGATAGTGTTCAGGCTGTAGCTGATGCCATTGGAAGTAATGAGCCTAAGGAGGATACAAAGTCAGAGCAGCCAAGACACGAAAAACAGCCTGAAGAAAAGCAAATTACCTTAGAAGAAGTAAGAGCGGTGCTCGCGGAGAAAAGTCATGATGGATTTACTGCTGAGGTTAAAGGTCTTCTAGAAAAGTATGGTGCATCAAAACTTAGTCAGATTGATCCAAGTAAGTATGCTGCAATTCTTGCTGATGCGGAGGAGTTGAAATGAGTAAACATGCAATTCTCTCCGCGTCAGGAGCTCATCGCTGGATGAACTGTACACCATCGGCAAGGCTAGAACTGGAGTTTGATGACAACAGTGGTGAGGCTGCAGCTGAAGGCACAGCAGCTCATGCATTAAGTGAACACAAACTCCGAAAGGCACTTAAGATGAGATCAAAAAAGCCGGTCTCTCCATACGACTCAGATGAGATGGACAATTACACCGATGGTTACGTGGAGTTTGTACTTGAAGTGATTGAGCAAGCCAAGAAAATTTGTAGTGATCCCTTAATCTTGATAGAACAGCGGCTTGATTTTTCAAAGTATGTACCTGAGGGCTTTGGAACGGGGGATTGTTTAATTATTGCTGATGGAACTCTTCACATTATTGATTTTAAGTATGGTCAGGGTGTCTTAGTCAGCGCAGAAGACAATCCTCAAATGAAACTTTATGCCCTTGGTGCACTGGATCTATTTGATGGCATTTATGATATCGAGATGGTTTCAATGACAATTTATCAACCCCGTCGAGAAAATGTCAGTACATCCACAGTCTCAAAAGAAAACTTGTATCAGTGGGCTGAAGAAGTTTTAAAACCTAAAGCTGAACTAGCCTTCAATGGTGACGGCAACTACTGTCCCGGTGAATGGTGTCAATTTTGCAGAGCAGCTGTGAAATGTAGAGCAAGAGCAGAAGCAAAAATGAAACTGGCTACATTTGAGTTTGCTCTACCACCACTTTTATCTGATGAAGAGATTGCTGACATTTTATCTTCTATCGGTGATCTCACTAACTGGGCAAATGAGATTATAGCCTATGCGACGGATGCAGCAGTTAATCATGGAAAGAAGTGGCCAGGGTTTAAAGTAGTCGAAGGTCGCTCCAACCGTAAGTATAAAGATGAAGAAGCAGTCGCAGAAGCAGCAAAAAATGCAGGATACCGAGATATATACAAGCAAAGTCTCATTACCATTACCGAAATGGAAAAATTGATGGGCAAGTCAAAATTCAATGAAATCCTTGGTGAGTTAGTTATGAAGCCACCAGGCAAACCGACGCTAGTTCCAGTTTCAGACAAGCGTCCTGAAATGAACACATCATCAGCAAAAAATGATTTTATGGAGGTATAAAAATTATGTCAAAAACAGCAAAAAGAACAAATCCAACAAAAGTAGTTACAGGAGTTGTCAGACTTTCTTATGCCAATGTGTGGGAACCTAAATCAATCAATGGCGGTGCTGAAAAATACAGTGTGAGCCTGATTATTCCTAAGAGTGATACTAAAACCTTAAGTGCTATCAATGAAGCGGTGAATGCTGCAATAGAAGAAGGTAAAGGTAAATTCGGTGGTAAGATTCCAAATAAAGCGGCGTTAAAGCTTCCTCTACGTGACGGAGATATTGATCGTCCAGATGATGAAGCTTATGCAAATAGCTATTTTATCAATGCAAATAGCAATACCGCTCCACAAATTGTAGATAGAAACGTCAATCCAATCATTGATCGTTCTGAAGTATACTCTGGTGTCTATGCAAGAGTGAGTATCAACTTCTACGCCTTTAACTCCAATGGAAACAAAGGTATAGCCTGTGGACTTGGAAATATTCAAAAAATCCGTGATAGTGAACCTTTGGGTGGCAGAACTAATGCAGCTGATGATTTTGCCACTGATGTGGATGATGACTTTTTATCATGAGAACCCTCAGTATAGATATAGAAACATATAGCAGCGTAGACCTCGCCAAAAGCGGGGTCTATCGTTACGCTGAAGCACCGGATTTTGAGATTTTACTTTTCGGTTACAGTGTGGATGCTGGGCCGGTTCAAGTAGTAGATTTCGCTTGTGGCGAAAAAATACCTAAAGAAATACAGCAAGCGATTCTAGATAATAATGTTACCAAATGGGCGTTTAATGCGCAGTTTGAGCGTATTTGCTTATCGAAGTACTTTGGTATACACCTTGCACCTGATTCTTGGCGTTGCACAATGGTTTGGTCTGCGTACCTTGGGCTTCCTTTATCTTTGGAAGGAGCAGCAATCGTAACAGGAGCAGACAAGAAAAAGCTAACAGAAGGTAAAGAGCTCATTCGATATTTTTCAGTTCCATGTAAACCAACAGTAACTAATGGTGGTCGTACACGAAATCTACCTGAACATGCTCCAGAGAAGTGGAATAGCTTCAAAGCATATAATCTTCGAGACGTTGAAGTTGAACTTTCTATACAGGAAAAGCTTCAAAAATTTCCTATGCCTGAAGAGGAATGGAATAACTATATTCTAGATCAGCAAATCAATGATCGAGGTATTCAGTTGGATTTGGAATTGGTAAAAAAAGCGATTCAATGTGATGAAAAAGTAAGAGAAGAGCTAACAAGCAGACTAAAAGAACTAACTGATCTTGATAATCCAAATTCAGTTGTTCAAATGAAGTCCTGGCTATCGGAAAAGGGGCTGGAAACAGACAGTCTTGATAAGGCATCAGTTAAGGCACTATTAAAGGAAGCTCCAGAACATCTGAGTGAAGTACTGGAACTGAGACAGTTACTAGCCAAATCTAGTGTAAAGAAATACACCGCAATGGAAAATGCCGTATGCACTGACGGAAGAGCTCGGGGACTACTACAATTCTACGGCGCTAATCGAACCGGTAGATTTGCAGGAAGGCTTATACAAGTTCAAAATCTTCCTCAGAACCATTTGTCGGATCTGGAACAGGCACGTCGCTTGGTTAGAGGTGGCCATTTTGATGCCTTGGAAATATTGTATGACTCTATTCCGGGAGTTTTGTCTGAATTAATTCGAACCGCTTTTGTGCCAAAGAAAGGATATAAGTTTTTCGTTGCTGACTTTAGTGCAATAGAGGCTAGAGTTATTGCTTGGCTTGCAGGCGAGACATGGAGAAACGAAGTGTTTGCTACTCATGGAAAGATTTATGAAGCATCTGCTTCCCAGATGTTTAAAGTCCCCTTAGAAGAAGTCACAAAAGGCAGTCCTCTAAGACAAAAAGGAAAAATTGCGGAGCTGGCCTTAGGTTATGGTGGTTCTGTAGGTGCATTAAAAGCAATGGGTGCACTTGATATGGGTCTTACCGAAGAAGAGTTAAAACCTTTGATCTATGCATGGCGAAATGCAAATCCTAATATTGTACGACTTTGGTGGGATGTTGATCGTGCTGTCAAAGAAGCTGTAACAGAGAGGTGCAGAACTGAAACTCATCGTATCCGTTTTGAGTATCGTAGCGGGATGCTATTAATATGGCTTCCTTCTGGCAGACAACTTACTTATGTTAAACCAAGAATGGGTATTAACAGCTTTGGCAGTGAAGCAGTGACTTATGAAGGAGTTGGTGCCACAAAGAAATGGGAGCGCATTGAAAGTTATGGTCCTAAGTTTGTCGAGAATATTGTGCAAGCTATTTCAAGAGATATTCTTTGCTGTGCCATGAGAAAGCTTAATGAAAATGGTTTTGATATTGTAATGCATGTCCATGATGAAGTAGTTTTAGAAGTCCCTTTAGAAGTAACCGTTACTGATATATGTACTCTAATGAATCAGACGCCAACTTGGGCTCAAGGACTTTTACTTCGTGCAGATGGATACGAATGCAATTTTTATAAAAAAGATTAATTTGAGGGGGTTCGAAACCTCCTCATTTTTTGCTTATAGCTGAGGGCATGTTTTATTGCTCTACTACTATAAGCAGGAGGTTCATTATGAACAAATTAACTATTTTCAACTATGAAGGCAACACAGTAAGAACAGTAATGAAGGATGGAAATCCTTGGTGGGTTCTAAAAGATGTATGTTCAGTATTAGAGATTGGAAACAGTCGTGATGTTATGGCTCGTTTGGACAGTGATGAAAAGGGAGTCGATATTATCGACACCCCTGGAGGAAAACAGGAAGTATCTATTATCAATGAAAGTGGTCTTTATAGCGTGATATTGGTTTCTCGTAAGCCAGAAGCTAAAAAGTTCAAGCGCTGGGTAACCCATGAGGTGCTTCCTTCAATCAGAAGGCATGGACTTTATGCTACAGATGAGTTACTTGCTAATCCAGACTTTTTGATTCAGGCACTACAGGAGCTTAAAGCGGAAAGAGCTAAAAATGCTGAGTTAACTACTACCATTAGCATTCAAGAACAGCAAATTGCAGAAATGAAACCTAAAGCAAGTTATTACGATGTGGTACTTAACTGTAAGGATGCGGTGTCTATCACAACAATAGCCAAGGACTATGGAAAGTCCGGGCGCTGGTTTAATGAGTATCTGCATAATTTAGGTGTTCAATTCCGTCAAGGGAAGATTTGGCTTCTATATCAAAAGTACGCTCAACATGGATATACAACGACAAAAACCCATACTTACCTTGGAAATGATGGGACGATGCATTCAAAGGTTCATACTTACTGGACTCAGAAAGGACGCTTGTTCATTTATGAGCTTCTTAAGGATCATGGCATTTTACCATTGATTGAACAAGAGTCCGAATTCGAGGAGATGTAACTTATGGATAGATATAACGCTGAAGGCTATCCAGATCCAACTGCAGCAGAAGCCTTGGAAAATATCATGCGTGAAGAAAAGGCAAAAAACTATAAACCTTGCGTTTTTATTTGTTCTCCTTTTGCTGGAGACATAGAAAAAAATCTGAATAAAGCTAGAGAATACCTGAAGTTTGCAGTGGAGCAAGGAACCATTCCTTTTGCTCCTCATCTGCTATACCCTCAAGTGCTAGATGATGGCGATCCTGAACAAAGAAAACTAGGATTATACTTTGGCATGGTATGGCTTAGAAAGTGCGATGAGCTGTGGGTATTTGGTCGCTATATCTCAAAAGGGATGCAAGCAGAAATAAATAAAGCATCGAAGCATCGTATACATATCCGGTATTTTTCTGAAAACTGCGAGGAGGTGCAGAAGCTATGAAGATAGCGGTTGGTAACAGCCGAATGGATAAAAAGTGGAAGAACAAAGATATCACATGGGAGGACTTTATCTCACGAGTTAAATCTACCATACGAACAACAGAAACTGTATCTGAGTTCCGAAAAATGAGTCGCGCTCAGCAGGACTCAATAAAAGATGTAGGAGGATTTGTGGGAGGAGCCCTTCGTGAAGGAAAACGCAGAAATGGTTATGTCCTCTCCCGTTCCCTTCTGACTTTAGATATGGATTATGCCAAACCAGGGGTTTGGGAGCAAATTGAAGTGTTACATGATTTCAAATGCTGCATCTATTCTACCCATAAACATACACCAGATGCACCAAGATTAAGACTTATTATTCCACTTAAAAGAGAAGTAACAGAGGATGAATACCCAGCCCTTGGTCGGATGGTTGCAAAGGAGATTGGGATTGATTTATTCGATGACACCACATATGAACCTTCAAGACTAATGTATTGGCCTTCTACACCGTCAGATGGAGAGTTTGTATTTAAAGAGAAAGACGGTGAACTATTGGACCCAGATATCTATCTATCAAAATATGTAGACTGGCGGGACACTTCAATGTGGCCAGTCTCAAGTCGACAATCTGAGGTTGTGCAAAGGAAAATTATTAAACAAGCAGATCCATTAATTAAAGAAGGGGTTATAGGAGCATTTTGCAGAGCCTATACCATTGAAGAAGCCATCGAAGAATTTCTACCGGATGTATATGAACCTAGTACTATGAATGGAAGATTTGATTATATTCCAGCAGATTCTTCAGCAGGCTTGGTAATCTATGATGGTAAATTTGCTTATAGCCATCATGCTACCGATCCAGCATGTGGAATGCTGCTAAACGCATTTGATTTGGTCCGAGTGCATAAGTTTCGGGAACTAGATGAAAAGGTGACAGAAAATATACCACCAAGTAAACTACCTTCATTTAGAGCCATGACAGATTTGGCATTAGAGGATGAACGGGTAAAAGAGCAGTTTGCTGAAGAACGAAAGGCTCAGGCTGAAAAAGAGTTTATTGATGAAGATTGGGAAAAGCAGCTGGAGCTTGATAAGACAGGAACGGTTAAAAATACTCTTAGAAATTTGATTTTGATACTTGAAAATGATCCCAACCTAAAAAGCATAGTGTTTAATCAGCTATCTGATAGTCTCGAAATTAAAGGTGATGTTCCTTGGCCGCATCCATCGAAGTTCTGGAGAGATGCAGATGATGCACAGCTAATCAGCTACATTGACACTCACTACGGAACCTTTTCTGCAAGAAACTATGATGTAGCGGTAGCGAAGGTCGCTGACGATAGATCTTATCATCCGATTCGGGAATTTATTGAGGCTCTTCCTGAATGGGATAAGGTACCTAGAGTAGATACATTGCTAATCGATTATCTAGGTGCATCAGATAACCCATATGTTCGAGCTGTGACAAGAAAAACTTTATGTGCAGCTATTTCTCGTGTACTGACTCCAGGTATCAAGTTTGATTCCATGTTGGTTTTAAATGGGCCGCAGGGAGTTGGAAAAAGCACTCTTATAGCCAAGTTAGGTGGAGACTGGTTTTCTGATAGTTTGAGCTTGTCAGACACCAAGGATAAGACCGCAGCAGAAAAGTTACAAGGTTACTGGATTTTAGAAATTGGAGAATTGGCTGGACTGAAAAAAGCTGAAGTAGAAACCCTTAGAAGCTTCTTATCTCGCCAGAATGATATTTATCGAGCTAGCTTTGGTAAGAGAGCTACTCCTCACTTAAGACAATGTGTCTTTTTTGGCACAACTAATGCTGAAAAAGGCTATTTACGGGATACCACAGGAAACCGTCGTTTTTGGCCGGTAAAGACCCCGGGAAATAGTACAAAAAAATCATGGCAGTTAGAGCAAGATGAAATTCTGCAGATATGGGCTGAAGTTCTTACTTATGTGAAAGCTGGAGAAAAATTGTTCCTTGATGCCAGTCTTGAGAAGCTTGCAAAAGAAGAACAGCGGGAAGCTATGGAATCCGATGAGCGTGAAGGTCTGGTACGAGAGTACCTTGACATGCTATTACCTGAAGATTGGGACACCATGGATTTATATGAACGTAGGGCATATATCAATGGAACTGAGTTTGGTGAAAGCAAGAGAGTGGGTGTTTGGAAACGAAAATCGGTTTCCAATATGGAAATTTGGTGTGAGTGCTTTGGAAAGGATCGAGCCAACCTGCGAAGGGTGGATGGTAATGAAATATCGGCGATTATGGCAAGTATTGGAGGATGGACAGGTCTCGTGAAAAAAGAACGAATCCCGCTTTATGGACCACAATGGGTTTATGTTCCCAAAGAATAATTTAGTTTGGAACACATGGAACAATTTTTTCTCGGGAACAGATTTCACCTGTTCCGGTGAAACAAAAACAGTCTTTTGGTACATCTCATCGGAACAGGCGGCAGCCCCTAGTAAAGCAAACTACTTTATAACCTCTGTTCCATTGTTCCAATAATTATTATTAAAAATAATCCTAAAGACAAAAAGAAGAAATTACCTGTAAACGCGTATATACGCGCATATAGAGACTTTTTGGATTTAGGGAACATGGAGGAAATATGAGAGAGAAATTGATAGAACAGAAACTGATAAAAGCAGTAAAAGATATAGGCGGCATTGCACTTAAGATTGTATCACCAGGTTTTGATGGAATGCCAGATAGATTGATTTTGTTACCTAATAGAAAAGCTGCATTTGTAGAGGTAAAAGCACCAGGTAAATCTTTAAGGCCTCTACAAGAAAAGAGAAAAAGACAGTTAGAAGCACTTGGTTTTTTGGTATTTTGCCTGGATCACATAGAACAGATTGGAGGGATACTTCGTGAAATACAAGCCTCATGAATATCAGGCTTATGCCACTGAGTATATCCTCAATCATCCTATAGCAGCAGTGCTCTTAGATATGGGATTAGGTAAGAGTGTCATAACCTTAACCGCTATATTTGATTTAACATTAGATAGTTTTCTTGTCCGAAAGGTTCTGGTTATTGCACCACTTCGAGTTGCCAGAGATACGTGGCCAGCAGAAATTGAAAAGTGGGATCACCTCAAGGGCCTTAAATACACCGTAGTAGTGGGGTCGGAAGTTCAGAGAAAAACAGCCCTTATGAAAAGAGCTCAAGTTTACATTATCAATCGAGAAAATGTGGAATGGCTAATCTCAAGGAGTGGAATTCCATTTGATTTTGATATGGTGGTAATTGATGAGCTGTCCTCTTTTAAATCGCATCAAGCCAAGAGATTTAAAAGTTTAATGAAAGTCAGGCCAAAGGTAAATCGAATAGTTGGACTTACTGGAACCCCATCCTCCAATGGATTAATGGATTTGTGGGCACAGTATCGTTTATTAGATATGGGACAGCGATTAGGTAGGTTTATTGGTAGATATCGAGAGGATTATTTTGTACCAGATAAGCGTAATCAACAAGTGATCTTTTCCTACAAGCCCAAACCGGGAGCAGAGGAAGCAATTTATAGGCTAATATCTGATATCACTATTAGCATGAAAGGGGCAGATTACCTGAAGCTGCCTGAGCTGGTTATAAACGAAGTAGATGTAAAGCTTTCTGAAAAAGAAATGAAAATCATTGACGTTATGAAGCGTGATTTAATTACAACGGTTAAAGGTGAGGAAATTACTGCAGCCAATGCAGCAGCTCTTTCGGGGAAACTTCTACAGATGGCCAACGGAGCAGTCTATGATGATCAAGGTACAGTATTTCATATACATGACCGTAAGCTAGATGCACTGGAAGACTTAATCGAAGCTGCTAATGGCAAGCCAGTTCTAATTGCTTATTGGTTTAAGCATGATTTGTCACGAATACAAAAACACTTTGAGGTTGAGGTGTTATCCACTAGCGATTCTATTAAGAGGTGGAATGATGGAGAAATCCCTATTGCAGCCATCCATCCAGCATCAGCAGGACATGGACTGAACTTGCAAGCTGGAGGTTCAACTCTTATATGGTTTGGTCTAACTTGGAGCCTAGAGCTTTATCAGCAAACCAACGCTCGTCTTTGGCGACAAGGACAAAAAGAAACGGTAGTGATTCACCACTTGATTGCCAAAGGCACCATTGATGAACGTGTAATGAAAGCCCTAAAGGATAAAAACAATACCCAATCCGCACTGATAGATGCGGTTAAAGCTACACTAAAGGAGGTCTGATAAAATGAATATTGTCTGGCAATATTTAGATAAAAGAGCAGCGGCAATTAACGCTCTAAAAGACTATAGCAGCATGAAATACATCATAGAACATACCGATGAGGACATCGCAATCCTCAACGAAGACATGAGTTCCCCGGCATCTTCAGTTATAAATGGCATGCCATCAACCCATGATCCAAAAGCTGGAGAGAAAAGGCTCATTGACTGCATCAATGAAATTGATGTATTAAAAGAACGTTATCGTCAAGCACTGGAATACATGGATTGGTTTCAACCCGCATGGGATGCTTTAACAGAAGACGAGCAGTATGTGTTAAAGGAGTTTTATTTGGATGATGAACAAAAGCAGATTGATGCTGTGTATAACATCTGTGATCACTTCAATATAGAACGTTCTTCAGCATACAACAAAAAGAATCGAGCGCTTCAACATTTAGCACTACTACTCTATGGAAAGTAATGAGTAATATCGTGGACGATTTTATTAGAAATCCATTATACAATGGTATTGTGAAAAATTGTAGAGAGCCTTCGTGAAATACCACGAGGGCTTTTTGTATGTCCAATGGAGGTGCGAAATGCCAAAGAAACCAAAAAGACCATGTTCTTATCCTGGTTGTCCGGAACTGACAGATGGACGCTTTTGTCCGGAGCATGCAAAAAAAGAAGCTTCTCGTTATGAAAAATATCAGAGAGATCCTGAAACGAGGAAGCGTTACGGTCGTGCATGGAAAAGAATACGTGACCGTTACATTACAGCCCATCCACTATGTGAAGAGTGTAAAAGACAAGGAAAGCTGACACCAGCAACTGAAGTGCACCATATCCTTCCCTTGGCACGAGGTGGGACACACGATGAAAGCAACCTAATGGCTCTTTGTACTCCTTGTCACTCAGCTATCACAGCAAGAGATGGAGACCGTTGGCCATCCCGGTAGGGGGGAGTCAAATCTCTACAGCTTTTTAAACGGTCAACGGGCGTGGGGCTTCGTGCAAAAAGTCGCAGTTTCAAACGGGGTAATACCCCCTAATAAGAAATGAGGTGAGTTAATGGCCAAGGATGGTACAAATCGAGGTGGTGCCCGTATTGGATCTGGTCAGAAAAAGAAAGCACTTATAGATAAAATTGCTGAGGGAAATCCTGGCAAAAGAAAACTGGAAGTTATTGAATTTAAAAACACCACAGAACTTCAAGGGCAGGAGATGCCACAACCAAGAGCTATGCTTTCAGCAGTACAAAAGGATGGTAAAACATTAGTGGCTAGCGAAATTTATGAACTTACGTGGAAATGGCTTGAGGAGCGAGGGTGTGCACATCTAGTTTTACCACAGCTATTAGAAAGATATGCCATGAGTGCTGCTAGGTGGATACAGTGTGAGGAAGCAATTACTGAGTTTGGTTTTCTTGCTAAGCATCCAACTACTGGCAACGCTATCCAAAGTCCATACGTTTCCATGAGCCATAATTTTATGAGTCAAACCAACAGACTCTGGATGGAAATATATCAGATTGTTCGTGAAAACTGTGCGACAGAGTATTCCGGTACAAATCCACAGGATGATGTGATGGAACGACTGTTGACTGCCCGTAAAGGTAAATAATAATAAGGAGATGTGAGATGAGTAAGAGATATTTAACAGCAGAAAGTGTATGTGCAGGACATCCTGATAAACTGTGCGATATTATTGCTGATAATATTTTGGATGAATGCCTTAGAAGAGATAAAGCGTCACGCGTAGCGTGTGAGGTTATGGCTACTAAAGGGAAAATTATCGTGGCGGGCGAGATCTCCTGCAGCGAGAAAATTGATATCAGAAGCATTGTTAAGAATGTGCTAAAAGAACTAGGTTATAACCCTTTGAAATTTTTAATTTATGTATATGTACACAATCAGAGTTCTGATATTGCAGCTGGTGTGAATACTGCACTAGAAGCACGAAATGGTATAAACGAACAATATGGTTCTATCGGTGCTGGTGATCAAGGTACTATGTATGGTTATGCCACAAAAGAAACCAGAGAAATGCTTCCCCTTCCCCTTGTCTTATCTCATCGAATTGTAAAGAGACTAGATGAGGCAAGGAAAGGTAAACTTATTAAAGGTATCCTTCCCGATGGAAAAGCACAGGTGACCATTGAGTATAATGATGATGTTCCAGTGAGAGTTAAGACCATTGTAGTGTCAGTTCAGCATGAAAAGAATAAAACTCAGGAAGAGTTAAAATCAGATATTCTAAATAATGTGTTATGGCAGTGTTTTGAGGATTTTCCTTTTGATGATGAAACAGAAATTATTATCAATCCATCTGGACAGTTTGTATTAGGAGGACCTGCTGCAGATACAGGTTTAACTGGAAGAAAGATCATGGTGGACACTTATGGTGGACTTGCATCACATGGTGGCGGAGCACTTTGTGGGAAAGATCCGACCAAAGTTGACCGAAGCGGAGCTTACATGGCTAGGTATATTGCTAAACATATTGTGTGGTGTGATTTGGCAGAGAAATGTGAAGTGTCTATTTCCTATGCCATTGGCAAGGCAAATCCTGTAGCTTTTTCCATAAAGACTTTTGGAACAGGAACAGTTTCTGATGAAGTTCTAACCATTGCTGCTCAAGAAGTATTTAATTTGAGGCCTGCAGCAATTATAGAAAAGTTGCGACTTAGAAACATTCATTACTCCGATACAGCAGTCTATGGTCACTTTAACAGTTGCCTCTTCCCTTGGGAGGATGTTAATAGATACAATGAATTAAAAGAGGCAGTGGAAAAATATGCAGATAGGGAAGATGTATAAGAAGATTTATCTTCCTAAAAAATACGCCTTATTATACATTAAGAGAGCACAGAATTAATTTTATCTAAATAATCATCTAATATCATAATTTATCTAAATTTATCATTGACAAATAATTAAAAATTATATAGGATTAAATTAGATAAATTAAAGGAGGTATTAAGATGAATTATGATAAAATAATTCTTGAAATGCTTACTCGGATAAAAGACTTAGAAGAAAAAGTAGATATGTTACAAGAATACCAGCAAGAATTGCAAAACAAAGATGAAGGTGAAGATGATATAACTAGTGGAGAAGAAAAAAAGGAAAGTGGAAGGAAACGAACCCGTCGAGAAATTATGACAATCCTAGAAGAAAAGTATGGGTATAGTGTTCGAAAAGGAAATCGGTCCGAAGGAAGTGGTATTGTAGCAAGTAAGAACGGGAAATCATACAATATCAAAGTTTCGTATAGTCGTTCATATACTGATAGCGAAGAGGTAATTTGCTCTGGATGGCATACTGTATTTGAAAAAGAAATAGATAATCCGGATTTCCCATATTTCATCTTTGTAGTTGAAGACAATGAGGGTGAATTCCATTACTTTATTTTCAAACGTGAAGACATTATTAATGAGTTTGACGATAAGGCTTATGATGCCAATAAAAAGCTTCACTTCTATTTCCGTGTAACAAAAGATGGGAAACCACTTGAAGTTCGGGAGACAGAAAAAGATATGACTGCCTATTATAATAACTGGGATATATTCAAATAGTAGAAAATAAAAAACTAAAAATTCAACAATCAAAAACACGCTTCTATAATGAGGCGTGTTTTTATTTTGGGAGGTCAGAATGAAAATAGATAAGATTTCTATCAAAAAGTTGATCCCCGCCGATTATAATCCTAGAAAGGACTTAAGGCCGGGTGACCCAGAGTATGAAAAACTAAAAAGGTCATTTGAAGAGTTTGGGTATGTAGAACCAATTATCTGGAATAAAACTACAGGTAGAGTAGTTGGAGGCCATCAGAGACTGAAAATTCTACTGAACATGGGTATGGATGAAGTGGATTGCGTAGTTGTTGAAATGGATGAGGAAAAGGAAAAAGCTCTCAATATCGCATTGAATAAAATAAGCGGAGATTGGGATAAGGAAAAACTGGCACTCCTCATTACAGACTTAAATGCAGCGGACTTTGATGTATCTCTGACTGGATTTGATCAAGGAGAACTGGATGATCTTTTCAAGGATTCTTTAAAAGACAAGATAAAGGAAGATGATTTTGATGTGGATAGCGAGCTGAATAAGCCCGCTATTTCGCGTTTAGGGGATGTATGGATACTTGGTAGGCACAGACTGGTATGTGGAGACAGTACAAAAAAAGAAACATATAACATTTTAATGGAAGGAAAGGTCGCCAATCTGGTGGTAACTGATCCCCCATACAATGTCAACTATGAAGGCACCGCTGGGAAAATCAAAAATGATAATATGGCCAATGACGCATTTTATCAATTTTTATTAGATGCCTTTAAGAATATCGAATCGGTATTGGCATCAGATGGAAGTATATATGTTTTCCATGCTGATACAGAAGGACTTAATTTTAGAAAAGCCTTTGTTGACGCAGGCTTTTATCTTTCCGGTACTTGTATTTGGAAGAAACAGTCATTGGTTCTTGGAAGGTCCCCTTATCAGTGGCAGCATGAACCGGTGCTATTCGGTTGGAAAAAGAAGGGGAAGCATCTCTGGTATTCAGACCGTAAGCAATCAACCATTTGGGAATTTGATAAGCCGAAAAAGAATGCAGATCATCCGACTATGAAGCCCATTGCTCTAATTGCCTACCCCATTATGAATTCTAGCCTTACTAATAGTATCGTACTTGATCCTTTTGGAGGTTCTGGCTCGACGCTGATTGCCTGTGAACAGACCGATAGAATTTGCTATACCATCGAGTTGGATGAAAAGTACTGCGATGTTATTGTGAAGCGTTACATCGAGCAGGTTGGAACAGATAAAGAGGTATATGTCATTCGAGAAAAAGAGAAGATTCCATTTAATGTGGCAGCCACATCCATTTATTTATCAAATTCTGATGAATTAGATTGATAGAGCAAGTTTTAAATTCATTTTTGTACAGAAATAACTTGCTATTGTGTAGCGTTAGAGTGATATATGGTACTACCAAATAAGAAAGATGGTATGTAGGATGAAAATTGAATTTAATCGTACTGGTGGTGAGAGAAAGGCCCTCGTTACTGCGATTGGAGAAGTACTAGGTGAAAAGCCTGAATACAAAGGCGCACCAATAGGCAGATTTGAAGTGGATAAGGAAGGTGCTCTTATTTTTGATGAGGGTGTTGTGGGCGAAAAAGCGGTCAAACTCCTTGATGAACTTGATAGTCGAGGATTTACTTATGTGAAACCAGAAGGCCTGGAACAGGGGCTTACAGATAATACAGATTTGTTGGTAATTGAAATACCTAAGGAAAACTTCACCGACATTGCCTTAAGTAACTTGGAAAAGATTCTGGAAAGCAAAGGAGATCTCATTAAAAAAGCCCTTGGAGTAGAGGAATTACCTATTGAGCAAACAGAGGAAACTCTACGATTCCCTTGGTTTTCCTTTGATGAAGATGCTGAGAAAGTTAAAGCTTACACGTATTTCATTACAGCCCTTTGTGATATGGCAAAAAAACAGAAGAGAATCACTGCCACAGCTAAGGAAGTGGATAATGAAAAGTATGCCTTTCGTTGTTTTCTGTTAAGGTTAGGATTTATCGGTGAAGAATACAAGGCCGCAAGAAAGATACTCCTTTCCAAACTGAACGGAAGTTCTGCATTTAAAAGTGTAGTTACTAAGCAGGAGGAGGTAGATGGAATTTGAAAACCATTAACCCTAATGTCTTAGAACAACTCAGAAGTATCTATACGCCTGGAACACGAGTGGTTTTAGTAAAGATGAATGATCCCTATACTAAACTGGAGCCTGGGACAAGAGGAACTGTCATTAGTGTAGATGATATTGGAACCATCCATGTGAATTGGGATTCTGGAAGCTCATTAGGTATTGTATATGGCGAGGATTCCTGCAGAAGGACTGAAGAATAAAGCACATGTTTTATCCTGAAAAAGTAAAGAAAAACTGTGTAAATTAAGCCCCTTACATCGAATAATTGTCTTGCTATTTAACCCTTTTAGAGTGATATATGTACATGCCGAAAGGATAAACACACTTTAAAAGGAGTGAGGTACGATGTTGAGTGCAAAATTCGGAATCGAAATTGAGTTTACAGGAATTACAAGAGAAAAAGCGGCCAGAGTTGCTGCAGAGTTTTTGCAAGGCAATTACAGTGAAGGTGGGACTTACTACGATACCAAAAAGGTAAAAGCTCTAGATGGGCGCGTGTGGAAGTTTATGTATGATGGGAGCATCAAGTGTCAAAGAAAAGAAGGTAGAAGAAAAGTAGCTGCAGGTAAAGATTATAGCGTAGAAATGGTTAGCCCAATTCTAACCTACCGGGAGGACATTGAAACTTTGCAGGAGCTAGTAAGAAAACTTTGCAAAGCTGGAGCCTTTACAAATTCCTCGTGTGGAATTCATATTCATTTAGATGGCTCCAACCATACACCAAGAAGCATCCGAAACTTTGTAAATATTATTGCAAGTAAAAACGATCTTTTTTATAAAGCACTACAGATTGCACCGGAGCGAATGCGCTACTGCAAGAAGATGGATAGCATTTTAGTTGATAAGATGAACCACAAAAAGCCAACGACCATGAGACAGATTGAGGACATTTGGTACGAAGGCTATAGCGAAAGCAGAGGTATACATTACCATAATAGTAGATACCATTTCCTTAATCTACATAGCTTTTTTACCGGAAATCATACGGTTGAGCTAAGAGGCTTTAACAGTGAGCTGCACGCAGGCAAGATAAGAAGCTACATTGTTCTTGCCTTGGCTTTAAACAACCAAGCTTTGACACAAAAATTTGCCTCTGCAAAGAAGCCTCAAGTAGAAAATGAAAAGTTTGCCATGAGAACCTATCTAAACCGTATTGGGTTTATAGGAGAAGAGTTCAAAAACTGCAGAGAACATTTAACAGCAGCGCTTTCAGGTTCTGCAGCTTGGCGGTTTCGGGCGGCCTGAACTGCCCCTAACCCACAAAGCTAAGAAGGAGGATTACAATGAATAATAAATTATATCTTGCCTATGGCTCCAACCTTAATCTGAAACAAATGGCCAACAGATGCCCCACAGCGAAGGTGGCAGGAGCAAGTCAAATCAATGACCACCGCTTATTATTTAGAGGGGCACACGCGGGCGCTGTGGCGACTATCGAGCCTTTTAAGGGTGGCAACGTACCCGTTTTAGTGTGGGAAATCACACCGGCCGATGAAGCGGCACTTGACCGTTACGAGGGATGGCCGTTCCTTTATCGCAAGGAAACAATAAAAGTGAAGTTGGGAGGTAAAACCGTTAAGTCGATGGTCTACATCATGAATGATGGGAGGCCGCTTGGACAGCCGAGTTGTTATTATTACAGTACAATTTTAGAAGGCTATAAGAGTGCGGGCTTCGATGTGGAAATCCTGCGCAAAGCGACAACCGATTCAGTGGAATCGGAGGAGGTAGCCAATGAATGAGATAATTATGCAACAAATACTTGCCATTCGAGATTCAGGTGAATCAAATATGTTTGATATCCCAATTGTGACAAGCATTGCTTTAAGAGAAGGCTATATTGAGCTAGTAGAATACCTAAAAAGGAATAAAGAGGCATATGGGCATTTTATTCTGACAGGGAAAGACAAAAAGATAACCTAATCAACTTTATAGAAAATTAAGGGACTCTTAATGGGTTCCTTTTTCGAATCCATAAGGAGGTGGCGGCTATACGTAAACTAAAAAAATATAAGCCGACCATCTTTAAGGCGGATGGTTCGGTATATGATAAGGACGCTGCAGACACTGCGGTGTCTTTTATTAATTGCTTAAAGCATACTAAGGGAGAGTGGTATGGACAGCCATTTGAACTGATAGATTGGCAGGAACAAATTATTCGAGATGTGTTTGGTATTATAAAGCCTAATGGCTACCGTCAATTTAATACTGCATATATCGAAATCGCTAAAAAGCAAGGGAAATCTGAACTTGCAGCAGCGGTTGCTTTACTACTTACTTGTGGAGATTTTGAGCATGGTGGTGAAGTATACGGATGTGCATCTGATAGACAGCAAGCTTCCATTGTTTTTGATGTAGCAGTGGATATGGTGGAACAATGTCCAGCTCTTAAAGCAAGAATTAAACCGGTACTGTCGCAAAAACGACTTGTTTATAAGCCTCTAGGAAGTTTCTATCAAGTTTTATCAGCAGAAGCATATACTAAGCATGGGCTAAATGTGCATGGTGTGGTGTTTGATGAACTTCATGCTCAGCCCAATAGACAACTTTTCGATGTTATGACCCATGGTTCTGGTGACGCAAGAAAGCAGCCGCTGTATTTTTTAATTACAACTGCTGGTAATGATACGAATTCTATCTGTTACGAGGTGCATCAAAAGGCTAAAGACATCCTAGAAGGGCGAAAGGTTGACCCCACATTTTATCCAGTTATTTATGGTGCAGATGAAAATGATGACTGGACCGATCCAAAGGTGTGGGCGAAAGCCAACCCCTCAATGGGCATTACCGTTGACATAGAAAAAATTCATATTGCTTGTGAAAGTGCAAAGCAAAATCCAGCAGAAGAGAACTTGTTTAGACAACTTCGTTTAAATCAATGGGTTAAACAGTCGGTACGTTGGATGCCTATGGAAAAGTGGGATAAATGTGCATTTGCTGTAAACCCAGAAAGTCTTGCAGGGCGTGTGTGCTATGGTGGTTTGGACTTATCTTCTACAACCGATATAACAGCATTTGTTCTTGTCTTCCCTCCTGAGTATGAGGGAGATAAATATATCATCCTCCCTTTTTTCTGGATTCCAGAAGATAATCTGGACCAAAGGGTAAAGCGTGATCATGTGCCCTATGACGTATGGGAGAAGCAAGGCTTTTTACACACTACAGAAGGTAATGTAGTGCATTATGGTTTCATTGAAAGTTTTATTGAGGAACTTGGGATGAAATATAACATTCGAGAAATTGCCTTTGACCGTTGGGGTGCTGTGCAAATGACTCAGAACTTGGAAAACCTAGGATTTACGGTAGTTCCTTTTGGCCAGGGCTTTAAAGATATGAGTCCACCAACAAAGGAATTAATGAAGCTTACTTTAGAGGAGAAACTGGCCCATGGTGGACATCCAGTTTTGCGATGGATGATGGATAACATCTTTATACGAACTGATCCTGCTGGAAATATCAAGCCGGATAAAGAAAAATCAACTGAAAGAATCGATGGAGCTGTTGCTACCATTATGGCTCTTGACCGAGCAATCCGCAAAGGTGGATCAGGAAATTCTGTTTATGATGGAAGAGGTTTATTGATTCTTTAATCTAACCAATGTATTTTTTAGTTTTACTTGTACAATAAAATAATCTCTGATATTATAGACTTATGAACAGAAGTCTGAACACAAGTCTATAAAAGGAGGTTAAAATGAGCTACAGAGTACAATTTACAATAAGTGATGCTGAAAAAGAACAATTAATTGCTGAGGCGGCATCAGAAGGTTATCCAAATATTGCTGAATTATGTAAAGTAAGAGCTTTACGCGGAAAAAGTACTTATGCAGATCTTTATAAAAGAATGGTAAAGAAAATAGAGTCTTTACCTTCTGGTCAGAGGTTTTTTCTGAGGGATTTAATAGAAACGCCACCAACATTACTTGGAAGATGGTTATATGACAATGTTGCAAATGGAACAATTAAAGATGTTAAGCATCTCGGAAATAATGGTTCAGATGCAGAAGAATATGTAAAGTTATAATGATGATTTTTGAAGAAGCATCTTAAATGCGAGGTGCTTTTTTCATGCCCAATTTTAAGGAGAGTGATGCAGATGGGATTATTTTCGAATATTTTCAAAGCCCGTGATAAACCTCAGAACCGGACCATAGGAAGCAATTACAGCTTCTTTTTTGGTGGGACGACAAGCGGTAAACCAGTAAATGAGCATACAGCAATGCAAATGACAGCGGTTTATTCTTGTGTAAGAATACTGGCAGAGGCTGTGGCAGGACTTCCACTTCACTTATATAAATACACTGATAGCGGTGGTAAGGAGAAAGCACTTTCTCATCCATTGTATTTTTTATTACATGATGAGCCTAATCCAGAGATGAGTTCTTTCGTTTTCCGAGAAACGTTAATGACTCATCTTTTATTATGGGGCAATGCCTATGCACAAATTATTCGAAATGGTAAAGGCGAAGTCATAGCACTATATCCGTTAATGCCTAATCGAATGTCGGTGGATCGCGACTCCAGTGGTTCTCTTTATTACACTTATACTAGATATTCCGATGAAGCACCTACTACGAAAGGTATGACGGTCACACTTAGACCAAGTGATGTATTTCATATACCTGGCTTAGGCTTTGATGGACTAGTGGGCTATTCGCCGATTGCAATGGCTAAGAATGCTATAGGTATGGCAATTGCTTGTGAGGAATATGGAGCTAAATTCTTTGCTAACGGAGCTGCTCCAGGAGGGGTGCTTGAGCATCCAGGTACCATTAAAGACCCTCAAAAAGTACGGGATAGTTGGAATGCAGCCTATCAGGGAAGCAGTAATTCTCATCGTGTAGCGGTGCTTGAAGAAGGAATGAAGTATCAGCCAATTGGTATCTCTCCAGAACAAGCCCAGTTCTTAGAAACAAGAAAATTTCAGATTAATGAAATCGCTCGAATTTTCCGCGTACCCCCACATATGGTTGGAGACTTGGAAAAATCGAGCTTTTCTAATATTGAGCAACAGTCACTGGAGTTTGTGAAATACACTTTAGATCCTTGGGTGATTCGTTGGGAGCAGACCATCAGCCGAGCACTTTTAAGGCCAGATGAAAAGAAACTCTATTTTGCTAAGTTCAATGTAGATGGATTGCTTCGAGGTGATTACGTTTCTCGGATGAATGGTTATGCAATCGCAAGACAGAATGGCTGGATGAGTGCTAATGATATTAGGGAACTTGAGAACCTTGATCGAATTCCACCAGAGCTTGGAGGAGATTTATATCTAATCAATGGCAATATGACCAAACTTGAAGATGCGGGTATTTTCGCAAACAAAGAAGGATTGGAGGGAAAATCTGAATGAAGAAATTTTGGAATTGGGTTCGCGACACAGATTCACAAACACGAACCCTCTATTTAAATGGTGCAATTGCCGAGGAGAGTTGGTTTGAGGATGATGTTACCCCAGCTGCTTTTAGAGAAGAGCTAATGAGTGGTGAAGGCGACATAGTAGTTTGGATTAACTCTCCTGGTGGTGATTGTATTGCAGCATCTCAGATATACAACATGTTAATGGATTATAAAGGGAACGTCACTGTAAAGATTGACGGTATTGCTGCATCAGCTGCCTCGGTCATTGCCATGGCAGGGACAGAAGTTTTAATGTCTCCTACATCACTGATGATGATCCATAATCCTTTCACGATAGCTATTGGCGATAGTGAGGAGATGCAAAAAGCAATCCAGATGCTTGATGAAGTGAAAGAGAGCATCATCAATGCATATGAGCTTAAAACCGGTTTATCTAGAACAAGGTTGTCTCATCTGATGGATGTTGAAACTTGGCTCAATGCTAATAAGGCAGTAGAGCTTGGTTTTGCAGATGACATTATGTTCAAACCTGGGGAGAGTGCATTACAAGACAGCTTTGTATTTAGCAGAAGAGCAGTGACTAATTCACTAATGACCAAACTTCAAAAACCAGTTGTAAAACAGTCAGTAGAGCCGCTTTATGAGCGGCTTAATTTATTGAAATATTAGGAGGAATAAAAATGAGCAAAATTCTTGAACTGCGTGAAAAACGCGCAAAAGCATGGGAAGCAGCAAAAGCATTTCTTGATTCAAAACGTGGAAGTGATGGGTTAGTATCTGCAGAAGATGCTGCAACCTATGACAAAATGGAAGAAGACATTATTAATCTCGGTAAGGAAATTGCAAGATTGGAACGCCAAGAGGCTCTTGAAGCAGAGCTTAATAAGCCTGTGAATATGCCTCTTACTGGAAAGCCAGCTGCTCCGGGGATGAATACAAAAATTGGAAGAGCAAGTGATGAGTATAGGAAAGCATTCTGGAATGTAATGCGTAGCAAAAATCCTAGTCATGATGTTCTAAATGCTCTGTCTGTTGGCACTGATTCCGAGGGAGGATATCTTGTTCCTGATGAATTTGAGCGCACCTTGGTTCAGACTCTTGAGGAAGAGAATGTATTCCGTAAACTTGCAAAGATTATTCAAACTTCAAGTGGTGATCGTAAAATCCCTGTTGTGGTGACCAAAGGCACAGCTGCTTGGCTTGACGAAGGTGAAGAGTTTGATGAGAGTGATTCTGTATTCGGTCAGACATCTATTGGTGCTTACAAGCTGGGTACAATGATTAAAGTTTCTGATGAACTTCTCAATGACAGTGTATTTGATTTAGAGAATTATATCTCCACAGAATTTGCCCGTAGAATCGGTGCTAAGGAAGAAGAAGCATTTTTAGTTGGAGACGGAGATGGGAAACCTACTGGTATTTTCAATGTAACAGGTGGAGCACAGCTTGGAGTGACAGCAGGGTCTGCAACCGCTATTACTGCAGATGAGATTATCGATCTTGTTTACTCATTAAAAGCGCCATATAGAAAGAACGCGGTATTCCTGATGAATGATGCAACAGTAAAGGCGATCCGTAAGCTGAAAGATGGTCAAGGTCAATATCTGTGGCAGCCTTCTTTAACAGCTGGTGCTCCAGATACTTTGTTAAATCGTCCGGTTTATACTTCAGCTTATGCTCCTACTATTGAAGCTGGAGCTAAAACTATTGCCTTCGGTGATTTCGGATATTATTGGATTGCCGATAGACAGGGACGTTCTTTCAAACGTTTAAATGAACTTTTTGCAACCACAGGGCAGGTTGGTTTCCTTGCGAGCCAACGTGTAGATGGAAAACTTATCTTACCTGAAGCTATCAAGGTTCTTCAGCAGAAGGCTTAATGGGAGGTGTAAATGATGAGCTATAACGCAAAGAATTACACTGAGCAAGGTGGAGAAAAAACAGTTATAGGTGGAGAGTTAGAAATCAAGGAGGGGGCCAAAGTTACTGGCCTTCCTGCTTCCACACTTGTGGTAGCTACTGAGACTACTCTTGGTGGTATTAAAGCAGAAGCAACGACTGAGACATATACAGTACCAGTGAAAATTGGAAGTGATGAAAAATTATATGTACCAACATATCCGATAGTGCCTGAATTTCCTGTGGTCGAAAACCAAACAGATAGCACAGCAACGTCAGTAGAAGATTTGGTGACGGACTTTAATGCCTTGCTTAATAAGCTGAAAGCTGCAGGTATCATGACTGCGGATACACCATAAAGAAAGGATGATGACGGTTATGACTCTATTTGAAAAAGTAAAAGCTAACTTAATTCTCGAGCATGAACACGATGATGAGCTTCTTCAAATGTATATCAATACCGCAATCGCTTATGCCGAGAGCTATCAGCATTTACCAGAAGGACATTATTCTGAAAATGAAATGCCACCAACTACAGAGCAAGCCGTCATCATGTTATCATCTCACTTCTATGAAAGTCGAGATGGCAGTACTGGCGGCTTTTTTTCTGATAACGTTCAGGCAGGTCAGCAAGTTTGGAACACTGTAAATTTACTGCTTAGACTTGACCGAGATTGGAAGGTGTAAAATATGAGTTTTGGGAAGATGAACACCTTTATTGATATCATATCCGTTGAAAAAACAAAAGACAATGAAGGTTTTGGTAAATATAAGGATATCATCCTCGCTTCTGTTCGTGCTTATAAAGAAGATCGTCATGGAAATGAAAAGTGGGCCAATCGAGCAGTTTTTTCAGAAGCAACTGCTCTATTTTGTTTTCGTAGGATACCTGATATTGAGGTGTCTACAAATATGGTGATTGTGTGTAGTGATGGTCGATATGAGATTACTAATGTTGAAGATGTAAAAGGCAGAGGCATGTATATTGAAGTTTTGGCTAAAAAGGTGGTGGGGTCAAGTGGCTAAAGTACAAGTTAAAATGCCTGAGGAGTTCCTTCTAAAACTATCAAGACTGGGAGAAAAGACGGATGAAATTATTCCAAAGGTACTTGAGTCAGGCGGAGAAATTGTTTTAGAAAAGGTAAGATCCAATTTGAAAGCTGTAGTTGGTACTGGAACAAAAGAGAAAAGTCGGTCTACTGGTGAGCTTGTCGATTCCATAGGGTTGTCTCCGGCGAAAGTAGATAGGAATGGGAACTTTAACGTGAAGGTGGGTTTCAAGGAGCCACGAAGAAATGGCGAAAGTAATGCCAAGATAGCCAATATTATTGAATATGGAAAATCAGGTCAGCCACCAAAACCATTTTTAAAACCTGCAAGAAGTGCGTCAAGAAAAGCATGTATAGAGGCTATGAAGAAACGATTTGAGCAGGAGGTAGAAAACTTATGAGTATATTAAATGAACTCAATCTCATAGCAGATATGTGCGATATTCCTGTAGAGACAGGACGGTTTTCTGGTGTTCCTCCTGACACTTATATGGTAATTACACCACTTATTGATTTGTTCGAAGTTCATGCTGATAATTTGCCAGGATATGAAGTACAGGAAGCTAGACTTTCCTTATTTGTAAAAGGAAATTATACAACTATAAAAAACACCTTAGTCCGCACTCTTTTGGGTGCGGATTTTACTATAACGGACCGTCGGTACATTGGACATGAGGATGATACCGATTATCATCATTATGCCATAGATGTGGCTAAATCATATGAATTTCAATTGGAAATGGAGGAATAAGAAATGGCTACGATAGGTCTTGATAGGCTTTATTATGCAAAAATCACCGAAGACACAAACGGTGATGAAACCTATGAAACACCTAAACCGCTGGCGAAAGCAATCAGTGCAGAACTTTCTGTTGAGCTTGCTGAGGCAACTCTTTATGCAGATGATGGTGCTGCTGAGATTGTAAAAGAATTCAAAAGCGGTACCCTTACACTTGGCATTGACGATATAGGGGTAGCAGCTGCAGGAGATTTAACAGGAGCTACCATTGATGACAATCATGTGCTTATTTCAACCAGTGAGGATGGAGGAGCTCCAGTTGCCATTGGCTTTAGAGCACAAAAAGCAAACGGTAAATACCGATACTTTTGGCTGTATCGTGTGAAGTTTGGAATTCCTGCAACAAACTTAGCGACAAAAGGCGATAGTATCACTTTTTCAACTCCGACTATTGAAGGGACAGTACTTCGAAGAAATAAGCTGGATGGTCAAGGTAAACATCCATGGAAAGCGGAAGTTAACGAGGGAGATGAAGGGGTAACTTCAACGGTTATTAATAGCTGGTTCAACGAAGTATATGAACCAACATTCGCAGCTCCTAGTGGAACTGAAGAGTAAGGAGGAAATGAAATGGATAAAGAACGAAGTGCAACGATTAATATTGGCGGGCAGGAGTATGAACTTATTCTAACTACTAAAGCCACGAAAGAAATCGCGAGCAGATATGGAGGCCTTGAAAATTTAGGTGAAAAATTAATGAAGTCTGAGAACTTCGAAATGGCACTGGATGAAATAGTCTGGTTAATAACTTTAATGGCCAATCAAAGCCTGCTCATTCATAACTTGCGAAATCCAGATAGCAAAAAGCCACTTCTTACTCAAGAAGAAGTTGAACTTCTTACTTCTCCTTTGGAACTAGCAACATATAAGAGTGCTCTAACAGAAGCTATGTTTAAAGGGACAAAAAGGAATGTTGAGTCTGATGATGACTCAAAAAACGTGCAAACCGGGTAAACGAGGATGAACTCTTTACCCGGCTTTTATATTACGGAACTGTTCACTTAAATCGCACAGAAGAGGAGACGTGGCTTACACCTATTGGTTTGCTTATGGACTTATGGGAGTGTCATAAACAGTTTCTAGGAATGTCAAAACCGAAGCGGGAACTTTATATCGATGACATTATTCCTTATGGGATTTGATTTTTCAACGAAAGGAGGCGGTAATCTTGGCAGATAATTTTGGTTTAAAAATCGGAGTGGAAGGCGAAAAGGAATTTAAAAATGCACTTCGAGATATTAACCAAGCATTTAAAGTCTTAGGTAGTGAGATGGCTTTAATTAGCTCTCAGTTTGATAAAAATGATAAATCTATCCAAGCTTTAACAGCGCGTAATGAAGTATTAGAAAAAACGATTGATGCACAAAAAGAAAAGATAGAGACATTGCGATCTGCACTAGATAATGCCTCTACTTCTTTCGGAGAAAATGACCGTAGAACTCAAAACTGGCAGATTCAATTAAATAAGGCTTTGGCTGAGCTCAATGGCATGGAACGAGAACTTGAAAATAACAATAAGAGATTACGTGAACATTCCGATGCTATAGATGAAAGTGCTGACAACATGGAAGATGCTGCTGATGCAGCTGACGAACTTGCTGATAATGTTGATGATGTTGGCGATGAAATGGATGATGCCACTAAAAAAACCTCTGTTTTTGGTGATGTACTCAAAGCAAATCTGCTATCAGATGCCATAATTGGTGGAGTAAAGGCATTAGGCTCGGCTATCGTAGGAATAGGAAAAGCATTTGTGGGGGCGATGAAGGATGGCGTTGAATACAACGCTCAAATGGAAAGTTATACTGCATCTTTTACTACCATGCTGGGCGATGAGGCAAAAGCACAAAAGTTAGTTAATGATTTGAAAAAAGAAGCAGCAGCTACTCCATTTGGAATGCAAGATCTCGCTCAATCAGCCCAAACTCTCATGAGCTTTGGAATGTCTGCAGAAGAAGCTCAAATAAGGATGAAACAGTTGGGTGATATATCTCAAGGAGATGCTGAAAAATTTAAAAGTTTAACTTTAGCATTTGCACAGATGTCCTCAACCGGTAAGTTAACAGGGCAAGACCTGATGCAAATGATTAATGCAGGTTTTAACCCATTAGAGGAAATTTCGCGCAAGACGGGAAAATCCATCGGTGAACTCAAGGAGGAAATGTCAAAAGGGGCAATTTCAGCAGACATGGTTGCGGAGGCATTTGCATCAGCAACATCTGAAGGTGGGCGTTTCTACGGTTCAATGGAAGCACAATCTAAAACTTTTTCTGGGCAAATGGCAACTCTTGAGGATGGGGTTGCATCGTTAAAGGGTCAGCTTGCTGAAGGGTTAACAACCATGCTTTCTGGTACTGTTCTTCCGATGGTTAATGGTTGGATTGATGAATTATCTCAAGCTTTTGAGAAAGACGGTGTCCAAGGCTTAATTGACGCTTTTGGTGGAATCTTAGAAGAAGCTGTTCAATTTATTTCTGAGCAATTGCCAAATGTAGTGGATATTGCTTCTCAAATAATTATCTCTTTAGTTCAAGGACTTATCTCTGCATTACCGAAAATAACAGAGGCAGCTGTCATGCTACTGATGACACTAGTCAATGGAATCATTGAAACTTTACCTGCACTTATTGCGGCAGGAGTACAAATGATTGGAACTATTGTAAGTGGAATTGCAGAAGCACTACCGCAGTTAATTCCGGCTGCGGTATCAGCAGTGATACAAATTGTGCAGGCACTTTTGGATAACCTACCAATGATCTTAGAGGCAGCATTTCAGCTTGTGCTTGGACTAACTCAGGGAATTTTGGATGCTCTTCCAGTGTTAATTGCAGCATTGCCAGTCATTATTACTGGGATAGTAGATTTCATTATTGGTGCAATACCTCAAATAATCGAAGCTGGTATTCAACTTCTAACATCTTTAATTTCAGCTTTACCAGAAATCATCACAGTAATTGTAGAAGCGATTCCGCAAATTGTAGACGGGTTAATAACAGCGATTTTAGGTTCAATACCGCAGTTAATTGATGCCGGAGTGCAATTGTTAGTGGCACTGATTCAAAATCTGCCACAGATCATTTCGACCGTTATTACTGCTATACCAAAGATTGTGTCCTCTCTTGTGAATGCTATTATTGGTAACATTCCTCAGATTATTCAGGCGGGGATTATGTTGTTAGTTTCACTGATTAAGAACCTTCCAACGATTATTGTAGAGGTTGTAAAAGCTGTGCCACAAATTATTACAGCGCTGGTTAAAGGGTTTACAGGTTCAATTTGGCAAATGGCCCAGGTTGGAACCAATTTGATAAAAGGATTATGGCAAGGAATCTCAGATGCTGGAGCTTGGCTTTGGGATAAAATCTCAGGCTTTTTTGGTGGTGTTGTTAATAAAATTAAAAATTTCTTTGGCATTCATTCTCCGTCAACATTATTTGCTGGTATAGGCGAAAACCTTGGAGAGGGTATTGGTGTTGGTTTTGAAAAAGCAATGAATAGTGTTAGTAAAGATATGCAAAATGCTATCCCAACTGATTTTGACATCAACCCTAATCTCAATATGAATGGAGCAGGTATTAGTAGTAGCTATGGAACTTTTGAAGGTTCATTAATTACAATACAGCAGATGATTGTTCGAAGTGAGGACGATATACGGAAGATTTCACAGGAGCTATATAATTTAATGCAAACAGGATCACGAGCGCAAGGAAGATTTATAACTGCATAAAGGAGGGCGATGTATGGGCTTCATTTATAATGGTATCAATTCAAAAAATATGAAGATAAAAGCAAAACTTACAAGGTGGCAGGCATCGCCCGCTCTACGAAATTCGTATGAGGTTGTTCCAGGAAAGGCGGGAGTTGCAGATTTTGGTTGTGATAGTTCAGAGCGGATCATTACAATCAGCTGTAATGTATATCCTCAAAAGAGTTTTGCAGATTTAGTGAGCGTTTTAGATTCTATTGCAGAATGGCTTAATCCAATGAATGGTCTCAAGCAGCTTGTATTAGAGGATATTCCTGATCGTTACTTTTACGCTCGGCTTACTGAACAAGTAGATTGTGAGAGGTTACTTAGAACTGCTGGAGCCTTCGAATTAAAATTTATTTGTCCAGATCCACACGCCTATGCACTGATAGATGAACAATTTACGATATCTAATGTTGGTGCTCATGAAATTAAAAGGTTAACTGGGAATGCCGATTCAGAACCGGTTTATCAACTTAAGGGGATAATCAGCAGCTCATCATCCACCTACATCTCTATTACGACAAATGGCGAAGAACTACGAGTATTTGGAGCTTTGGCAGCAGATGAAGTGCTTGTTATTGATAGTGGATTAGTAACTGCAAAAATTACCGATGTAAACGGAAATACACTTAGAAATGGACTTGCAGGCTTGGATGAACTTAACTTTCCTATACTGCACAAAGGTGAAAATGAAATAACAGTATCAGTGGTGGGAGCAACATTTTCCGAGCTGAAGATTATGGCAAGAAGTAGATGGAGGTGAGTTTGTGGCAATTAAATCAATCTTAACATCACAGACAGATTTCACAGGTGAGTTTACTGTAAGCGAGAAGACAGTTGCTCTCTGGCGATTTAATGAAGCTTCACCAGATAGCAATAATATGCTTGCAGATGATTCCGGCCATAATAGAAACTTCTTTGTATCCGGATGGTCAGGCACATCAGCCAACTTATTATCAGGTAGATTGGGAAGATATTTTAGGCAGAATATCGTTAATCCAACAAGTGAAAAAACGCATTTAGTGGCTACCAATGATGGTAGCTTTTTTAGTGATTTAGGTGAAAAGATTGTTGTTGGTGGATGGATAAACCCGACTACTTATTCTGTGGGACAGACGTATATCCCAATTTTTAATACTAGACAAGGCCCAGGCCAACCTATTTTCTATATTTCTTTATTTCAGGGAAGATTGCGATTAATGCTGTATAATTCTTCTGGTTCTCTGATATATGACCAGACAGAAACACCTGCTATTACGCTAAAGAACAATGGGTGGTATTTTATTGCATCAATCATTGAAGTAAACAGCAAAAGAGTACAGAACTTACTTTGCGATCGAAGTGATGGGGCTGTCTGGCAATCTCCAGTTCGAACATTTACGGGAGACTTAAATCCTTCCTGTGTTGCGGATATAGTGATGGGGATGCATGCAAATACCTATTACTACGCAGGAGGATTTGATGACTGGTTCTATGAAAAAGATTCTTCGCTTACCATGGAGGATTTAATTTTCTATTTTAAATCTTCAATTTTAGCAAACGGTGGAGACAGTACTGCTGATGTTGATGCTCTTGTGGACCCTGGTTCTGTAATACTAAAAGAAACAAGCGGGGTCTATGCACAAAGTGGACAGCTCTATTCGATAGTAGCTGCATGTGGGCTTTCTGGAACGGGTAGAGTATCAGTTACAAGTGAATACACTGCAGGTATAACATCGATAAGTTTAGTAGAAACTTCTACATCAGATGATTTGTCTAGTTGGACTGAATGGCAGGCTATTGGAACAAGTGGAGAATTACAATCTCCAAACAGAGAATATATTCGTTATCGAATTACTTTATCTACTCAAGACACAAGTAGAACTCCTAAACTTCTTGAAATACAACTACATGATATACCAAAACCTCCTTATGAGAGACTTGGATTTGCAAGACCAGTTGTGTTGGATACTAACGGGGCTTGGGAAGCAGTGTTAGAAAATGCCTTTGATATTGTAGTAACAAGTGAAGTGAATGGCGCTGATATTCTGGAGTTTAAACTGCCATTTCATGATTCCAAGCGAGTGACATTAGATAATGAAAAACAGGTGCAGATTGTCAATGATGTTTATCGTATTCGAACTATAACAGATGAGAAAAGCTCCGATGGAAGAGTTGTAACTCAGGTATATGCGGAAGCTGCATTTTATGATCTTTCTTTTAGTGCTGAAAAAGAACCCATGGAATTTGTTGCAGAGACACCAGAAGTCCCTATGCGCTATGCCTTACTTAATACTGGCTGGTCATTAGGAAATGTAACTGTAAATACTAAACGTACATGGCAATCAACAGAAAAGAATGCATTAGCTATCCTACGAACAATACAGAATATTCATGGTGGTGACTTGATTTTCGATAGTGCCAATCGTTTGGTACATCTCTTGACATTTGGAGGTACTGATAGTGGAGCATTATTTTGCTATAGAAAGAACATGAAAAGTATACAGCGCGTAGTGGATACTAGAAGTCTAATTACTCGCCTTTATGCTTATGGAAAAGATGGTATTACATTTGCTTCTATCAATGGTAATAAAGAGTATGTTGAGGATTATAGCTATTCATCAGAAGTTAGAGTAGGAACGCTGGATGCTTCATCAATCAGCAACCCTTATCAGCTGCTTGAGTTTGCTAATATGCGCTTAGCTCAGTATGCGAAGCCACGAATCTCATATGTTCTCTCTGCAATGGACTTATCCGTGTTGACAGGATATGAGCATGAGGCATGGAAACTAGGTGATATAGTAACTGTGGATGATAGAGATTTGAATTTATCTGTCAAAACTCGTGTGGTACGCAGACAATATAATCTCCAAGAACCATGGAAAACAGTGCTGGAGCTATCAACAACGTTAAGAGAACTGGGGGATTCATCTGCTGTTTGGGATAAAGCTGCTGATATTTTATCTTCAGCTGATGTTCTTGACCGTCAGGAAGTAAAAGACTTAGTCCCTTTTAATCATCTAAGAAATTCACGAGCTGATGATGGATTAACCTATTGGTTAAGTTCAGGTTTTACAGTAGACCCTAATAATGGCGTATCAGGATCAGCTTCTTTTAAAGCTGAGGGAGTTTTAGGAATGACAAAAAGTCTATCACAGACTGTGTATCCTGCTAGTAGAAAGAGTTATACATTTTCAGCGCAGATTGCATCGGAAAATCTGCAGAAAGGGCCAAACGGAAAAGTTGGAATTGAAGTTGTCATTGAATATGAGGACGGTTCGACAGAAACTAGGTTTATTGATCTCTATTAGGAAGGAGGTAACGCTATGGCTTATTTTTCACAAATAGCTCATGCTATTACACCGAGAGGTATTGGAAAGATAAAGTCGCTTACCATCCGTCTTTTCATTACTGATTGTACTGGTGAGGTATTCTTTACGGATATGCTTTTACAAGGGGGCTCTGTTGCTACGGGCTGGGTTGGCCATGTATCAGAAATACAATGGACGCTAGATGGGTAGGTGGTGCAAATGTCAGTTACATTTACCAGATTTACTGAGACGATACATTGTAAAGAGGATAAACGAGTAGTAAGCATAACAGTGAATCTACTTCTTGATGATTGCACAGGAACGGTATATTTTACTGATATTCAAGCACAAGAAGGTAATCACCTTACTGGCTATACAACTAACACAAAGAGCATGCTGCAAAAATATCAAGAGAATGAGACAATTGTTCCTGTTCGCTTTTATAATGGAGTGGTTCGGAGCGGAGAGACGATTATTCTCTTCAACCTAGGCTCAACTTCCACTGGTCTTGACTGTTATATTTATCCTAATCAGAATATGGCTGCAGGTAGTATCCAATTGTCTCAAGGAGCAGGGGCACACAAGGTGAAATTTAAAGAGGCAGTTAGCCCAGGTGATACCTTTTCGCTATTAGCATCAACTAGACAGTGTTTAAAGAACGGAAGCCCAACTGAAAAGGAAGGATTTTTTCAATATACAGCATCCGGTGATAGTAAACATGTGATAAAGCTAGAAGACAGAAAATCGGCCCGGGTATTATTTGAGTTTCAAGAAATGCAGGAAGGAAGTGAGCGCCTTTGATTGACTATTTAAAAGGTAAGCGATGTATGGTCTGGAGTTTCATGGGAAATGCCCGCATGTATCAAGCATTACGAGACTATGGGGATCGAATTGATACGGTGGGCATTTTTACTTTTGAAGTGGATATTACCGGGACAATAACAGAAACAGGAACAAGCATATCCAGTATGCTTACCTATATTAATCGTTGGCCTCATATCAAATGGCTACTGACTATTATGAATCATGGTACAGCTTCCATTTTTACTGCTCTTAGAAATAACACCAATGGTGCGAAGGATAAATTTCTTACTGAGATCATTCGGATTATGAAAAAGTATCCGTGGTGTTCTGGTGTTGATATAGACTTGGAACGTGGAGGTGGCTACGAGAACAAAGACACTGCAAATGCCCTATTTCGTGACATATATAATACTGTCAAAGCTTATGATTCTTCTAAACTCGTTAATATTTGTTTACCAGGAATGACGGGAGTACAAGGATCGGTTGGTGGCGAAAATTGGTGTGTCTATGAAGACTTAAATCCGTACTGCGATACGGCAGCGATTATGAGTTATGGCATGGCATGGGCTGGTTCTGCTCCGGGACCAGTATCTCCGAGGGATTGGTTGGAAGGTATTTATGATTATGCTGTTCGGGTTATGAATCCTGAAAAAATATTTTTGGGATTGCCCGCCTATGGTTGGAACTGGAGGATACATGATACACCAGAGAACCTTGGAATAACATATCGTGGGATTTCAAACACTTATTATGCAGCAAAGCTTTGGATGACAGGAGGATATAACTTTACTGATGACGGACCACCTCAACCAATGATTCCAATCATTGCGTATTGGGATGATTATGATAAGGTTCCTTGGGCGTTACCACATGTGTATGACTACATGGAAGGCTGGGATGCTGTTTCAAGAACATACCCATTACTTGAGGAATCCTATAATCGTCGCAGATATTTGACCGCCTATAGTAAGCAACAAAAAACTGAATTTGGCACAATCTTTATAGACCGTAGTGGTGGAAAACCTGATAATTATATTGGTAATGTATCAGTTTCATCTCAATTTATTACACTTGGAGATGAAGGTGAAGCCACCTACGAATTTGAAATAGAATCTGCTGGCTTTTATGATGTAGCTATTCGCTTATCTTTTCCTTTTTGGGACAAGAATACTATCCATGTTTCGCTTGACGGAATAAATAAGGTATTTAGTGAGAGTAGGTTATGGTGGCCATACTGGAGAACAACTTGCTGGAGCTCTTTGGCTTCGAGTGTATATCTTTCAGCTGGAACTCATACTGTCACAGTTAGTTCCTCAGTAACAGGAGTACAGTTCTATGGATTTCGGGTATGTTCAAGCTTTAGTGAAGAACCTTCTGCTGGAGAGGCTGACTTCATGTTATCCCCTCGCCAGTTTAAAGATGTGAACGGTTTAATGGTTCAGCCCGATCGAGGATTTAAATTGACAACGGAAGTACTTCGTAGAAAGCCTGATTCAGCACTAATTTGGTATGAGGACTTTCGAGATGAAAATCCACTACCATCTAGCTATTGGACAACATTAAGCGGAGAGTGGGAGGTGTGGCAGAACAAGAATGATCCAGCTACTCGCCCTTATTCACAGCTTGATGGACATGGGAGGTTGGCGTGGAAATATAATGGTTTCTCAGATGTTCATTTAAGAGCGAGATTAGCTTTTCCTTCAGATGGAAGTGGTCGAGCTGGCGTTTTTTGTGGAGAAATCTTTTGCTGTTTAAATATTAATTCACAGCGTATTGAACTATATAATGGTTCTGCTCTAATCGGAAGCTATGCAACCGAAATTTCTAAAACTCCATCATCAGATCTTCGCTCAAATCCAAGAATGTACACCATTGAAATGAGGATACGTAATAATTCTGTAAGGGTTTATTCTGGAGCAAGTAGTGTTTTGCGATTCACAGCGAATCTTGATGGTTATTCAGGTGGTTATGCCGGAGTTCAATCTGATGGACGTATTCTATGTGAATTAATAAGATTAGGAGATGCTTGGACATATGAACCTTATGAAAGATTTGATGTAATCTACCCAGATGGGAGTAGAACGGAGTATGGGAGACTGGATAGAACTGGTGTTACATGGGATAGTGAGTTTCAGGTTTTTACAGTCAACAGTGATGTAGAGGAAGCTTCAACACGAAGTCAGGATATTTCCATGGACTATGATTTCTTTCACTCTGGGCTTTTATCATTGATTTGTGGAAATGACTATTCAGTAAAGATTGTGCCGAAGGACATTAATGTATGGATTTCACGATTATTTCTCGGGGATGCAGATGGCTTCTCAATTCTTTACTACCAAGACGTAGATAGCCTAGTCTATTGGGCAAATGAGGCAGCGTATCGATGGAAGCTTAGGGGGATTGCAATATGGTCTCTGGGACAGGAGGATATGAGGTTATGGGAAGCCTTACCTAAACAAATATAAATTAATAAACTGAACCAAGAGTGTTTGCGTTAATGCAGGCACTCTTTTTATATATGCACCAATCATGAAGGAGGTAAAAACTATGAAGGAAATTTGGAGTTGGATTCAAACTGCATTTACTGTACTTGGTGGACTCTTAGGATGGTTTTTAGGAGGTTTTGATGGATTTTTATATGCATTAGTAGCATTAATGGTGGCTGATTATATCACCGGTGTCATGTGTGCCATAGTTGAAAAGAAACTATCAAGTGAAATAGGGTTTAAGGGCATATTCAAAAAAGTACTTATTTTTATTCTAGTTGGAGTTGGACATTTGATTGATACAAATCTGATCGGAGATGGGAGCGTGCTTCGGACTGCTATCATCTTTTTCTATTGCTCCAATGAAGGTGTATCTATGCTAGAAAATGCTGGTCGATTAGGACTACCAATACCAGAAAAATTAAAAGATATCCTTGTTCAGTTGCATAATAAAGGAGGTAAGGAATAATGAATCTAAGAAAACTTATTCTGACTGAAAATGCTTGTTATAAGGCAGGTAAAAAGATTACACCGAAAGGTATCATGGTTCATAGCACCGGTGCCAACAATCCTTATCTTCGTAGATATGTTGGGCCGGATGATGGTTTATTAGGTGTAAATCAGTACAATAATCACTGGAATCAGGATAGGCCCGATGGAAAACAGGTTTGTGTCCATGCTTTCATTGGAAAGCTTAAGGATGGTTCAATTGCTACCTATCAAACTCTACCATGGGACCATCGAGGGTGGCATGCTGGAGGAAGTGCAAATGATACACATATTGGTTTTGAAATATGCGAGGACGGATTGACCGATGCCTCGTATTTTATTGCGGTTTATAAAGAAGCGGTAGAGCTTTGTGTTTATCTTTGCAAATTATACAATCTAACTGAAAAAGATATTATTGGCCATTATGAAGGCTATCAAAGAGGAATCGCAAGTAATCATGGTGATCCGAAAAACTGGTTTTCTAAGCATGGAAAGAACATGGAGACATTTCGTGCAGACGTGAAAAGTCTCTTAAATGAAGGAGCTAAATCTGGAGAAACAGAGAAAAAGAAATACTACCGTGTTCAAATCGGTGCTTATTCCGTAAAAGCCAATGCAGAGGCCCAGCTTGCCAAAGCGAAAAAGGCTGGCTTTACGGATGCGTTTATAAAGTATGATTAACACTTTTACCTATGACCTGAGGAGTGTAATAGCTCTTCGGGTCATTTTTTTTTTGCCTTTAGGGGTTCGAATCATTAGGGATTTTTGCATATAGGTGCAGGGGGCTCCCTGTAGAAATGGAGGTTACCTATATGCAGATTACTAAAATTACAGATAAACAGGATCTACTATTAAATCCAAAAAGGAAATATCTAAGTGTCGAGGCTCTTCAAAGAGAATTTGATTATTATAGGGCAGAAAAGCTGTTACATCAAATGCTTGATAAGGGTCTTATTTCAAAGGAAGAGTTCAACAAAATTATGCTATTAAACCGCGAAACTTTCTCACCTATGTTAGCACAGATAATGCCCGATATTCCTTGATATACTGGGCGTTCAGAGGTAATATGTGACCTACCAAAAAGGAGGTGAGTCGATGAAAAAGATAACAAAAATAGATGGGAATAAGGGTACATCAATTATCAAGCCAAAATTACGAGTAGCTGCTTACTGTCGTGTTTCTACGGACAGTGATGAACAGTTAGTGAGCCTACAAGCACAAAAATCCCATTATGAAACTTACATAAAGGCAAACCCAGAATGGGAATATGTTGGCTTGTATTATGATGAGGGAATCAGTGGGACCAAAAAAGAAAACCGGTCAGAACTTCTTAGAATGCTATCAGATTGCGAAAACAAGAAGATTGACTTAATTATTATAAAGTCCATTAGTAGGTTTGCAAGAAACACAACGGATTGTTTAGAGATGGTTCGTAAGCTGTTGGATCTGGGTATTTACATCTATTTCGAGAAAGAGAATATCAATACCCAGTCAATGGAAAGTGAGTTGATGCTTTCTATATTAAGTGGACTTGCAGAAAGCGAGTCCATTTCCATTTCGGAAAACAACAAATGGGCAGTTCAAAGGAGATTTCAAAACGGAACTTTTAAGATTTCATACCCACCATATGGTTATGACAACATTGATGGTCAAATGGTGGTAAACCCTGAGCAGGCAGAAATCGTGAAGTATATTTTCGCAGAAGTATTATCGGGCAAAGGTACACAGAAAGTTGCAGATGATCTTAATCAAAAGGGTATCCCTACTAAAAGAGGTGCTCGTTGGACTGCTACTACAATTCGAGGGATATTAAAGAATGAGAAATATACTGGGGATGCTATACTGCAAAAAACCTATACAGATTCCCGATTTAATAAGCGCACCAACTATGGTGAGAAAAATAAATATTTAGTAGAAAATCACCATGAGGCAATTATCAGCCATGAAGTATTTGAAGCAGTAGAAGTTGCTTTAAATCAAAGGGCAAAAGAAAAGGGCATAGAAAAGCGTAATAGTAAATACCAAAACCGGTATTCTTTCTCTGGAAAAATTATTTGCTCGGAATGTGGTAGTACCTTTAAAAGGCGAATTCATTCATCCGGTGCAAGAAAATACGTAGCCTGGTGTTGTAGCAAACACTTAAAGCAGATAACAGATTGTTCCATGCAGTTTATTCGAGATGAGGATATAAAGAAGGCATTTGTTACGATGATGAATAAGCTGATTTTCGGCAGAAAACTTATTCTACAACCACTATTAGAGGCTTTACGTGGAATGAACAAGTCTGATAACCTTTCAAGAATTCAGGAATTAGAGAAGCAAATTGAAAAAAACGCGGAACAGAGAGAACTGCTTGTAAAGCTTATGGCGAAGGGATATCTAGAACCTGCCCTTTTTAATCGAGAAAACAATGAACTGCAAATGGAAGCAAACAACTATATGGAGCAAAAAGAAGCATTAATTCATGCCTTAAATGGAGAATTATCAAACGTGCAGGAAGTCAGTAATTTAATAAAGTTTACAAATAAGGCTGAAATGTTAACTGCCTTTAACGATCAACTTTTTAATGATTATGTTGAAAAAATAATTGTTTTCTCAAGAGTAGAAATAGGTTTCATTTTAAAATGCGGAATCACACTAAGGGAAAGGATGTGAGAAAAGTGGCACATACGCCTTACGGCTATAGGATAGAGAATGGTAGAGCAGTTATCGATGAAGAAAAAGCTGAAAAGGTTAGGAATTTGTATAAGGGCTACTTATCAGGCCTTTCCTTATCGGTCGCAGCAAAGAATGCTGGAATAGATGCTTATCATGGAACTGCTGGAAGGATGCTAAGGAATGAACATTATCTTGGTGATGATTATTACCCTGCCATCATTGATAATGAGACCTATGAAAAGGTAGAAGAAGAGAGATTAAAGAGAGCGAAAAAGCTAGGTAGAATCTTTGAACCCAAGAAAGAAGACAAACCTACTATTTCTAAGAAGTTTACCATAGGACAAGTAATTCAGAAGTATACAAATCCTTTTACACAAGCAGAGTATGTTTATAGCTTAATAGAAAGTGAGGGACAGCAAGATGGCAGTTAGTAAAAATGTAATGATTATACCTGCAATAAAACGCATGGGCAACAATCGAAAAGAAGATGAAACACCAAAACTTCGGGTCGCAGCTTATTGTCGAGTTTCTACCGACAGTGATGAACAAGCTAGTAGTTACGAAGTGCAGATTGAACATTATACTGAGTTTATAAAGAAAAATTCAGAGTGGGAATTTGCAGGGATTTTTGCTGATGATGGTATCAGTGGTACAAATACAAAAAATCGTGATGAATTTAATCGAATGATTGATGAGTGCATGGCAGGGAAAATTGATATGATTATTACCAAATCAATAAGCCGATTTGCTAGGAATACCTTAGACTGCCTACATTACATCAGAAAATTAAAAGATAAAAATATTGCGGTATATTTTGAAAAAGAAAATATCAATACACTGGATGCCAAAGGTGAAATTATGCTAACTATTATGGCTTCCTTGGCGCAACAAGAAAGCCAGTCATTAAGCCAGAATGTAAAGCTTGGTTATCAATACCGATACCAACAAGGAGAAGTAATGGTCAATTGCTCTAGGTTTTTAGGATATACCAAGGATGAGAATAAGCGATTAGTAATTGTACCGGAGGAGGCTGAAATAGTTAAGAGAATTTACCGAGAATATCTTGAAGGCTCCAGTATGGATAAAATTAAAAAAGGACTTGAAGCAGATGGCATACTTACAGGAGCGGGCAAAAAAAGGTGGCATACCAGTACCATAAGGAAGATATTAAGCAATGAAAAATATATTGGTGATGCATTGCTCCAAAAAACTTACACAGTAGATTTTCTTACAAAAAAGAGGGTTGTAAATAACGGTATCGTACCTCAATATTATGTTGAGAATAGTCATGAAGCTATTATCCCGCGTGAAATTTTCATGCAGGTTCAAGAAGAGTTAGTTCGTAGAAGTAAAGGACATATAAGTACTAGTGGAAAGAAAAGAAACTTTAGTGCAAATCATGTATTTTCACAAATTATTTTCTGTGGAGAGTGTGGTGAAATATACCGTAGAGTTCATTGGAATAACAGAGGCAAAAAATCGATTGTTTGGAGATGTGTCAGTAGGCTTGAGAATACAGGGTTAGCTTGTCATTCTCGAACTGTACAAGAGGACATGATAGGCTTAGCTACGGTGGATGCAATTAATAAGCTACTTGGGCAAAAAGATGACTTTTTGCTTACCTTAAAGGAAAATATAGAAACTGTGATAAGTGAAACGGACAATAATTTAGTGTATGAAATAGATAAAAGGCTCGAAGAATTACAAAAGGATCTTTTGCGATTGGCCAATTCTAAAGAAGATTATAATGATATAGCCGATGAAATCTATAGGCTTAGGGAGGAAAGACATAAGGTTTTAGCAGAAGAAGCCGGAAAAAAGGGTTCTAAGCAAAGACTAGAAGAAATGGTTAATTTCCTAAATGAACAACCCACCCTCCTTGAGGAGTATGATGAGCAACTAGTAAAAAAGCTTATAGAGAAAATAACGGTCTATGATGATAAACTTACTATTGAATTTAAATCTGGTGTAGAAGTAGATGTATAATCATAACATTTGTAAATGACCGCCATTTAGGAGATATATTCTCTTGAATGGTGGTTTCTTTTTGTATTGACTAGAATAGTTATCAGGCATACAATATTATTAACAATGTTGTTGATATTATTATTAACAAGGAGATGACAACATGATTAATGTTAATGAGCTACTAGAAGAAGCAATTAAGGAAACTGAAAACTTGAATGAAGGCGAAGTTTTTCTTGTTAAAGATCTGTTCAAGGGTTATGTGTGGAACCGAATACCAAGAAAGGACCGGCTCCTACTTGGGACTTTATTTTTAAACTATGTTAATAAAATGGAAGGTAATATAAAGGCTATTGAAAAGACGTCATCTAATCAACAGAGGTACGAGAAGATATAGGCCTTTAGTGGGGGTAGAAAAGATGTTTAATATCAATTGGGATTATTTCAATATTAAGAATCCAAACAAAGAAAATAGTTTTGAAGAGATGTGTAGACATTTGTTCTGTAGAAAATTTGGTATTACTGGTTATGATTTTCAGAGTAATTATAATCAGACTGGTCTAGAGATGGAACCAATTAAAGTGAATGGAAAGTGGTATGGATTCCAGAGTAAGTATGTAAAAAATAACCCATATCAACAAATTGAAGATTCTCTTTGCAAAGAAAACAAAGCATTTGACATATATAAAGGGAGATTGGATTGTGTATATATTTATACAAATGCAAACATCAAGCCAAACTGCATAAAAAAAGATTTAGAAAAGGATACAGCTAGAACAAGGATAATAAAGAGGGCAAAAAGAGAAAATATTGAATTAATTTGGATCACACGTGACAATTTCAACTCAATACTAAATGAAGATGGTAATATGGATATTGCCGCCTTTTATTTTGGTATTGGTAAAGAAATTGGTTTTATCAATAATTGTATAAGTAAAGAAGATGTGGAATTTTTAAACTCTGAAAAATATTTAGACTTAGTTATTAGAAATAAGAGATACGAAACCACTGCAATAGATAATATAATACATAAAAAAGAAATATCTCTCTTAGTGGGAGATCCGGGTACTGGAAAAAGTGAGATTCTTAAGAAGATCTATTTAAAATATAGTAATGCACATGCTTCTGATAGGGAAATAATCATGAAAATTTTAGAAAATAAAATATTACCTATCTTTATCCAACTTAGAGAAATGGTTTATGATAATCTGGAAAATTTTATTAGGTCTAGGATGGCTGATTTTGGGTTGAAAATATATGACAAAAGCTTTACATATTTATACATAATTGATGGAATAGATGAGGTGTCTTTTACTCAAGCACATAATGTTTCTTTATTTATTAAGAAGTTATATAACGAAAGTACTACTTATTCAATCCTATTATCTTCAAGATCAAATAGTCCCAATATCACTATTTTAAAGAGCGTCATAATGAATATCGATGAGTATTATATTGAAAAGTTAAACCAAAGTTATATAGATATTTATTTTAAGGTGCAAAAAAATAAGGATAAAGAACTATGTTATAAATCTATAAAGGAAATGAACATAAGACTCCTAAAAGAACTAGATGATATTTTTTCTATTAAGTTGCTATATGATAATATTGAAAAAATCAATATTAAGACTACAAAAATTGAGCTGATTTCAGAATCAGTAAAATTGCTCTTGAACGGACCACAGATAGAAAAACTTAATATTTTAGATAACAAAGCTGATAAATTGATCGCTATATGCAGAGAAATTGCTGCTGAAATGCAAAGAAATCAAAGATTGTCAATTGATTTACCGGCTTTACAAGTAATTATTGTTAAGAATATTCCCTATATTAATAACTATGATTTGAATTGTATTGTAACATATTTACGGAATATATTTTTTTCAACCTCCGAACAATCTTCATTAAGTACAGTCTTTAATTTCAAACATAGACGATATCAAGAATATTTTTTATATGAAAAGGTAAAAGTCGAATTCAAAAAAAACCCTAGAATCATTAGAGAGTTAAAACTTTTATCAAATAAAGGTTTTATGTTGGACATTTTTCTCCCACAAATGATATGTGATTGTAAAAGTAGTGGAGACATGCTGGGGATACTCTCAATAAGTTTTCTGTGGGATTACCTTGGTTATAGTTACTGGTATAAATGGGATAATCCCCAATTGCCGTTAAGGAACGATTGGGGTAGTTCTGAACCAGAGTATAAACTTTCAGAGTTATTACTTTCAACAATTGCTTCACAGAAACAGACTACATTGGATTTGTTATTGAAGGATGAAAATCTACCCATTTCCGATTATCTAAATGATAAAAAAAGATGGTTGAGAGCCTTGGAATTGTTTCATCGTAATGGCCATGAGAAACAAGTTGAATATTATTTAAATTTATTATCAAAACAATCAAAAGAAGACCAAAGAGAACTAATCTTTGGAAACAGCTATTCATTTATATATTATCGTTACAAAATTATGGGAATCTCATTAACAGATATTATGAAAAACTTACCTGATATCTCGAATGATAATTCTGTTGATGGTTATGAAAGCATAGAATCTCCTTTAAAAAGTATGATTAGAGCTTTTTATAAAGTAATTTTCGAATTTTCACCCAACTTTTTTATTAATAGTCTCAATGAAATTCCAATTTCACACTTAAATATTTTATGTGACGAAATGTGCAAATTTAAGAATCTGCTCATATTTATTAACAATGACGAATTAAAGGAGGCAATGCGACATTTAGTATCGCAAGCTGATGAGAGTTTTGATATTTCTGTGCATGTTATAAGAAAATTACTAAATAATGCGGAAACATCCGATCAACTTATTGAAAATTATTTTAAAAGTATAAATACAGGTAACATACCTACATGGGATAGAAGACAGAATGTGAATGTTCTATTGTCCGCAGTTTACGAAAAGCAAAATTTAATTTTATATTCAAGTGGTAAGATGCAAACAAAAATTCTAAAAATAGTGATTGATAACTATGGAAAAAATGAAATAACTATGATGAACGAAATAGTAACATTAATTGCTGAAACGAATAAAATGAATAGTTTTGAAGTTTCAAAATTGGTGGGCATTCTTTTGTCCTATGTATCATTACCTTTAAACAAAATAAAAAAGTATTTGGTAGTGTTAAGTCGCTATGCTGAAAAAGTAAATATTGCAACTATTATATACTATATACAAGAAAATAATCCTGGCTTATTCATACAAATAAGTAATCCTGGAATGATAATGCGTCTGTATAATAAAGTAAAAGACGAAGGGATAATCTCTTATTATGGGGACTATACAGAAAATTTATTACGCTTTGCTAAAATGATGAATAACTTTGATTTTGAACGGAGTTACTTAATAATAAGAGAATGTATAAATGCTGGGATACTTAGGCCATGTTTTAGGAAAGAAGATATTGTAGATTATGTCTTATGTGATTGCTTTAAAATAGCAATAGAAAATTTTTGGTATAGTGAGGAGGAGCTTAAAGTTATTGCTTCCAAACTTAGAAATATGATTATTTTATTACAAGATAGTACAGATGGAGGCGGTAGAAGTAATTATTTTAATTATATATTAAAGGAGTATATTCCTAATTTATATGAGGAGTATTCAATAAATGGTGGTGAGACTTCTTATTCTGAAAAAATAGAAGAAGTTACGTGTTCGATAGAGGAAGTTAGTCAATCATTAAGTATGAAAAATATAAAGGACTATTATATAGGTAAAATAAGCGTAGATTATTCTTCTAAAGCATTGTGGGAACTATTGATTTCATATGAGCTTAAAGAGACAGGAAAACTAGATATTTTATTTGAGTGTTTAAACGAGAATCATTATCCATTTATCTGGGGATTTGGTAATTGCGAGTACCATCATATTCCTACTGCTATTTTATGGGACAATCCTGATTGGGCTTGCAAAATTAAAGATTTTATGATGGAACAAGGTGGGAGAGCAGGATTATATAATGTAATTAAAATGTGTTCAATTATAGGAAATGATGAAATGGGTAAGAAATATTTCGAACAGTTTATAAAATTATGTGAACTAATAGTATTTGAATAATTGTCAATATAGAATGATAATTGTATAAGTACTGGTCGATATGTTCCCGCCTACCGATAGTACAAAAAGTGCCTTCGACTTGTTTCCGACTACCGGCAATGTAAAAGACATCAAACCAACCAGCTCGTTGCACGTGGAGTGCGTTTCGCAGATAGTTTTAAAATGAAAAAATGAGGCAAGATAAGGTTTCTTTCTTGCCTCTATTCAATTTTTGGTGTGGTAAACCGGTAATGAATTATTGGTGTACCGTCCTCTTTTACCTCGATTCGATTAATCAGTCGATGGAGAATATCCTCGGTTAATTCATCGAAATTTAGGAATTGAAGTAATTCCTTTTTGAGCTTTTCAATCGTTTCGATTACATCCTCGCTTTCCATCAATGAAAGAAGTTCATTTTTCTGTTCCATTAATTCAGTTAAATCCTTGTTCGTTGCTTCAATACTCTCTTGATATTCTTCATTGGTAATGATTCCGTCAGCTAACAGGTTGATGAATTTCCTTTTTCGATTTTTTAAAACATCCATCTGTTTGTTAATCTTATTGATTTTCTTTTGAGAATCCGATTTTGTACTTTTCGATTTTCTCTCCATCTTCTTTATATATTGCTCTTTGTCAATTTGATGAATTAAGGATTTTATGTCATTTAGAATTGTTTCTTTTAAAAAATCCTCTTTTATTGTGTGGGCGGTACAAGCTTTTTTTCCATGACGCGCATAAGCCCCACAAATGTATCCGTCTCGATTGCTTCGGAACCACATACCTGTACCACAATCGGCACAAAAGAGGACATTAGTAAAAAGATGTATCTTGGGTGCTGTAATATATTTTCTTCTCTGCTCTAATTGATTTTGGACAGCATCAAACGTTTCCCTAGATATAATTGGCTCATGTGCATTTTTGATAATAAACTGTTCTTCTTTAGGAACGTTTTTTCTTCTTTTACTTGTTACACTTACTGTCGTAGTTCTTCCTTGAACAAGATCCCCAACGTAATGGGGATTTGTCAAGATGCATCTAATTGTAGAATCATGCCACTTATCTCCTGCGTTTGCTTTTCCAGCTATTTGAGCAGGGGTTGGAACTCCCTCGTTATATAGCCGTCTTGCAATACTTTGTCGTCCGTTTCCTTCCAAATATTCTTTAAAAATTCGTCTAACAATATTTGGTGTTTCATCATTTCGGATATACAATTTTCCATCTCTTACTTCATAACCATATGGAGGATTCGAACCTTTAAAAAGTCCATTTTTTGCACGAGTTTTTAATGTCTCTTTCACACGATTACTCGTGTTTTGAGATTCTTGTTCATACATCCATGCATAAAGGCCAAACATATGAGTGTTCCCTGTTAATGTATTGATTGCATTATCTAATGTAATGATGTGAATCCCTTGGTTTTCACATAAGTTTTTGATTTTATAGGATAACTCTCCATTGCGGGCAAGACGTGATAACTCTTTAGCAAGAATGATATCGAACTCCTTATTCTGAGCATCTTCAATAAGTTTTTGAAGTTCTTCTCTTTTTGCTGTCGTCCCGCTTTCAACGTCAATATAAAATTTGTAAATATCCCAACCTTTTTCCGCTATATAATTATAGAACAGTTCTTGCTGATATTTTAAGGAATCTTTTTGTTCTTCTTTATGGAATCTTTTTGTTCTTCTTTATCGGTAGAAACACGAACATATACTGCACATCTCATTTTGAATCATACGCCTTCTCGTCTTTTTGAGATGTAGCAGTGTTTACCTTACTAGCATTATTGACGAGTTCTTCAATTTTATGATCAATAATGGAATTTATAACATCCATGAAGGTGAGCGAAGTATCTGCAAAAATTCGCTCAACGGTGTTTTCTGATCTATTCATGATTTATCGCTCTCCCTTTTATAATTTTTCAATATAAAAAAAATCCGCAGAATTACATAACCAATAATGTGAATGGTTACGTAACCTCTGCGGTTCTCGCTTTTTATTGGGTTACACTAATTATTTGACTTTGTACAAATATTCTTAAATGCGATGTTTATAGGTATTTCCCTTTCCATTGTAACGATTTCTTCTATACTCAAATAAGAAATTAGTTAGCTGTGAATGTTCTTCTGTTGAAAGTTTTGATGGATGATTCACTCTTATATAGAGAAATCCCTTTAGATTTCCTTGGTTGTTAATCATTTTTCTTCTCCTTTTTTATTTGTATTTTTCGTTTTGCATAAAGCATTGTATCTTCGTTTTTTTATATTTGAAGAGGAAATAGGATTTTTTTTTAAAAAAATTGATTAACCGATTTGTTCTGAAACATTATACTTATCGATTCAATGTATTTTAATAGGATTTTAAAATTTTTTTAAGATATTTTGGATTAATCAATTGGGTAAATAGTTATAGGTCTCCATGATTATCCTTTTAATAAAATGAGATAAATAGGTATAATGAAGATATATTAGATGCAGCAGGAGGAAGTTATATGATTACAGGGGAAATTAAAAATAAAGTAGATAAAATATGGGAAACGTTTTGGACAGGTGGAATTACAAATCCACTAACTGTTATCGAACAATTTACTTATCTTTTATTTATAAAAAGTTTGGATGAAGCGGAAACGATTAAAGAGAAGGAAGGGGAAATTTTAGGCATTCCTTTTGAAGGAATCTTTCCAGAAGATAAACAACACTTGCGCTGGCACCGTTTTAAACAGCTCGGATCCCCAGAAGAAATGTATCGTGTTGTTTCCGATGAAGTTTTTCCTTTCATTAAAAATTTACATGGTAAAGATAATTCAGCATACTCCAAGTACATGGGAGATGCGATGTTTTTAATCCCTACAGCGAATATGCTAGCAAAAATTGTTGAGGGAATTGACAATCTACCACCAGCAACTGATCGTGATGCTCAAGGGGACTTATATGAGTATTTACTTTCGAAATTATCAACTTCCGGTACAAACGGACAGTTCCGTACGCCGAGACATATTATCCAAATGATAGTTGAACTTATGAAACCAACACCAGAGGATATTATTATTGACCCTGCAATGGGGACTGCTGGATTTTTAGTTGCAGCAAGCGAATACTTACGTAAACATCACAATGACATGTTCCTTGTTCAAGGCTTAAAAGAACATTACCATAATACCATGTTCTACGGAAATGATATGGACCGGACAATGCTACGTATTGGTGCCATGAACATGATGCTACATGGTGTCGATAATCCAAATATTGACTATCGGGATTCGCTTTCTGAAATTAATAAAGATAAAGAAAAATATACATTGGTACTCGCTAATCCGCCATTTAAAGGCTCATTAGATTATGAAGCAGTTTCAAATGATTTATTGAAAATTGCCAAAACTAAGAAAACCGAATTATTATTCTTATCCTTATTTATTCGAATTTTAAAACCGGGTGGTCGGGCTGCGGTCATTGTTCCAGATGGTGTGTTATTTGGAAGTTCAAAAGCACACAAAACGATACGAAAGGAAATCATTGATAACCATAAATTGGAAGCTATAATCTCCATGCCGAGCGGAGTGTTTAAACCGTATGCAGGAGTTTCAACGGCGATTATGATTTTCACAAAAACCGGTGCAGGTGGTACAGATAATGTCTGGTTCTATGATATGAAAGCAGACGGATTTTCATTGGACGACAAACGTACACCGATTGAAGAAAATGATATACCAGATATTATAGAACGGTTTAATAATTTAGAAGCAGATAAAGAAAGGAAACGTACAGAACAATCCTTCTTTGTACCGGTTGAAGAAATAAGGGAAAATGACTATGATTTATCGATTAATAAGTATAAAGAGATTGAGTATGAAGAAGTTGAATATGAGGAGCCAAAAGTTATTATTTCAAAAATAAAAAAATTGGAAAATGAAATAGTAGATGGAATAAATGATTTGGAGAAATTGTTGAGGGGTTAAAAAATGAAATTTAAATATAAAAAAATAAAGGATATTGCAGTGGTCTATTCAGGAACTACTCCAAGTACCTCAAAATCGGAGTATTGGAATGGAAATATTAAATGGATTACTCCTGCAGAATTGCAAGATGGGCATAACTGGTATATTTATGATACTGAAAGGAAAATAACTGATGAAGCAGTTCGAAGCAAAAATTTAAAGATGCTAAAAAAAGGTACAATCCTACTAACAACAAGAGCGCCTATAGGTAAAGTTGCATTAGTTGGAGAAGTAATGTGTACAAATCAAGGTTTCAAAAATATAGAATGTAATACCGATGTAGTAAATCCCGAATTTTTATATTTTTGGTTATTAAGTAAGAAAGAATATTTAAACTCTCTAGGAAGAGGAGCTACATTTAAAGAAATATCGAAAACTATAGTAGAAAATATTCAGGTTCCAGTTCCACCTTTAGGTATTCAGGGAAAAATAGTTGAGATTTTAAAGCAATCATTATTTTTAATAGACAAACGCAAAGCCCAAATCGAAGTATTAGACCAATTAACGCAAAGTGTGTTTTTGGAGATGTTTGGTTCAATTCAAGGAGAAAAGTTACCTTTAAGTGAGTTATGTGAAATAAATCCTCCGAAAAGAGAGGTAGCTGACTTAAAAGAGGATACGATTGTTTCTTTTATTCCTATGGCAAATGTTTCAGAAAACGGAGAAATTGATTTGTCTGAAACCCGTAATCTTGGTGAAGTGTATAAAGGATTTACTTATTTTAAGGAAAACGATGTTCTTTTTGCAAAAATTACACCATGCATGGAAAACGGAAAAGGTGCTATTGCGAAAAATTTAACCAATGAAGTCGGGTTTGGTTCAACTGAATTCCATGTTTTAAGACCAAAAGAAGAAATTACTAGTGAATGGCTATATTATTTAACAACATTACCCAATTTTCGTCAGCAAGCTGAGAAAAACATGACCGGAAGTGCTGGTCAAAAACGTGTACCTAAACAGTTTTTTGACAAATATAAAGTTAACAAACCTACGATAGAATCACAGGAAGAATTCAAAAAAATTATATTGAAAATCAATAGTCAAAAAGAAATGTTAAAAAAGAGTCTAGCGAATTTAGAAACAAATTTCCAATCACTTATGCAACGTGCCTTTAAAGGCGATTTATTTACCGAAGAAAAAGTTTCTAACCTTTAATCAAAGGGAGGTGGCTATGTGTCAAACTTTTACTTTTTAAAGGAAAAGAAGCAATATCGCAGTTTTGCCAATGCATGTTTTGAAGCGGAGAAAGGTTTAGTAGTCAGTCCAGCTGTCAGTGCGATTCAGTCTCGTCGAGCGCTGGAGCTGGCTGTGAAGTGGGTTTATAGTTATGACAGTGCTTTGAAAGTTCCTTATCAGGATAACCTTTCCAGTTTGATTCACGATCGAGAGTTTTTAGGAATTATTGATGAAGAATTACTTCCGATGATGAAGTATGTAATAAAACTCGGCAATCAAGCGGTTCATACCAATGCCCCCATCACCCGTGATGAAGCGATTTTGTCCCTTCATCATCTATTCCAATTTATTGCATGGATTGATTATTGTTATTCTGATGAATTTACCGCAGGGGAATTTGATGAGTCCTTACTTCCGATTGGGGAAGAAAAGAAGGTCCGTCCGAAAGAATTACAAGATCTATATGAACAGTTAAGTGCCAAAGATCGAAAACTTGAAGAAATCATTAAAGAAAATCAACATCTTCGTAAGAAAGTAACCGAAAAACGTGAACATAATACGAAAGAAAATAATTTCCAAGTTGATCAATTAAATGAATTTGAAACAAGACTAAAATATATTGACTTAGATTTGAAACTTGCCGGTTGGGAGTTTAATAAAGATATTATTCGGGAGTATCCAGTTGTTGGTATGCCAAACAAAGAAGGCAAAGGATTTGTTGATTATGTTTTATTTGGTGATAATGGAAAACCTCTTGCTGTAGTAGAAGCAAAAAGAACGTCAAAAGATCCGAAAATTGGTCGCCAACAAGCCAAACTTTATGCTGACTGTATTGAAAAAATGTCAGGTGTTCGCCCGGTGATTTTCTATACGAACGGCTTTGAAACATATATTTGGCATGATCCGTATCCACCACGAAAAGTTTCTGGATTTTACAATAAAGAAGAATTAAGTTTGTTAATCGAACGCCGGCAAATGAAACGTCCGTTAACAAACATCCAAATTAACGACGATATCAGTAACCGTTATTATCAAAAAGAAGCCATTTTATCAGTTTGTGACGCATTAAGTCGAAATCAAAGAAAAGCACTTCTGGTTATGGCAACGGGTAGTGGGAAAACGAGAACAGCAATTTCGATTGTTGATGTCTTGACTCGTCATAATTGGGTGAAAAATGTTCTCTTTTTAGCAGATCGTAAAGCTTTAATAAACCAAGCATATCGTAACTTTAATAACTTACTGCCAAGTATACCTTTATGCAATCTTTTAGATAACAAGGATAACCCAGAGGAAAGTAGAATCGTTTTTTCTACATATCCGACAATGATGAATGCTATTGATGAGGCGAAAAGACAAGACGGGAAAAAATTATTTACCGTTGGACATTTCGACCTTATCATCATTGATGAGTCGCACCGGAGTATTTATAAAAAATACCGTAGCATTTTCGATTATTTTGATGGAATTTTATTGGGATTAACCGCTACACCAAAAGATGAGATTGATAAAAATACGTATGCAGTGTTTGACTTGGAAAATGGCGTTCCAACATATGCCTATGAACTCGATCAAGCTGTAAAAGATGGGTTTTTAGTTGATTATCGAACGATTGAGACAAAGACGAAGTTTTTAGAAGAAGGTATTCATTACGATGATTTATCGGAAGAAGATAAAGAAAAATATGAAGAAACCTTTGATGAAGAAGACTTTAGGGAAGATATTGACAGCTCAGCCTTAAATGAATGGCTCTTTAATGACAACACCATCGATATGGTTCTGAAAGATTTAATGAATAAAGGGATTCATGTGGAAGGCGGCGACAAGCTAGGCAAAACGATTATTTTTGCAAAAAATCATCGCCATGCAGAAAGAATCGTAGAACGTTTTGATGCATTATTCCCAGAGTATGGTGGAGATTTTGCTAGAGTCATTGATTATAGCATAAAATATGTTCAAACATTAATCGATGACTTTTCAGATAAGAATAAAATGCCGCAAATTGCTGTATCTGTGGACATGCTCGATACAGGTGTGGACATTCCGGAAGTAGTTAATCTAGTATTCTTTAAAAAGGTTCGCTCGAAAACAAAGTTCTGGCAAATGATTGGTCGTGGAACACGGCTTTGTCCAGATTTATTTGGAATTGGACAAGATAAAACGCATTTCCTCATCTTTGACTATTGCGGAAACTTTGAGTTTTTCCGTGAAAATCCAAAGGGAATGGAAACTCAAGTTGGTAAAAGCCTCACAGAAAAACTATTCAATGCCAAAGTGGATATTATCCGTGAATTACAAGGAACTGAGTATCAAACAGAAGAATATATCAACCATTGCAGTGAATTAGTCCATGAAGTAACGAGAGATGTTCTTGCGCTTGATAATGAAAATTTCCGTGTTAGACAACATCTGCAATATGTGGAGAAATATAAAAATAAGGACAATTGGGTGTCATTATCTGTTCTTGATACGAATGAAATTAAAGAACATATCTCACCGATCATTGTCCCAGTTCAAGATGATGAATTTGCTAAACGTTTTGATTTATTAATGTATACGATTGAATTGGCCAAATTACAAGCCAACAATGCCACAAAACCAATTCGCAGTGTCATTCAAACGGCGGAAGCACTTTCTAAACTTGGTACGATTCCGCAAGTAATGGAACAAAAGCACGTCATTGATAAAGTGTTGACGGAAGAATTTTGGGATAGTGCTGATATATTTGAACTAGATGATGTGCGTGAAGCGTTAAGGGATTTAATCAAGTTTATCGAAAAAGAAACTCAGAAGATTTATTATACAGACTTCCAAGATGAAGTAATCGAAGTAAAAGAAAACGCTCCAATGTTTCATGTGAATGATTTACAAAATTACCGGAAGAAAGTAGAATATTATTTAAATGAACATAAAGACCAAATGGCGATTTACAAACTGTACCATAATAAACCACTAACAGCCCAAGATGTAAAAATGCTTGAAGATATACTTTGGAAAGAACTTGGTACGAGAGAAGATTACGAAAAAGATTTTGGTGACACGCCGATTACAAAACTAGTTCGGCAAATTGTTGGCTTGGATCCGAAAGCAGCCAACGAAGCATTTTCCGAATTCCTTTCAGAGGAGCGGTTAAATCTAAACCAAATTCGATTTGTTAAACACATTGTTGATTATGTCATTAAAAACGGAACACTCGATAAAAAAGTATTACAACAAGAACCATTCAGATCAGTTGGAAGTATTGTTGAATTGTTCAAAGATAATATGGACGATGCAAGAAGAATTATTGGGATTATTGATGAGATTAATCGTAATGCGGAAGAAGTGACAGGGGCGTAAATAAATATTATCAATCATGACAAGACGGGTCTGTCTGAAAAGTCGAATCTTGTTAATTGTGAGAAGTTTGATTGTAGTGAAGGCAGTGGCGACTCCAGCAGGAGCAAATGCCTAGGTGAGACCCCGCTGCAGTGCGTAGCACGAGGAGGCTCACCAGCCGCCTGCGGAAAACGTCCAATGCCGAAACGAAAATCAAACGGACTCATTTTAACAGGGAATTTTATAAAAAATGGACATTCTGGACAGCCCCGTCTCTCTCATTAATTGTGCATAAATGTTAAAAGAGATCGAATTTAATTAAAAAAGTCGAGTGATTTATAAAACACTTCTATAAATTTGTCGAATTAATTGTTCTATTATAATCCGATAAGGGGTGGATTATATATGAATCGAATAAGTGAGATTACAAAGCGGGATATTCTAAATTTATTTAAGGATGGATTTTACATAGATGAAGTATTTGGCGTAAAGGGAAATTATTTTCCATATCATGGTTTAATAGAGGAAATCGAATTTCTCCAGAGATTATATAATTTGAAAAGTATGCCCAGTTTGGATCCAAGATTTTCAAATGCTGAAGGTGATATCTGGCAACATACAATTAATAATTATGATTACGAATATTGCTGGGTTTTCGAGGATGATCGATTTCAATTAAAAAATGGTAATGATGAAAAATACTTGAGATTTATTTGTGAAGTTTTTCATCCTGCAGTTAGGGATGATAGTAAACCATGGAAGGTACTGCTTAGAGAAATAAATAAATTGTTACGAAATGATGGGTATGAACTTTATCCAGCAATAAAAATATCTAACCGAGATGTCTATAATTGGAGAGTACACGAACCAGAAGATAGTATTTTTATTCCTTTCTCCATGAGGAATAAAAAAGCAATAGAACAGAAAAAAATAAAATTAAAAATTAAACGTGATGCGAGATATCAGATCTATCAAATTTTCGAGAAATTTAATTATATTATTATAGAAACTGATGAGACAAATTTTCAGTACAATGTTTTAGTAAGTGAGAAGGTTTTGGAGGAAATAAGTAGATTTTATCCTCCTAAGTGTTTTAATAATAAAAAGCAATATGTTAATACTAATAGTCTACAATATTTTATATTATCTAATTATCCTTATTGTGTGTTTGATGCTATAGAGTTCTTTAACAAGTATTGTAATGATGAATTTGAAACAGAAATTAATACAATATTTAACTTAAATGGTATTTCCTATAAATTAAAAAATGGAAAAATTGAAAGTGTTGTAGATAGTCAATTTAACCAAGATTCATTAGTTATGATTGAAGAAGCAGGTCTTAAAGAATTGCTCCAAGAAGCTAATACATATTATGAAGAAGGAAATTTAAAAATTGCAGTTGAGAAACTATGGGATGCGTTTGAAAGATTAAAAACATATTACTCTCCAACATTAGATAAGAAAAAATCAGTAAAAAGAATAATTAATGATATAAGTGAAAACAAGGAACCATTTAAGAAACTATTTGAAAAAGAGTTTTTTGAACTTACTAAAATAGGGAATGATTTTAGAATACGTCATCATGAAACAACAAAAATTGATATTGATGATAATAGACATTACGATTACTTTTATAACCGTTGTCTTTCAATAATCAAACTTGCACTTCAATATTTAGATGATAGAATATTAATTTAAACTTCGTGCATGAAATAATTTGGTAATACTAAGTTCACCTTATGGAATAATATATAATCATCTAAGAATAGGGCATTTGATAAAATCTAAAGGTTACAAAATGACATATGACAAAAATTCGGTAATGTGAGCATATAAAACATAAGGTATTCGGTAAAGTACTCATCGAAGTATCCTTCGATGCTTGCTTTACCGAATGTTATTATCAAGAATCCCTTGATATCAAAGGGTTTAACCAGTTCTTGTATTTTACTCAATAAGCTGACCGGTGAATTACTCGGTAAAGTAAGCAGTGATAAGTTAAATTATTCGGTAAAGTAAGCAGATATTTTTTTGTATTGGAGGGATATGAAAGTGAGAGATCCGAAGAGGATTCCAAGGATTTTAACTCTGTTGTTCAAAATATGGGAGCAGCAACCGGATTTGCGATTTAATCAGTTAGTTCAAAATCTACAAGCTTTATATTCCCAGCAAAATAATAATTTTGGTAAAAGAAATTTCGATGAAAAGGATGGAGAGATTACTTACCAGAATTATTATATAGATTTATTTTACTTGGAGGATGACCAGTGGGAGCAATTTTTGAGAGATTATTGGTCAGAAATCGAAGAAGAGTTGCAAGAGCGAGAAAAGCTAATTACTCCTGAAGTAATAGATGAAATTGTGCAACTATTTGTAGAGGCTGGGATGAGCGAAACAGAAGTAACAGATTCTTTAAAAGAGAGAATTCGGTTGTTTTTGAAAAAGGAAAGCAAGTGGTTATCTATAGATGCTCTGTTGATTGCAATTAAAACACTTTCATCGGAAGAACGAAAAGAAATATTTTGAAAAGATCAGAGGAAAATATGAATGATTAAGATTTATCGATAAGTATGCAACTGTCAATGGATTTCATATCTGAGCTTTTTGCGATGTACTGATTTTCTAGATTAGATTAAAAAAATTTACTCTAAAAAATTTATCACATTTTCATTTTTAGGTATGATTTTCTGTGCTTTTCCTGCTTTTAATGGTTTGTGTGTCCGTTTTTTTACAAAAAAAGGCATATGAATCCCTGTTGTCTTATCCACATTTTTTGCTTGTGGATATCTTTTTTACTTTTACTTATTCACATGTGGATAATTTTTTTATACAGCACAAACAAGACTCCTCATATTTTGTGCTTGTTTTTCTTTTATTCTGCCTAGCGCCATGGCTAACATCACACAAAGAGCTAATCCGCATCGTACGGTCATTTTCTTTATCCCTCGTATCGTGTGATTTTCAAAACCAAGCACCTGATCTATGCGGCTATTTACTCGTTCAACTGCTGTTCTTTTGTTGTATTCTCTTTTCCATTTGTAGCTGGCACGGTCAATTGGCGTAAATATTCTCCGGTCTTCTGAAAGCGGAATTCGAACGCCATTTACCACCGGGCACTTTCCCATCCCCTCACAATTCATGCCATATTGTTTGGCGGGACAAAGTTTTCTTATGGTATTTCGATCTTTATCAAATCCACCACATGCCATTTCTCGTTCGATTCCTGTTGATGGACAATGACAAAATACATTCCCTTTATAATTATAGGTTACATTTTGTTTGTTATTTAACAAACGGGTACTTTCTCCATCTTTCCACATGTTCCGAATATCAATAACCGGTTTCATGGCATGCTGATCCCAACAGTTGATGATTAGCTTCGAATCATCATATCCTCGATCTCCCGTTAGTATTTCAGCTTTTTTCAGTATTTCAGGTTGGCGTTCTTCCATTTTTTCGAGTAGATGATGTGCTTCGTTTATATCCGGCACAGATGCTTTCGTTACCGAGAACATAATCGGTAACTCATAGCTGGCATCCACAACGAGATGAAGTTTATACCCAAACCATTTTACAATTTTCTCCCATCGTGTACCATCTTCCCTCGTTCCGCGATATACTTTTTTTCCATAATCTGCATCTAGGTCCCGACGACCATCCTCTTTTTCGTTTTTATTTTTCTTTGCTGCATAGGATTTAATGGCCTTACTATCTATAGCCAAGCGTTTCCCAAAATCCGGTACTATCTTTTTGAGCTCTCTGACTAAATCGTCAAACATCTCTTCTACCTCTGCTTGGTGCATCAACACTTTATGTAAAAATCGGCTGAATGCCCAAGGCGTAGGCACTTTTCCATTAAATCCGCAAAGGGAACGCAATTGCCCATTTCTGGCTCATTCTCTTAGGAGTTTTGCATCACGATCATGTTGGAACACAATCCCAGCCAATAAGGCATTCCACATGGCTCGAATCGGATCATCATCACGATCCTTCCCACGTTCTTTTTCAAGCACCCTCATGAGCTGTTCATCCGGCATGTACTCTATGACAAGACGAAGCCGTTCTAAATCTCCTAATTCTTCAATTTCTTCCCACGCAAAGAGACTAAGTTGTGGTATAATAGCCATAAATGGATCCTCCTTTGGTTCATTAAGTTGATTTGTTTGTTAACTTAATTTCACACCAAGGGGTCCATTTTTTGTTGTTTTTTATGGGAGTAAAATTGAATTTTTCGTAACCCAAAGACCTTTAAGCCCGCATTTTTCCGTTATTCCTGTGGGGAAAATATTTTTCAGCGTATTCTCTATCCTTTGGGAATCAAGGAATAACGAACATCGCAATTACCTCTATCTTTATATATTTATTTTTGGTATTATTATAATAGTAGGTTTTAACCATTTTAGGGGAGATAAAACATGGCTGATTATGGAAAAGTTTTAAAAAAGAATGAGAGAAACGTTTTTACAGTATCTCTATGCCTTTTTGATGAATTAGGACGAACAAGTTCCTATAGCCAAATTATGTATGAAAACTATAAGAATGGTTACACTCAGGTAATTATTAATTCTTATCTTATGTTAAAAATAGCAGAAGTTATGCTTAGAGATGGTTGGACTTTAATCTCCATATTTATCGATGATCCTAGCGTTGATGAGGAAACAAAAAGAGAAGTTAGCTCTCTTGTTGAAAGTATAAAAAGGAATTCTTTAAATTTTAATAAGTTAAGAGAGTATTTAGAATGGGCATTAGAAGATGGCTCGATTTTTATAGATAAAATAAGGATGGCAAAAAAGATTAAAGACAGCTATAAAACTTGTGAAATTTATTCTAATGGGGTTCTTTTTGGAGATATCAAAAAGTTGGTCTTTTCTGACTTTATTAAAAAAATTGTTGAGGATTATCTAAATGAAGGATAAGCTTCAGTCTGATATTTTTAAGACATTATCTACTGCTTTATTTGCTGGGATCTCATATTTTTTTACAGACATTTACCAAATTAGTACACTTATTTTTAACTTTTCTGATACTAAATGGCATGTTACTGTTAGTGTTGGAATATATACAGCTTTTCTAAATGGTTTTCTTTTGTTTGCTCTTTCAAAAAGAACAAGCGTACAAGTAGAGATAATTGAAAGAAAAGATAGGTCAGATAAAATTCGTCTAGTCGATAAACCGAGAGCGATGGAGGTAAGGATTACAGTTAATGGTAATCTTAAAAAAATCAATAGTAACGTAGAAGTTATTTTTCCGCAATGGATAGACATTACGGCAAAAGGCTCTCCAGATTTAAAACAAAGTGAAAATGATTCACAAAAGTATTTAATTGATTTATCTGGTATTGTTCAAAACAGTAAAAGTGAAGTTAGTATATTTTACTTTGATATAACTATGAATCCAATTTATGAAGAAACCAGCAGGATAGGAGAGATTCTTGCAAAAGTCAATGGAAATACTCTAAGATATGCTAAAAACGTGAAAAACTTAACGGTTCATTATGGAATAGAGTAGGGAGGTTTATCGTTGTTTAGTAAGTATATAGATAACTCGAAAAATGAAGATGGATCATTTTTATCAATGGATGATATCTTGAACAATATTTTAAAGTTTGAAGAATGGAGAACCGCTGAAATCGATCCGTTTACTCAACAACCTTTAGAGTATGAAATTTATAAGGAATATAATGAGAATCAGAAAATAGAGATTAAGGGTACGGAGTTTACGTTTAACTACATTAAGTATTCGTATGATACTGTTATTTCTGGTCAAGAAACTAATCCAATATCTGCAGAAAGATTGAAAACTACTTCTGGTGCAATTGTAATTTATACAGACGGGATACGCACTCAATATCTTATTGATAGAGCGCGAGGAGCTACTGCTTTAAGGATTTTACGTGTTATTAATAATTCTGATAGAAATAAAATTATTGAGGCCCAATCGTTCAATTTTACAGAGGATTTTTTTATTTGGCTAATATCAAGATTTATGGACGGTAACAAAATAATAGATGAGGAAGACTCGTTAAGTATTAGCAGAATAATAGGATTTAAAGGAGAAGGTAGTCAAAAACAAGCAATTCTTTCTGGTTCTGGAAACGAAGTAATGAACTTGATAAGTTCTTTATCCTTTTTAATCGAAATGGATGTTATGACTGAAATTGAGGTTCGTATAATACGAGGTTCGGAAACTTATGAGATAAGATTTTACTCAATAAAATCTCAAATTGATGTTTTGGTTGATAACTATGTAGGTGAATATATGATGCTACCGAGTGAAGAAAGAAATCCAAGAATTTTATTGAATGCATTTATTGAAATAATTCCAAGTATCATGAACGCTTACAATGAGGAAATAGATAATGGAAATTGGACTAAGAATAGTAAAAGAGAGTTTACCTTGGGTTTAGTTGATTCTGTAAAAGAAAAACTTGATGTTTTATATCCATCTCAAAACATAGAGAGTTGATTTTACTATTCAGAATGTACTATTACATAAAAAAACTGTTGTCCAAGTAAATTGAACAACAGTTTACGCACTTTCGATATCTAGCTGCTTCATTAAGTCTTCAATTTCCACATATGGTGTGAGCCGGTAATCGATTCATATATGGTTATCTTTCGAAAAGTTAATTCCTATCTTTTCGATTGCCAAAAGAAATATAGCGCGTTTTTCTTCATTTGTATAATTATGAATATCTTGTTTGAATCGACCAATTAATTCGGCTTGCATTATATCTTCTGACAAAAGATCAATCTGTTCTCTTGTTGTGTTGTATTCTTGTTTTTCGTTTGTAGTAGATAATAATTGCATTTCAAAGATTTCCTTTAACTCCTGATAGTACTCATTATTTTTATCAAGTGTTGATAAAAGATATTTTAGTTTTCCAAGGTTTTCGTTCAAGTCATTGATTTTTTGTTCCAGCCCTTTTTTCCATCGATTTAAGATTTTTTCTGTTTGCTTTTCATAATATTTCAATTCCCTGCCCCATCTTAATGAAAAATCAGCAAATATACTTTCATGAATTTTATCAGTTGATATTTTCTTTTTACACGAAGGGCAGCAGTAATACATATATTTTTCCTTGGACTTTGCGGGAGTTGAATTTTTTGTTATCAGTTTTTCTTTACATTCATGGCAATAAACTAAATCTCGTAAAATAAATGGACTATCCATGTGATCCTTATTTTGTTTATAATTTCTAAAAAATTGAGTGACATTCCACAAGTTAGCGCCAACTAAAGGTTCATGATGATTTTTGAATAGAAAAATGTCTTCCTCTGGTTTCTTTTTACTATTGTCAAAACTCGTACGGGTAAACCAAGCTAGGTCACCAATATACCAGCGATTATTTAAAATATAACGTACGGTTGAATCGTTCCAGCCTTTTGCATCAATACTTGGCGGTGGAATAGTCGCTTCGTTTAATAAATTTGCGATTTTTCGATCGCTATAACCGTAACTGTATAAATAAAAGATAAGAATGACAATGGTTTTATTTTCATTGGTTTCAATCGTATTGTCCTTTGTTGTTAGAGAATAACCATAGGGATTTCTAGATCCGGGACGTTCGGGTTTCGATGAATTTACTACAGACGTATGGTAATCAGATGCTCTCCGAGACTTCTCTACCGATTCTTCATGAGCAAATGACAATCTTGCTTGAACATAAGGATTGTTTTCGTTCCATTCACCTTCTATCTTCGTTGAGTATACTTTAAAATTTGGTCGGGCTTCTTTAATTGGTCCGAGTACATATAATACAAAGTCTTCAATTAGCCTTGTAATTCTTGATTCTTCATAGAAAATGACAGCTTTCACATTTTTATTATTTAAAACGAATTGCTTCATATTTTGCATTTGAACCCTTTTTTGTGCAGGAATATGATAGGCGGATTTTGCTTCTTCAATAAAAGATGCCACAACTTGAAATCCTTCTCTTTTTGCTCTAGCAACAATTTCGGATTCTTGGATATGCAAAGAATGGCCGAATGTTTGTCCATCATCAGACCAGCGAATATACGATGTTGCTAAAGGAATAGAATCTGTAAAAATATTAAAAGGTAAATTTACCTGTTGAAGATTTGGTCTAGGTGTTTCTGTCAATAAGTAAACCCTATTTATTAAGTAAGTGTATTTATGCATAAAGTGCATATGGCTCACCAACTTTCAAAAATTCTCCAAAGGGAACATGATAAATAAATGTATCCGGGCCGATTTCCACTTTTTCAAGGAATAGATGGCATAAATAGTATAAATTGTAGTTTTGAATTTCCGTTTCCAAGTTCTGCTTAATGGTTCTAACAAGATCATTTACCGAATTTCGTGCTTCAGCAATTTTAGCTAATTCGATATGGAGATGATTGATTTTACTTTTTATATTCTTTGACTCAATAATGAGTGAATCGATGTTCTTTTTTGCCGCATATTTTTCTACTATAGTAGAATGAATTGAGCTTAACTTTCGATTTAAGTTAATGATCTCATGATTGTAATCCTTTTCGATTCTAGATAAATGGGAAAATACAAAGCTTTTAATTGTGTCAACTGGGATATGTTTTATAATGATTGAAAGTTTAGATTGAATGTTCTCATTCAATTGTTCCACCGTAATTCTGATTTCCTCATGTTTTCTTTTACAGATATAGTAACTGCTTTCTCCCAGTTTTGAAGTTTTAAAAGTCATGTCTTTTTTGCAAAATATACACTGTGGAGTAATGTATCCTCTGTTCTTTGCATTGGTTATGTGTATTTTGCAATAGAAAAGTGCAGAGAAATGCAATTAAAAATGCAGAGGTTTG
>ERZ1673815.16-NODE-16-length-62312-cov-27.386302_pt1 | contig 62312 bp, 49 predicted proteins | sample MGYA00580147_ERZ1673815 | MGnify/ENA primary metagenome ERZ1673815 (study PRJEB41219, sample SAMN04549617) | soil metagenome | isolation source: soil | place: USA: Puerto Rico, Laguna Bouqueron NWR | collected 2009-06-01 ...
GGACTCTGCATTTTTCCTTTGCAAAGCTCTGCACTTTTATTTTGCCATACACAGGTTATGGCTTGAAATACTTCATCTTTCAATTTTTTTAGCGCTTCTTGAATTTTTAGATGTTCTTCTAGTGAGATAATCGGTTCTACATGATGGAGAACTTCAAAACCGTACGAAGTCTTCATATGTGCCGAATAAAAAGGATTTTCTAGATATTTTAATAAATCCTCGTACCTTTTGTTTTTTAATATCTTTTTGTATTTCATTATAAGATTGAACAAATCATCTGCTTCATTGGTTTCAGCCACTTCATAGAAAAAAGATTTTAAGTCATTAACCACTTCTGGATTCGGGATATACTTAACATCTTTTCTTTTTCCAATCCGTTTATATCCAAATATAGAAGAAGGAAATTGTTTCATTGTATCCTTTCTTCTACCGGAAATATTCTGGCCCTCGACTTGTGCGAAAATTCCGTATAGTGCTTCGATCGACAGTTTAGGAGAGAACGGTGGTTGTTTCGTTGATGTAAAAATCACCTTGATTCCGTATTTATAAAACTCTTTAACTATTGCAACGTATTCATAGAAGTTTCGAGCTAAACGATCTCGACTGTAAACGATGACAGTCTTTACTTTTTTCTGCTGTATTAGCAATCGTAACTTTTGTAAATTTGACCGATCCTTAATGGCTAATTTATTGGCTGAAACATTATCATCTTTTAACCAAATCACTTTATCTAAATCAATCCGATTATTATGAATATAAGATTCAGCAAGTAGAATCTCCTTTTGAATGTCTTGCTGGGCTGTACTTACCCTACTATAAACCGCAATAAAATCTTCATAGTATTTATTGGGTTCATAATATTGGTGTGATTCCATGAGAGTCTACTCCTTTTCTACAATTTTATTACTTTCTTCAAGAAGGAAACCCTTCATTTTTGGTTGTAATTCAAGCTGATCGATTAAAACTTTTTCAACTAGCCTTTTCATAAAGTAATAAGATTCCTCTTGTAAATCTTCATTAAATGAAACTTTTACTATATCTTTTCGAGACATAAATACTCCTCCCGTCAAAGCCTTTATTAAAAGGATTGACGGGAGGAAAGTTTTTTAAACTACTCATTGTCTTTATCTAACTCTAAGTCCATTTGCAATTGATATTCGTAATTTGTTTGTTTCGGTGATTCAATGAACACTTTTATCTTAACGGGAACCTCTAACTCTTTCAGTAGATCGAGCAGGTTTGACATTGTAATTTTGAACCTCCTTTCCATAGAACAAGATAAATGTGTATGGCAAAATAAAAGTGCAGAGCTTTTTAATATCTTGTTAAGAAATTGTTTTTCTGTTTCTTGTTTGCTTATAGATCATCCCTCCATTAAAAAACGCGGCACATGGTGTTATCCCGAAAGACAACATCATGTAACCGCGGTTTTCGCTTATTATGGTTACTTCTATTTGCTTTTGAACAAATCGGTTAATCAGAGATCATTATAGCTTCAGAATTAAGGATTTTAAGAGGGAATTAAAAAATTACTTATTTCTATTCCCTATGAAATCCTTAAAAGAGTTGACTCTGACTTTTTACAATAACCATTTATCAGGAGAAAGCAAATCTTTTTGAAATTTATCAGGAATAATAGAATTTATATCTTCAAAAGTAAAATCATTAATGCTAATCATTCTTTCCAATATAATTCGAAGTTCATTTTTACGGTAATCTGTCAAAATGGAATTAAATACTGTTTCAACATCAATAGCTCCGTATTGTTTAAAATAGTTGGTAATTAATTTAAAATAATCATCATCTATTGTGGGATATAATGCCTTTATCTTTTCTGGTTGATGTCCGCGACTTAGCAGATTATGAATGACACTCCAATATTCTATAACTTCAACGATTGTTGCTAATTTCCAGTGCAGATGTTCGGGTAAAGGTATTTTATTTTGTAAAAGTTTTCTTTCTGATTCTTCCAACTCGTTCACTTCCTTTAATTTTTTCAAGACATCAACTTTTAGATTTTGTATAACTAAAAATAATAATCCTTTTAAATGGTCTATCTTTTAAAAATCAAAGATTAAAAGGATTTCTATTAGACTTATTTATAATACTTTCCGTTAATTAATGGAGTCATTCAAATCTTACATAATATGTCAGTTAGCGGTCGTAAACTGTTAATTCAGATTTATTTTTTTAAGAGGTTAAGTATTAGATACAACATTTCTATTTTGTCAACATTTTTAGTCAAAATAATATTAATAGTTTTAGTTTTAATTCAACTTAAATAGATAATATAGCATAATTAATAATTTTTTACCGAAAAATGTCCCTATTTGTCTTTTTTTTTGTATAATTTAATTATGGGAAATTTGTCGTATTTAAAAACATCAAAAAATTAGGGGGATTCTATGGGGGTAATACTTGATGGAGGATATTATGCAATAAAGGGTTTTAATTTTCAGTATGATTATACTTTACTAAGAATTTTAGAACAGTCTAACATTAGTCACCTAGTTGAGATTGAACAATTTGAAGATTACAGCGATGAAAATTATATTGTACAGGTAAAGTATAAAGAAAAAACAGACTTCAGTTATTCAAGGATAAAAAAGCCGGTATGCCAACTTTTGGAAATGTTTAAAACTGATAAAAGAACACCAGTACTATATTCATACTTTAAAAATAAGGGTGAAGAGGCAAAAAGATTAACATTTGAGGAATTAAACAAGATTCTAGGAGATTGCAGAATAAATAATAAGCAATATTATTTTTCAGAAGAATTAAAATTAGAGTTTATATCCAAGTTTTTACTGATTTTTACTCAAAAATACCAAGATCAATTTGAAAAAGTTATCGATAAGATAAAAACTGAGTTTTCATGCGAGGAAGATGAAGCACTTATATATTATGCACAGATGTATAAGTATATAGAAAAGAAAGTTGTAGAAAATCCACCTAGTCAAAAAGCTAAAAGAGTTTGTTCCAAAGATGAGCTTATTCGTTTAATAAAGCAGAATAGAAAAATAATTTTTCAGTCGAGTTATATTGAATTTATGGGGAAAGAAAAGTATTACAGATTAATTAATAAAAAGTATTTTAGAGAAATAAACAGGAATTACCATGAGAGGATTTTTATAATTCAAGTACCAGATACATATAATGTTAGTCAACTTAAAAAGATAGTATTGAAATTGCGAAAAAAATTCTATCTAACAAGTGAACATAAAAATTATTTGTATGTTAAATCACCGGCTCCGTATATTTTATTTGATGGCGTTAAGAAAGAGGATTTAAGAGAGTTAAAATTAGAATTACAAATGGAGGGTTATAAATTTAGCGATGGTTTTAATTTTGAAAATGCTGCTTTCTTTCTTCAAAGCTTAATTGCTAAATCTTCATTACGAAATAATGTTGAAATTAAATTTATTAATGATTTTAAATATCTGACACCAGTATTAACTTCAATAAACAATGTCACAAAGAAGGTTTATTATTTTTATTTGAAAAATAAACAAGAAATTGATATTCGGGAAGATATTATCTATATTCAACAAGAGGACTTTTCTGATATATACGAATTTTTATTCTAGGAGTGACTTTAATGGAGAAAATCAATGCAGAAGTTATCTCTGTAAAACCTGATAAAGTTAAGATTTCTGTAGAAAAACTTGAAGACTTTAAAATTGCCGAAGAAGAGTTGAAAGTTGGTTCGTATTTGCAAATTTCCGATGATAATGATGTGGTTTTAATTGCAATTATAGAAAGTTTTTCAATAGATTTAATAGAAACGAAAAAGACAGATGACAATGGAATGTTATATTATGATTTAGACAGAAAATATATTATTGAAGCTAGCCCATTAGGTACACTTATTGATAATAAATTTGTTAGAGGAGGGGATACTTTATCAATTCCTCCTAAATCTGTAATGCCCGCTGAAGAGAAATATATAACGATGATTTTTGAAAACAGTATAGATAAACAATCAAAGTTCACTTTTGCAAAATTGGCCAATAATAATAAGATATCTGTGCCAGTAGATGGAAACAAATTTTTTAATAAACATTTAGCTATAGTAGGTTCAAGTGGATCGGGTAAATCTCATACTACCGCTAAAATTTTCCAAAATGTAATCAAAGAAAAGAATAATGAATTTCCGGGTCTAAACAATTCGCATATTATAATATTTGATATACATTCTGAATATCATGCAGCTTTTCCAGATGCGAACTTTATTGATATTAATAATTTGGTTATTCCTTATTGGCTATTAAATGGTGATGAACTAGAAGAAATATTTTTAGAATCAGGAGACTTTAATAATTATAATCAAGCTTCAGTTCTTAGACGAATCATTACGGCAAATAAAAAGAAAAATAATCCAGAAGTAGAAAAGGTCTTTTTCGATAGTCCGTTAAAATTTGATATAAATGAAGTTTTATATTGTTTGAAAAATTTGAGTAAAGAAACAAAAAACGCTAAAGTTTCTGATAGATATATGATTAGAGATGGTACATATGAACTAAAAGACGGTAAAACCAATGAGACTTCTGGTATAAAATTAAGCGATGAAGAAAAGTTAGTTAAATATTTCGAAAAGGAATTTGAGTTTTATTCTTCCAAAGCTCAAAACATTAAAAACGGTGATTATGCTGATGGATCATTAGACAAATTTATTTCTAGATTTGAAGCCAAGATTAATGATAAAAGGTTAGACTTTTTATTCGGAATTAAGTCTAAAGAGATTTCTTTTGAAGATACAATTAGAGCTTTTCTTGGGTATGAAAAGGAAAATAATTCCAACGTAACAATTATAGACTTGAGTGGTGTACCATTCGAGGTTCTAAGTATAACTGTTTCATTAATATCAAGATTACTTTTTGAGTTTGGATATTATATAAAAAAAGTTAAGGGTACTAATGATACTCCTTTAATCTTAGTTTATGAAGAGGCTCATAAGTATGCACCTAGAAGTAATTTAGTTAAATATAGGAGTTCAACTTTATCGATAGAAAGAATAGCAAAAGAAGGAAGAAAATACGGTGTAACACTGGCAATTATCAGTCAAAGACCATCAGAAATATCTGAAACTATCTTTTCGCAATGTAATAATTTTGTAGCAATGCGTTTAACAAATCCTGATGATCAAAACTTTGTTAAAAGGCTTTTACCAGATTCTTTGTCAGGTATTACTGATTCACTGCCTTCATTAAAATCTGGAGAAGCAATATTAATCGGTGATTCTGTTATAATGCCATCAATTGTTAAAATTGATTCATGTGAATTAGAGCCTTCATCTAACGACATAAAATATTTTGAATTATGGAAAGAGGAATGGAAAAATTTAAGTTTCGAAAAGTTATTAGAAACATGGAAGAGTTAATAATATAAATTTAGTACGATAAGGCAAACACTGCTACATCAATATATCTGCGATTACCAATCAAGCCACTGTGAGGCGGTGGCGTGGTTGGAGTTGGTATAAAGAAAGAAGAACAAATTTTGAGTAGACGAAATTCGTTTCTTTTTTAAAATTGCAATTTTAACATTTTTTCAGTATTTAAGAACTTTAAAATGATTTTTGTAAAATATATTAAAATCTCTGTCTAAAAAACAACATTACTAAATTATGAGGAGAATCCCATCTTGGATAAAAAATTGGTAGAATATATTAAGGAAATTACAGATGCCTCTCGGAAAGGAAATTTAGTATTCTTTGTAGGTGCTGGGGTTTCAAGGCTTTCAGATTATCCTAGTTGGAGTGAGTTGGTAGATAGATTCTATAAGAGGTTATATGGAGTCGAGAAAAATGAGAATTATTCTTCAGATGAGTTTCTACGAATTCCCCAAATTTTTTATGATGTAAAAGGGGAAAAAGAGTACAATAAAATATTAAAAGACGTTTTTGATGTAGAAAAGTCACCTAATCCGATTCATGATAAAATATTAGCAATGAGTCCAACACATATAATTACTACAAATTATGATAATTTATTAGATACTGTATGTTTAAAACGAGGAGAATATTTTAGTGTTATAAGTTCAGAAGAAGATGTTGCTTCTGCTAAATCTTCAAGATACTTATTAAAAGTTCATGGAGATTTTAGACGAGGTTATAAAGGGAAAAATATAGTATTAAAAGAAGAAGATTATTTAAACTATGAACAGAATTTTCCTCTTATTAGTAATCTTATGAAGTCTATTATTGCAACACATACAATAGTTTTTATTGGCTATAGCTTAAATGACTATAATATTAACTTGATTCTAAATTGGGTAAAAAAACTGCAAAAAGATAGTTTTCATAAACCTTTTTTCGTTAGAACAGATCCTTCACCTATTGCAAATGAGAATTCGATTTATTATGAAAAGCGAGGATTAAGAATAATTGATGCAGTAAGATTGATAGATAGTAAGGAAACCAGTTATCTAAAACGATATTCAACAGTTATGGACTTGCTTATAGATTCAAAAGAAAATGAATGGATAACTAATGATATTGAAGTGATTGATTTTATTTATGATAGAATCAGTCCATTATTTTTTCTTCAATATATTCGTAAAATGGATCTTAACCATGTTTTTGATTTTGATTATCATTTTTTTGAAGATGGTAGAGTTGTTCGAAATAAGAACAAGGGGTTTCGATATATGGAACGTTTTTTTGAAATAAGAGATAACAATGAGATAATTAATTTACCCGAAAAACAATATGGTAAATTCAAAGCAATTACAAGTTTTTTTGATAAGAACGGTATTTCTTGTATGTTAGAAAAAAGTAATGGTGTTATTAATTTTTCATTGAAGATTGAAAATCCAGCTTTCCATGGTAAATATCAAGAAATAGAAAAATATATAAAAACTCCTTCTAAATGTATAGAAGATGATTATAAAAAAGGATTCTTTCTTGCTTGTTTAGGGAGATTGGAAGAGTCATATAACTGCTATTCAAAAGTTATATTAAAATCCATTGAAGATTCAAATTGGTGTATACACTATCTATCTCAAATCAATAGATATTGGATTTACCAGACTATAAAACAATTTGATAAATATTTTAACAATCAAGGAATAATTATTTTTGGCAAGAGATTTAAACCCTTTTCTGATGAATTTATATCTAGTATTGAAAGAGAAATGAAGAATTTTGATATTAATAATTTATTTAGTAATATGCCATATGAATTTCAAAAAAAATATAAAATTCTAGAATTTTTAAGTAGTAACAAATTTTTATATGATGATACTGTAAAACTATTTGAATTAACTAATAAGGTACGTTCTACAATGATAAAAGGTTCTTATACTTTCGGTCTGTCTGATGATATAAAGGCACTTCTTAGATTATATGATAATTTACGTTTTTTATATGAAAATTATTTATGGTTTGTTTCTTATGAAAATTTTCATCAATATGTAAGGAATACAATGAGCCTTTTAATCGAAAAAACAGATTTTGAAAAATCTAGGGATTTAGATGAGTTTGGTTCCACTGTTAGGGGAAATGGATTATATTTTTCGATTGATTATAATGATTTCATAAGTATAGCAAGGACTTTTAAAGTTGACGATATAAAAAATTTGGAAAAAATTTGTTCGATTAATCATATTAAATTTACTGAAAAAGAAAAAATTGAAGAATATATTATTAGAATTGCAGAAAAAACCATTAAGTTATTCTCTGAGGATTCAATAAATATAGTTTTTTATAACCAGTTTATTTCAGAAATGAAATCAGTGCTTTATTTTGCAAAATATATAAAATTATCCGAATGTGGATTTAGTAAAATTGTAAAGGCAATTTTGTTTTATATTCCTGAACGAGACTTAGATATTGGAAAACGTTATGTGTATATAAAAAGACTAACTGAGAATAATGGATTACCACTTTCAATAATTCAGATAATTGAAGAATATTTAATAGCTCAAGCTGAAAAACATAGTAATCCGGAATTTAAAGAATATTCATCAAATAATTTATTTAGTAGTAACTTTGGTGCTTTAATTAAACATTTTGAAAAAAATTTCATATCAAAAAAACTGTCAGAAATGACATTAAAGTTAACGAAAGAAAATAAAAACCAAGTTGATTTTTTATTTTCGTTATTACCGTTAGTATCTACTACAGCAAAAGATCATCTACTCAGTTTAAAAAGAATTGAAAATATACATGATTTAATAAATGGAATGAAATTGGGGTTGATTGAAGAATTTACATCAGAGCATGAAGAAATAATTATTAAATATTTAGAAAAGGAAAAATTAGATTTTCTTGCAACAAGAGGAAAGGGTATAGAAATTTTAAAAATAGACTATTTAGGCACTATCGGCATTTTATACTTTCTTAAAAAACTAAAAAATCCTAAAATAAAGGACTTTATTGGTATCAGCAATGAATTTGACTTTTTTGTTGATCCAAAGAATTTTGACTATAAGAATTTTGTCCCATCATGGCTTAAAAAATATAGTGAAGCATTATTAGATGAGATATCTAAAAATGAATATATGAGACCTCACATTATTGAAATATTAAAAGAACATATTAATAACAAGAAAGATAAAGAGTATTTGAAGATTCTACTTAATCATTTCATATAATTTTAGTTTAATTTTATATTCTTTATAATAATAATATTGAATGTTACTTGTATCTCTATAAACAAGGCAATATAAAAAATATAGGACTTCCTATTATTCATTTCCTATATACATCATTAGTAGCTAGCCAATCTTATTTGCTTGAAACTTATTGAATTCATATGAATTTGATTTGCAGTTAAATTTATTTTCAAAAAGTGAAAAATAAATGTTATTCTAGGCAAACACTGCTACATCATTATGTCTGCGATTACTATTCAACACATGTTGAGTGCGTAGTATTGATGTCAAGGGTGGAGAAATAGGACTATTCAAAGCACTGAGAAATAAAGGGTTTTCTGACATTGCAATCTTCTCTCGGGAATTTTGTCGAGAATGTTCATGTCAGGAAGCCCTTATTTTTATTCTTGGAGGAAACATATTGGATACATTAAGAAACGTCCCGGTGATTCAAGTTAATTTTCACAGGTCACTGCTTATTATCGGATAACAATATATGGTCTCATCATCTCATAATCCTCGTGCTCCAAAATATGACAGTGCCATATATATAACCCGGTAAATGGTCCGAACTCCATGATTATTCGAGTAACTTGCTTCGGATTAGCTCGAACGGTATCTTTCCATCCTCGTTCTTGTGGTTCCGGTGGCATTGCCGGACCTGTATATTCGATAACTTTCTCCTTGTTAAACTTATCAACATCGAAATTTCTTCGGTCAAGTATTTGAAAATCAATTAAGTGAAGATGAATTGGGTGTGAATCATCAGTTACGTTGATGAGGTACCATATTTCGGTTGTCCCTAATTTTGGGTTTTCTGATATTGGTGCCTCCCATGGTTTATTGTCCAATAGCATCCATTCACGACCGTACTGATCCATATTATCATTTAATGTTAGGTATCTAATCCTCGTAACTGACTGTTCCTTTATTTTTGGAACAGGTACCATATAAGCCGGAATTGTACTAGTGTCAACACTTGATAAAGGAAGAGTTACTCTAAATTGCATCACTTGACCAACCGTTAATGGATCCGGTTTGTCACCCCCTGGAAAAGGAGCGGGGGCATCATTTGTCATGATAATATTCTTCCCTTCTAAATTGGTAAAATCAATGATCACATCTGCCCTTTCTGCAGGGGCTAACATGATTTCCCTGATACCAACTGGATATTCCAGCAACCCTCCATCAGTCGCAATTTGATACATAAGTTGTCCCGAATTAAGCTTAATCCTATAGAAACGAGTGTTGGATGCGTTTAAAAGCCTAAAGCGGTATTTACGTGGTTCCACTTCTAAATAAGGCCATACTTTACCATTTACTAGAATCGTATCCCCAATAAATTCAGGAATAATAGACGTTTCTAATTCAGGAATCGGTTTTTCTGGTTGCTTCGGGTAGTAAAGAGAACCATCCTTATTAAATGTCTTGTCTTGTATCATAAGAGGAACCTCATATTTCCCACTCGGTAAATTCAATGAACGTTCCCGATGATCTCTGATAAGATAAAATCCTGCCAAACCTGCATAAATATTTAGCCTCGTAATACCAATCGTATGGTCATGATACCATAAAGTGCAGGCATGATTACAATTATCATATCGATATATTTGCTTTCTAAAATAAGGCCCCACTTGTTTGAATCCCTTTGTAAACCAAGCCTCTGGGTAGCCATCGCTTTCCCATTCAACACAAGCACCGTGTACGTGTACGACTGTTCTTACATCAGGCACGTCCCAATGGGCACCATGAACCGTATAATCGATTGGAAAAAGATGCTTATCAGGAAGATTGTTAATCCATTTAATAAACACTTTTTCTCCACTTTCGACTTCAATTGTAGGTCCTGGATATCCATTTTCGTACCCCCAAACAGTTGAGTTATTTAACTGACTATGAAGTGATTGACTGAATTCAGTCATATTTACTTCGTAGTAAGTATAAAACTGATCTTTCCATCGAGGTTTTAAAATAGGTGGAATGGGCAGTTCGACTACAAATTTAGAGAGAATCATAATTCGCCTCCTTGATTTAAAGGGTCATTAATGCAAGAAATTTGCCACCCCCATAGTTTTAGATTAATTGGAGACCTCTTTGCAGTGTCTTGACGAAGGGGTCCACCTTATATTGACCCACACACTAAATGACCTTGGATAAGCAAGTCATGGTTATCAAAATGTTTAATAATCGTGAGGACGACTGTAAAAAGTCGTTTTAAAACCGTTATCCTATTTTCTGATTAGTCTAAATAGATAAATTGAAGGTTAGCATAACTGCGAACCCTAAGAAAAAATTAAATGGACTTCTACACTGTGTATAGAAGTCTTTTTGTTTGTTATTATTTAGATTATTGGATAATTCAGCTCGTAACTTGGGTAGCAATAGTATGGTGGTCTAAGTGCGATTTTAGACATTGGCCAGGAATCTTCCATATAGACCATCTTTACTTTTTCATTGGAATGGTTTACTAGCAATAGCTTTACTTCTGGATTAAATTCATATCTCAAAATGGTAACCTCCTTCCATTAGGAATGAGTGGATTCGCCCCCGTCAACATGAAGAACTTGACCAGTAACAAAACGAGAATCATCAGAAGCAAGATAGACATAGGTTGGTGCGAGTTCAAATGGATGGGCAACTCGTTCCATTGGATTAAATGCTCCATATACGGCGACTTGGTCTGACGAGAAACTTGCTGAAATAAGTGGAGTCCAAATTCGGCCGGGGGCGACGGCATTAACTCGGATCCCTTGTTTTACGACATTTTTAGCTAAGGCACGTGTCCAACCAACTATTGCGCCTTTTGTGGCAGTATAATCAATCATTTGCTGCTCACCTACATACGTCACCACTGAAGAAGTGCCAATGATTGAACTGCCTGGTTTTAAATAAGGAAGCGCTGCTCTTGTTGTGTAAAAATGAGAGTATATATTAACTTTGAAGGTGTCATCGAATTGTTCATCTGTAATGTCAAGCAGACTTAGTTGTTGGAATTGGATACCAACGTGGTTACAAAGAATATCGAGACGTCCAAACGTATTTACTGTTTGTTCTACAATGGAGATACACTGTTGTTTGTCTCGCAAGTCGCCAGGTAGTAGTAAACAACGTTGTCCGAGTTGTTCAATCCTCGTTTTTGTTCTATTTGCATCCTCATGTTCATCTAAGTATGAAATGGCAACATTTGCTCCTTCTTTAGCAAACGCAATTGCTACTGCTGCACCAATACCACTGTCACCCCCTGTAATAAGTGCTACTTTTCCTGTTAACTTCCCACTCCCTTTATAGTTCGGGTTTTCGATAATTGGAAGGGGTACCATAAATTTTTCCACTCCGGGATGGCGTAGCTGGCGCTGTTCAGGTAAACTTATCGGAATTTCTTGGTAACGTGTTATTTTCCCATAGTTAGGGTACATGGGATAAGGATGAGTTTTCATATTCGTTCTAACATTTGTTGCATTTGCTTTATTTGGCCTAATTGACGACTTTGATCCTTTTGATCCATGGAAACCTCCTGTAGAAGTGATTTTGTTCTATAGAATGTTTATGCTGTTCACTAAAAATAAAGTATAAAAATTGTGGAAAAAGTTGTTTGCTTTCGACACATAAGCGTATTCTTCTTCAAAAGAGAGACCTTTTTTCTTTATTGAACTGACCTTTAGAACAAAGCGCTTTACTCAACATTCTACCCCTTTAACGGGTCAACTTATTGTTAATTAACAGTCTTTAATTGTATTAGTATTATGTAAAATCTATATAGTTAAATGATGCGTCACAACAAAGCATTAAGTTATAATAAATATAGTATTTGATTAAGCGTCCCAATGTAAGAAAAAGTGAGGAGCGTGAGGGAGTGGATAGAAACATAATTCTCTATATTGCAGTGAGTTTAGACGGGTATATAGCAAGGACCAATGGAGCAGTTGACTGGCTAAGTGGTAGTAGTGGGGATCCAAATGTAGATTTAGGATTTGAGGAATTTTATAGTTCAATAGATACGGTTGTAATGGGTAGAACAACATATGAACAAGTTATTAATGAATTATCGCCCAATGTTTGGGTATATGAAGGTAAGAAATGTTATGTAGCAACAACAAAAAATTATGAACCTGATAGTAGGGCAGAGTATATATCAGAGGATATTACTGGGTTTATTAAAAATCTAAAAAAACAACAGGGGAAGGATATATGGCTTGTTGGCGGAGCAAAGTTAATTGATCAATTTATTAAACAAAACTTGGTAGATAAGTATATTATAACAATAATACCAACAATTTTGGGTGAAGGGATTCCTCTATTTTTAGGGGAAAATCCAGAAATTCAACTTAAACTTATTGGAACAAAAACGAATGATGGTATGGTTGAACTTATGTACGTGAAAAGATGATATTAAATCATCTATTGATAGGGTTGCAAAGTATTTAAAATCCATTAAAGAGGGTTACTTGAAAAAACTAGGTCTCATTTTAAAAGAAAAGCGAGGAGTATTATGGGCATTAACTATAAGCAGTGTCCAAAATGTGGATCTAAAAATACATTGAAAATTTTGTATGGTATGCCAACCAAGGAAGTTTTCCAAAAGCAGAAGCAGGAGAAATTAAACTAGGTGGATGCAGAAAAATAGTTGGTGGCCCAGAATACTACTGTAAAGATTGTGAGAGTGAATGGAATAAAGAACAGGCTGTTGATGCTGCTTATCATAAAATCAAGGGACTAAAAGCGTCATTTGGCGGTTACTTCGAAGGCTATTACCCCTGATTGGTTTTATTTTTTGATGATTTCAGCGGATATTCCGGCTACAATGACATTTGCAGGTACATCTACGAGGCCACAGAAAACTTTTTGAATAGATTCACTAACACAATATATAGTATGATAAAACCCGTAAATACATCTAAATACAGTGTTTAGCGAGATTATTTCGCACTTCTTCAGTGGCCTCTACATCCACATCATTAATGTTCCACTCCGGATAAAAATTTTAAAAAGCAGTCCTACATTTTTATTTAAAAAATGTAAAACATCCCATCTTCATTTATTTTTTCAAGAAGATGGGGTTTTTGATAGGAAATATATGTTCATCTAAAAATACGCTGCACCTCTATTTTTAATTTCTCAAATAGATAAGACTGAGCAATTTCGTTCTGTTTGAAGGTCGTGAATTCTTGAATATTCTGTTCTGCAAAAAGATACACAGTGACTTCCTTGTTGTCAGGATTCACAATCCAATATTCCTTCACGCCACAGGACATATAGAGATCGAGTTTCTTAATCAAGTCCTTTCTTCTTGTCCCCTTGGAAAGCACTTCGACGATTAATGTTGGAATCCCTTTGTAATAATCGTTGTCATCCAAATGTTCCTCCAGGTCACAAATCACCATAATATCCGGTTGTACGATATTGATTTGTTCCGATGTTCTTCGCAGTTCAATATCGTAGGGGGCCACCATTGGGATACAGGAAGTTCCTTGTAATAAATTGGAGAAAACTGTAATTAATTGCGTAACAGCATATTGATGGGCTGTCCTAGGTGCTGCCAGAAAATAAATTTCCCCATCAATGTACTCATATCTTTCATCGGACTCCTGCCATAATTGCAAAAATTCCTCATAGGTTGCTTTTTTACCGTAGCCATATAGTGGTACACTTTCATGAATTTGATTTACGGCACTACCGAGTTGATCACCCAAGGCCGTAAGTTTTGCAATTTCAGTACCATTGCGGGTGATAATAATATCTTCCTGTGCAGCTAACATTAAATACTTTCCAAAGTTATTTTGTAATTCAGTGGAGTTGACCTTCATTTTAGCAGTACCTCCAATATTAGTTAAAGTAGCTAATCTAGCTAATAATAATATACAATTAGAATGGCTATGTTTGCAAATGATGTGAAGGGAGTTCTGAAGCCAAAATGATTATAGAGTTCTGATAAACGAAACCTGTGACTCTTTTACAACGTATATATTAAGCGTATTTAATCATTCTTAACATGAAGATGGAGGTGGAAAAATTGGGATTTATTCAAATAACCAAAAGTAATATCGAAACCGAACATATATGCTGTGCTTTAGGGGCAAAACAGTATGAACATGCAGTTAGCGAGAAGAAAAAGTGGCTGACGGAACGAATGGATGAAGGGTTAGTTTTTTATCGTTTAGATGAACGTGCAAAAGTATTTATTGAATACTTGCCTGCTGAAATGGCGTGGGTTCCTATTGATGCACCGAATTACATGTATATTAACTGTTTATGGGTTTCAGGAAGACATAAAAATAATGGGTATGCCAAGCAACTGTTAGACTATTGCAGAAATGATGCCATTAACCGTGGGATGGATGGGATTGTACATATTGTAGGGAAGAAAAAATATCCGTATTTAAGTGACGGGCGTTTCTTTGAACATATAGGGTTTGAAATAGTAGACCAAGTAGAACCATATTTTCAATTAATGGCATTGACATGGAATAAACATGTTGTCCCTTCTTTTAAAAAACAGGTAAAAACCTTTTCTGGTGATGAAGGGATAACGATTTATTATACTGTGCAGTGTCCATTTGCTGTTGGTATATTGGAAGAACTAAGAAAAATAGCAGAAAACAAAAATGTGCCTTTTAAAACGATTAGAATAACAACGAAAGAAAAAGCACAAAATTCACCAACAATCTTGACAACTTTTGGTTTGTTTTATAACGGGAAATTTATTACACACGAAATAATCAGTCCAAACAAATTTGACAAATTACTAACAAAATTATTAACACAAGGATAGAGCGATTCCTTTACAGAAAAAGAAATCGGCTGTTGACTTCATTTGCCACAAAGAGGGCCGGAGACAGGTGAGGTCACTGAAAAATGATTTGTATTCGTTCGTTTGCTGGAGTCGGGTAACCTCCAAAGTAATTAGATATAGTATCGGAACTAATCTAATTGATACTTTTACGCTTTTTCGGTGGCTTCGTTTATTATAAATATACAGGGACGCAGAACTTGTTTCCATGTCAAAGGGGGGGCAATCGAATGGTTCCAACAACAAATGAAAATCTAATTATTCCTATAGATAGAAAAAGTGTGGAATCCATAGCTGATTGGTTCGATCAACAGAAAAACCGGTTCTATCCGCTTGGTTGGACCTATGTTAAAACGCAGCGGCAAATGGAAGAATTATTTTACCGGTCTATAATGAAAGTCCACAAAGAACTACATCGATTGAAAGGCGAAACCGATTTCGAATCATGGGTTACATCCATTTTTATACATATTTGCAGGGAGTTTACTACTGATATTAGTTTACTAGCTTCGGAGGAAAATAACCCGCATAATGATTTATTTCAAGCTCTTGACCAATTAAATATGGAAGAGAAAGAAGCACTGGTACTTACATATGTGAGCGGATTCCCATATGAAAAAGCGGCCCACCTTCTCCAAGTTTCAGTGGAGAAGCTGAAAGAGCTTTTGTTTTCCGGCATACAGTCACTTAGAAAAGAATTGGGGTACGGATCAACTTTTCATGGGTGTAAGGAGTATCAAAAGGATTATACCTCTTACTTAGATCGAACGATGGAGCGGTCGAAAAAGATTGAGTTTGAAATTCATGTTTATCATTGTCAAAACTGTCAGGAGGATTTAGGGACTTTTCAGGATGTCCGTATCTACCTTACTGAACAAAGTAAAGAGTTGCCTATTCCCACCGGTTTCATGAAAAATATTAAAGCTAGGCTGGCAGAAGAGGAAAAGAAAAGGCGGCAAAAGATCAAGAAACGTAATAAATGGGTTTTTATTTTTGCAGTTGTATGTACATTAATAATCGGAATCGGTTTTTTTACCGGGACTTTTGCAAACCTTTACTATACATGGACGGTAGAAGATCAAGAATTGCTACCCTATCTGCAACATGATTTTGGTGAGATGCTGAATCTGGAAGCAGAAAGTAATGGAGTGAAAGTTAAGATTAAAAGCGCAATATCAGATGAGTTCCAGACGCTCATTTTTTATGAAATTGAAGATACCGAAGCAGACAATCAATATGGAATCATGTTTGGCGATGGGGTTTTTGTGGAGAACGAAATTGATTTGATGAATACGGATGTCTATCCCCTAAATTATCCGCCTGACCTTGAATCGGCTATAAATAAAGAAAAAAAGAATGTGTACCATGGAAAAATGGGTTTATTTCCAATCAGAGAGGATAACGGAACAATTAAACTGGTGATTACACAGTTAATGAAATTGAATGATGCCTCATCAAACCCGGATGAAGTTTACGATGGAAATTATAAAACAGGAGAGTGGGAGTTTGAAATCCCTGTGAAAAAACTTCCTACCAAACAATTTGCATTGGTTGAGAAAATAGAAGTCGAGGGAGTCCCGATGCGATTTGATAAACTAATTATTGCACCAACAGCAACGATTCTGCAATATAGTATTAATGCTATACAGCCGGAAAAAAATTTAAGTAGTATTACTTTTGACAATCTGGTAGTGAATAATAAAAAGGTGATTGCAGATTTATATGGTGGCGTTTTTATTGATGCGCAGGAGGGCATGGATTGGAGTACTTATCAGGCTTACTTTGAACCATTTTTTGGGAAAAAACCAAAAGAAGTCAAGGCTCAATTGAAAGAGGCTTTCCTAACAGTTGAAGACCCAAAAATTGTTGAATTGGATCCGTCTCAGAATTATCCGCAAACCTTTGCATATGCGGGCAGTACAATCACCATCGAAAAGGTAGAAATTGGAAATCCATCCAAAGTTGTTATAAGTGATGATAATATTGAAAATCGAACATATGAAACGCTGAACCTCGGTATAAACGGTGATGAAAATATTGAAATGGGGATGAAAAACGATAGCGTGATTGTTGATAAAAATGGAAACAAATACGATCCGATTGATGATTTAGTCAAGTATGAAGAAATCGAGCAACCCCGTTATTTCGTAACAAAATATGACATCAGTTTACAAAGTGACAAAGCCGGTGAAGAAGTGGTTCCGAAAAGGCTCGAAATTTATGGCTATAATACGACGAAATACTTGAACGATGTCGTAAAAATATCATTGGATTAACATAGGACAGTTTTGTTGTCTTTTTTTCCAGCTTACTCGTAGACGGTGCATGGGCTGTAACGGGTTATCCGGATTTAAGTAAATTTATGTAGTTTTCGCGTTCTTTTTCATCTGTTTTATTCCAGGGTATCTTAATGAAAGACCCACAACGATGATACAAAAAATAATGCAAACAATCGCAACAATATGGAGATGTTCCACGTCTAAATGCCTGTTAAAGACAATCCCAAGTAGACAGGATGACAGGATGGAACCAATATAACGGCTTGTTTGGAAAAGACCGGAAGCAGTTCCGGTTTCTTCCGGCTTAACTTGTTCGTAAAGTGCCGTTTGCATAGAAATGTTATTAAAACCATTACTCATTCCGAGCACAGCCATGATGATCAGTAACCATAAGATTGGAGAGGTTTCATTTAAACTAAGTAATAGTCCCGTACCAATAAATAAGAATCCGCTACCCAAAATTAGAGAAGGTTTTGAACCGTGACGTTCAATTAATCGTCCTGCCAAAGGTGCAACAATAACACCAAAACCGGCCAATGCCAGCATAATAAGGCCGGTCTGTTTCTCGCTATAATGGTGTACTTGTTGGAGAAACGTTGGAAAACCATAAAAATAGCAGTAATAAACAAGATTGATACAGATAAATTGTACATAAACTAAAGAAACATTCAGATTCGTCTTTAAGGCAATTATATCGATAAAGGGTTCCTTCCGATTTTTTTCATACATGTAAAAAATAAAACTGAAAATGAAAAATATGAACAATGCCGACCAATGAATTTGTTTCTCTAATGAAAGCAGGAAGAGAATGAGCGCTACTATGGAAATAATAAATAATAAAATACCGCCCACATCAATACGTTCAAGATTAAATTTTCCCCGGCCTGTACTAGGCAGGATGGTTATCGCTAAGACAAAAGATAAAAGAATAAACGGAAAATTTACGATAAAAATCGCCGGCCAATCCCACGAGTCAATGATGAAACCACCGATTGAAGGGCCAAATGCTGCAGATGTGGTAGAAAAAATTGATAGAGTAGATAATGCTTTGGCTTGCCCTTCTGTAATACTTGTTCGAACAATACTCATTCCGCTTGGAAATAGAGCAGAACTTCCAATCGCTTGCAATGCACGGCAACTTAATAAAAAAGCAAAATTCGTTGAAAACGGAGCGAACCCGCAAGCAACAGCAACAAGTAAAAGTCCGGTCAAAAACACTTTTTTCGGACCAAACATATCACTCAATCTCCCCATAACAGGTTGCCCAACCGCACTTGCCAAGTAAAAAACAGAAATCAGCCATGTTGCATCAGCAAATGTTAAACCAAATTCGTGCTGCATTCGTGTTAAAGCTACGGATATCATTGATGAATTTAATGGATTTAGCAATGTGCCCAGACCGATTGTTAAAACAAGCAGCCATGGCTTACGTATTGAATTATTCATTTTAATCACCTAGCATTAAGTTATCCTGAATAAAAAAACCATACGATAATCAAAAACGAAATTGAGAAAATAAAGTAAAATGACAATCAGTAAGGGCCACTGATTGCCGGGTGAAAATCTCAAGCCTACTTTTACAATGCGCCGTTCAGGCCTGCCTCTTGACTCAAATTTTTTAATGCGCTAATGACAATAAGTTTGCCTTTACAGGTCCAGCTTAAGAAAGGAACTCAGAAAATTTAGCTAATAATTCTGTTGTAAAATGATGATTGTTTTTGGAGGCATCATGAGCTTTTAAAATATTGATTTCGCGGTTCAAGTCTTCCATTTTTTTATCCAGCTCTGCAGCCTGTTGTGCGGCGTCTCTTAAACTATCCTGTATGTGCTTAGGGATTTCTTTGTTATATTTATAGTATATTTTATGTTCCAAGCTAGCCCAGAAATCCATTGCAATCGTTCGAATTTGGATTTCAACATAAACATGTTCCATTCGGTCAGACATAAAAATCGGAATTTTCACGATGAGATGTAGGCTGCGGTAGCCGTTTGCCTTTGGATTCTTGATATAATCTTTTATTTGAACAACTTCTACATCTTTTTGATTTTTTAACATATCTCCAATTTTATAAATATCTTCTGTAAAAGAACAAATAATACGAACGCCGGCGATATCTCGAATATTTTCTTTAATATCTGTTAACGAAGAGGTACAACCTTTTTTAATCATTTTATTTATGATGCTTTGCGGTGATTTAATCCGGGACGTCACATGTTCAATCGGATTATATTCATGGATGAGTTCGAACTCTTCCTGTAAAATTTCTACTTTTGTTTCAATCTCTTTTAAGGCAAAACGATATTGTAATAAAAAACGAGTTATCTCCTGTTGTAATTCTTTTAAATTTGGTATATTTTGTATCATTTTTCTTCTGATCCTTTCAAGTCCAATTCTTCTTTCAAATTATATCATATAGGAAATTATGTATCGAAATTTATCGTTATTTAAAAATATCCAATTCATCTGCTTTCAGGTAGTGTATAATATTCTTACAAAATAGTAGTAAATAGAATTTAGTAGTTTTGTGACGGAACACAGCTGAAGTGTGGACAAATGCGTATTTCCAAAAACAAATAATATAGAAGGTGATCTGATGAAAATAGGAATGAGAAAACCTAGCTTGAAAAAAAGAGTTGCAGCCAGAACGAGTATAAAAAGGCAACTCGTTCATTGTGCCGGTTTAAAAATGCCAAGAGGTTATGGCTGGCTACGCAACCCGAAAAAATATACCTATAACAAAGTGTATCATAGAACCACTTTTGATATATTTAAGTTATTGAAAAAGCTTTTTAAGTAATGGTTGGGTAAAGGGTTAGATTCTTCTAACGAGAAAACCACGGACTTTGCGGTAGGCTTGGTCAGTGCACCCAAACAATAATAATCGGCAAAAAAATGAATGAAAGCAAAGTTGTCCAAAGAATCGTCTTTGTGACAATTTGAGGTGATGCATGAAATTTTTGGGCCAGTATTCCTGCATTGACAGCGACAGGCATGCAGGATAAAACAAATAAAACCGAATGTAAAATACCGTCTATTTTTAAAAGAAACAAGCAAAGTAAGGAAATGATTGGCGCGATAATCATTCGGATGCCCATCCCGGTCCAAAATGTAACCCGTTCTTTATTTTTAATGGATGAAGTTTTTACATTCATCATTTGCATTCCCAAAATAGCCAAAACAATCGGTGAATATGCAGCTGAAATCATGGAGACTCCTGTATCAATGGGTTCAGGTAAATGAATTTGAAACGACCGTAATAAAAGTGCAAGCAATGAAGCGTAAATAGCCGGTAAGGAAAAAACAGATTTGATCGCTTCCTTTATACGAAAATGGGAGCGGGCTGCAAAATAGATTCCAATTGTATTAACAATCACCATTTGTAAAACAATATAAACGGTGGCTTTGTCCAAACCGGCTTGACCAAAAGCAAGAAGTATCAAAGGGATTCCATAATTCACACTGTTAGTAAACGCGGAGATAAGTGTCAAACCGGCCGTATCACTTGAAGAAAGCTTAAATAGTTTTCCAAATCCATTTGAAACAGCCCAAAGGAATAAAAGGCTTAACAAGGAATAAGCTAATGTCACATATACATCATGGTATGAAACGTCTGCTTTCATTAATCTCTCGAATATTAACACCGGTGTTAAATAATATAGAACCAATGTCACAAGAGGCCCTATGTCGATTTGTTTATAACGATCTAATAACACTCCTGCAATAACCGGTAGAGATAGTGGAACAATAACATGAAATAGTGTCGTAAAAAGTTCTTGTATCATAAAAATCCCTTTCCTATCGTTATTAATTCGAATCTTGATGAAAAAATATATTTCGATAGTTTTACTTGATAAATACATATATTTCGCTATTTCTATATAAAAATCCTTCTAAGTTTAGATGGTGATTTTTCATCTACAGTTTCTCAACATATTTTTTAAATATAATGCTGAATTGGAGGAAGTGCTTCCTTTGAAAAAATTTGTCATTACGATCAGTCTTGTAATGGTCATCGGATTATTACTTGGAATTTTCTTTTATAATCAAACGCCTAATCAAGCTTTACCGGATATCGATCCACAACCGGAGGAACAAAGCATAGATGAAACACCAACACAACCTGAACAGATTCAAGGAATTTATCTCAATGAACAAATCGGATACTCCCTGCAGAATGACCGGCTTCAAATTACTTTTGATAAAGGGAAAAATTGGATCACCGTCCCTATAGAAAAAGATCAATTGTTTGCCGGCGAATATAATGGGAACAAACAGGAATTGATTGATCATAGTTATCTATTGACAGAAAATCGGACTGCCTTTTTATATGCCGAAGAACCGAGTTGGGATAACGAAACGATCCGTATCCTATATACACTCGATCAAGGGAAAACTTGGATGAACTCGGTCGTTACCGAACATTACATGGGTGTACGTTTCCGAAAAGTAGGATTTGTAGATGATCAATTCGGGTATATTATCATATCCGGCGGGCGGACGATGTCACAAGAAGGTTCCAATGTGTTCTTAACATTTGACGGCGGCCAAAGTTGGCAGGAAACGAATAATTCGGGAGTTAGTCGACTTATTGCAGACGGGGGCTTTGTTGATGCAAAGATCGGTTTTCTGTCTTTTGGGACGATTAATCCGGAAGCACCGGAATTATACGTAACTCAAGATGGCGGAAATACTTGGAAACAAGCGACGGTAAATATTCCATCCGAGTACGCCAACATTTTTGTGCAAGCAGAGACACCGTTTATAGAAGATGACCATTTAGCAGTTTTTGTGAATCAAGGTCCGAATGGTGACTATAAAGGTGGTTTAGTGAAGGGAAAATTTATTTCCACAGACAAAGGAAATACATGGGTGTTTTCAATGGAGGTGTCCCCGGATGAAGCAAACAAGTAAAAAAATGAACCTAATCGTGGGCTGGATACTGTTTATCTTGTCTATTGGGGTTTTTTTCCTGCAAATAGGTTTTTTATTCTTTCATGAGCGACTACAATTTGAATATATAGATAATCGGCTTTTTTATGTATTTAACATGATATTTGTTATTTGTTTATTTATTGCCATACTGCTACTTTTAAACTTAGAGAAAAAGTGGAAGGTTTTTGGGGCAGTCGTTGTTTTAATATTTATGATTCCCAATATTACGATGATTTTCCAGACAAATAAGGAGATAAAGAATATTATCAGTGTTTCGCCAAACTTTCAACATGTCCTGTCTTTAAAAGAAAATACGAAGACCGGGGAAACGTATTACTACCGCTCCTATTTTGGTATTTTGGGACGGCCGAAAGAAAAACTGCCCTTTCAAACGAACGACCGGTTTAAAGTGGATTGGTTAACAGATGATATTGCGGCAGTAACCTATAAGGCAAAGGACAAAACTGTACATCAATATATTGGTACATATGGCGATCGTGGAACCGGCATATCTTATTATTATGTCGCAGCCCAAATTTATGGTGTTTGGGAAGGGGAAAATGCCAGAATTACAAATGAAACAGAAGGCCTATCTGTCACGGTAAATGGCAAGACAGAAATTTATAAATGGGATCAAGTCGTCCAGTTCGGAACATTGGCGATTGTGTTAATGAAAAATAATGAAGCGGTTTGGACGATTGCCTTAAATAAAGACTTCAATGTTGAAGCTGCAGAAAAGGGAGAAACACCAGGTACCATCCTTTTGTACAAAGCAACGATGGGAAAAACGGAACCTATTCTCTTAAAGCGAATAAGTAGTTCCATGTAATTAAGAATAATATAAAGCATGAAATAAACGATTTTTATACGATAGCATTTGTAACATAGGGGGAGAATTACTTTGCGGTCAGTATTAACAAAGGTAAAAAAAGTCGTTAGCTATATCATTATTATTTTATCGTTTATTACAGGAATCGCTGCGACGGCAACAGCCGAATGGGATGATCTCTTTATAAACATCTTTTTATATTTATTATTTGGCGGATTGCCTTTTACAATCGGAATCATTATGCTTGAAGGATTAAAAGAAGGAAAGGAGAATGCGTGGGGAAAATTTCGTTTTTATACGGGAATTTCTTTTTTAGCACCAATTCTATTAAAAATTATTGTGTATTTCAATGATAAAAACACAAACAGGATTTCTACCCCAACTGATATTTACATTACCAATTATCAAGATTTTATCGGTTTAATTATCATTTTTACCGGATTTTATGCGTTTTGTCTGTTTATAGTGATTTATATCGTTGGGTTTAAGGTTGAAAAGGAATTGTATATTTCACTGGTCGTAGCTTTTTTGATTAGTGCCGGATTATCGATTTATGGAAAGAATGATTATTATGCGATTAGGGAAGAAGGATTGTTTTTATCGTCAAAGGAGGAACAAATTGCCATCCCGTGGGAAGACGTAGAAAGCGTCCGAATCGAAGCAGCCCTTGTTTCGGATATTGGGAAATATTCTTCACAGGATTTTGAATGGGAGTTTATTTTTTATTTAAAGGAGCATGAGCCGGTGAAATTTAGCGGATTTGGATACGATGAGCCCAGTCTGACATACTCCCACCAAATTAAGAATGTTATTATGGAAAATAAAATATCTATGTCTATTGATTCCATAAGTGAAAAAGAATGGGAATTTTTGGAAGTGGACATGGAAGATGATGAAATAAAACCGGACGACTTTTATAAATTGTTTCAATATAATCCGGAAACAAATGAATACTATGATATAAACTATTAAAAACATAGAATTATAGCATGTGAATGTATTTCTTGTACTTCACATGCTTTGTTCACATTCGTGATAAATTTTGCGCAAAACCATTTAAGTCCAAATTAGCCTATATGTTTAAAAAGTAAGGTTGAGTAGTTAAAATGAGAAATTTGAATTTACGTCCTAATTATCATTATATGTTTAAAAAGTATTAAAACATATTTTTTCAAACTGATGTATAATTGAAAAGGGCATCGGTGAAATTTTGATTTATCGTTTAAAAAATATACAATAATAATGTGAAAGCAGTCACAATTATGAACAAATTTTCAAAAAACGATGTGCTCAATACAAATCGTAATTATAGTAGGTGAGAAAATGTCTTTATCATTCCCAGATTTTATAACAATGATTACTAGTAATCCGATTATGCTTGTGACAGTTCTTTTGACATTAGGTGTCGTTCTTGTAAACGGGTGGACGGATGCCCCAAATGCAATCGCTACATGTGTTTCAACACGTTGCATGAGTGTTCGTCAGGCGATTATTATGGCAGCCTTAATGAATTTTTTTGGTGTAACCGTAATGACTGTTTTTAATGCAACCGTTGCTGAAACGATCTATAATATGGTCGATTTTAGCGGTGATGCCCACAATAGTATTGTCGCTTTATGTGCAGCCATGGTAGCCATTGTTTTATGGGCTACGGGTGCTTGGTATTTTGGAATTCCAACCAGTGAGAGTCATGCTTTAATTGCCGGTTTAACCGGTGCTGCCATTGCACTTCAGGGTGGTTTAGCAGGAGTAAATGGACATGAATGGATGAAGGTTATTTACGGGCTCGTGATTTCAACTGTAATGGGATTCGGACTTGGATTTTTTATTGTAAAAATAATCAATCGTTTATTTAAAAATGTTCCGTTAAGTAAATCAGCAAATTTTTTTCAATATGGAGAAATATTTGCCGGTGCCGGAATGGCTTTTATGCATGGTGCACAAGATGGTCAAAAATTTATTGGTGTTTTTCTATTTGGTGTTTTTCTCTCACAAGGTGTTACAGAAGCTACCGTGTTTACGATTCCATTATGGGTGATGTTAGTTATCAGTGTGGTAATCACATTAGGGACCAGCATCGGGGGTTATCGTATCATCAAATCGGTTGGAATGAGCATGGTGAAACTGCGAAAACATGAAGGATTTGCCTCAGACCTGGCCGGTGTCATTTCACTTTTAACTGCCTCTATTTTTGGTTTGCCCGTCAGTACTACTCATACAAAAACAACAGCTATTATGGGTGTCGGCGCCTCTAAGCGCATTAGAAATGTGAACTGGGATGTTGCAAAAGAAATGATATGGGCTTGGATTTTAACTTTCCCGGGATGTGGAATCATCGGTTACTTTATGGCAAAATTGTTTATGCAAATATTTTGACAAATGATTTATCGCATTTGGGTTTAGAAAGTGACTGGAAGATCATACAGCAGATGTGTTCAACTCGATTTGCCTCGTAAAAAAGCGAAATATAAAAAAAGCCAATACCTTGAGTGTTTCAAAGCATTGACTTTAGTAGTTTTCCAAAAATAAATGCGGATAGGGAGACTCGAACTCCCACGCCGGTTAAGGCATATGAACCTGAATCATACGTGTCTGCCAATTCCACCATATCCGCAAAATCAAAAATGAATCTAAAACATCAACGACAAAGACAGAAACAACGAACAAAATTTATTATATATCTAAGGAAAGGAATTTTCAAGTACCGAAAAATGCCAAATTGTCGATCTCGCTTGTCCGTGTTGGGTACGTTTCAATGTTTTCCTACGACCTTGAAAAATATTTTTCCCTTCCAGAAAGATGATCGTCTTATCATTTTAATAAAAGGTTCCAAGGAAGAGACCGGGTACCCGATCCCTTGGTTCAATTACATTGATAAGCCTTCTAAAACTTGAGGAAAATTTTTGTATGATGATAAATGAAAGTCGGCTTCTTCATTTTCATTTTGAAATAAACAAGTTGGAATACCCAATTCTTTTGCCGGTATAATGTCCAATGCCCGATCCCCAATAACGAGGTCAATTCCGTACTTGTCATGAACGTAGGCATAGGATGCGACATGGGGTTTGCGTGGAAAGCCATCTTCCTCAGGGCAAACAATTTCTTGGAAGTAATGATCCATTTTCCAATGTTTTAATAGGCGTAAAGTAGATTTTCTAAATCGATGGGTAACAATGATATTTTTATCTGCCATTTTTAAAACATCTTCCACAAAAGGAAACGGTTTTTTGTCCTCATCTTTAAACTGTAAATCAATTTTTTGATATTCTTGCCGTTTGTCTTCGGAAATTCCGTAATGTTTGAAAGCTTGTTTGGAATCTTTTTTTAACCAGCGGATAAGTTCATCCTCATTGATTTGCTTTCCGGCGAGTTTTTGAAAAGAAGCCATTAATTTCGGGTATGTATCAAATAAAGTTCCGTCTAAATCCCATAATATATTCACCGAGTTACCTCCGAGTTGATTTAAATAATGTTTTCCCATATGTTTATTGTAAGCAAATCCATAGTTTTCGACAAGTGGATGAGGAATGCCTGCATGGATATTGATTTTCCTTTGTTGAAATGAAGAAGCCTGATGCTTAAACGAAATCAGTGGAGGATAGCGATTCCCCCACTGAAGTGATCCTTTATTTCGATATAGCGTTAATATTTGTTTTATTAATAATAAACGTGCTTAACAGGTCATTTTCCTTAATATGTTTTCCGGCTTCCAGATCAAAAATTTTCTTAACCGCTAATTCCGCAAATAGTCTTTGTCTTTGGGAAACAACGGCATCGAGAACACCTTGTTTGATCGCTTGTAAATTGACCGGATTGTCATCAAAACCGATAAATTTTTTATTTGAAATGTCATGTTTTTCGGCATAAAGCATAGCGACTGTTCCAAAATCACTGTCAACCCCTGCAGCAAGGTCGAAACCACCGCATGTTTTAACGATTTTCTCGAAATCTTTCACCCGCTCTTGATTATCGAAGAAACCGGTTTGCTCACCCACAACTTTAATATTAGGGTATTTTGCTAAAACATCGTATACACCTTTCACCCGTAATTTTAAATTTTCCTGATTGATGTTGGTTGCACTCAAAATAACCTTACCACTTCCGCCAAGTTGTTTGACAATCAAATTCGCTAAGTTTTTCCCTGCTTCATAATTGTCGGTACCGATAAAGCTAATTCGTTTACTGTTAGGGATATCTGCATCCACACAAATGGTTTTAATTTGCTCACGATACAAATCATCAATAACAGGTGCAAGGCTTTTTTGCTCGGAAGGTATGATAATTAAATAATCCAATCCTTCCTTTTTTACATCATTAATCATTTGAATTTGCTCCGACTTATCAAAGCGATTCATGAATTTAGCGGTAAAATGAAAACCGTATTTCTTCGCTGCTTTTTCTCCGTTTTCTATCATCAGTTCCGTAAAAGGATGCCCCTTTTGCAAATTGCTGATAAAAGCAATTTTTTTAGTAGTTTTTGTTCTTTTGTCAACCCGATAATTATGAATGGATTTCTCAACTTCTACCACTACTTGTTGTAATTGTTTCGATAAGTCTAGTAAAATTTCATTGGATTGTTTTTGCTGCATGCTTAAGGTGGCAGCTTCTTGCGTTGAAGCGGCGGATTGTTGGGCGATGGCGGCAATACTATTAATCGCATCAATTAAGTTATCTTTCGTGTCATTTAACACATTCATATGTCCACGAATATTATTTTGGTCATTGATTAAATCAAGTACATTTGTATCAAATTGATCAAAGACTTGATTGACTTCTTCAAACGATTGCTGTTGAATTTCAAACTTTTGATTAGTCGATTCAACCGATTGAATAATTGCATTGATTTTTTCCTTTAAGTTATCCAATATTTTACCAATTTCTGAAGCTGAATTGTAGCTTTGATCCGATAGTTTCCTGATTTCGCTGGAGACGACAGAAAAACCTCTTCCAGCTTCACCGGCTCTTGCAGCTTCAATTTGCGCATTCAAGGATAATAAGTTCGTTTGTGAAGCGATATCAGTAATAACAGCAGTAATTGTGTTAATTTGTGAAAGACTGTCTTTTAACAGTTCGATCGTTTCAAAAACTTGATTAATTTCTTCCTTTGTACTGTTTCCGGATTCAATTGTTTTTTCCAGACTAAGATTTCCTTGTCCTGTTAATTCTTGTAAAATATTAATCCGGTTCTGCATCGTATCAACAGCCTGCAATACATTTTGAAATCTTGTTGCCAATTCTGTTGTCATTTTACTGCCTTTTTCAGCATCTTCCGCTTGTTGCTGGGCTCCTTGAGATACGGTAAGATTAACTTCCGCCATTAAATTGGATTGCTTCGTTGAGTCACTTGCTGTATCAATGACCACATCAGTAAGTTTTTGAATTTCCTCGATCGATTCTTGAAAATCACGAATCGTTTTCGTAAACACATCCAAAATATATGACAAATGAGGGTTATTCATAGATATAAGATTTTTCTTATTCTGATCCTGTAAATCTCCTTCTTTAATAAATTCAGCTAATATTTTTGAATGGTCTTGTTTACGTGATTGAAGAAGATAAATGAGGATAACGCCAATAATTCCTAATGATAATAAAATATTTCCGGCTATAGGGTAAAATAGTTGTAGGATAAGGGCAACTATCAAAATGAAAAATAAAGCCAACAGTTGTTTTTTTATGGATGTCACATAGACCAACTCCTTGAAATGTTTAATCGGATGAAAAATGTAACGCTATTTTTGCAAAGCGCTTTCAAATTACTATAAGCATATATTACCATATTTATTTCTTTATAAGGTGACAATTTCTAACATATTTTTTGCATTTTCTGGAATTGTAAAAATCATCAATACTGTTTTATCTATGTAAATGGGGGAATTTCCGGAAATCAATCTAGTTTTTTCGGCGAGACCACCCACACGTCTTTAGGATGCGATACCCAATTAAAATTTTGCAATACTAGATTTGGCGTAACTAGAATCATTATAGTAGGCCGTTTGTATTAAAAATGACGGTGTGCTATAGTTACATTAAAAAAGAAATTTTCCTTATTTATTTTTGGTGAGTATTGAAAAGGCTTGCTATTTTTGTCACTTCCGTTAAATTGAAATGTCCATCCGAAACTAAAGTGAGAGGGAGTTAGGAATGATACGGATTGCCATCGTTGAGGATGATCATAATTATAAAGAACAGTTAATTGACTTTCTTCATAAGTTTAAACAAGAACAAGGTGAAACAATTTCAATTGAAACTTATAATGATGGAGATGAAATCGTTGAAAACTATCATGCCCAATATGACATCATTTTAATGGATGTACAAATGCAATTTATGGACGGGATGTCAGCGGCAGAGGAAATAAGAAAAATAGATTCCGAAGTTGTTATCATTTTTATCACGAATTTGGCCCAATATGCGATTAAAGGGTATGCTGTGGACGCTTTGGACTATATTTTAAAACCGATTTCCTATTTTCAGTTTTCACAACGATTAACTCGGGCGATTGAGCGAATGAAAAAAAGAGAAGCCCAATTTATTACTGTACGAATCAAAGGAGGAGTACGGCGATTTCAAGTTTCTGATATTTATTATATTGAAAGCTTTGGACATCAATTAATCTTTTATACAAAAGAAGGCGAGTTCACCTCATCCGGAACGATGAAAGATTTAGAAAAGGAATTGGCTGACTTTCATTTCTTTCGGGGCAATAAAGGTTATTTAATAAACTTAGCTCATGTTGAAGGAATGAATGAAAACTGTGCCGTTGTTAGAGGGAAGGATCTTTTGATCAGCCGTCCAAGAAGGAAAGCATTCATGGAAGCGTTAGCTAATTATTGGGGCGAGGTGATTAAATGACTAATGTCATTCCGGATATACCGAGAATCTATACAGCCTTGGCCGAATGGATGGCCTGCCTCATTTATATCTCATTATTAAAAAAGCGATTAACCGGTTGGAAACTGATAACATTTTCCGTTTGTACACTATTCATCCAATCTATTTTTTTAGTTATAACGAGAGATTTACCGATTGTTTTTTGGATTCCGTGTATGATCATGGCAATCGGTATGATGCTTTTTTTCATTTTTTTTAGTTGTGATATTACGATTTTTGAAGCAGGTTATTTTAGCGTAAGAGCATTTGTCGCTGCAGAACTGATTGCTTCTTTGGAATGGCAAGTGCATTTCTTTTTTTGGAATGCAGAAAAAGCGACTTTGCCAATGGAATTACTATTATTATTTGCCATCTATGGAGTAGCATTTTTATTCATTTGGTTTCTGGAAAAACGTCAAGTTCCGATTGATGGAAAATTAAATATAAGACAGCACGAATTATGGTCAACGGTTGTGATCGGGGCGGCCGTCTTTGCCATGAGTAATTTAAGTTTCATAACGACGAGAACACCGTTTAGTGGGCAATATGCGCAAGAAATCTTTAACATTCGTACATTGGTAGATTTAGGTGGATTTGCCATTCTTTACGCTTACCATATTCAATTAAATGAATTACGCGTCAGACATGAATTAAAAGCAGTGCAAAATATTTTGCAAAATCAGTTTGTTCAATATCAACAATCAAAAGAAAGTATTGAAATGATCAATTTTAAATACCACGACTTAAAAAACCAAATTATTGCGCTTAAAGCAGAAAAAGATGCAGATAAGCGCAATGAGTTTTTAACAAAAATGGAGAATGACATTAAGCTGTACGAGGCACAAAATAAAACGGGGAATCATGTATTAGATACATTGTTAACCAGTAAAAATATGAATTGTATGAAAAACGGGATTACGCTAACCTGTGTAGCAGACGGAACATTACTGAATTTCATGGATGTCGTCGATATTTGTACGATTTTCGGAAATGCGCTCGATAATGCAATTGAATACGAACAAAAAATAGCTGATAAAGAAAAACGATTAATCCATGTTTCTGTTTTTGCACAAAAGGGATTTTTGATGATTCGTATTGAAAATTATTTCGAAGGCGAGCTCAAGCTTGAAGGGGACTTGCCGGTCACGACAAAAAAGGATACGTTTAATCATGGTTACGGGCTGAAAAGTATTCGCTATGCGGTTCAGAAGTATGGCGGTGTCGTTAGTGTAGATCAAAAAGATCATTGGTTTGAACTAAAGATCCTCATACCTTTGAAAAACGAAAAATCGGATCTTTGAAAGAATTTTCATGGCTTGGATAAGACTCAGTGTCAATCCAGGCCTTTTCTATTTAAAAAGGCTCTTTTATCGTCCAGCAGCATTCGGTCACGATTTTTTCAAAAAAGGAAATGCAATAACAGTTTGTGCAAAAAAATGAACAGTTTATGCAACGTATTTTTACAAACAAAATAACATGATAACATTTGACTATGTTTTAATGTCGGCAATAGTTGCGGCTATCCTAATCAGACCGGATAAGCTTAATAGAAACGAACTACTTTCCAATTAATTTCCAGCTATATAAAATGGGACTTCTATCTCTATGCTGAATCCTTTAGGTCATATTGTCCTTAAATTAAATATTTGGAGGTAATTATCATTGCGAAAATCGATTACATATCGAATTTTGATTATACTCATTTTTTTATTGTTTCTTTTTCTATTTAATACTGTCATAAGTGGTGTTACGAACAGCCAAGTACAGTTATCATCTGCCCTGTTTTCAAACTACTTTGTAAAAATAGAAGGGGAGCAGGTAAAAATAGCCAAAGAAATAGGGGAAATTAAATTATCAGTTGATCGGTATATTCAAGGAACAGTGAATGGTCCAAAAGAAGTGTCTGAAAAGATACAAAATAATATTGAAAAAGTAAGAAATAGTTTAAAGATAATTGCAAATAAAAGCGATGGGTTTTCCGAAAAGGCGATGAATGATGAACTTAAGAATGCTTTTGCTCCTTACTTAAAGAATATGGAAGCGTTTTTGGAACAAGCTACGAATATTGCAGAAGATATTTCAAATGGTGATATTCCATCAGTAAAAGAAAAATATCTAACATATGAGTCACTATTAGAAGAAATGCATGCCGCAGAGACCGATTATCAAACGGTTTTAGATAAAAGTATTGACCACGAAGGTAGTCTCATCCACTCCCGAGTTTACAGATCCACTATTATCGTTTGGGTAATGGGAGTAATTTTTATCGCAGCAGTTGCAATAGCTGTTTGGATTTCAAAAAAGACGATTATATCACCGTTAAAAAACGCAACAACGAGTTTAAATCATATCATTCAAAAGCTCGAAAATAATGAAGGCGATTTAACAGTTCGCATTGAAAACCGTTCTGAAGATGAAGTCGGACAGATGGTTAAAGGTATCAATCAATTTTTAGATGCTTTACAAAATGCTATGATTTCTATTAAATCCGGTTCCAAGTTCATTTATCAATCTACTGAAAATATTAGTCAGCAAATATTAGAATGTAAAGATTCTACATCCAGTATTTCTGCCGGATTAACTGAATTAACCGCAAGTATGGAAGAAATAAGCAGTACGATCCAGAATGTCGATTATGGCGCTCAAGAAGTCCTATCCGCCTCTAACGATATTGCCGATGACGCCAAAACAAATTTAACGCATGTCAGTAGTATTGTTGAACAAGCAGATGTAATTCAAATACAAACGATAGAAAGTAAAAAACAGACAGAAGAGGTTCTTCAAGATATTAACAAATCAATGAGTTTGTCTATAGAGAATAGCCGTTCTGTAAAAAGAATTAATGAACTTACGGCAGATATTTTAGAAATTTCCAATCAAACGAACTTACTTGCCCTGAATGCATCAATTGAAGCAGCGAGAGCAGGAGAATCAGGAAAAGGGTTTGCAGTAGTTGCTGAAGAAATTAGGAAACTATCAGAGAGTACGAAGGAGATTGCAAGTAATATTCAAAATATAAATTCGCTAGTCATTCACGCTGTAGATGAACTTGTAAATAATGGCGATAAACTGTTGTCCTATATTACCGAAAAAGTCCTGCCTGATTATGACGGGTTTGTAAATATCGCAAATAAATATAAACAAAATATTGATACAATAAATGCTATGTTAACTCGCTATCAAGAAAAGTCCGGCGATTTGAGGAGAATTTCAAATAATATGGCTGAAGGTATTGAAGGAATCACATTAGCAGTGGAGGAAAGTGTAAGAGTTATGGTTCAATCAAGTGATGATACCGCTATGTTATTAAACTCAATAACAGTCATTTCTGATGAATCTTCAAGAAATTGGGAAATTGTAGATAACTTAAATAAACAGGTGGATAAGTTTAAAAAAGTTGAAAAAGAGACATTGGAACAACCTGCTAAATAAGTTAGTTCGTTTTATCTTTACCTTGGTTATGTAGTTTGCTAATTTTTATTATGTGAATCAAAAATTGGCTTGAACTAAAGATTTCATACCTTAGTGAATCGAATATTGGATGAATTTTCTTGGCTTGGATATGACTCAATGTCAATCCAAGCCTTTTCTGTTAAAATATAGATTTTATTATTCAGCATTCATTTCAGAGCAAGATTTATAAATAGAAAACGCTTTTACAGTTTATGCAAAAATCCATGCAGTTCGTGCAAGTAAATTTTATAAGAAAAAAACTGTGTTAGTATAAGAATGTCAAATATGAGGAAGGAAGAAAGGGCTTAAATTTTTTTGAGGATATGGAGAAATTATGAAGCTATTATTATATTTTTGAAAATGAATACGCTTAAAATCCTCTGAAAATTTAAGTTTTCGCAAAGATTTCTTCCACATAAAAAAATACTATATTAAGTGAGGGGGAGTAATTACATGAGTAAAACCAAGAATAAAAAAAGATCTCGCATTATTTGGAGATCGGTTTTGTCTGTTTTGTTGGTAATTGCTATTGGGGCAAATATTGCCTTGTATCATTTTTCAGATGTTATTTCAGCTTATTTTTCTACGATTGACATGGATAGTAAGGAAGCGGTTGCTGCACGTGAGACATCAACAAAATTAGTTGAAAAAATTGCTGATGAAGGTATTGTCCTTCTTAAAAATGATGACAATACACTTCCACTTAAAACTTCACAAGAAAAAAAGACGAAGGTAAACGTTTTTGGATGGAGTTTTACAAATCCAATCTATGGTGGGACTGGTTCCGGTTCAGCGGATGCTTCTACAGCCGTTACACCAAAGGCGGGACTAGAGTCTGCAGGATTTGAAGTGAATGAACAATTATATAAAGCATATGTAGATACAGGTTTAGAAAGACCAATGGTAGGAATGAATGGTCAAGATTGGACGATTCCAGAACCTGAACCAACAAAATTTTATACAAATGAACTTATGAGACAAGCTAAGGAATTTTCCGATACCGCTATCATCTTTATTGCTCGTTCCGGTGGTGAGGGTGCAGATCTTCCGGTAAGTTTAGATGGTGAAGATACCTTTGATCCAGAGGGCGGAGCATTCGGTGCTACGGGCGTAAGATATGGGAATAAAGATGATCTTGACGCAAATAAACATTACTTGGAACTAAGTAACCGTGAAAAAGGGATGATTGATGCAGTTACAGCAAACTTTGATAACGTTATTCTTGTTGTCAATAGTTCCAATACATTTGAGCTTGGCTGGGTTAAAGATTATAGCCAAATTAAAAGTGTGGTCAATATTGCCGGTCCAGGTCAAAATGGCTTCACTTCTCTTGGTAAAGTTCTTGCCGGGCAAGTTAATCCATCAGGTAGGACAGTCGATATTTATACTGCTGATTTGTTGAAAAACCCGGCAATGAGTAGTTTCGGTGATCAATACTATGTACTTAAAAACGAAGATGGATCATATTCTATTGCAACTGATAAACAAAAAGTAAAATTAAATTACGTTGATTATAAAGAGGGCGTTTATTTAGGATACCGTTTTTATGAAACAGCCGCCGATGAAGGTGCAATTAATTATGATGAAGAAGTTGTTTATCCGTTCGGTTATGGTTTAAGTTATACAGAGTTTGCACAAGAAGTTGTACCAAATAGTTTAAAATGGGATGATGAAAATATTTCGGTTGATGTAAAAGTAACTAATACAGGTTCAGTGGAAGGTAAAGAGGTGGTTCAGTTGTACTACTCAGCACCTTACACAGGAAAAATTGAAAAACCATCAAAAGTTCTTGGTGCTTTTGCTAAGACAGATGTGATTAAACCAGGTGAATCAGAAACGATAACTCTATCATTTAAGGTAGAAGATATGGCATCTTATGATTCAAATAAAGTTTATACATCAAATGGTGGATATGTTCTAGAGGCGGGAGAATATTCCTTAATGCTTATGAAGAACTCTCATGAAAAAATTACGGATGTAGCTTCTAAGGAACTCTCTCAAGTTACTTATTATACAGAAGGTCGTTCCAGTGATCAACAAGTTGCTGTGAATCGGTTAGACAACGAACTAACAGGTGAAGGTAGTCTAACTAAGGTTCTTTCAAGAGCTAATGGTTTTGCAAATCTAAATGAAGTACTTACACAAGATCAAACTTATACGGTTAAAGATGCAGAGAACAAAACAATGACGGTAAAAGGTAAAGTTACAACTACTAATTTTGTTAATTATATAAACGGAATCAGATATGATGTACCTGCTGATACAAATGACAAAGCACCAACTACGGGAGCAGAAAACGGAAAGACATTAAAAGACTATGTAGGTGTCGATTACAATGATGAAAGTTGGGATACTTTACTTGATCAATTAACGGTTGATGATTTGGTTAGTCTTTCAACCTTAGGAGGATACAGAACCGTTGAAATTGAATCAGTAGGTAAACCTGCAACTTTAGACTATGACGGGCCAGCAGCTATTAATAATATGAATATGGCTGCAAATGGACAATCTGGTATCGCATTCCCTGCAGAAGTTATGCTTGCATCTACTTGGAATGTTGAATTAGCAAAACAAATGGGCGAAAGTATTGGTGCTGAGGCTCAAGCTTATGGTGTTACAGGCTGGTATGCACCTGCTATGAATATTCATCGTACCGCATTTGCCGGACGTAACTTTGAATATTATTCAGAAGATGGATTACTTTCTGGTAAGATGGCAGCAGCTGTAACGAATGGATTCCAAAGCAAAGGTGGATATGTTTACATCAAACACTTTGCTTTAAATGACCAAGAAACAAATCGTACAAATGGTGTTTTAACATGGGCTAATGAACAAACCGTTCGTGAAGTTTACTTAAAACCATTTGAACTTGCGGTTAAAGAAGGTGGAGCCGGAGCTGTAATGTCGTCTTTTAACAGTATCGGTAATACATGGGCAGGTGCTAGCTCGGGTCTGTTAAAAGAAATCCTTCGTAACGAATGGGGATTCACTGGTTTGGTTGTAACTGATTTCTATATGATTAATGCCTATCCTTATATGAATTATGAACTGGGTATCCGTAGTGGAAATGACTTGTATTTAACAGGTGCTGCCCCTGTTGGTGTTGCTGAAGTAAATACTGAAAGTAATGACACGTTATGGGCGATGAGAGATGCAGCTCACAGTATCTTATACACTGTTGCAAACAGTAGTGCAATAGACAATCCCATGAGCTCAGAAACTCCAACATGGGTTAAGATCACCATTGCGGTTGATGTTCTTGTTGCTTTAGGTATCGGTATCGGTTTCTTCTTAACATTTCGAAAGGGAAAGGAAAAAGGAAAAGAAAATGCTGCCTAAAGTATAATGACTCGAATAAAAGAAAAATTAGGCGGTACTTCATCCGAGGTACCGCCCAAAAAATAAAAAAGAGGAATGACTATGAAATATAAAGACATAATTCGAGAAATGACCCTGGAAGAAAAAGCCTCTCTTATGTCCGGAAAAGATTTCTGGCAATCGCAAAATATTGATCGTCTTGGCATCCCCAGTATGTTTCTTGCGGATGGTCCGCATGGGGTTCGGAAACAGGCCGCTGCAGCCGATCATCTGGGCTTAAATGAAAGTATCCCGGCAACTTGTTTCCCAACAGCAGCAACCGTTGCGAATAGTTGGAATGTGGAACTTGTTGAAAAAATGGGCAAATATCTTGGGAAAGAGGCAGTTGCTCAGAAAGTCAATGTTTTGCTGGGGCCAGGTATTAATATGAAAAGAAACCCATTGTGTGGAAGAAACTTTGAATATTACAGTGAAGATCCATATCTTGCCGGAAAAATGGCTGCCGGGCTCATTCGCGGAATTCAATTGAATGGAATTTCCGCTTGTGTGAAGCATTTTGCCGTCAATAATCAAGAAGAAAGACGGATGGTCATTGACACAATTGTCGACGAGCGGACACTCCGAGAAATTTACTTAACAGCTTTTGAAATTGCTGTTAAAGAAGGAAAAACGAAAACAGTTATGTCTTCCTATAATATGTTAAATGGCACACATACGAATGAAAATATACATTTAATGAGAGACATTCTCCGTGATGAATGGGGGTTTGATGGTGTCGTCGTAACTGATTGGGGTGGAAACAATGATCGTGTTGCTGGACTCCTTGCCGGCAATGAATTAGAAATGCCGACAACAGACGGTGAAACCGATAAAGAAATCGTCGATGCAATAAAAAGCGGAAAAATTCAAGAAGAAGTGTTAGATGAATGTGTCGACCGCTTATTGGATCTTATTTTCACGACAGAAAAAGTATTTGAAAAGCCTCATATCGATTTTGACACGAAAGAACATCATCAAATGGCCCAAAAAGTGGCCGAAGAATCCATTATCCTATTAAAAAATGAAGGAAATATTTTACCATTAAAAAAAGATGCAAAAGTAGCCGTGATTGGTGATTTTGCAGAAGAGGCAAGGTATCAAGGGGCCGGTTCATCCATTGTCAATCCGACCATTTTAAATCATACATTGGATTGCCTTGATGAATCCGGTATTAAAGCTATTGGCTTCGAACCGGGTTTTGAACGATACGGGAAAAAGAATAAGAAAAAAATAGATAAGGCATGTGAACTGGCAAGTCGTGCCGATGTCGTTCTATTATATATCGGATTAGATGAAGTGACAGAGGCTGAAGGATTAGATCGGGAAAATATGAAAATCCCGGAAAATCAGGTCGAATTATTACATGCTATTTATGAGGTAAACCGGAATATTGTTGTTGTTCTTTCATGCGGTTCGGCTGTAGAAATGCCTTGGATTGATAGAGTGAAGGGGCTCGTCCACGGATATTTAAGTGGGCAAGCGGGGGCTAAGGCAGTCTTGAACGTACTATCCGGAAAAGTCAACCCATCCGGTAAATTAGCAGAAAGCTACCCAATCCGTTATGAAGATACCCCTTCCTTTCATCACTTCCCGGGCAAAGAAGTAAGTGTCGAATATCGGGAAGGACCATACATTGGCTATCGTTATTATGATACAGCGAATGTCCCGGTATTGTTCCCGTTTGGCTACGGGCTAAGTTATACAACATTTGCGTATGCCGATCTTAAGGTAAGCCGCAAAGGAGTAACATTTAACATAACGAATACCGGAAATCACGCCGGATCAGAAATTGCTCAACTGTATGTCGGTTGCAAGTCTGAAGCAATTTTTAGACCAAAAAAGGAATTAAAAGGATTTAAGAAAGTTTATCTTCAACCGGGTGAAACAAAGGAAGTTACCATTTCCTTTGATGATAAAACATTTCGTTATTTTAACGTAAAAACTAACCAATGGGAAATTGAGGATGCTGAATATGAAATAATGATTGGTGCTTCAAGTGTGGATATAAGATTGAATGGAAATCTACATGTCGAAGGAACCGCAGCACCCGTACCGTATGAAAAAGAAAAACTGCCATCTTATTATTCTGGAAAAGTAAGTAATGTAAGTTTAGAAGAGTTTGAACATTTGATTGGCAGAAAAGTTCCTGATCCGAACTGGGACCGTTCAAAGCCGCTTGGATACAATGACACGATTGCACAATGCCAATATGCAAAAGGTGGTTTTGCAAGATTTGCCTTTCATCTTATAAAATTTGCCCATTGGTTTTTAAGAAAAATTGGAAAAAGAAGCACGGCTAATCTCATCATCATGTCTGTTTATCATATGCCATTTCGAGGGGTTTCCAGAATGACCGGCGGCATGATTAACATGCCAATGCTCGATGGCCTTTTAATGATTGTAAACGGACATTTCTTTAAAGGACTAAATTATTTCTTAAAGCAAAGAAAATTAATGTTAAAAGAAAAAAGTTCTTTAACCCGTAAAACTGACGCAGTTAAGGAGATGTAATCATGGCGAGTGGTAAAATCAAACAAAATAAAATGGTTGCGGGAATGATTGATATATGGGTAAAATACAAAGAGAAGCACCCGAATATTGCGCAGTTTCTAGTGTTTTTTATGTTAAGTAACGGGGTAACAGTTTTACAATTTGTATTAATGCCTTTATTAAAAAACATTTTTGGGCAAACACCATTGGTAGACACAAATTTTCAGATTATGCAATTTGGGCACAATTTTGATGGTAGTCCTTATTATGTTTTTGACTATGCAGCGGGGTCCCTATCTAATGGTGGCGGTGGAGGTCTTGCTTATTTCCTTGCCGTTCAAATTACAATCGGTATTGCACAAGTCATAAACTTTTTTGCCCAAAGAAATATAACATTTAAGTCGAATAGTAATATTTGGAAAGCCGCTTTTTGGTATGTCGTTGCTTATATTTTAATAACTATCGGTGCTGCAGCAGCTCAAGGTTTCTACAAAGCGCCAATCTATAACTTACTCATGAATACATGGGGATGGGGCTCTGCTGGTGAAACGACTGCCGATATTATTACAATGCTCATTAACAGCGCAATTTCCTTCTGGGTATTTTTCCCGATCTTTAAAATTATTTTCAAAAATGAATCGGAAAAGTAGAAACCTAGGTTCAAAAAAAAGGTAGTGTGATAGATGAAATTATTATCAGTCGTTATTCCTTGTTATAATTCACAAGAATATATGAGAAATTGCATTGACTCCCTGTTGCCCGGGGGGGAGGATGTGGAATTGCTGATAGTAAATGACGGGTCCCGGGATCAAACAGCAGTAATTGCCAATGAATATGAAAAAAAATATCCAACCATTGTGAAAGCAATCCATCAAGAAAACGCCGGCCATGGTGGGGCTGTTAATACCGGTATTCGTCATGCTTCAGGTTTATATCTAAAAGTTGTGGACAGTGATGACTGGGTCGATTACCCATCGTATATGAAAATCTTGCACAAACTGAAAACGATGGCGAGAAATCATACGGTTGTTGATATGGTGGTCAGCAATTTTGTATTTGAAAAAGAAGGAAAGAAAAACAAGAAAGTAATGAAATATGAAAATGTCTTTCCGCAAAATCGGATATTTTCATGGGACGATATCGGTCGTTTTCGTAAAGGGCAATATATCATGATGCATTCCCTTATTTACAGGACGAATTTATTAAGAGAATGCGGCTTGGAATTACCGAAACATACTTTTTATGTTGATAATTTGTTTGTTTATCAACCGCTCCAATATGTGAAAAAAATGATTTACATCGATGTAAATTTTTACCGCTATTTTATTGGCAGAAATGACCAGTCGGTAAATGAGAAGGTTATGATAAAACGAATTGATCAACAGATAAAGGTTAATAAGCTTATGATTGAACTTGTAAAATTGGATACAATTGAAAATCCAAAGCTACGGGAATATATGCTCAATCATATAGAAATCGTGACGGTTATTTCGGCAATTATGTTAATTCGTTCAGGTACCCCGGAAAACTTGGAAAAGAAAAAGGAATTATGGAATTTTATTAGAGAAAGAGATTTTGAACTATATCATAATCTTAGATACGGAATGTTAGGTCAGCTCATGAATTTGCCCGGACGAGTTGGTCGAACCATTTCTGTCGGAGCCTATAAAATCTCACAAAAAATTGTCGGCTTTAATTAACAGATTTACTTGTAAAAAAGATGACAAGTTGAATGCACATACCTTTCAATGGTAAGATAGTTGAAGGGTATTTTTTTTACAGATAAAACCAGCATGACGGTTATAAGGGGCTGAAAAAAGTATGGATTGAGGCTACTGAAAAACTACTCGAAATAAGTTCATGACCCAAAAATATAGTATGGTTAACCGCAAAAGTATTTCTAGTTATGGCGTTCGGAAAAATTTTTTCGCACCTTTTCAGTAGACTAGAGTGCCTTTCACGGACAAAAAGGGAAGCCAAACAGCGAGAACTGTCCAATAGAGCAAGCTCTCACCGACAAAAAGGGAAGTTAATCAGGAGAAACTGTCCAATAGAGCGGCTCTCGCGGACAAAATCGCAAGTCAATCCGTAGAAACAGAGGCTGTCCAAAAAGTCACTAATTTTGACTTTTTGGACAGCCGCTTCTTCATAAAGTGAGAAACGATTTTTGTTAGTGAATTTAAATAGCAAGGTGGAAGAAAGATGAATGAGGATTATTTAGTGGTAGGTTCCGGGCTTTTTGGCAGTACTTTTGCCTATGAAGCTGCCAAACGAGGGAAAAGGGTTAAGGTCATTGAAAAGCGGGACCATATCGGTGGTAATATTTATACTGAAACTTTGGAAGGGATTCAAGTTCATAAATACGGGGCCCATATTTTTCATACAAATAATAAGGAAATTTGGAACTATGTAAACCAGTTTGCTGAATTTAATCGATACACAAATAGTCCAATAGCCAATTTTAAAGGGGAAATTTATAATCTACCTTTTAATATGAATACATTTTATAAATTATGGGGTGTGATTACCCCGGAAGAAGCAAAAGCGAAAATTGAGGAACAAAGAAAGGCTGCCGGGATTGAGAAGCCGAGGAATTTGGAGGAGCAAGCCATTTCCTTGGTCGGCACCGATATTTATGAAAAATTAATTAAAGGCTATACAGAGAAACAATGGGGAAGGAAAGCGACGGAACTGCCTGCTTTTATCATCAAACGGTTGCCGGTCCGCTTTACATATGACAACAACTATTTTAATGACCGTTATCAAGGTATTCCAATTGGCGGGTATACGCAAATTGTTGAAAAAATGCTTTCAAGTGAACGAATTGATGTGGAATTGAATACCGATTTTTTTGCAAAACGTGAAGAATATTTGCAGGAATTTCCAAAAGTTATTTATACCGGAATGATTGATCAATTTTTTGATTATCAATTTGGAGAATTAGAGTACCGTAGTTTGCATTTTGAAACGACGATTTTAGACCTAGAAAATTATCAAGGAAATGCGGTAGTCAATTATACGGATGCAGAAACACCTTTTACGCGAATTATTGAACATAAACATTTTGAATTTGGCAATCAACCAATAACCGTCATTACAAAAGAATATCCGCGAACGTGGAAAAAAGGTGATGAACCTTATTACCCGGTGAATGACGAAAAAAATAATGAAAAGTATCGGAAATATAGTGAACTTGCCGGACAATTTCCAAATGTTATTTTTGGCGGCAGACTTGGTATGTACAAATATTATGATATGCACCAAGTCATTGCCGCAGCCTTATCAGTCGTGAAAAAAGAATTTCATGAATGAGATTTTTCATAGAAAGTGGCTCGGAACAGTAATTCCGAGTCACTTTTTCCTAAAAGACACAATCCTGGAATTTTACAGTGTTCTCGTATTTCTTTGGCGATACCGATATGTTTTTATTTAGCATATGGTGAATGAACCTATAACCTGTAGTGTTCCGCAAACTTCTTTGGCGGTATTTACTTATTTTTTCTTTGCCATATGGTATAAAGAACCTAATATCTACAGTGTACCCCAGACTTCTTTTGCGATATCAATAATATATTTTAATTTTGCCCATTGCTCTTCTTCCGTTAACTTATTGCCGTGGTGAGTCGAAGCAAAACCGCATTGTGTACTAATACACAGTTGTTCAAGCGGAACATATTTGGCGGCTTCTTGTATCCGTGCTTTAATTACTTCTTTGTCTTCTAGTTTTCCGGACTTCGATGTGAAAATACCAATAACGACTTTGGGTCCGCCCTTTGGTATATATTTTAAAGGTTCAAAACCACCGGACCGTTCATCATCGTATTCAAGGAAGAAGCCGTCTACTTTTTCCTTAGCAAAAAAGGTGGGGGCGATATAATCGTAAGGTCCTTCAAATGCCCAAGCCGATTGATAATTCCCGCGGCAAAGATGGGTTGTTACGATTAAGTCATCCGGTTTTCCTTCCAGTACACCATTTGCCACACGTAATGCCAAATCAATTGATTTTTGCCGCTCATCTTCCGGAATATCCGGGATACAGTAACCGGCAATCGCAACATCATCTAATTGCAGGTAACGACAGCCGGCATTATAGAATGCTTGAATCGCATCACGGTATGCTTGAATTAGATCTTTTGCAAAATCTTCAACATCCGGATAAACTTCTTCGTTTAGAATTCCCGGATAGAAAAATTGATTCGGACTCGGAATTGTCATTTTCGCAATGGCCCGGTCGCCGACAATTTCTTTAAATTCGATAAAATCTTGCAAGTGCGGATGGTTCGGATTAAAGCTGACTTTTCCAACAACGCGGACATTATATTTTTCGGTTTCGACGCCAACAAATTGATAACCTTGTTCAGGGATATACCCTTCAACCCCGTTTAAATGCTCCATAAAATCCGTATGCCAAAATCTCCGTCTGAACTCGCCATCCGTCACAGCTTTCAGACCAATTTCAATTTGTTTATCGACAATTCGTTTGATTTCTTCTGTTTCAATGGCTCTTAATTCCTCAGCTGTAATGGTTCCTTCTTGAAAGTCCTTTCTTGCTTTATGGATTCGCTCCGGACGAAGTAGGCTCCCTACTTGATCAGCTTTAAAAGGTGCTTTTGTAATTGTTTTTGTTGTCATTATGTTTCCCTCACTTTTTTATTTTTTTGTTAAGCTTGTCAATATGGTAAGTCACCGGTATTGACAAATGAAAAACCTCTCTTCAAGAAAGAAGAGAGGTAAACATAACGATTATAGTTTTCGATCTCTTCTTATCTTCAAGCCAAAAGCTTTCTGGAATTGGCACAGTACTTTTAATAAGTCCGCTGCCGAGGTTTCTTCGGGCCAGTCCCTCCACCTCTCTAGATAAGAATATTTAAAAATATGAAATTAATCTTGTTTATTAATATATACGTATTATTCCTATATGTCAACTATTTTTTTAAAAAATTTGTTATGGACCTTTCGCAAATAATTTTCACCCACGTATGAACTTTCTTCAAATTTTAAGCAGATGTATGAGTAAAAATAGAGAAAAATTTTTTATCCCTTCATTAGTGATCGGCTTTATCATACGTGTTGATTGTCTTCTTCCAAAATGGTGAGCATTTGCTTATAATTAGTTAGGTAGACTAATAGAGTAGGGGAAGTTCTTATGAATGTAAAAGACATCGCAAATATCCGAAAGCAATTTAAGTTAGATAATCATCTTTTGCAAGTGAAAGATATTTTTAATGTGTATATTCGAAAAGAAAGCAGTGAAATTTTTTATCAAGAATGTCATCCGTTTCCGATGTTGGACCGGGAGCAGCAAGAATTATTTATGTTGAACTTCAAAAAGGTGTTAACCGGCCAGCTGGATGTAAAACTGTTTGAGCTAAAGTTTCAGGCGGAAGCAGAGGCGCATAGCAAGGACATTCTATACGAGGCAATCCAAAACGATGATGTTGAATCCTGGAAATCACAAATGCTTCTGCTTGTTGAAAAAATGGTCAAAGATATTCAGTATGAAAAAGATATCGTAATTACGTTCATTCGCGGCGAATATTATAAACCAACCAAAAGGACGAATAAGGAGACGGAAGAACACGCAAATGATTCCGTATATACCCATCCATTTATCCTTTGTAGCATAAATCGTACCGAACAGCCGAAAAAATCACTGCTTTTTGATTTTGTTGAGCTGGAGTTTAAAGCAAATGTAGTCGTCGATTCAATTATTAATTTAACATCACCAATGTCGGGATTCCTCTTTCCTTGTTTTACGGAAAATTACACTGATATTAATCATATTTTATACTCGACAGGGAAGGCAAACCAACCGGACTATCATATTATTGAGGATGTATTGAATGCGGAACCGGTGATGACCGCTCAAGACGATAAAGCAGTTTTTGAAGAAATTGTTAAAGAAGTGGTTGGTGAAGAAGTAGAACCGTCAACACTTTCGAATGTATATGAAGAAATTAATCGAATGATGGAAGAGGAAGAGGAACAAGATATTCCAAAACTCGATTATAAAGATGTTGAGCAGGTTTTGAAAGCAAGCGGAGTTGAAGATGTAAATCCGGAAAAAGTCGAAATGGCGTTTCAAAAAGTAATTGATGATGAAAAATATGAGCTAAAGGCAACAAGCTTAGTACCAAAATCGATAAAAATTCAAACAAAGGTTGCCAATATCTCAATCAGTCCGCAAGATTTGAAGTATGTTAAACAAGTAACCGTCAGCGGCAAACGTTGTATTTTAATTGAAGTTGATGAAGATGCCGTTATTGAAGGCTTTAAGCTCATACCAGAGACGTTGTTGAGTTGAAAAGGAATCGACTGGAGTAATGAATAAAACGAAGGGTGTCCAAAAGATGTTTATCTTTATGTTCACCCTTTTTTGTTGAATGCAGCTTAGTGAAAGATAACGGTTGCGGCAATATAGATTGGATTATCGTGAAAAAATACCGATGGAGTGTAAAGATACCTTTACATTTTATCGGTATTTTAGTATTATATATGTAAAGATATCTTTACTTTTTACGGAGGTTTGACTAATGCCGGTGATTAACCATATTCGAGAAATCCGTCAAAAAAAGGGGATCTCGCAAATTAAAATGGCTGAGGATTTACAAGTTACACGTCAAACGATAAATGCCATTGAAAAAAACAAGTATAATCCCAGTCTGGAATTAGCATTAAAAATCGTTACGTATTTTAATATGCCGATTGATGAAATTTTTATTTTACAGGAGGATAAAAAATGAGTGTAAAAGACAGGAAAAAATGGGAAACGATTTTAACAAAGTGGACGCCATTCTTTATTATTGCTTGTGGTCTTATAGGTATTGTTCTGGGCTCATTTCTTGCTTATTTTTTTCAGGGTGAATTTCCATATGATGTATTTGCCGGTGGTTTGGTTGCAACTATCATTTTGATAATAATTCAAGTGATTAAACAGAAACGCAAAAAGGATAATTTGCCAGAAGCAGATGAACGGGTTATTCACAATGTTTTTCGTTTTTTTGCATATGCTTCACATCTTTCCTTAGCTATTTTATTTATAGCTTTAGCCGTTTTCACACTTTTAGGAAACGAGTCGATTTCCATTCTTTACCTATGGATCTTTTTCTTTTCATACATTTGGATTTTCGGGATAGGTGCTATTCTCATTAAAAGAAGGTAATCGGTTATTTAAGCAGTACACATAAGCTGTTCAGGGTCTAACCGATTTTCGGTCGACCCTTTTTTACTAATAGCAGGAAAGTATAAATTTTTCAATTTCTACTTTCCTAACACATAAGTGCACAAGGAAAGCTTCACTGGAATACATCGCAGCCGAAAAAATTTTATATTTTTTCGGTGATTAGAGAGACTTCGGTAGCATTACCTCGCAAGCGAAAATGTTTTTCCACTGAACTACGGCTCTGCCAACGCCTGAAGGCTCGGCAGTCACCGAGTTTTCTTTATAAAAATATTGATGACTGCTCAAAAATATAATAATTTCCATAATATTACCCACATTTCGCACGTCTTAAGTGAAACTCATCGTAATTTTTGAATGAACTTTATCTAAATAGCTTGATGGGGTGATATTTTCATTTTTTGATGGATTTTCGACAAATTTCTATTGAATTCGACATTTTTTCGAGGTTTCCTCCTGTTATGTGTTATTTCCCTTGATTTTCGACATTTTTTGACACGTATATCGATAGATCATACCCGCATAATTCAATGATTTTTTTGGCTTGTGAATCAATATTGTCGGGTAGGAGTCTTATTTTTTGCTGATTTTGATTGATAAGGATCACGGTAATATCTTCTAATTGCTCTAACAATGCTTGACCTGTGGGTTGAAGGAGCTTTCTTTTTCCCTTCAGGATTAGAGAAAGGTTCTTTTCTTTCAGTTCTTTTCTAACTCGATATTCCAAAATTCCATAGATTAATAGAGCCATCACATATACAATCCCTAAGGCTTCAACCCTTTCCGGGGTTTTCAAGTAAATGGCATCAATCATTTGTGAATCTTTGATTAATCGGAAACGGGTCTCAGCAGCCGACTGTCCTTTATAAATTTTCAGAACTTCTTGATTGGATAGTTTCTCCTCGTCTAATTTATTCGTGATTAGAACAAACGTGCTAAGTTTTTTCTTCTTTTTTTCGATAAAATCACGATCTTTTTTAAACGATTCCAGTTGAATCTGATAGACTTGTTCTCGCTTTGTCTGTTCGTCTTTTTTGGGTCTGCCCCTCTTTTTTCGTTTGACAGGTTGATCACTCATCTGGACAGTTAGTTCATAACAGAAATAGGAGGTCTTTTGTTTTTTCTTGAAAGCTTGTATTGCCTCAAGTGCGTCTTCTTTACAATGAAAGGGAACTTTACTCAGTTTTTCTATCTCTTTTTTTAATTTTGTTTCTTCCCTTTCGATCGCCCGATTTAGGGTTTTCTCTTTTCGTTGATCTAAAATGTTTGAGTGGACAACAAGAAACCGGTAAGGAAGGTCTTTGATTTGTCTTTCAAAAGCTTGAATTTGATAAATAGCTACGTCTTTTTTATCGCTGAGTGAGCCGACCATCTCCCAGTTATTGAGCGACCACGCCTCTTTCTTTAGTTCCGTGCTTAAACCAAATGTATCAGGTAAACGGGAGATAAACGATAATTTTTGTTGTTGAATTTCCGCCAGATTCTCCGTTGTGATTAATGCAGAATCGGCCTGATAAATGAGATTTTTCCAATCTTCATTGGAAAGGATTTTTCTCATCTTTTGAATGAACGCCACGTTCCAAGATTTATCCGAAATATTCCCATTTTCTACTTTTGCAAGGATCGGAATTCGTTCAGGTGTGACACCCATCCCCAGAACGATTTGTTTTAAATCAGGTCTATGGGCCTTACTATACCCATACGTAATTTGCAGTCCATCTTCCTTCGGTTGTTTATATTCACCGTAAACAGAAATTGATGTTGTATCGTTATGTAGTACACCAATAGGAAGGTTCAATCTTTTCAGTGCTTTCAGTGCGAGGGTAGAATAGACTTTCCATGCTTCGGCTTCATGCAAGTAATCTAATGCTCTCCCTAATGCATCATCATTCAATTGATCAGGTGAAATCGATGTATCGAAAAGCATCTCAGAATCTAGGGTTTGATAGAATTCATGAACCTTATAAAGGGGTTTGCCACTGCATAAAATGTTTAAGACAAGGGCTTTAATCCTTGTTCCGGGTGAGAGATGACAACGAACAGAATCCCATTTGACTAAATCATTAATAGTCTTTTCGAGTTCTATTTCATCACACAGTTTGGATAAAAGCTGAGACGGTCCCACATGTAAGGTTAAAATTTGATCTGACATGAAAATTCCCTCGTTTTCTCCATAGTTTAGATAATCATTCAATTCTACAAAAAAGAGGAAAATTCCTTTAAAAAAATCAAAAATACAAAAAATTTACGTGCGGAATATGCGATATTAAGAGGCTAACTCCATATATTCCGCAACAAACCGAAAAACATTTTGATAGTCCAATTTTCCATTTTTATACAAAAGTTCTGCGCGTTGAATTTCTGCTTCTGCAACCTGTGATTTTAACTTTACCTCCCTTAAAGTAATCGTACCGTTTAATAACTCCAAAGCCCATTTTTTTAAATTTTCATTATGAGATTGATATAAAACGTAGGATATATAACTAATCCGATCCAATGCAAACTCCCCCTAAAAAGTTTTTATTCTCTTAAATATAATTCTTCAAAAGGATAGCTTCTTCCTTCTAAAATTTCGAATGTTTTGTCTACAAATATCTACATGTTTTTACATGAATTACTTCCAAAAAGGCACTACAAAATATTGTCCGATCGCTTATCTTTTTTAATAAAAGAGCTTTTTGGGCTGTACCCTTACATAAATTTCACAGTAAATTGGAAAAATAAAACGATACTACGGATAAATTAAATGTCTTTCATGCGATTTTTTTTAAGATAGAGTTGCTACTTTCACGATTTATAATGGGAGGGATAAAATTGGAACAGTATGAAACAATTCCACCGCAAAAAATCCACTGTTATACAGAATACGATGTGTTGAAAAAAGTAATTGTATGTCAACCGCAATATATGACAATCCGAGATGTTATTAATGAGACTCAAAAGCATTTTAAGAATGAAGGGATACATATTGAAAAAGCTTTGGAACAACATAGCCAATTTGTTGATACATTAAGGCAAAATCATGTTGAAGTCTATTTACTCCCCTACCATCGGAAATATCCTGAGCAAGTGTTTACGAGGGACATCGGTTTTGTTCTCGGAGAAACAATATTTGTTGCTGATATGGCTAGTAAGGTTAGAAACGGAGAAGAAGAAGTCTTGAAACGGTGGTTAGAGGACGAAGAAATTTCTTACTATAATATTATTGGTCATCAAATTGAGGGTGGCGATGTCATTATTGATCGTGACCGCATATATATCGGGTTAAGTGACAGAACCAAAAAGGAAGCGATTGAACAGATTCAAAAACTGTTGAATAAGCAATTTGAGATTATTCCGGTTCACTTTCATGAAAAATATTTGCATCTGGATTGTGTGTTCAATATTGTCTCACCTGATGTTGCTTTAATTTTCCCGGGAGCATTGGATCAAGAACATATTGGAAAATTAAAAGAGCGATATGAATTAATTGAAGTAACAGAGGAAGAACAATTTACACTAGGAACAAATGTTTTATCAATTGGCAACCGGAAAATTATTAGTCTCCCGGTTAATAAAAAAGTCAACGAAGCTTTGAGAAATCACGGTTTTGAAGTCATCGAAGTCGATATAACAGAAATCATTAAATCAGGCGGCTCATTCCGGTGCTGTACATTGCCGATTGAGAGAACTGAGCCCAATTAAAAAAACATGTAGTCCCCGAAACAAAGGAGGACTATCTATTTTTTTAAAAAAACCAAAAATATATTGACAATATATAATTCACCAAATAAAATAAAAACTGAGAGGTGATTCACATGTCAGAAAATAATATTGGAAAAACTGTACATCTAACTAGAAAAACAATGGAAACAAGAGAGAAATTATTAAATGCAGCAGAAAAGGTATTTGGAAAAAAAGGATATTTTGAAACGTCAGTTGTGAACATAACTCAGGAAGCTGGTGTGGGTCAAGGGACATTTTACAATTATTTTCTGTCAAAAAAGGAAATTTTTGATGCACTAATTCATGAATACAGTCGTCAGCTTAGAAAAACGATTAAGGAAGAAATGAAAAATTCTGCAACACATGAAGAGGCACAAAAAAAAGGATTCCTTTCATTCTTTAATTGGGTAAAAAAACATCCAGACCTATATAGTATTGTTCAGCAAGCAGTTGTTGTTGATCAAGAATTATATCGGTGGTATTATGGAAAGCTTGCTTCCGGCTTTTTGAAGAGTTTGTCGGCTGGAGTTGAAGACGGGGAATTTAAAAATACTCACTTAGAGACTGTTGCCTATTGTTTCATGTCGATTGGGCAATTTTTAGGAATGCGTTGGGTATTTTGGGAAGGCAAGGATGTACCTGATGATGTGTTTAATGCTGCAATGGAATTGATTTTTAACGGGATAAAAAATGTATAAAGGAAGGGGTTTACTATGAAAGGAATTGCCTATTGGATTGAAAAGCGGGAAATCATCACCCCGGATCGGATTGCAGTCATTACAGAAAAAGAGCAGCTGACTTATAAAGAACTAAGTAAAAAAATTAGGAATGCAGCACTATATCTAAAAAATGAGTATAACCTTAATAAAGGTGACCGTGTAGCCATACTATCACAAAACAGAGTTGAGTATATTATTTTATTATTTGCAATTGCAAAACTCGAATGTGTAGCTGTCCCCTTAAATATTCGTCTGAATGTAAATGAACTTATATTTCAATTAAAAGACAGTGGAACATCGATATTAGTTGCTGAACAAGTTTTTTATGAAATGGCAAATAGTATTTCTCAAGAAATTAGTGTGAACCTGGTTCCAATTGAGCATTTTAATCTGATCAATATTAAAAGTGAATTACAAATGATTGAGAATGTTAATGAACATGCACCGTACATTATTTGCTATACATCAGGAACAACTGGTAAGCCTAAAGGAGCAGTATTAACGCAAAACAATATGTATTGGAATGCAATTAATAATATTCTGGCCATCGACCTCACTTCACAGGATCGATCTATAGTTATATTACCGCTTTTTCATATTGGCGGGATTGGCTTGTTTGCTTTTCCGACTCTCATGGTAGGTGGTACGATCGTTATTCCGGGTAAGTTCGAACCATGCAAAACAATTGAAATGATCGAAAAATATCAAGTGACAGTAGTGATGGGAGTTCCTTCTATTCATCAAGCAATCTATCATTGTCCCAAATTTAAAAAAGCCAATTTCCAATCAGTACGTTGGTTCTACAGTGGTGGAGCACCTTGTTCACGTGAGCTGATTCAAGCTTTTATTAATACAGGGTATTTATTTGGACAGGGATTTGGGTTAACCGAAACGTCACCAACTGTTTTCATGCTAAGCCGTGAAGATGCTATACGAAAGATGGGTTCAATTGGGAAACCTGTTCTCTTTTGTGAATATATGCTTGTCGATGAATCTGGAAAAAAAGTCAGGCCAGGGGAAGTCGGTCGATTGCTTGTTCGTGGACCAAATATTATGAAAGAATATTGGAATCGCCCAGATGCAACGAAGGAAGTAATTCAAAATGGTTGGTTTGATACTGGAGATTTGGCTAGGACTGATGAAGAAGGTTTTGTATACATTGTGGGAAGGAAAAAAGAGATGATCATTTCAGGTGGTGAAAATATTTATCCGTTAGAGGTGGAGCAAGTTATTTCCCGGATTCCAGATGTAACTGAAGTAGCTGTTATAGGTATACCTGATCAACAGTGGGGGGAAGTTCCAATCGCCTTTATTTCTAAAAATAATAGTTCTCACGTTTCAGAGGAGGATGTAAAAAGGTATTGTAGACAATATTTGGCAAAATATAAAATACCAAAAGAAATATTCTTTGTTGATGAATTGCCAAAGAACGCAACTGGGAAAATTCAAAAATACCATTTACAAAAACTACGAGAGCAGGTGAAACAACAATGACTCATTTTTTAATTGGACAGTCAGCTTCATGGAGTAAAACGATTACAGAAACAGATGTTGTTTTATATGCAGGCTTGAGCGGTGATTTCAATCCGATTCATCTTGATAAGGAATATGCAAAAAATACAAGGTTTAAACAAAGAATTGCTCACGGCTTATTAACAACAAGTTTGCTTTCTCAACTATTAGGGATGTATCTACCAGGTAAAGGTTCCGTTTATATGGAGCAAACAATTCGATTTACCGCCCCTGTCTACATCGGCGACACAATTACTGCAACAGTGACTGTTCAAGAATTTCTTGAAGAAAGACATATTTTAAAACTGTTGACTGAATGCAAAAATCAAAATAACCAAGTTGTTCTAACCGGGACTGCAACGATGCTTGTTCCAAAGGAGGGGAAAATGGTATGAATAATAGAATTGGAATAGAAGAAACCGGTGTGTTTTTTCCGAATCATGTCGAGACCGCTGGAACATTGGCCGAGAAATCAGGTATTCCGGAACAAATTTTGAAAGAAAAATTCGGAATATTAAGTAAACATGTCGCAGATTCATCTTTACAAGCCTCTGACTTGGCAATTGAAGCAGGAAAGCAAGTTTTACAAAAAGTTGACCCCCTTTCTATTGATGTTGTTATTTACTTTGGAAGCCCGCACAAAGATTATTATGTATGGTCAAGTGCACCGAAAATCAGTTATGAGCTTGGGACAAAAAATGCTTATGCTTTTGAAATTATGAATGTCAGTTCTTGTTTTCCGATTGCCTTAAAAGTTGCTAAGGATATGCTTAAATCTGATCAAACAATTAATAATATTTTACTTGTTGGTGGATGTAAAGAGTCACAAATACTTGATTATCAAAATAAGCGAGCCCGTTTTATGTTTAATTTTGCAGATGGTGGAGCAGCCGCATTAGTAAAGCGTGGTACAAGAAAAAGTGAGATTTTAGAAAGCGCTATCATAACAGACGGTTCATTTCATGATGATGTTCGTGTACCTGCAGGTGGATCGGTTAGTTTTGCAAGTTATGAAACAGTTGAAAATCGCCTTCATTATATTGATGTAACTGATCCGTTAAGTATGAAAGAGAGGCTTGATTCAGTATCAATTCCAAATTTCCACAAAGTAATACGAAAATCTTTAGAAAATAGCGGACTAACTGAAAAGGATATTGATTTGTTGTTACCATTGCATACAAAACGATCTATGTTTAATCAATTATTGAAAGGATTACATGTAGATGAAGAAAATGCAATTTATTTAGAACAACATGGGCATATGTCAGCCCTCGATCCTTGTGTAGGACTTCATTTTGCACAAGAACGTGGGAAGCTGAGAGAAGGTGATATAGCAGTGGTCGTTAGTGCCGGTACCGGGTACACTTGGGCTTCGACCGTGATTAGATGGTTAGGGGGATGATAATGAAAAGGTTATTAAGTAAGTTATTAGTATTGGGTTTTATATATTTAGTTTTTTCTAGTAAAGCTTCAGCAGAAATGATATTTGAAAGGGCTTGGGGTAATGATGAAGATGATCAAAATCTATTTCGGACACCTGTTGCCTTAGCAAAAGATGAAAGTGGAAACATTTACATGGCGGATATGGGTAATCATAGAATTGTAAAACTAAATTCAAGTGGAAATGTTTTAGCTACATTTGGAAAATTGGGGGATAAACCTGGTGAGTTTAATATGCCTTTTGGAGTTGCAATTGATAATGAAGGAAATATTTTAGTTGCAGATACAGGAAATTACCGAATACAAAAGTTTAATTCTAACTTTCAATTTATTAAAAGCTGGGGCTCAAAAGGTATACGAGAAGGACAATTTGGGTTTCCAAGAGAAATTGCAATTGATCGGGACAACAATTATTACATTACAGATGAATTTAATCACAAAATTCAAAAGTATAACTCAAACGGGGAATTTCTACTAACATTTGGAGAGTACGGAAAAGGGAATGGTCAGTTAGCATTGCCCCAGGGGATTGCAATAAGTAATAATAACGAAATTTATATTGCAGACACTTATAATAACCGGATACAAATTTTTGATGTAAACGGAAATTTTAAAAGAAAAATTGGAGATTTACAACAAGGAATAGGGCCGTATCAATTTTATCATCCAAGAGGAATAAACTTTGATAAAAAATCAGGTTCGTTTTATGTAGCGGATACTTACAATAATAGAATTATGAAATTTAATAATTATGATCAATTTTTGTATGCAACAGGTGGTTTTCCTGCATTGGTTTATCCAAACCAAGTTTTACGTAGTGAAAATGGGGATTTATTTATTAGTGACACAGGAAATAACAGATTAGTTATATATTCCGAAATGGGTCTTTCAGCTACTTATTTAAAATCAATCGGTAATAGCCGTTCTGGTAATTCACAGTATGCAGGACCATACGATGTTGAGAGTGATGGAAACGGAAATATATTTGTCTCAGATTCTTTTAATCACAGAATTTTAAAGTATAACAAAAATGGAGATTTAATTAGCAAATGGGGTAGTATGTTTGGAATTGGTGGTCCACTTGGATATGGTATTTACCCTGGTCAGTTTTTTGTTCCAAGGCAAATAGCAATAGACAAATACAATAACGTATATATAGCTGATTCTGTTAATCACAGAATTCAAAAGTTTAACAATTCTGGTGTATTTTTGGGGACGATAGGGGGGTTTGGAACGTTATTCGGTTACTTTCAATTCCCATCTGGTATAGCTATAGATAGTAGAGGAAATATATTTGTTGCAGACTCTGAAAACCATCGTATTCAAAAGTTTAATTCATATTTCATTTTCCAAAAAAGTTGGGGTAATAAAGGAACTGGAAATGGTCAATTTTTCCAACCAATGCAACTGGCGATAGATTCAAAAGATAATGTGTATGTAGTTGATAGAATAAATAACAGAATCCAAAAGTTTGATAATAATGGTAAATTCCTCACAAAATGGGGAACAAATAATGGAAGTGGTCATTTAGATCCTCTTGAAAATTGGGGAGAGGATTCGGGAGATATATTTTTACCAACAGGTATATCAATTGATCAAAATGACTTAGTCTATGTAACTGATACCTCTAATAATAGAGTAAATGTATACGACGAGAATGGTAGATTTTTAGAACAATTTGGTAGCTTTAGCGGTTTAGAGGGAAATTTCTTCTCTCCACAAGGAATTGAAATAACAGATACAGGTGAAATAGTTGTTGTCGATGGTTTGCTTCATCGGATCCAATTTTTTAGAAGATAAAATGAATAGGGGGATTGGGGAAATGAAAAACGGATTGCTGTTTCGGAAACTTTCTAAGGTAGCTATTATTGGTTTGCTGTTAACTACTACAGCTTGTTCTAATGAAGGAACTAGTGGAGAAAAAGACTCCAAACAAAGTGGAACAATCAAAATTGGCTTATTAGCTTCATTAACAGGGCCGTTGGAAGCATATGGAAAACAAACCGTTCGAGGATTTGAACTTGGGTTGGACTTTGCTACAGAAGGAACAATGGAAGTGGCAGAAAAGAAAATTGAGTTTATTGTTGAGGATACCGAAACAAAACCGGATATTGCAGTGAAACAAGCTACAAAATTATTGGAAGAGGATGAAGTGGATTTTTTAGTCGGTTCATCCAGTTCTAGTGATACCCTTGCTGTATTACCATTGGCAGAAGAATATGAAACGATTATGGTGGTAGAACCTGCAGCTGCTGATAGTATTACTGGTGAAAATTTTAACCCTTATATATTCAGAACCGGAAGAAATTCATCTCAAGATGCTGTTGCTGGGGCAGAGGCAATTAGTGGTGAAGGTGTAAAAATTGCAACTTTTGCACAAGATAATGCTTATGGACATGATGGGGTCGCAGCCTTTATTGAAGCAGCAAAAGAACGTGGTGCTGAAATCGTAAGTGAAGTATATGCCGATCCAAATGCAACCGATTTCACAGCGAATATTCAAAGTGCAATTAGTCAAAATCCAGACTATTTATATATTGTGTGGGCTGGTTCTAATGCACCGTGGAAACAATTAAAAGATATGAAAGTTGAAGAACAAGGAATTAAAATTTCCACAGCTGTACAAGATATCGCTTCATTAAAAACAATGGATGCATTGATTGGAATGGAAGGCTATTCAATATATTATCATACACTTCCAAATAACGAAATTAACAATTGGCTTGTTGAAGAACATAAAAAGAGATTTGATGGTGAAATTCCTGATTTGTTTACAGCAGGGGGAATGACTGCCGCAATATCAATTGTAGAGGCATTGAAAAAAGCAGAGGGTCATACAGATGCTGATTTACTGATTGAAACGATGGAAGGTATGGAATTTCAAACACCAAAGGGATTGATGAAGTTCCGGAAAGAAGACCATCAAGCACTACAAAGTTTATATGCAATCAAACTTGAAAAACAAGATGGCATAGATTATCCGGTACCAGTATTGATTCGTGAATTAGATTTAAATGAAACGGAGCCACCAATTAGAAATTGAACCTAAAAGAAAGTTTCAAAAAAAGGGAAGTACCAAAAAGAGTAATTGGAAAAGATTTTTGGTACTTCCCAATAAAACTTGGGAATGTGGGAGTGATAATATGGAAACTTTATTAGAGACTCGTAATCTTTCAATTACATTTGGTGAACATCAAATACTTCAAGATCTTAATATAAAAATACCAAAAGGTAAATTTATCTCAATAATCGGGCCGAATGGAGCAGGTAAAACTACGTTATTTAATTTGTTAAGTGGTCAAAATAAACCAACAAAAGGCGAGATCCTTTTTAAGGGTAAAAACATTACAAAACTTCCAATTGCTTCTCGAGCTCGTCTAGGAATTGGCAGGTCTTTTCAGTTAACAAATATCTTTCCTGAATTAACAGCCTTAGAAAATGTTCGAATTTCAGTACAGTCAACCAAAAAAGATTTATATAACATGTTTCCAAACATTCGAAATTATCGAGGACAATTGGATGAAGCAAGAAAGCTTCTTGAGATAGTATTTTTACAAGAAAAGGAAGAAGTGTTAGCTAAAAATTTGTCACATGGTGATAAAAGAAAGCTGGAGATCGCAATGTTACTTGCTTTAAAGCCCCAATTATTATTACTTGATGAGCCGACCGCAGGTATATCAATTGAAGAAGTGCCGGCAATCTTGGAAGTGATAAAAAAAATAAAAAGTAATCCGAAGCATACCATTATATTGATAGAACATAAGATGGACATGGTTCTTCATTTATCGGATGAATTAATTGTCCTCTTTAATGGGGAGTTATTGGCAAAAGGGGAACCGCAAATGATCATGAAGGATGAGCGGGTACAAAGTGCCTATTTGGGAGGTAAGTCCCATGTTAAAAGTTAAAAATCTTGAAACATATATTGAACAGTTTCATATTTTGCAAGGTATTTCTTTTGATGTGAAACAAGGTACAATTACTGTTTTATTTGGAAGAAATGGTGCAGGGAAAACAACAACTCTTCGAACTATTATGGGTTTTTATCCAATATCAGACGGGAATGTCATATATAAAAGTGAACAAATAGGCGGCTTACCAACTTATTTAATCGCACGGAAGGGAATAGGCTATGTTCCGGAGGATCAAGGAATTTTTCACCATTTAACCGTTGGGGAAACTTTGTTACTTGCACAAAGAACTAAAAATGAGGAAAAACATGAAAAATTGGAATGGATGCTGGAGATTTTTCCGGATCTAAAAAAGTATTGGCAAAAAAGAAGTGGACTTCTAAGTGGGGGACAAAAGCAAATGCTCGCTATTGCTAGAGCATATATCAATAGTAATGGTCTACTTTTAATTGATGAACCGAGCAAGGGACTTTCTCCCTTAATGGTGGGGAAATTGATGGATTCTATTTTACAAATGAAAGAAAAATCAACAATACTACTGGTCGAACAAAACTTTTTTATGGCAAGTAATATTGGGGATTATTTTTATATTATGGACGATGGAAAGACTGTTCATGATGGTTATATGAATGAACTGAAGGAGGATAAAGAAACATTGAAGAAATATTTAGGTGTTTCATAATTTTTAGGGGGGATTAAAGTGAATGTGGTACTTAACCTTATTATTAACGGGCTTTCTACAGGGATGCTTATATTCTTATTGGCATCTGGTCTTACGTTAATATTTGGGCTAATGAGTGTATTGAATTTTGCACACGGTGGATTATTTGTTTGGGGAGCATTTGTAGCAGTGTGGCTCTTTGATTTTACTAAAAGTTTTATACTTTCAATGATAGGATCTATTATTATTGGTATGTTGATAGGTTGGTTAATTGAACGCTTTTTGATTCGTCCGGTCTATGGAAATCATATTAGACAATTACTTGTGACACTTGGTGGTATGCTTGTATTAGTGGAATTAATAAGGATAATTTGGGGCTCCAATCCGATACGTTCCAACTTACCCGGTTGGTTGGAAGGCAGTTTTCAAATTGGTGGGGTTATCCTGATAAAATACCGCCTATTTGTTATATTTTTTGGATTAATTGGGTATCTTCTATTGATACTGCTTCTTAAGAAAACTAAAATTGGTACCACTATTCGTGCCGGAGTTGATAATAAAGAAATGGTGCAAGCACTAGGTATCAATATAAAGAATATATTTTCCTTTGTGTTTTTGATAGGGGCCGGTATGGCTGCTTTAGGTGGAATGCTATTGGCACCGTATTCAGGAATAATCTTTGCTGATATGGGAATGCAATATGCAATCCTTGCCTTCATTGTTGTGATAGTAGGTGGTTTAGGAAGTATTCAAGGTGCAATTGTTGCATCAATTATTGTCGGATTGGCTGGAGCATTTACCGCATATTATTTCCCTGACTTCTCCCTGGCAGTCAATATGTTATTGCTGATTATTGTTTTACTGTTAAGACCAAAAGGACTTTATGGTGAGGGGTGAGGAAAAATGATATTAAAGGAAAAGGTAAATCGTCCTAATTTGTACTTAAGAATTATTATTATTGCTGGCTTACTAATTTTCCCTTTCTTTAATGACTCACGTAGTATGCTTATCTTACTAACGCAAATAATCATATTTGCAATTTTTGCCATGAGTTATGACATCCTTTTAGGTTACACCGGAATTGTGTCCTTTGGTCATTGCCTATTCTTTGGAATAGGTGCTTATAGCACAGCAATTATGTTAAGTACTTATGATAATACAACAGAAATTTTCCTTCTAAGTATTGGGGTATCCTCAATTTTAGCTATTGTTGTAAGTTATTTTATCGGTATGCTGTCCTTACGCCTACAAAGTCATTTTTATGCAATGCTAACACTTGGATTTTCTGAGTTGTTTTTTATTGTGGCTGAGAAGTGGAGATCATTTACACAAGGTGGTGATGGCTTTACATTTCGGGTACCGGATATTCTTAGAGATCGTTTCACATTTTACTTTTTTGTATTGATTAGTCTGTTTATTATTTTTCTCATACTTCGACTGTTTACATCATCTTCAACTGGTAAAGTATTGAAGGCCATTTCTCAAAATGAATATCGAGTAGAAGCACTCGGATTTCATGTTCTCCATTATAAGATTATTGCGAGTATTGTAGCAGGCGTTATCGCTGCCTATAGTGGATTGCTATATGCTGTTTCTCTCAGATTTGTTGACCCATCGTTTTTTTCAATTGAGGTAACATTGGATGCATTGCTAATGACAATGATTGGTGGGGTTGGTACCTTGATTGGACCAATATTAGGTAGCGGGATAGTTGAGTTATTCCAACATTATTTATCTGAGCTGGGAACTCGTTTTCCAATCTTTGAGCGTTGGACATTATTCTTAGGCCTATTGTATATTGTTGTAATATTGGTATTTCCAAAGGGAATTATAGGAACTATTAAGGTTGGAAGGCAAAAAATAAAGAAAAAAAGAGTGGAAACACAATTGAAACAATCAATAGAAAATTAGCAGACACTTTAAAAACAGGACCTCTCAAATAATGAAAAAGTCCTGTTTTTATCTTATTATTCCTCTCTCCATTATTTATTTTGTTTTCACAGCTTTATTTTATACTAACAAATAACTTTTCATTATTATAAGATTGATAAAAGCGAAGAAAAAATATAAATCTTTTTAAAAGTTAAGGTTATTTCCGTTGCCATATTTAGGGATAAAATTTTATAATAATTGTTACATTATCAAAATTCGAAATGAAGGGGGAATGACAATGCCGATTAATATACCAAAAGATTTGCCTGCGGGAGAGTTGTTAAGAAAAGAGAAGATATTTGTCATGGATGAAGATCGGGCAAGAACCCAAGATATTCGTCCATTAAATATTCTTATTTTAAATTTAATGCCGGAAAAGGAAAAAACGGAATTGCAACTTTTGCGCCTGCTCGGTAATACACCGCTACAGGTAAATATTACTTTTTTAAGGACATCTACATATCAATCAAAGAATGTCAGCAATTATCACCTAGATAATTTTTATACAACTTTTGCGGATGTAAAAAACCGCCGATATGATGGCATGATTATTACGGGGGCACCTGTAGAAAAAATGGCTTTTGAGGAAGTGGACTACTGGGGAGAATTGGCAGAAATTATGGAGTGGACAAAAACAAATGTGACATCAACGCTTCATATTTGTTGGGGTGCCCAAGCAGCTTTGTATTATCATTATGGGATTGGAAAATTTGAATTGCCTAAAAAATGTTTTGGTGTGTTCAAACATCAATTATTTGAACCAATGTTGAAGCTTGTCAGGGGATTTGATGAAGTTTTCAACGCTCCTCATTCCCGTTATACTGATGTTTCCAGAGAGGCCATTGAGAACCATTCGGAATTAAAGTTAGTATCTGTATCAGAGGAGGGAGCACCGTTTATCATTATGTCTGAAAATGGGAAAAACATTATGATTACCGGACATTTAGAATATGATGCTACTACTCTTGCAGATGAATACGTTCGTGATCAAAAGAAAGGACTTGGGACGGCAATCCCGAAAAATTATTTTCCAAATGATGATGTGAATGAACGTCCGCTTCATACGTGGCGGTCACATAGTTATTTACTTTTCTCCAATTGGTTGAACTATTATGTCTATCAAGAAACGCCTTATCAATGGTGATCGGCCGTTTCGAAAAATTATTCTCGTAATGATGATGAGGTGAACGGACCCTTTATAGGTATGTTCGTATGACTTTTTTCCATTAGCTGAACAATTTTGCATATCAGGAAAAACGCTATTAATGGTGATCGGCCGTTCTGAAAAAATTTTTCTTTATGATGATGAGGTGAACGGGTGCTTCATACGTGGCGGTCGCGTGGTTAATTAGTTTTCTCTAATTGGCTGAACAATAATTTTTAGGAGGGAAGTTTCTATTTTTGACGACGAGCCTGAATCTCGTCACCATTTTGAGGCGTGAAATCGCATTTTTTGGCGACGAGGCCATTTCTCGTCGTCGTTTTGCGCGGGAAACTCCTTTTTTTGGCGACGAGGCCATTTCTCGTCGTCGTTTTTGCGCGGGAAACTCCTTTTTTTGGCGACGAGACCATTTCTCGTCGTCATTTTGAGCCGAGAAACCCCTTTTTTTGGCGACGAGGCCATTTCTCGTCGTCGTTTTTGCGCGGGAAACTCCT